>JAABUR0100001077.1_pt1 | contig 51787 bp, 48 predicted proteins | sample 5560091 | NCBI WGS metagenome assembly JAABUR01 (sample SAMN10711879, study PRJNA513375) | rock metagenome | isolation source: Antarctica rocks | place: Antarctica: Victoria Land, University Valley sud | reverse complement strand
GCACGAAGACCGGTTGGGCACCTCCACCGAGCTCCGTCGACGTGCTCATCGACACTACCGGCCTGGACCGCGTGGTGGAGCATACGGCGGGTGACCTGGTGGTCGTCGCGGAGGCCGGCCTGCGGCTGTCGGCGCTGCAGCAGCGGCTGGGTGCCGCCGGCCAGTGGCTAGCGCTGGACCCGCCCGAGCAGGGCGCAACCCTCGGCGGGGTCGTCAGCGCGAACGCCTCCGGACCGCGACGACTGCGCTACGGCACGGTGCGCGACCTCCTGATCGGAGTCACTGTGGTGCTCGCCGACGGGACCGTCGCGCATGCGGGGGGGAAGGTCGTCAAGAACGTCGCCGGCTACGACCTCGGTAAGCTCTACACCGGCGCCCACGGCAGCCTCGGCGTCGTGGTCTCGACCACCTGGAGGCTGCATCCCCTCCCGGCCGCGCGGCGCGTCGTCGTCCTCGACCTGTCAGACCCGCTGGACGCCGGTCCGTTCGCCTTAGCGATGGCCCGCTCAACCCTTACCCCCTCGGCGGTGGAAGTGCACGCCACCACAGGCGGCTCCGCTCTGCTGATCGTGGTCTTCGAAGCGATCCTCGAGTCGGTGCGAGCGCAGGCCGACGCTACCGTCGCACTCCTGCGGGGAGGCCGCCAAGGCGACGACCTGCCCGACGGGTTCGGTGAGCGCCCCGGCAGTGACAGCGACCTCGTGCTGCGACTGGCCTTCGCGCCGGCCTCGCTGCCCGACGTACTCCAAGCCCTGCCTGATGGGACGGTGATGACGTCGTCCGCCTGCACGGGCGTCGCGTACGCCGCCCTGGCCGCCGAGGACGCCGGTCTGCTGCCCACCCTTCGCACCGCGCTGGCGCCGCACGACGGCACGGCGGTCGTGCTCCACGCCCCCGCGGATCTTCGGGACGGGCTTGACCACTGGGGCCCCGTGGGCGATGCACTCGACCTCATGCGGCGTGTCAAGGACAGGTTCGACCCGAACGGTAGCCTCGCGCCGGGGCGCTTCGTGGGAGGGATCTAGATGGCTACCGGTGCCAACTCCGAACCGAACCGCGCGGCTGCTGTGGACTCACCTCCGAAGGGCGCCCCAAGGGTGTCCCGAGGCACCGTTCCGGTGGAGGCGTCCGCAGACGACCTCGCTTCCGGCACCGCCACCGGCGCACTGCGCGCCACCGATCAAGCCGCTGCCGAAGTTGTCGGCGCGCGTCGGCCGCTCGATCTCGGTCAGGGCGGTCCGGTGGCGGCCAGCGCGGCGGTGGCCACGGTGGGTGCGGCTGCCGTCAGCGGCGCGGTGCCGCTTGGCCTACCAGACATCGGCACGTCGATATTTCCGGCGTTTGACGAGCACCACCCACCTGACGCTGCGCTGGTCGCTGACTGCGTCCACTGCGGCTTCTGCCTGCCCACCTGTCCGACGTACGTGCTGTGGGGGGAGGAGATGGACAGCCCTCGCGGCCGGATAGACCTGATGAAGCAGGGGCTTGAGGGGGACCCGCTCGAGCCCTCGACGGTTCGCCACCTCGACCAGTGCCTTGGCTGTATGGCCTGCGTGACGGCCTGTCCGTCGGGCGTCCAGTACGACAAGCTGATCGAAGCCACCCGGTCGCAGCTCGAGAGGCGGGTTGAGCGGCCGCGTGCGGAGCGGCTGATGCGCGAGACGATCTACCGGCTGTTCCCCTACCCGAAGCGGCTTCGGGCGATGCGCGGGCCGTTGCGGGCCTACCAGGCCAGCGGCCTCGGCCGGGTGCTCTGGCGCACCGGAGTGCTCGAGAGGCTCCCCGCAGCGCTGCAGGCGATGGAGTCGCTGGCCCCCAAGCTCGGCAAGGTCGAGAAGCTCCCCGAGCGCACGCCGGGGCAGGGCACGAAGCGCCGGACCGTTGGGCTGCTGACCGGTTGTGTCCAGGGCGCCTTCTTCCCCGACGTCAACGCCGCAACCGTCCGGGTGCTGGCTGCGGAGGGGTGTGAGGTCGTCGTCCCGAAGGCACAGGGCTGCTGCGGTGCACTCTCGGCGCACGGTGGGCGCGAGCAGGAGGCGCTGGCGTTCGCTAAGCGGGTCATCGCGACCTTCGAGGCGGCTGGGGTCGACACCATCGTCGTCAACGCAGCCGGCTGCGGCTCAAACCTCAAGGAGTACGGCCACCAGCTGCGCGATGAGGCCGGCTGGGTTGTGCGGGCGGAGCAGCTGGCGGCTAAGGTCCGTGACATCACCGAGCTGCTCGACGAGCTCGGACCGGTCGCCGAACGCCACCCGCTGCCGATGAAGGTGGCCTACCAGGACGCCTGCCACCTCGCTCATGCTCAGGGTGTGCGGGACCAGCCGCGCCGGGTGCTGCGTGGGATCGCCGGAGTCGAGCTCAAGGAGCTTGTCGAGGCGGAGATCTGCTGTGGTAGCGCCGGGACCTACAACCTCCTCAATCCCGAGCCGGCCCGCGAGCTCGGCGAACGCAAGGCGCGGGCCGTGCTCGCGAGCGATGCCGACATCATGGTGACCGCCAACCCCGGCTGCTGGATGCAGGTCGCGACCACCCTCGCCCGGATGGGGGAGCGGATCCCGGTAGCCCACACGGTTCAGGTGCTCGACGCGTCGATACGTGGCGTGCCCGTGCAGCATTTCCTGGTGACGGCAGTCGAGGGGCCAGGCACCGCCCTGGCGCGCCCTGCTACACCTCCGCGCTGACGCCTTGCTGACCGGAGGACCCCAGGGAACCAGGGGACCAGGGGACCAGGCGAGAGTGGTTCGCCTACGTCACGATGATCACGTCCAGGTTGCGCGGGCCATGGACACCCTCGACCCGGGTCAGTTCGATGTCGCTGGTGGCCGAGGGGCCGCTGATCATCGTCAAGGGCCGGGTGGGATCGAGTCGGGCCAGGCCTTCGGGCACCGTAGCCACGATGCGCTCGGCGGCCACGACGCAGACGTGGTGGTCCGGGAGAAGAGTGATGACGCGCCGGCCCTGGTCCGGGGCGGCGTCCAGCACGACGGTCCCCGTCTCGGCGATCGCGACGGCGCATCCGGTCACGACGGCATCAACACCATTGAGATCTTCCGTCGCCATGCCGCCATCGTCGGTGCACACCACAACGCTGCTGGGCACGTCGGCGAGCCAGTCGGCGGGCAGACCAATCGGCACGACGGCGCGCGTGTCGCCGACGCTCGCGAGGATCGTAGCGATCAGCGAGGGTAGACCGCCGGGCGCCGTGTGATGGACCGTGGCGCAATACTCGGCCACCCGCTGCGCGAACAGCTGTGCCGTTGGACCGGCCTCGAGGTCGCCTCGGACGCGGTAGTCGCGCGGGATGGAAGGAACGGGAGCAACGCCGCCAAGAGCGGCGCGGATTCGGGCCAGCGTCGCCTCGCGAGACGTCATCGATGCTCCCCGTCACCGCTGCGCTCGCGCGCCCACCACCCCCGGAAAGTCTCCGCGGGTGGCCGAGGTGCGTCACGCGCTCCCGTCCACGCCGCGAGCGGGCCAGGCAGCGAACGGACCAGGCCCTGTGCCTTGTCACGCCGGCGCCCCAGGAGCCGGGCGAGGCGACTGGACCGCTGCGCCTTGCTCCACCGGCCGGCGTCGGCCATCGCCCACGCTGCCGCGGCCATCGCCACCGCCTCGGGTGCGGGGAGGCCGCCCTGCTCGCGCTTTGCCTCGACGTGCTCGGAGCGCAGGTGCACCAAGATCGACGGGATGTCGATCTTGACGGGGCAGACGTCGTAGCACGCGCCGCACAACGTCGACGCGTAAGGCAGCGACGCGTTGTCCTCGATCCCGGTCAGCTGCGGTGACAGGATGGCGCCGATCGGGCCTGGATAGACCGAGCCGTAGGCATGCCCACCCGTGCGCTGGTAGACGGGGCAGACGTTGAGGCACGCGGAGCAGCGGATGCAGTTGAGTGCGTCGCGGCCGACCTCGTCAGCAAGCACCGACGTACGGCCGTTGTCGAGCAGCACCAGGTGAACCGACTGCGGACCGTCTCCGGGATGGACACCGGTCCACAAGGACGTGTAGGGGTTCATCCGCTCGCCCGTGGACGACCTGGGAAGTAGCTGCAGGAACACCTCGAGGTCTCGCCACGATGGGATCACCTTCTCGATGCCCATCACCGTGATCAGCGTCTCCGGGAGAGTGAGGCACATCCGCCCGTTGCCCTCTGACTCGACAACGCAAAGCGTGCCCGTTTCGGCGACGGCGAAGTTGGCGCCAGACACCGCGACCTTGGCGGACAGGAAACGGCGGCGCAGGTGGCGGCGCGCTGCCGCGGCGAGCGCTCGTGGATCGTCGGTGAGCCCAGGGTCGACGTCGGAAATCGTGCGGAGGAACAGGTTACGGATCTCGGCCCGGTTGCGGTGGATAGCCGGCACCAGGATGTGCGACGGGAGGTCGCCGCCGAGCTGGACGATGAGCTCGGCCAGATCGGTCTCGTAGGCGTCGATGCCGGCCTGCGCGAGCGCTTCGTTCAGCCCGATCTCCTGGGTGGCCATCGACTTGACCTTGACGACCTCACGGTGGCCGGTCGCACGCACGAGCCGCGTCACGATCTCGTTGGCCTCGGAGGCGTCGCTTGCCCAGTGCACCACGCCGCCGGCAGCTGTCACCTGCCGTTCGAGCCGAATCAGGTGCTCGTCGAGGGCCGCCATGGTGGCGGTCTTGATGGCCCGGCCGGCATCCCGCAGCTCCGCCCAGTCGGCCAGCTCGGCCACGACGTTCGCCCGCTTCTCGCGGATCGTCGCGGTCGCGTGCCCGAGGTTGTGCCGAAGCTGGGGGTCGGCCAGCGCCTGGCGCGCAGCCGCTGGGAAGCTTCGGGCCCCGCGAAGCATACCGACACCGGCGGGTGCGTGAATCGGAGTTGATGGCGGCTGCGCCTCGGTCACGTGGCCTGGTCCTCGGTGGCGGCCAGGATCTCGGCCAGGTGAACCGTGCGTACACCCGCCCGCAGCCGCGACAGGCCGCCACCGATGTGCATCAGGCAGGAGCTGTCGGAGGCGGCGCATACCTCGGCACCGGTCGAAAGGACGTCGGTCATCTTGTCCGCGAGCATGGCCACCGAGGTGTCGGCGTTCTTCATCGCGAAAGTGCCGCCGAACCCGCAACACTGGTCCTCGTTCGGTAGCTCGACCAGCCGCAGCCCGCGGACGGAGCGCAGCAGCTTGAGCGGCTTGTCACCGACGCCCAGCGCCCTCAGCGAGTGGCAGGTGGGGTGGTAGGTCACCGTGTGGGGATAGGCAGCTCCGACATCGGTGATGCCGAGCTGGTCGACGAGGTACTCGGACAGTTCCCACGCGCGGGATGCGACGGCTCGGGCGCGCTCGGCCAACGCCGGATCTCCGGCCTTCGAAGCGATCATGGAGTGCTGGTGGCGGATCGACCCGATGCACGAGCCCGACGGCGCGACGACCGCATCGAAGCCCTCAAAGTCCGTGACGAACTTTCGGACCAGTCCGACAGCGTCACGGTGGTAGCCGGTGTTGATGTGCGCCTGCCCGCAGCACGTCTGCTCCTCGGGGAAGACGACCTCGCAACCGAGCCGCTCCAGAACGGCGACGGTGGACCGACCGACGTCAGGGAACAGCGTGTCGACAAGGCACGTCACAAACAACGCGACCCGGGGACGCCGGGGCACTCCGGTCAGTACCCGTCAGCGGTCTCGACCGTGCTCTGCTGCCGAGCGACGACGGAGAGCGGATCTGCGACTGGCAGCAGCGAGCCTGCACTCTCCAACCGGGCGAGCACGTTGGCCCGCAGTCGCTCGATGTGGGCGTGCACGGTCTGCGAAAGCAGCTCCTCGTCGTCGTCGAGCATCGACTGAGCGAGCGCGACATGGTCTTGAGAGCAGATCCGCAGGCGCCCGTCGAAGTGCGGCTTCTGCAGCCAGAACCGCTGAACGCGCCGGCGCGTCTGCTGAAGGGACTGGGCAACAAAGCGGTTCTTCGCCGCCTCCATCACCACAGCGTGGTAGCGCTGATCAGCCTGCCGCCAGGCGTCTGCGTCGCCGGACTCGGCGCTGTCTACCAGACTTGACGCGAGCTCGAGCAGGCCGTTGAGCTCCGCCTTTGACAAGGTCTCAGCCGCCCGCCGGTAGACGTAGGTGTCAAGGACGTCCAACAGGTCGCACGCCTCGTGAACCTCGGCGGGGGTGATTGTGGCAACCGCGAAACCAGACTCCGGCAGGCGTTGCACCAGGCCGTCGCGCTCCAGACGCAACAGCGCCTCCCGCACGGGCGTGCGGCTGACGCCCATCCGGGCGGCCAGCTTGTTCTGCGACAGCGGCGTGCCCGCACCTAGCCGAGCTTCGACGATGGCCAGCAGCAGCGACGAGTAGACGTCGTCCACCATCGACGACGACTGCTCGTTATCCGCCACGTCGCCGAGCATCACATGACCCTGTCCACGAACTCCCGGTCGTGCACCTTGACGGGCACGTCCATGAGCTCGAGCACGCCGCGGGCGACGTGCTCGGAGTAGCGGCGAAACGCCTCCTCGCCCTTCTCTTTCGTCGCGCGCAGAGGGTTGCCGATTGTGCCGCTGTCGATGAACTCGTGATGGTCCATCGGGAAGCTGAAGTACTGATAGCCCTCAAACTCGACGTCGGGAGCGCCGTCGGACTTGCGGAAGGACTCTGGGAGGAAGTCGGGGATCCGCGCCCGGGTGTCCGAGGCGCGTTCCATCCGGACGAGATCGGGGTTCCACGCCATATCCTGCGAGGTCTCGAGCTCGCTGGAGTGCCATCCCGGCGTCTCCTCCGGCGGATTCTCCATGAGCCCGTCGAGGATGCCGACGTAACGCTCCATGTAGGGCTTGACGAAGCCGATCATCGCACCAGTCTCGTACCTCAGGCGGCGAAGCACCGGGTCCACCACCTTGGTGTTGGACCCGTGGCCGTTGACGAAGATGATGCGGTTGAACCCGTGATGGATCAGGCTGCGAGCGACGTCGTACATGAGGTTGAGCAAAGTGCTGGAGCGAAGGGTGATGGTGCCCCGCCCCTGACCCGGCTCGTGCATGTGTTGAGGCGAGTACCCCGCCCACAGCGGGGGCGTGTGCAGCACGCCGATGTGCTCGGAGATGCGAGCGCTGACCTCGACGGCAGTGATCGTGTCTGTGTACAGCGGGAGATGCGGACCATGCTGCTCCGTGCTTGCCATCGGAACCAGCACGATGTCCTTCGTCTCGAGGTACTCACGGATGTCGACGTAGGACAGGTCGGCGAGCGCCCACGACCGGAACTTCGATCGGAACTGCTCGTCTCCACTGGTTAGGGGGGGAACGTTTCGGGTGATGCTTGACGTCATGCGTAAGCCTCCTGGATGAGGTCGAGGAAGAGTCGTGCCACCAAGCGGCCGAACTCCGGATCGTTCACGTGGTGAGCATGGGTGCTGATGGGGATGTCGTCTCGGAGCTCCTCGCGCAGCAGGTGCCGGAAGGCTGCGTCGGCCTCCGGGTCCCAGAACGGCCCGCCGGGGACGTTCGGTATCGAGAGGCCGCCCGTCGGGATGGCGACCTGGATCGGCCCCTTCGCGGCACTGAGCCGTTCGGCGAAGATGCCCGCGACGGTGAGCATGTCCTGCCGCGACGTCCGGATGAGCCGAAACTCAGGGTTGTGGTCGTAGCTGGGACGATCGGCCAGGGCAGGGGGGATCTGCGACGGCTCGAAGACAGCGAAATCGATGCACCCGGGGACAACGACCTGGGGCAGCCCAAGCTCGCCGATGACCCGCAGCCGATCGGGGCCGCCGTCATGAATGCCTCCTACGAGCGGGTCGGTGACCTCGTTCGTGGTGAAGTCGATGACCCCGCGAAAGTAGCCCTCAGCAGCCAACTCCTCCATCGCGGGCCCCCCGACGCCGTTGGAGTGGAAGACCATCGTGGTGAAGCCGGCCGTCCTGAGCTCGTCGCGCAGCGCCATGACGGCGCGGGTGGTGTTGCCGAGCATGGTCACGGCGACGGTGCGATCCGCGCTGTCGCCGTGGTGCGCGCTTCCACCTCCCGGCTCGACCATGCCGGCGACAGCCGCCGTCACGTTGTCGAAAATGGCTCGGGACACCTGGTTGAGGCCGAGGATGTCGACCACCGAGTGCACGACCATCATGTCCCGGGTGCCGACGAGCGGCCCGAACTGGTGCCGGCCCGAGGCGATGGGGGAAATGACGACCTTTGGTACGCCGATCGGTAGTCGCATCAGCGCGCTGGCGGTCATGACGGCGCCCTCGGCGCCGCCGATCCCGATCGCCCCGGCGATCTCGCCCTGGGCGTAGAGGTGCTCGACAAAGTCCGCCAGCATCGTGCGCATCGCCTCGACAGCGCGCCCCCGAGTGCCCGACTCTCGGAGCTGGGCGATCGATGCGCCGGAATGGCGGGCCACGTCGTCGCTGGAAACGTCGGCCACGATGTCAAGCGGCCGTTCGAGGATCCCGCAGTCGATGACGAGCGCCTCCAGCCCACGAGCGCGCAGACCGTCCCTGAGGTAGGCCGCTTCAGGACCCTTGGTGTCCAGCGTCGCCAACACCGCGATTGTCGATTTCATGATGGTGGGGGAGGAATTGGCCCGTCGTGGCCGCGCCTCCCCCCACTCCTTCTTAGATCAGCGGCAAGAGGTGCTCGGCGTTCTTCTGCGTCAGCCAATCGTAGAACTCCTCGCTGAGCGTGCTCGAGCCGTGGTCTTCGATGAACTTCATCTGCTCGTCGCTGATGTCGACCGGTTGAGTCTCCAAGGCGTTCGGGAACGGGTTGGCCGGTGTGCGGTCCACCGGTGCGACGAACTCTGCCGTGAGTGCGCCGTCGTACCCGGCCTGCTTGAGGGCGGCAACGACTCTCCTCCAGTCATAGTGGCCCATGCCCGCCGGCATGCGGTTGTTGTCCGCCACGTGGAAGTCCGTCAGGCGTGGCCCGCAGTCGGCGATGGTCTGGTAGAGGTCCTGCTCCTCGATGTTGATGTGGAACGCGTCCAAGCACACCCCGCAGTCGTCACCTACCGCTTCGGCCAGTGCCATCGCCTGCGCGCCGCGGTTGATGAAGTAGGTCTCGAAGCGGTTGAGCGGCTCGATGGCGAGCCGAACACCTAGCGGTTGGGAGTGCGCGTAGATCTCCTTGAGGCCGGTCACAGCCCAGTCCCATTCCTGCTCGGGCTTGCCGTCAGGGGAGATCTTGCCGACTGTCGCCGGGACAATCGTCATCTCTGTGCCGTTCAGCGCGGCGACCAGGTCGATGCAGTCCTTGGTGTACTGCACCGAGGCGTTGCGCTGGGCTTGGTTCGCGGCGACCAGGTTGCGCTCTCCCAACATCAGCGTCACCGAGCCCCAACAACGCAGGTTGTACTTCTCGAGCAGCGGTCGCACTTCATCAGCCTTGTACTGCTCCGGCTCTCCGCTGATCTCGATGCTCTCGTAGCCGTACTTGGCCAGCCGGGCGAGAGTGACCTCGAGCGGCTCGGCCCGCATCCAGTTGTGCATTGACAGGTGCATGTGTGCTCCCTTTCGTATGCGGTTAACGACCGGTTCGGGGTGCTCCGAACCCCAGCTTGCCCGGGTTCATGATCCCGTCGGGATCCCAGGCGTTCTTGACGGCGAGCATGACGTCGAACGCCGACCCGTACTGCGGGCGCATGAACCGACCCAGCTTCAAGCCGACGCCGTGGTGCTCGTTGATAACCCCCCCATGCTCCAGCGACGTCTCCACCGCGGCGTTCCACAGGCGGTCGTGCAGCGCCAAAGCCTCGTCCGGATCGTCGGGTGCGTCGTCGACGTAGAAGCGGTCGTAGATCATCCCGCCCCAGGGGAACCAGTGCGAGAAGTGCGCCGTGTACCGAGCCCCGTACTCGGCGAACCCCTCTTCGATCGTCCGCTTCTTGGCCTCGTACAGGCCGGGTAGGGCGGCGAAACGGGCGCACGTGTCGGTCGTGCCGAACACCATGGGCGGCGCGGGGGCGTTGTGCTTGGCGAACGGTTCGTACTTGGCGTCCCACCACGTCTGAGCCGGGCCGGCGCCAAGGTCGACGCCGTCGTTGACATCGCAGGCGGCGCGGATTCGCTCCTCCTCGAGCGTCATCGAGGACTCGTGGCCGTCAAGGACGACGATAAGCAAAACGCCCGACGTGTCCAGGCTCAGCATCGACGTCAGCTTCGCGCTGTCGGCCTCGTCGTACAGCCGCATGGCGGCCGGCACGATCCGCCGGGTCATGATCAGGCGGGCCGTTTCGAGGCCAGCCGGTACGGTGGCGAACTGGAACGACAGGAACCGTCGGCCCTCGGGCAGCGGTTCCAGCCGCATGGTGGCCTCGGTGATGATGCCGAGCGTTCCCTCGGACCCGATGAGCGTCTGCAGGAGATCAGGCCCGGCGGCGTGGTTGGGGACCGGCAGGGTCGCGATCCGGCGTCCCGGCGGTACCACCGCCTCCACCTGCAGTGCGAGCTGCTCCGCCTTGCCGTACTTGGTCGACACCACACCCGACCCGCGGGCGGCGAGGGAGCCGCCGATGGTCGCCCCGAAGTGATGCGAGCCGGGGTAGTGGGGCAGCGTCAGGCCGAGGCCGTTGAGTTCCTTCTCCAGGACGGACCCGTCGATCCCGGCCTGCACCGTCACGGTCAGGCTGGACTCGTCGACCTCGACGATGCGGTCCATCCGCGTGAGGTCGACCGCGATGCCGCCATAGAGGGCGAACGTGCCCCCTTGCGTGCCGGAGCCGCCGCCCCGGGGCACCACCGGGACCAGGTACTCCGAGGCGATACGCACGATCCCCTCGACCTGTTCAGTGCTGTCCGGTCGCACCACGACGTCGGCCATGGGCAGGGGGAGGTCGCGGTAGCGGAGGAACTGCGACATCCACGACCAGTCGGCGGACTGCTCGGCCAGCGCAGCGGTTTCGGTGCTGACGTTGTCGGCGCCGACGACAGCGCTCAGATCGCGGGCTAGCTGCCCCAGGACGAACGGGCGGGCCACTCCGGCGCCTGTGATCGCCGAGGGTCCAGTCACGCCGCGCCGCCTCTCCCGTCGGTCCCGCGGCGTCCGTTAGGGGACAGCGGGGCGACTCCGGAGTTAGAAATCCAGGGTCCGTTAGCAAGCACAGGTTAGGGGTCGCATTCGTTGGATGTCAACGTGGATACACCTTGCAATACCAGGTGGGATTCGCTACGTTGTGGCGCGCGTCACCATGCTGGCGGGGCCGGTTGCGGACGCCAGTTTGACTCACCGGAGAGGCGGTAGGCGTGGCCGGTAGTACCTCAGTGCTGTCTTCCCGGCGCAGCGCCGTCGCGCGTCGACTGCCGGGGCTGATAGTCCCCCTGGTGCTCCTGCTGGCACTTCTTTGGGTGGTCTTCTTGGCCCACGACACGCCGGCCGAGCCAGCGGTGAGCGACCCCGGCAAGTTCGCCGTCACGCTGCTCGACGGCATCACCTTCGCCGGGCTCCTGTTCGTCGTCGCCTCTGGCTTCACGCTGATCTTCGGTTTGATGCGCACCGTCAATATGGCGCACGGCTCGCTCTTCCTGCTCGCGGGCTTCACCGCCATCTCCCTCCAGCAGGCGATGGTCGGCAAGACCCAGAACATCGAGCCGGAGGACGTCAGTCTGGTCTCGTGGATCGTGCCGCTGCTAGCCGCGGCTGGGCTCGCAGCGCTGCTCGGCGTACTGCTACAGCAGGTGTTTCTGCGCTGGAACCAAGGTCAGGAGCTGCGCCAAGCACTGATCACGATCGCCATCTCTGTCGTGCTGGCTGATCAAATGCTGCGGCAGTTCGGCGGCCTGGCGCAGACGATGGTGTGGCCCGGCGCCGTTTCGCACTTCATCGAGATCTTCGGGCAACGGTACGCAACCAGCCGGTTGTTCATGCTCGCCGTCGCTGTGGTGGTCGGCGGGGCCTTGTGGCTGTGGCTGACCAAGACGCGGATGGGCATGATCATTCGGGCGGGTGTCGACGACGAGCCCATGGTGCGTGCACTCGGCATCAACGTCACGCTCGTCTTCGCGGTCACGTTCTTCGTGGGCGCCTTCCTGGCCGGAGCGGGCGGCGTCATGGGAGCGTCCTTCGCGGGCGCCGCCACCGGCTCCGACGGCGCCTGGCTGCTGAACTCGCTCGTGGTCGTCATCATCGGCGGCCTGGGCTCCATCAAGGGCGCCGTCGCCGGCTCCCTCCTCTACGGGCTCGTTGTGCAGTTCTCGCCGGCCTACCTGCCGACGCAGTACACGTTCTACTCCGTCATCTTCTCGTTCGTGCTGCTGGCGTTGGTGCTGGCGGTGCGCCCGTATGGCCTGTTCGGACGGCCCGCATGACCGCGCGCCGGCTGCTCACCCCGGCGAACGCTGTCCTCGCGGCGCTGGTAGTCCTGCTGCTGGCGCTGCCAGCGTTCGGGTCCGACTTCTTCGTCACGTTCGTCATGACGAAGACGCTGATCTACGGCCTGATCGCCGTCACGATCGTCTTCCTGACCTCCCACGGCGGGATGATCTCGTTGGCCCAGCTGCTGCTGGCGGGGGTCGCTGGCTTCATGTTCGGCAACGCGGCGCTCGAGTCGGGTGCCCGGGGGCTCAATCTCGGGTGGCCGCCCTGGGTCGCTGTCGCCTTCGCCCTGGGCGTCACCACGGTGGTGGCCTTCTTGCTGGGCGCCCTGGCGAGCCGGACGGCCGGCATCTACTTCTTGATGCTGACGCTTGTTTATGGCGTCATCGGCTACTCCATCTTCGCTCAAGTGGTAACGATCTCGGGTCCTGGAGGCGTCACGAGCGTCGTCGCGCCGGAGCCGTTCTCCGATCCGGTGAACCTCTACTATGCCGCGGTCGTGCTCTCGGTCCTTGCCTACCTTGCTTTCCGCGCCATTGGCCGCACCAACTTCGGCCTGGCCTTGCAGGGTGTGCGCGACGACCCGGTGCGGATGGGCTCACTCGGCTTCAACGTGGCTCTGCACAGGACTCTCGCGTTCACGCTGGGGGGAGTCGTCGCGGGGATCGCGGGAGTGCTCAACGTGTGGTGGCGAGGGCAGATCGACCCGGCTTCGATCTCCATCGGTCCCACGTTGATCCTTCTGATCATCGCCGTCATCGGCGGGATCTCCTACTTCGAGGGCGCCTGGCTGGGCGCGTTCGTGTATGTGCTCCTCAACACCTACACCGACTCGGTGCCGCTGATCGACCGCGTCGGCCTGACACCTGACCGTTTCAACACCGTGATCGGGCTGATGGTGCTTCTGATCATGGTCCTCTCGCCCGAAGGTCTCGTCGGCATCGTCGAGCGAGCACGTCGGGGCCGGGGCGTCGCGAAGCCGACCGAGCACTCGATCGAGCTGCCGACGACGTCCGCCACCCCCGTTTCGACCGGCTCCGGACGAGAGCCGTGAGAGCTGTTCGCACAGCACGACAAGTCAAAGCGGAGCGACCGTCGCGCCGCTGGCAAGGGAAAGGACCCACCGAATGACCAGGCGATCCAGCAAGCCGAGGTGGCTGCTCTCGGCTTCCCTCATGTCGGTCTTCGTCCTGCTGGCCTCCGGGTGCAGCGGGAGCGACGACGAGAACACAACAGAGCCCAGTGGGGGACCTACCGGAACCAGCGGCGACAACGTCGTCAAGCTCGGCATCCTCGGCGAGTGCAAGGGGCCCTTCGGCGGGTTCCACGAGGACACCGTGGCCGGTGTCGAGCTCGCCTTGGCGAACTTGGCCGGCGCGACCGTGAAGTCAGAGACCAGTGCGCTCGATGGCTGGGAAGGGGCCGAGGTCAACGGCACTCCGATCGAGCTCGTCGGCATCGGCTGCGGCGACGACACCCCTGACACCATCTCAGGAGAGATCCGCGAGCTCGTCGAGCAGCAGGGCGCCAACGTGGTCATCGGCCCGCTGTCCGGAGACGAGGGCATCGCCGTCGCCGAGTACGCGAAGCTTCACCCAGACATCACCGTGCTGTCCGGCATCGCCGGCTCCCAGGAGCCCACGCTGCAGGTCCAGGCGCCGAACTACTTCCGCTTCCACGGAGACGGCGCCATGTGGAACGCCGGCATGGGCGACATCCTGCACAACCAGGAGGGCTGGGACACCGTCGCCGTCATCGCCGACGACTACAGCTTCGGCCACACCTCGGCGGCCGGCTTCATCGCCGACTTCTGTGGTGTGGGCGGCGAGGTCACCGCCCGGGTGTTCCCGCCGCTGGGCACGACCGACTACTCCTCATTCATCCAGCAGCTGCCGGATCCCGACGAGGTCGACGGCTACTTCTGGGTCGTCGGTGGTACCGGCACCCAGGCGGCACTCGAGGCGTTCGTGAACGCCAAGGGCGACCTGACTGGTGACCAGCACGCTGGCAACCTCTTCTTCAACCCGGGCCTCGCCTCGGCGTTGGGAACCGACATCGCCGGTGCGTACGTCGGCGGCTTCGCCACCCTTCCTGGCGACGTCAAGACGCCGGAGATCGAGGAATACCTTGCCAGCGCCGACAAGACGTGGAAGACCCTCTCAACCGGTTTGACTGGTGGCGAGCCGGGTCCCCCGTCTACCGCTGCCGGCTTCGGGTTCATGTACGGCTACTACTCGGCCGGCACCGCTTTGGTCCGGGCTCTGGAGGAGACGGGGGGCGACCCGTCGGCGGAGCCACTGCAGGCGGCGCTGTCCGAGCTGACGCTGGAGCTTCCGTACGGCGATATCAGCCTCGACGAGAATCGCAGCGGCATCGTCGATGTCGGCCTGTCGCAGCTGGTGGAGGAGGACGGCGAGATCGTCCAGAAGACCGTCGCGATCGTCCCCGGGGTTGATCAGAGCTTCGGCGGCACGTTCAGCACCGACACGCCACCTCCGGGCCGCGACTTCCCTCCGTGCGAGGCGGCGGACCTCCCGTGGGTCGGAAATGAGATCCCCGTGGAGAACGGCGTTCCGCAGGAATAGCGGACTATCGAGGAACGAGTCATGACACCGGACACCACCACCCGAGTCGACTCCGACGACCCCGTCGTGCAGCTGCGCTCGGTCGTGGTGGCGTTCGGCGGCCTGCTGGCCCTTGGCGGCATCGACCTTGATGTCGCCAAGGGCGAGCGACTGGCGATTCTCGGTCCCAATGGGGCGGGCAAGAGCACGCTGTTCAACGTGGTCGCCGGGGACCTCGCGCCAAGGGACGGGTCGGTCACCATTAAGGGAGTCGACTGCACGCATCTCCCGTCCCGCCACCGACCGCGCCTTGGTGTGGGCAGGACCTATCAGAAGGCGCGCTCGTTCCCGGGTCTGACGGTCGCGGATAATCTTTATCTCGCGGTTGTCGGACGTCACGGGCGTCATCGGGCACTGCTGCCCAGAGGCGGCGACAGCTCGTGGCGCGACCGGGCGACGGCCGCATCGGAGTCGGTGTGGTTGCAGGACCGGCTCGACAGCTTGGTCAGTGACCTGTCCCACGGCCAGAAGCGGCAGCTCGAGATCGGTATGGCGATCGCCACCGAACCCGATGTACTGCTGCTCGACGAGCCGGCATCCGGATTGTCTCGTGGGGAGCGGGAGCGGCTCACCGACCTGCTCGACGAGCTGGCGGCGGACTCGACGCTGCTGCTCATCGAGCACGACATGGATGTCGCGTTCAAGGTGGCCAGGCGGATCGTCGTCATGTCCGACGGCAAGATGGTCGCGTCCGGCACACCCGAAGAGGTACAGGCGAACCCCTTGGTCCACGAGATCTACCTGGGCAGCGAGGCGCTGACATGACCGACACGCTGCTGGAGGTACGAGGCCTCTCGTCGGGCTACGGCGAGTCGCAGGTCCTCGACGGCGTCAGCTTCACCATGGACGTGGAAGCCGTCGGCATCCTCGGCCGCAACGGCATGGGCAAGACGACGCTTTGCGCCACGCTCATGGGGCTCGTACGTCCCCTCGCCGGCGAGGTGCTGCTCAACGGCCGGCGCATCGACGGCAAGTCACCCGAGCACATCGCCCGCAGCGGCATCTCCTACGTGCCGCAGGGGCGCCGGCTGTTCCCCTCGCTGACTGTTGACGAGCACCTGGCCATGCTGGCCAAGGGAACGAGAGGAAAGCGGTGGACGCCCAAGGCGGTCTACGAGCTCTTTCCGCGGCTTGCGGACCGGCGCACCAGCGGCGGCGCTGACCTGTCGGGCGGCGAGCAGCAAATGCTCGCCGTGGGCAGGGCGTTGCTCCTGAACGGTTCGCTCGTGCTCATGGACGAACCGTCCGAGGGGTTGGCGCCGACCATCGTCGACGTCCTCGTCGAGGCGGTGCACCACCTTGTCTCCGAAGGCACCGCCGTTCTCGTCGTCGAGCAGAAGCTGCGGGCGGCTACGGCGATGGCGGAGCGCCAGCTCTTCATGGTCTCGGGCCGCATCGAGGCGGAGTCCACCGCGTCGGAGCTGCTCGCGAGCCCCGACCTGCAGCGTCGGTACCTCGGCGTCGGCAGTGCCGTCGACGCGGGCGATCGTCCCTCCGAGCCGCAGCGGAACAGGATCGTGTCATGACCGACCGCATCAATGTGGCTCTGCTCGGCTCGAAGTTCATGGGCCGGGCCCACTCCAACGCCTGGCTCAACGTGGGCAAGTTCTTCCCCGGCAATGTGCTGCCGATCATGCACACTGTCGCTGGACGCTCCGCCTCAGATCTGGAGGAGTTCGCCCGGACGTGGGGCTGGCAGCACGCCTCCACCGACTGGCGGGCGGTGCTGCAGTCAGCGGACATCGGGCTGATCGACATCGCCACTCCCAACGACGTGCACGCCGAGCAGGCCGTCGCGGCGCTGGAGGCGGGCAAGCACGTCGCCTGTGAGAAGCCGCTGGCCGGCACGCTCGCCGATGCCCAGAGCATGGCCGACGCCGCTGCGGGCGCCACGGGCAAGACGTTCGTGTGGTTCAACTACCGGCGGGTCCCGGCGGTTGCGCTGGCGAAGCAGCTGGTCGCCTCTGGGGCGCTGGGTCGGCTCTACCACGCCCGGGCCGCCTACCTGCAGAGCTGGGGCGGCCCGGACACCCCTCTGCTGTGGCGCTTCCAGAGCGACATCGCCGGCTCAGGCGCCCACGGTGACCTCAACGCCCACATCATCGACATGGTCCGCTTCGTCACGGGCGAGGAGATCATGACGGTGGAGGGCGCGGTCGAGCACACGTTCATCGAGGAGAGAGAACTCCTGGCAGGGGCGACGGGCGGCGAGATCGCGGGTGCGGGGGCCGCGACCGCAGGCACCAAGGGGCGCAGCACGGTGGACGACGCGGTGCTGTTCTTGGCCCGGCTGAGCGGCGGAGCACTTGCCAGCTTCGAAGCGACCCGGCTAGCTACCGGCTACCACAACGCCAACCGCTTCGAGATCCACGGCGAGCGCGGCGCTCTCCGCTTCGACTTCGAGCGCATGAACGAGCTGCACTTCTACAGTCTGGACAACGATCCCGCCGTGCAGGGCTGGACCACCATCGACGTCACCCGCGCCGGGAGCGGTCACCCCTACCTTGAGGCTTGGTGGCCCGACAGCCACGGACTGGGTTACGAGCACAGCTTCGTGAACCAGGCGAGCGACATCCTCACGGTCATCGGTGGGGGCGAACCCGCTTTTGCGCTGCCGGACTTCGCCGACGCCCTACAGACCCAACGCGTGCTCCACGCGGCGATCGCCTCGGCGCGCAATCGTGCGCCTGTCGACGTCGCGGACATCTGACAACCTAGAGAGGCTTCCCGTGACCAGGATTTCGCCGTACGAACCGACCTTCATGCCGGTGGGCGTGCTCACCGCGGCGCTTCAGGAGCTCACGCCCCGAGATCAGCGCGACGCCGATCCCGATCTGGCCGTCGAGCAGTGGCTGGCGTTCGCCAAGGAGCTGGGCGCTGACTGCATCGAGCTTTCCTCGGCGCTGCACCCCTCGCTCGCCGACGTCCCGGCCGAAGCGATGCTCGACCCTGTCGCCAACACCTTGGACCTGCGCGACCCGTTCGACGAGCAGCGCGCCAAGCGCGTGCAGGCCGCGATCGACGAGACGGGTGTGACCATCGCCGACGTCGCCTACTTCGACGACATGCTCCACGAGGATCCCGCGATCCGCCGCAAGAAGCACGAGTTCATGCTTCGGGTCATGGACACCGCCGTACTGCTGGGCGTGTCCGCCGTCACAGGCTTCGTCGGGCGGAACCAGGCGCGCTCGATGGACCAGAACCTGATCGACTTCGAGCAGGGATTCGTGCCGCTTCTTCAAGCGGCGAAGGATCGCGGCCTTTCCTACCGGGTGGAGCAGTGCCCGATGCCCGGGTGGTCGCCCGGCGACAACTTCCACAACAATCTCGCCTACACGCCAGCGATGTGGATCGCGCTGCACAAGATCTGCGAGCGGAACGGCGTCGGGGACCAGTTCCGGATTCACTACGACCCCTCGCACTCGATCCTGATGGGTCAGGACACCCGGTCGATGTTCTCCTACCTCGCCGACGAGGGCTACGGTTTCATCATCGCCGGCATGCACGTGAAGGGTCAGGTCGTCGACTCCAGAGGCGTGTCGGCCTGGGGCTACGGCGGTCAGACCGTGCAGCGCGGGGACTGGGACGGCGACGAGATCTCCTCGAACCCAGCCGATCTGGCGAACGCCTGGAAGAAGCAGACCGTGCTGTGCGAGCACGAGCTGCCCGGGACGGCCCGGCACGACCCGCTTGCCTACCTGCAGAACCGCACGGTCGACTGGCTCGATCACCAGCTGGCCGCCCGGGAGCTGCTCGACGTCGACGTAGCCAGCATGCCGCTCATCGTCGAACACGAGTACCCGGCGGCGCGCGTGCAGGACAAGGACCTGCTCCAGCCGATCCTGGCCGGGTCCATCGACTTCACCCGGCACATCGACAGAGCTGCGGCGGCGATGTACGCGCTGCAGCACGACGTCCTCGCCGCTCAAGGCATCCCCGTCCAAGGCGTCGGCCGCGAGGCATTTCGCAGCTAGGAGCACACGACCGCATGAGCAGCTTCTTCCCCGACGTGCCGGACCCGGTCCGCCCTGCCGGGCAGGCGAGCCCCGACAGCCTGGCCTACCGGGTGTACGACCCGGACCGGCTGGTCGGCGGCAAGCGGATGGAGGACCATCTGCGGATCGCCGTCTGCTACTGGCACAGCTTCAACTGGCCGGGCAGCGACGTCTTCGGCGCGGGAACGTTCGACCGACCGTGGCTGGACACCGCCGCCGCCCCGATCGAGGCAGCGTTCGCCAAGCAGGACGCGGCGTTCGAGTTCTTCGACAAGCTCGGTACGCCTTTCTACTGCTTCCACGACGTCGACATGGCGCCGCCGGGGGACAACCTCAAGGCGTCGAAGTCAAACCTGGACCGGCTCGTCGACCGGGCCGCCGAGAAGATGGCCGACACCGGCGTCCGGCTGTTGTGGGGGACGGCCAACGTCTTCTCGCACCCCCGCTACGCCGCCGGCGCCGCGACCAACCCCGACCCGGAGGTCTTCGCGTATGCAGCGGGCCAGGTCCGCGACGCGCTCGAGGCCACGCACCGGCTGGGTGGTGAGAACTACGTGCTCTGGGGCGGTCGGGAGGGCTACGAGACGCTGCTGAACACCCGGATGCGCCAGGAGACCGACCAGCTTGCGCGCTTCCTGCACCTGGTGGTCGAGCACAAGCACAAGATCGGCTTCGGCGGGACGCTGCTCATCGAGCCGAAGCCCCAGGAGCCCACCAAGCACCAGTACGACTACGACTGCGCCACCGTGCATGGGTTCCTCGACCGTTACGGCCTGACCGGTGAGTTCAAGGTGAACATCGAAGGGAACCATGCGACGCTGGCGGGGCACTCGTTCCACCACGAGGTGGCGTACGCCGTCGACTCCGGCATCTTCGGCAGCATCGATGCCAACCGCGGCGACCCGCAGAACGGGTGGGACACCGACCAGTTCCCCAACTCGGTCGAGGAACTCGCGCCCGTGCTCTTCGATATCTTGTCGTCAGGGGGCTTTACCGCCGGCGGGTTCAACTTCGACACGAAGCTGCGGCGCCAGAGCCTGGACCGGATCGACCTGTTTCACGGGCACATCGGCGGCATCGACACGCTCGCCCAGGCTCTGCTGGTTGCCCAGGCCCTGATCGACGACGGTGTCTTGGACCGGGCCCGCAGCCAGCGGTACGTCGGGTGGGACGGCGAGCTCGGACGCCGCATTCTGGACCCGGCATCCACCCTTGCCTCGCTCGCCGACGAGGCACTGCACGCAGACCTGGATCCGACGCCGGTCTCCGGACGTCAGGAGCTGCTGGAGAACGAGGTCAACCGCATCATGTGGTCCACCCGATGACGCGCAGCCGCGGCGAGCTCGTCGCCTCTTTCCAGGACATGGCCTCGCGCAGACAACCGATCGTGGGCGGGGGCGCCGGCACCGGCCTGTCCGCCAAATGGGAAGAAGCCGGCGGCATCGACCTGATCGTCATCTACAACTCGGGTCGGTATCGAATGGCCGGGCGGGGGTCGCTGGCTGGTCTGCTCGCCTACGGCAACGCCAACGAGATCGTGGTGGAGATGGCCCACGAGGTGCTGCCGGTGGTCAGCCACACACCCGTGCTGGCCGGCGTGAACGGGACCGACCCCTTCTACCTGCCGCACGTGTTCCTGGCCGATCTCAAGCGGATGGGCTTCGCCGGCGTGCAGAACTTCCCGACGGTGGGCCTGATCGACGGTGTCTTCCGCCAGAACCTGGAGCAGACCGGCATGGGCTACTCGGTCGAGGTGTCGATGATCCGTCAGGCCCGCGAGCTCGACCTGCTCACCACGCCGTACGTGTTCAGCGAGGACGACGCCGCGGCGATGGCCGAAGCGGGCGCCGACATCGTCGTGTGTCATATGGGTCTGACCACGGGCGGCAGCATCGGCGCCGAGACTGCTCTGACGCTTGACGACTGCGTCGACCGCGTCGACAGGTGGGGAGCCGCGGCGCGTGCGGCGCGGTCCGACGTGCTCGTGCTGTGCCACGGTGGCCCGATCGCCGAGCCCTCCGACGCCACTTACGTGCTGCAGCACGCGAAGGACGTCCACGGCTTCTACGGCGCCTCGAGCATGGAACGGCTGCCTACCGAGCAGGCACTGAAGGCCCAGACCGAGGCGTTCAAGGCCGTGACGTTCTGACGACCGGGGCCGTCGGCGCGAAAGCCCCGCTCGTCGCCGGCATCGACTCCTCGACCCAGTCCACCAAGGTAGAGGTGCGAGAGCTGGAGACCGGCGCGCTTGTCGCGACGGGACGCGCTCCTCACCCGCCTACGTCGCCACGTAGGTCCGAGCAGGACCCCGCCTCCTGGTGGTCGGCGCTGGTCGAGGCCCTGGCGCAGGTGCGTCCGCACCTCAACCGCGTCGTCGCGTTGTCGATCGCCGGCCAGCAGCACGGGCTCGTCGTGGTCGACAGCGCCGGCACGACGATTCGTCCGGCCAAGCTGTGGAACGACACGACCTCCGCGCCTCATGCCGCGGCGCTGCGCGAACGTCTCGGCGCCGGTGAGTGGGCGTTACGTTGCGGGGTCGTGCCGGTGGCCAGCTTCACCATCACGAAGCTGGCGTGGCTGGCGGACAAGGAACCGGAGCACCTCGAGCTCGTCGACAAGGTGATGCTGCCGCACGACTGGCTGACCTGGCGGCTGACAGGCCAGCACGTGACCGACCGTGGAGACGCCTCGGGCACCGGGTGGTGGTCGCCGGTGGACGGCAGCTACCGCACCGACCTGCTCGGACTCGTCGTCGAAGACCCCGAGTTGTGGCTGTCGAAGCTGCCCGTGGTGCTGGGGCCGACGGAGTCGGCCGGCAGCGTTGTCGACGACGTGGCCGACGAGCTCGGCCTAGGTCGCGGCGTCGTCGTGGGCCCGGGCACCGGCGACAACATGGCGGCGGCGCTTGGCCTTGCCCTGTCACCGCGGGAGGTGACCGTGTCGCTCGGGACGTCGGGGACGGCGTACGCGGTGGCGCTGTCACCGACGACCGACGCGACGGGCTCCGTAGCCGGCTTCGCAGACGCGGCCGGCGGGTTCCTGCCCCTGGTCGCCACCTTGAACGCGACGAAGGTGACCGAGACCGTCGCGCGGTGGCTGGGCGTGGACGTGACAGGGCTCACCGCGATGGCGCTTGCCGCGCGGCCCCGAGCAGAGCTCACCCTCCTTCCCTACTTCGACGGCGAGCGCACTCCCGATCTTCCCGATGCGGCGGGAGTTTGGCGCGGACTGCGCAACGACACGACGCGCGAGGACCTCGCGCGGGCTGCCTTCGCCGGCGTGGTCCACGGGCTGTTGTCAGGCGTCGACGCGCTGCGAAGCGCCGGCGTCGAGATGGACGGCTCCCTGCGGCTGATCGGCGGCGGCGCACGCTCGGCGGCCTACCGGCAGATCACCGCAGACCTGTGGGGATCGCCCATCACCGTCCACGCCGCCGCTGAGCCGGTTGCGACGGGTGCCTGTGTGCAGGCAGCCGCCGTGCACTCCGGACGCGGCCCCCGCAAGGTGGCGGCGTCGTGGCGGCTCGATGCCGGCGCTGCGGTGGAACCGGATCCCCAGGTCGACGGTGCAGGTCTTCGTGCCGCCTACCGCGATGCAGCTAGGAGCCTGTGATGCCTACCGTTGTCCTTGCCGGAACCCTCGACACGAAGGGCCACGAGTACGCCTTCCTGCGCGACCGCGTGCGCGAGCACGGTGTCGACGTGCTGCTCGTCGACGTCGGGGTCTACCCGCCGCAGATCGAACCAGACATCTCCCGTGAGGAGGTCGCCCGCGCCGGCGGGGAGGACTCAGGCGCGCTGGCTGAGGCTGGCGACCGTGGAGCAGCCACAGCAGCCATGGGCCGAGGTGCTGCTGCGCTGCTGCAAGCGCTCCATGACGAGGGCCGGCTGCAAGGGGTGCTCGGCATCGGCGGGTCGGGCGGGTCGTCGATCGTCACGACGGCCATGCGCGTGCTGCCGGTCGGTGTACCGAAGCTGATGGTCTCGACGCTGGCCTCCGGCGACACCCGGCCCTACGTCGGCGCCGTCGACGTGACGATGATGTACTCGGTGGTCGACATCGCCGGGATCAACTCGGTCTCCGCCCGGATACTGGCCAATGCAGCCGGGGCGATCGCCGGCATGGTCCGGGCGTCCGTGCCGCCGATGGAGCACAAGCCGCTCGTCGGCGCGTCGATGTTCGGCGTGACGACGCCGGGTGTGACACGTGCTCGTGAGCGGCTCGAGGAGCTCGGTTACGAGGTGCTCGTTTTCCACGCGACGGGGACGGGCGGGCAGTCGATGGAGACCTTGGTCGCCGGCGGCTTCTTGGCGGGCGTGCTCGATCTGACAACCACGGAGCTGGCCGACGAGCTGGTCGGAGGGGTGCTGTCGGCCGGACCGGGGCGGCTCGAGGCGGCAGGTGCCGCCGGCCTGCCACAGGTGGTCTCCCTCGGAGCCCTCGACATGGTGAACTTCGGACCGCGTGACACTGTCCCGGCGGCGTTCGAGGGGCGCAACCTCTACGTGCACAATCCCACGGTGACGCTGATGCGCACGACACCGGACGAGTGCCGTGAGCTCGGTCGTGAGGTGGGGCGCAAGTTGTCCGCGGCGTTGGGCCCGACGGCGCTGTTCGTGCCGTGCAAGGGCGTGTCGATGATCGCCGTCGCGGGACAGCCGTTCCACGATCCGGCAGCCGACGAGGCGCTGCTCGCAGGGTTGTCCGAGACCCTGGCCGACGTCGAGGTGCACGAGCTAGACCTCGACGTCAACGACGAACGGTTCGCCGTGGCCATGGCGGACCGCCTGCACGAGATGATCACAGCCGCGACACCGACACGAGGAGACTGATGAGCACGTTCATACAGCTGGCCGACGTACGCCGGGAGCAGTTCGACTGGGGAGTGATCGGGTGGCGCCTAGTTCCGGCCTCCGGCGCCAACCACCTGGTCGTGATGGACGTCGAACTGCAGCCCGGCGGCGGTCACGACTTCCACCGCCACCCCGGCCAGGAGGAGATGATCATCGTCAAGCAGGGGGCGATCACCCAGTTCGTGGGTGAGGAGTCAACGACTCTGACGGCCGGCGACTCGGCCTTCGTGCCCGAGGGCGTGGTGCACGCCTCGTTCAACGACAGCGAGCAGACCGCCTACCTGCAGGTCGTCATCTCGCCCTCGCTGGGAGGTGAGACCGGGTACGGCCTGGAGGAGGTCGCAGACCAGCAGCCCTGGGCCTCGCTGCGCGGGTGAGGTTTGGGCTAGTGCGACTCGCGGATGACGCCGTCGCCGCTGGACCCGACCAGGAAGTCGAGATCGGCGCCGCGGTCAGCCTGCATGACGTGATCGACGTAGAGCCGCTCCCAGCCGCGCGTCGGCGCGGCCAACGACGCCAGCATGGCCGCCGCGGGCTGGCGCCGCGCCCAGTCCACTGCTGGGATGTCGACGTCGATGCGTCGGGCGGCCACGTCCAAGACGACCGGGTCGCCGTCACGCACCAGCGCCAACGGACCGCCGGCCGCCGCCTCGGGAGCGGCGTGCAGCACCACCGTCCCGTACGCCGTGCCGCTCATCCGGCCGTCGCTGACGCGCACCATGTCGCGGACCCCCTTCACCAGCAGCTTGGCGGGCAGCGGCAGATTGGCGACCTCGGGCATCCCGGGGTAGCCGCGGGGGCCGCAGCCGCGCAGCACGAGGACGCTGTCCTCGTCGACGTCGAGGTGGGGGTCGTCCAGCCGAGCCTTGAGGTCCTCGACGCTGTCGAAGACGACGGCCCGACCCCGGTGACGCAACAGGTGCGGCGACGCAGCGGCGGGCTTAACCAGCGCACCGTCGGGGGCCAGGTTGCCGCGTAGCACCGCGATGCCAGCATCTGGTTTCACCGGCTGTTCGCGGGACCGGATGACGGTGTTGTCCCAGGTCGGGGCGTCGCCGACGTGCTCGACCAGGGTCCGTCCCGTGACGGTCAGTGCCGCCGGGTCAAGCAGATCCGAAACCTGCGCGAGCACCGCCAGCAGCCCGCCTGCGCGGTGGAAGTCCTCCATCAGGAACCGGCCCGCAGGGTGGAGGTCGACGAGCAGCGGGACCCCCGACCCCGCCCGGTCGAAGTCGTCAAGCGTCAGGTCCACCCCGAGGCGGCCCGCGATGGCAAGCAGGTGCACGACAGCGTTGGTGGACCCACCGATGGCGGCCAGCGCGACGATCGCGTTCAAGAACGAGCCTCGTGTCAGCACCGTGCTGGGCCGGCGGCCGGCGGCGACCATGTCGACGGCGAGCCGACCGCTCTGCTGTGCCGCGACGAGCAAGCGGCTGTCGGGTGCCGGAGTGCCTGCGACGCCGGGCAGCGTAGTGCCGAGCGCTTCGGCCATGCAGGCCATCGTCGACGCGGTGCCCATGGTGTTGCAGTGGCCGCGGCTGCGGATCATCGCCGACTCCGAGGCCAGGAAGTCGGCCTGCGCCAGGGTTCCGGCCCGCACCTCCTCCGACAGCCGCCAGACGTCGGTGCCGCAGCCCAGCGCCGAGCCGCGGAAGGTGCCCGTCAGCATGGGCCCACCGGGGACGACGACGGCCGGGAGGTCCACGGAGGCCGCTGCCATCAGCAGCGAGGGAATTGTTTTGTCGCAGCCGCCAAGAAGCACCACGGCGTCGATCGGGTTGGCTCGCAGCAGCTCCTCGGCCGCCATGGCGGCCATATTGCGCCAGAGCATCGCCGTCGGTCGCATCTGCGTTTCCCCCAGCGACACCATGGGCAGGTTCAAGGGAACACCGCCGGCCTCCCACACCCCCTGCTTCACGCTCGTCGCGAGCTCATTCAGGTGGCTGTTGCAGGGGGTCAGATCCGACGCGGTGTTGGCGATGGCGATGTGTGGTCGCCCGTCGAAGGCGTCGTCGGGCAGCCCCCGGCGCATCCAGGCACGGTGGATGAAGGCGTTGCGGTCGTCGCCGCCGTACCAGCGCTGGCTGCGTTGCTGTGCCACAATCCCTGCCTCCCGCATCGCGACCCGACGGACCACCGTCTCGAACCGACCTCACCGTACCCAGCACGGGGAGCGCGCGTGCGTCATCGTCACGTAAGGATGGTGGGATGAGGACCTTCCGGGCTGACGTCGCCAGCTCCGCGTCGTACGAGCTCGCCGAGGGACCGGTCTGGGACGCTGACAGCGAGCGGTTGCTGTGGGTCGACATCGCCTCGGGCAAGGTGCTTTGCGGCCGCTTGCGGGTGGGGCACGTCGAGGTCATCGAGGAGCACTGCTTCCCCGGCACGGTCGCAGCCGTCGTGCCGACCGCTGACCGGGGGCTGCTCGTCGCGCTCCGCCGAGGGTTCGCCGCCGTCGCTCCCGACGGGACGCTGCGGACGGGACGCTGCGTGCTGCCCGAGACCGACGACAGCCGCTTCAACGACGGAGCCTGCGATCCGCTCGGCCGCTTCTTGGTCGGCAGCATGTCGCTCGATGGCCGGGAGGGGACCGAGCGGCTGTACCGTCTCGACGGGGCCGGAGCCGTGGAGGTGGTCGACGAAGGCTTGACGCTCTCCAACGGGCTGGGCTGGTCGCCCGACGGCCACACGCTGTACCACGTCGACAGCGTCCCGGGGATCGTCTGGTCACGGACCTACGACCCCGCGTCGGGTGCCGTGGGCACGCGTCGGATCCAGTTGCGCATCGACGATGGCGCACCCGACGGGCTGTGCGTCGACACCGACGGCAACCTCTGGGTGGCGGTCTGGGGCGCGGGTCAGGTCCGCTGTTTCGATGTTGCCGGCGCAGAGGTAGCAACAGTCGAGGTGGCGGCTCCGCATACCTCCAGCATCGCGTTCGTCGGTCCGGCGCGGGACCGCCTGCTGGTTACTACGGCGCGTGCAGACCTCTCCTCAGCACAGCTCGACGCCTATCCGCTCTCCGGCCGCCTGTTCCTCGCCGACGTCGGGGCGCGGGGCGTCCCGACCGCGGCTTGGGCCGGCCGCTGTGACCACATCACCTAGGGACGGAGTCCTCATGCATCTGCTGCGCCTCGGCCCGCCCGGCCGCGAACGTCCCGTCGTTCGGGTGGGCAACGACGAGTACGTCGACGTATCCGGCCTGGTCGGGGACTTCGACGAGGCGTTCTTCGCCGGCGAAGGTGTCGCCCGGCTGCACGACGCCGTCGCTCAGCGGAGGGCCGACCGCTCGACCTTCTCACTGCAGGGTCGGCGCGTCGGCGCGCCGATCGCTCGGCCGCACCAAATCGTGGGCATCGGCCTGAACTATCGAGACCACGCCGTCGAGGCTGGCATGCCGATACCGGACGAGCCGATCGTCTTCACCAAGGCGCCGAACTCGCTCGCAGGACCGGACGACGACGTCCATCTCCCGCGCGGTTCCAGCAAGACTGACTGGGAGGTGGAGCTAGGGATCGTCATCGGCTCGAAGTGCCGGTATCTCGAGGACGAGCAGGCGGCCGGCCGCGCCATCGCGGCGTACGTGGTCGTCAACGACGTCAGCGAGCGCAGCTTCCAGCTGGAGCGGGGCGGGCAGTGGGTGAAGGGCAAGTCCGCGGAGACGTTCACCCCCTGCGGCCCAGTGTTGGTAACGCCCGACGAGATCCCGGACGTCGCTGACCTGTCGATGTGGCTGGACGTCAACGGCGTCCGCCGACAGACGGGTTCGACCGCGACGATGCTGTTCGGCCCTGCCTTCCTCGTGCACTACCTCAGCCAGTTCATGGTCCTGGAGCCGGGCGACCTCATCTGCACCGGCACGCCGCCGGGTGTGGGCATGGGCATCGACCCGCCTGTCTTCCTACGTCCCGGAGATGTGGTCGAGCTGGGGATCGACGGCTTGGGCAGCCAGCGCCAGCAGGTCGTCGCGGCGCCATGAGGGCCTTCGTGCTCAGCGGCCCAGGCCGAGCGGCCGTGATGGACGTCGCCGCGCCGGTCGCGGCCGCCGGGCAGGTCGTTGTCGACGTCGAGCGGGTCGGCGTGTGCGGTACGGACGTGGAGTTCTTCACCGGCGAGATGGCCTACCTGCGCGAAGGTCACGCCGCTTACCCCATCCGCCTGGGCCACGAGTGGTGCGGAACCGTCGCCTCCGTGGGGACGGGGGTCGAGGAGTCCTGGCTCGGCCGCCGGGTCACCGGCGACACCATGCTCGGCTGTCGACGCTGCGGGCGTTGCCGGTCCGGCCGCCAGCACGTGTGCGAGCACCGCTGCGAGATCGGCATCCGCGGCGGATGGCCTGGGGCGCTCGCGGAACAGCTGCTCGTACCGCTGTCGGCGTTGCAGCCGCTGCCCGAACAGGTCGACGTGGTCGCGGGCGCGTTGGTCGAGCCCGGCGGGAACGCACTTCGGTCGGTGCAGGCGGCCCGCCTGTCAGCGGGGGACCGGGTCCTGATCTGGGGGCCAGGTTCGATCGGGCTGCTCACGGCGGCGTTCGCCGCCGCCGAGGGGGTCGAGGTTCACCTCGTCGGCATCGAGCCCAAGTCGTTGGCCTTCGCGAGGTCGCTGGGCTACGAGCACGTGTGGAGCGTCCCGGACCTGCCCAAGGTGCCGTTCGACGCGGTGATCGACGCGACCTCGGGAGCGGACGTCCCTCGTGCGGCGGTCGAGCAGGTCGAACCGGGAGGGCGGGTCGTGCTTATCGGCATCGCCGGCCAGCCGAGCAACATCGACACGCGCACGTTGGTGCTCAAGGACGTCACGGCCGTCGGCATCCTCAGCGCCTCACCTGGCCTGGCTGGTGCCATCGCGCAGTACGCCTCGGGTGTGGTGGACCCTCGACCGCTGGTCGCGGCGACCGTCGGTCTGGAGCAGGTCGGGGACGTGCTCGCTGGCAGGCGCCCACCCGGCGCGGGGGCAGGACCGAAGATTCACGTGGACCCACGTAGGTATCGAGAGGCGAGGCGACGGCGATGAAGGACTTCGACGGGCTGTCGGCTCTGGTAACCGGTGGTGCCAGCGGCATCGGCGCAGCGACTGCTGCCTTGCTGTCCGTGCGCGGTGCGCGCGTCGCGGTGGCGGACCTGTCTCCGGCTGCTCACCCGCGGCACCTCAGCCTCGACTGCGACGTGACCAGCCGGTCGTCGGTGGAGGCCGCCGTCGCGGCCACGGCCGATGCCTTCGGTGGGCTCGACATCGTGGTGAACAACGCCGGCATGGGGGTCGTTGGTGATGTGACCGCCAACGACGACGAGCAGTGGCGTCGGCTGCTCGACGTCAACGTCGTCGGCATGGCGCGGGTGGCGGCCGCCGCGATGGCGCATCTGCGCCGTTCCGATCACGCGGCCATGGTCCTGACCTCGTCGGTGGTCGCGACGCTCGGCGTACCGAGCCGCGCTGCCTATGCAGCAAGCAAGGGCGCGGTCCAGGCGCTGGCTCTCGCCATGGCCGCCGACCACGTGCACGAAGGGATCCGGGTCAACTGCGTCGCTCCCGGGACGACGGACACCCCGTGGGTCGGGCGGCTGCTCGCTGCCGCGGACGATCCCGGCGCGGCGTCGGACGTGCTCCGGGCCAGGCAGCCGCTCGGACGGCTGGTCGACGCTGAGGAGGTCGCGCTCGGCATCGCCTACCTCGCTAGTCCGCTGTCGGGCTCCACGACTGGAACGGTCCTGACTGTCGACGGGGGGATGTCCGGCCTGCGCCTGCCGACGTAAACCTCAAGCAAACGACCACACGACCGAGACGGTGACCTGCAGGTCGGCTGAGCCTGCGCGGATCGGAACCGATGCGGTGGAGGCCAATGCGTCAAAGGAGGCTGCCCTGTACACCTGGTTGACGTGCGATGAGACGTGCACTTCGCGCACTGAGGAGACGTCGCCGAGCTGGAGATCCGCCTCGGAGGCATACTGCTCGGCTTTGGCTCGCGCCTCGGCGAACGCAGCAGCTCTCGCCTTCGCCAGCAGCGCATCCTCGTCGCCTATCTGAAGCCTCACGTCGTGTAGTCGGACGGCGTTGCCACCGGCGCTGACGGCATCACTGATGGTGGCGCCGGCGTCAGGCAGATCCCGCGCGAGCACAGACATGCTCTGGCTAGCCGCGTAGCCCGTGATCACTGGTGGCCCGTCCCCGCTGTAATCGTAGGTGGCGTTGATCGACAACCCGGTGGTCTGCACGTCCTTGAATGCGATGTCGTGGGCCCGCACAGCTTGCACGACGCGGCGGGTAGTAGCGCTGGAGGACTGGAGAGCCGTCGACACATCAGCAGCGTGGGCCCGGATAGTAAGCGAGAACTTCAGCTGGTCGGGGACGCCAGTCGCCTCCCCACTACCGGTCATCACAATGCTGGGCTCGTCAACCTTCGACGGCGCCTCGGCCGCACGTGCGGTCGACGAACCCGACTGTGTGGAACCGATGATGTACGCCGCAAGGACGGCTAGTGTCGTGGCCGCTGTGACCACGAGACCCCGAACGCTGAACGCCACAGTCTTTTCCATCTCAACACTCCCTGACCTAGTTGCAGTCGCCAAGCCCCGATCGGGGACCGGTCCGCTAACGCTTTGACGCCAACCGGGCACGACAGGTTCCCAATGCTTGATTCCTTGCGACCGGAGCCGACTGAGGGCTTTGGCGGGGAGCTAGCCCGATGTCAAGCCACAGCGTCGAATCTCGCCGGCTGGTAGGTCGACGAGGAGCAGGTCAGGAAAGCGGAGCGCCGCCCAGAAGGCACCGGGGTCGCTCAGGCCCACCGCTGAGCTGATCCAGACAGTCAACGCCATGCCGTGACCAGCGACAACCAGCGGACGGCCCCCGGCGGCGACATGGTAGTCGTCAACTGCGGATTGCACCCGAACAGCCACCACTCGCCGGTTCTCCCAACCGGCGTGGTCACCGCCGTCTACAAAGGACCGTCGGGTGACATGGAAGTCGTCGTTGAACGCTTCGCCAGGACGCCGGACTTCGCGCAGTCGGGAGTCCTTGATCACTGTGTGGCCGTCGCCGGTCGGATCGAGCGTCTGCCAGGCTTTGGGCTCGTCACTCGCGACAAGCAGCGCGTCATTCGGCAGGCCCTCGACCAACGCATGTGCGGCGCGACGCCCTGCCTCGCTCAGCGGCCACGTGGCTGGGTCCTGGTTCGGGTCGGCAACCGGCATTGCGTGCCGGACGACGTAGAGCATTGCCTGTCGAGCCTCAGCTGCGGGCGGCCAGAATGCGTCCGGACACTTTACCGAGGGTGATCTGGCTCCCTTTCGGCCCGGGGGCCAACCCTCGCAGCGTCACGACGTCGCCATCCTCGAGGAAACCGCGGGTCGAACCGTCGGCCAGTACAACGGGGCTACTGCCGTTCCACGTGCGCTCGAGCAGGCTGCCCACCGACTCGGGCGCCACGCCACTCACGGTCCCTGAGGCGAACAGGTCCCCGACTCGCAAGCTCGCGCCGTTGACGGTCAGGTGGGCGAGCATCTGCGCCGGGGACCAGTACATGTCCCGGAACTCCGGAACGGCCACCACCGTGCCGTTGACCTCGACCCGCAGGTGGAGGTCCAGTCCGAACAGGTCGCCGTCCCCGCCACCCCGCAAGTACGGCAGGGGTGGCGGATCTTGCGCCGGCAGCGGCAGCTCGGCGGTCGCGAGCGCCTCGAACGGCACCACCCAGGCCGAGATGCTCGTGGCGAAGGACTTGCCGAGGAAGGGCCCCAACGGCACGTACTCCCACGCCTGGATGTCGCGCGCGCTCCAGTCGTTGAGGAGTACCACGCCGAAGATGTGCTCCCGGGCCGCCTCGACCGGCACCGGCTGGCCGAGGCCGCTGCCCTGGCCGACGATGAACCCGACCTCACACTCGATGTCGAGCTTCTCAGTGGGCCCGAACAGTGGCGGCTCCTCTGGGCTGGGCCGGCGCTGGCCCTGCGGACGCACGACGTCGGTGCCGCTGACGACGACCGTTCCTGAGCGCCCGTGGTACCCGATCGGCAGGTGCTTCCAGTTCGGCGGCAGCGCGGGGGAGTCGGGACGAAAGATCTTCCCGACGTTGCCGGCATGGGCCTTGCTGGCGTAGAAGTCGACGTAGTCGGCGACCTCGATCGGCAGCAGCATCGTGACGCCCGAGAGTCCCACGCTGAACCTGTCGACCAGCTCACGGTGAGCCTCGTCGCCGACCAGCGAGACGACCCATCGCCGGACGTCGCTCCAGGCCGCTGGCCCGAGCGCCATCAGCGAGTTGAGCGAGGACGAGGCGAAGACCTCAGCTTGAGGGTGGCCGACAGCTGTCGCCACGGCCGCGAGGTCGAGCACTGAGTCGCGGACCCGCACACCGACCGCAGGGTCACGCTGTCCCTGCCGGAAGACGCCGTACGGCAGGGTGTTGGAGTCGTACGGCGCCGCCGTCCCCTGGGACTGCGTCATCAACTCTCCTTCTCGAGCAGACCGAGAGCGACGAGGTCCGCGACTGGCTCTTCGACGCCACAGCAGCCGAACGAGACGAACGCCGCCCGCACGCTGCGAGCTTCGTCGCTCGACCATGACCGCACGGACTGGACCAGCGGCTGCGCCTCCCGCTCGGCCAGCGCGGCGAGCACCGCCTTCGGGTCGCCGTCTCGGTTGGCCAGCGCCACGGCCACCATCAGGTTGAGGAAGCCGTGCTGCTCCAAGCCCATCGCCGGGTCGGTGAACCGGACGGCGTGGTGCAGCCCGGCGGTGAACTTCAGCGGTGCTCCGTGCTGGCTGGCCTCCGTGACCACCTCGGCCACCTCGTCGTCACTCGGGAAGGCGGCGGCTGTGACACCTCCGGTGCGGTACTTGGCGACGACGCGCTGGCCCGCTGCGCGCCGTTCGGCAACCGCCATCAACAGCTTCGCGCGGTCTGGGGCCGCCGTGATCTCACACGCCACCTGATAGGCAGGTCCTGGGTCGGGCAGGGGCGGCGTCGAGACAGACAGTTCGAAGCCGCTGACCCACAGGCCCGCCGGGAGGCACGGCGGTGGTTCATCGGTCCCGATGACCACCACCCCAAGAGCCGGCGATCCAGCCGCGGCGTGGGAGTACGTGAACTCGTCCCACCGGCGGTGGTCGACGAGCAGGGGACCGACGAGGTCGGCAAACCAGGCAGTTCGACAGCCCAGGTGTGCGGCTATCGCGTCCCCGGGGGAGGCGTTGCCAGGTGGGAACATTGCTGCGTCATCGAGCAGTCCGGCGAAGAGCGCGGGAGTCGTTGACACGACAGCACCGTACTGTAATCGTGAAGCGGCGAAGGAGCAGCCGATCAGCCGGCGGTCCGGTGACCGGACCTCCTGGAGCAGTTGCGGAGGCAGCGGACATGGCCTACTACCGGTCGTGCGGTTCGGTCCCTCACAAGCGGCATACCCAGCACCGCCCCGACGGGGGAGCGCTGGCTTTCGAGGAGCTGATGGGGGAGGAGGGCTTCTCCTCCGACTCCTCGTTGCTCTACCACCGCAACCTTCCGTCCCGGATCGTCGACGCCCAGACGTGGCAGCCCGGCAACCTCGAGACCACAGCCAACCATCCGCTCCTGCCCCGCCACCTGCGGCTGCATGACCTCTTCAAGCCCGACGACACCGGCGATGTCGACGTCGTGACGGGTCGCCGACTCGTCCTCGCCAACGCAGACGTACGGATCTCCTACGTGGTGGCGGACGCGCCCTCGCCGCTGTACCGGAACGCACTCGGCGACGAGTGCCTGTTCGTCGAGCGCGGCGGTGCGCGGGTGGAGACGGTGTTCGGCTCCTTCGAGGTAGGCACCGGTGACTACGTCATCGTGCCGAGGGCCACCACCCACCGGTGGATCCCTGCGGCGGGTGACGAGCCGCTCCGGGTCTACTGCATCGAGGCCAACTCGCACATCACCCCGCCGAAGCGCTACCTCTCCAAGTTCGGGCAGCTGCTCGAGCACGCGCCGTACTCGGAGCGCGACCTGAGGGGGCCGGAGGGACCGTTGCTGGCTGCCGACATCGACGCAGTCCCCGAGGGCGACACGGAGGTCTACGTCAAGCATCGCGGGTCCACGCCCAGCGGTGTGGTGGGGACCGTCTTCACCTACCCGTTCCACCCGTTCGACGTGGTCGGGTGGGACGGCTGCCTGTACCCCTTCGTCTTCAACGTCTCCGACTTCGAGCCGATCACCGGGCGCGTGCATCAACCACCGCCAGTGCACCAGGTGTTCGAGGGCCACAACTTCGTGATCTGCAACTTCGTGCCGCGCAAGGTCGACTACCACCCACTCTCGATCCCCGTCCCGTACTACCACTCGAACGTGGACAGCGACGAGGTCATGTTCTACGTCGACGGCGACTACGAGGCCCGTAAGGGGTCGGGGATCGAGAAGGGTTCGATCACCCTGCACCCCGGGGGTCACGCCCACGGGCCACAGACCGGCGCGTACGAGAAGTCCATCGGCGTCGAGTACTTCGACGAGCTCGCCGTCATGGTCGACACGTTCCGTCCGCTAGTGCTCGGGGAGGCCGGGGTGGCTGCCGACGACGGCGCCTACGCCTGGTCGTGGGCGCGATCGACTGGGGGCTCGACGGACGGGGCCGGCTGACCCTCGACCGACGTTCCGCACCGGCTTCGTCGAGACGTCTCCGGATTGGCTGTCGGCGCGGCGTACTAAGGTGCGAGGTAGTTCAGAGGAACTCATTTGCGCTGGCGCGGAGGGATGCGTGGCTGATCAGCCGGTCGTCGTCACCGACCGCATCGTGACAGTGCCGAACTTGTTGAGCATCGGCCGGCTGTTCGGTGTGCCGCTGTTCTTGTGGCTGGTGCTCGTGCCGCACGCCGACGGTTGGGCGCTTGTCGTTCTGATGGTCTCGGGCATCACCGACTGGCTCGACGGCATGCTTGCCCGCACCCTCAACCAGGCCTCGAAGCTGGGGCAGATCCTCGATCCCGTCGCCGACCGGCTCTACATCCTGGCGGTGGTCATCGGGCTCGCGATCCGTGACATCATCCCTTGGTGGCTGGCTGTTTTGTTGCCGCTGCGCGATGTGTTGTTGTTCTCCCTCGTGCCGTTCCTGCGCACCCGCGGCTACAGCGCACTGCCGGTGCACTTCCTCGGCAAGGCAGCAACCGCCAGCCTTCTCTACGCCTTCCCGCTGCTGCTGCTGGGGGAGGGAGAGGGCGCCATCCAGACGCTGGCCGACGTCTTGGGGTGGGCGTTCACCATCTGGGGTGTTGGCCTCTACTGGTGGGCGGGCATCCTCTACGCCTACCAGGTCAGCCAGCTGATGCGGCTGCCTCGGCAGGCAGTCGGGACCACCTCATGACCGCCCAGTCCGACGGCGATCGCCCACCTGGCTCCACCCCGCCAGCCGGTCTGCTCGCCACGCTGATGACCAACACGCTAGACGAGGACTACCAGCTGGTGGCATCGCGTCGCGCAGCTGTTGACGCTGCCAGCCCGGGGCGCGACGAACGTCCGGGTCTGTGGCGCCATGCCGGCGCCATCGCCGCGGTCACGGCTCTCGGCGTGCTGCTGGGTGTCTCCGCTCTGAAGACCTCACAAGACAGGCCACAGGCGTTGGCGGAGCGCGCCGAGCTCATCGAGGCGATCCAAGCCCGTCAGGCGAGGCTCGACGGGCAGCATGCCGGACTCGCGTCACTGCAGACCGACGCCGGCCGACTCCAGGCCGACCTGGCTGACGACGTGGACACCAGTTCGCGGCTCAGCGCTGACCTCGCGCGCCTCGGTGTCAGCGCCGGAACCGTGGCCGCCACCGGCCCCGGAATGGTTCTCACGCTCGACGATGCGCGCCACGGTGCGCCCGGAGTCGGCGGGGTGATCCTTGACCGCGACCTGCAGTCGCTCGTCAACGGCCTGTGGATCGCAGGAGCCGAGGCCATCGCGGTCGACGGCCACCGGCTGACAGCCCTGACCTCCATCCGGTTCGCCGGCCGCGCCATCACCGTCGACTACCGCTCGCTGACTCCGCCGTACGTCGTCGAGGCGATCGGTGATCCAGACACTCTGCCGTCTCGGCTGCTCGAGACCCAGGGCGGCGAGCTCTGGCTCGGTCTGCGAGCGAACTTCGGCATCACGTTCGATACACAGACATTTAGCAGCATCACGCTGCCCGGCGATGCCCCTGACCGTCTCCTTTGGGCAGAGCCCGCGGGAAGCCGATAGCCGATGATCGCGATCGTCGGCCTGCTGATCGGAGTACTTGCCGGACTCTTCCTCGAGCCAACAGTTCCTGAGGCGCTGCAGCCTTACCTGCCCATCGCGGTCGTGGCTGCACTTGACGCGGTGTTCGGCGCCGTGCGCGCTCATTTCGACGGCATCTTCGACGACAAGGTCTTCGTGGTTTCGTTTGTCTCCAACGTGCTCATCGCCGCCCTGATCGTCTACCTCGGCGACCAGCTCGGGGTGGGAGGGCAGCTGTCGACGGGGGTCGTTGTCGTCCTCGGCATCCGAATCTTCTCCAACGCCGCTGCCATCCGCCGACATGTCTTCCACGCCTGAGCCATGACCGACAGCTTCCGGCAGCGAAGAGCGCAGCTCATCGTCGGGGTACTGCTGGCGGCCCTCGGCTTCGCGGCGGCAGCCCAGATCCGGCTCACCCACCAAGACGACAGCTATGCCGGCAAGCGGCGAGAGGACCTCATCGTGCTGTTGGACTCATTGTCGGCCGCGTCAGACCGGGTGCAGACTCAGATCAACGAGCTCGAGTCGACCCGCAGCGATCTTCTGTCGAGCTCGCAGCGTCGCCAGGTCGCTATTGAGGAGGCTCGGGGGCGACTGCGGGTGCTCGGCATCCTGGCCGGGACGCTGCCCGCCGAGGGTCCTGGCGTGACGGTGACGATCACCGACCCCGGCGGAGCGGTGACGTCCGCGAGCATCCTGAACGGGATCGAGGAGCTACGGGACGCTGGAGCCGAGGCGATCGAGCTCAACGACCTGGTGCGCGTGGTCGCCTCCACCTCGTTCAGTGAGCGCAACGGCGCGGTCGTGGTTGACGGCCAAGAGGTCCGACCGCCGTACGTCGTGGATGCGATCGGGTCGTCACACACTCTGCGTGAAGCTGTCATCTTCCCAGGTGGGCTGGCCGACCAGGTGAGTCAGCTAGGTGGTGACGTGACAGCACAAGAGGTCGACGTCGTGAAGGTGACGTCGTTGCACGTCGTCGACCCGCTTGAGTACTCTCAGCCGACCGACGAATGACATACAAGGAGCCCCGTTGTATCCCGAAGAGCTGAAATACACAGCTGACCATGAGTGGGTGAGCAGTCTCAGTGACCAGGGCAGCGTGCGCGTCGGCATCACGCAGTACGCCCAAGACGCCCTCGGTGACATCGTCTACGTCCAGCTTCCGGAGATCGGCGTGGAGGTGGAGGCGCAAGACGCCATCGGGGAGCTCGAGTCGACGAAGAGCGTGAGCGACGTGTTCGCTCCGGTGAGCGGCACGATCGTGGCACGCAACGACGCGCTCGACGCCAACCCCGAGCTGTGCAACAACGACCCATACGGCGACGGGTGGATTCTGGAGATGTCGGTCCGGGACTCAGCCGTCCTCGAGGCATTGATGAGTTCCGATGACTACGAGGCCACGATAACCTCCAAGTAGAGGTTGAGTTGTCAGCCCATCGAGGAGGCGCAGCGGGTGCGCCGAGGAGGTAACGGCGATGCCGTTCTGCACTGAATGCGGACACGAGAATGTCGCTGGGTCTAAGTTTTGCAGCCAATGTGGGCATCGTCTGGTGCTCACCGAGCGCAGCGCAGAGACTTCGACCCTCCAGTTCAGCGGACCCGATCGACACGAGACTGAGGCTGAGAACGCACTCTCGGCGGGGGACGAAGCAGCAGTCGACGCGCTACCTCGCGGCAGCGCACTGCTCATCGTGCAGCGAGGGCCGAGCGCTGGCAGCCGCTTCCTGCTCGACACCGCCGAGGTGACAGCGGGTCGTCACCCCGACAGCGACATCTTCCTCGACGACGTCACCGTCAGCCGCCGACACGCGGTGTTTCGGCGGACGACGGACGGCTACCTGGTGGCGGACGTGGGAAGCCTCAACGGCACCTATGTCAACCGGGACCGGATCGACGAGATCGTGCTCTCCGGTGGCGACGAGGTCCAGATCGGCAAGTACCGCCTCGTCTACTTCGAGAGCGCCCAAGGGGGCAGCTAGTGGCCCCAGCTTCGCCTGCCTCAGGCGTTCGTGGTCGCCTGAGCATAGGAGAGGTGCTCAACCAGCTCAGACCGGATTTTCCCGAGGTGACCATCTCGAAGATTCGGTTTCTCGAAGCCGAGGGTCTGGTCGCGCCCGAACGCACGTCGGCTGGGTATCGCAGGTTCTCGACCGTCGACGTCGAGCGGCTCCGTTACGTCCTCTCCGCGCAGCGCGACCACTACTACCCGCTCAGGGTCATCAAGGCTCATCTCGATGCCTTGGAGCGGGGCCTCGAGCCGCCGGCTACCGCTGGGCAGTCGGCGCGCGCCCCGCAGCCGGCGGGACAGCCGCCGCGTGGCCTGCCCGCGGCTCAGGCGGGAGTCGCTCGGACGGGGGGCGAGAGTACCCCCGGGCTGGCGACGACACCCGCAGGTGAGCTGCGGTTGTCACTGGAGGAGCTGGCGGCCAACTCCGACCTTGATGAGAACCAGCTGGCGCAGCTCATCAGCTTCGGACTCATCAAGCCTCGGCCAGGCCCCGAACACTTCGACGCCGAGGCGCTGCTCATCTGTCGAACTGCCGCCCGGCTGGCCTCTTTCGGACTGGAGCCTCGGCACTTGCGCCCCTTTAAGACTTCAGCGGACCGCGAGGTGGGACTCATCGACCAAGTGGTCCGTCCACTGGCCCGCGGGCGTGACGGAGCGGCTCAGGCTCGGGCTGCGGAGACCCAGGCGGAGCTTGTCGACCTGTGCGTCACCTTGCATGCCGCGTTGATGAGAACCGGCCTCGGCCCTTCGCGGTGAGGTCCAGCAGTAGCGCTGGGGAGAGAGAGTAGGCTGGAAACGTGCGCGAGGTCGACGTGGTGGGAGTCCGGGTGGAGATGCCCTCGAACCAGCCGATTGTGCTGCTGCGCGAGTCCTCGGGAGAACGTTATTTGCCCATCTGGGTTGGCGCTGTCGAGGCAACCGCAATCGCTTTCGCTCAGCAAGGCGTCATCCCGCCGAGGCCGCTGACGCACGACCTGCTCAAGGACGTGCTCACCGCGACTGGTAACGAGCTCACCGAGGTGCGGATCACCGAAGTTCGCGACGGTGTCTTCTACGCCACCCTCGTGCTCGCCGATGGCATCGAGGTGAGCGCTCGTCCGTCCGACTCGATCGCGTTGGCCTTACGGACGGGTAGCCGAATCGTTTGCAGTGAAGATGTCCTCGAGGAGGCCGGTCTGGCGGTGCCCGACGACCAGGAGGAAGAAGTCGAGAAGTTCCGCGAGTTTCTCGACCAGATCCGACCCGAGGACTTCGATGCCGAGCAACGCTGAGTTGCCCATCGGGACAAAAGTCTTACCCTCGACCTCTACCTGAGAGTCGCAAACACGCAGCGGAGTTGCGAAGCGTTGTCGTTGACGTCGGCAGCGATCAGCCGTAGCGTCACGAGAAAGCCCGCGCTGTAACTCACATCCTTGTGCTTCAACTGCGGCCGGCGTACCACGGACTCATGGAGGTCACAATGTCTCGGGACAACCGAATTCCGGCGTCGGGGGACGTCCGCGAGGCAGCAGGCCCGGCCGAGGCGGCAAGCAGGCAGGGCTTGCTGTTCGACGACGACGTCGCCCCGCTGCCCGAAGACATCGGCTACCGCGGTCCGACCGCTTGCAGCGCGGCCGGAATCAGCTACCGCCAACTTGACTACTGGGCCCGTACCGGTCTCGTCGAGCCGACAGTGCGCACTGCGGGAGGTTCCGGTACGCAGCGGCTGTACTCCTTCCGCGATGTCTTGCTGCTCAAGGTGATCAAGCGGTTGCTCGAGGCCGGCGTGTCGTTGCAACAGATCCGCATCGCGGTTCACCATTTGCGCGAGCGCGGCACCGAGGACCTCACCCGCGTTACGTTGATGAGCGACGGTGCGAGTGTCTATGAGTGCCGATCGGCCGAGGAGGTCTTCGACCTGCTCCAAGGAAGCCAAGGTGTCTTCGGGATCGCCATCGGCGGGGTCTGGCGCGAGATCGAAGGCTCGCTCGGGGAGCTGCCCAGCGAGCGCGCCGCGCCGCAAGAGTCTCAGCACCTCAAGGACGAGTTGGCGGCTCGACGCCAGGCGCGGCTGTCCGGCTGATCCGCGGGCGGCGCTGGTAGAGTTGCGGGTGCCGTAACGGACCGCGCGGGAGAGCCCGATGTCAGGTCGGCGCCGAAGGGGCAACTCCTCCCGGAACCTCTCAGGCCACAGGACCGCGGGTAATCGGCACTCTGAAGTGGCGACACGACAGAGGGGAGGCTTCCGACCGCGAGTCCTCCAGGAGCCTTCGATGACCGACCGCCAGTCGCTGGCAGACTTCGACACAGCCGCACCGTTTGCTGCTCGCCATATCGGCCCCGACGAAGCCGAACAGGCCACCATGTTGGCCTCGCTCGGCTACTCCTCGCTCACCGACCTTGCCTCGGCGGCCCTGCCCGACTCCATTCGCATCCAGAAGGGACTCGACCTGCCGCCCGCGCGAAGCGAGGCAGTCGTGGCCTCGGCTCTGCGAGAGCTGGCCGACCGTAACTCTCCTCAGGTGCCGATGATCGGTCTGGGCTACGCCGGCACGATCACTCCGGCGGTGATCCGCCGTAACGTGCTCGAGAGCCCGTCGTGGTACACCGCCTACACGCCGTACCAACCGGAGATCTCACAAGGCCGCCTGGAGGCTCTCCTCAACTTCCAGACTATGGTGGGCGACCTGACCGGCCTTCCCACCGCCAACGCCTCACTGCTCGACGAGGCAACCGCGGCCGCCGAGGCGATGACGCTCGTGCGTCGCGCGAACCGCTCCAACCGCTCGGCTCGCTTCCTCGTCGACGAGGGCTGCCTTCCTCAGACTCAGGCGGTGCTGCAGACGCGGGCAAAGGCGCTCGGCATCACCGTCGAGGTGGTGGACGCCTACTCCGGTCTGCCGACCGAGGACTTCACCGGCGTGCTGCTGGCTTATCCCACCGCCAGCGGCGAGGTGAGAGATCTCGCTCCGGTGATCGAGGCGGCCCACCGTGCAGGCGCCTTCGCCGTCGTCTCCGCCGACCTCCTCGCGCTCACCTTGCTCGAGTCGCCGGGAAGCCTTGGCGCCGACGTCGTCCTCGGAAGCACACAGCGGTTCGGTGTGCCGCTGTTCTACGGCGGCCCCCACGCGGGCTACCTGGCCGTTGCGCCAGGACTCGAACGTCACCTGCCTGGTCGGCTGGTGGGAGTGTCTGTCGACGCGGCGGGTCGGGTCGCCTACCGGCTTGCGTTACAGACGCGCGAGCAGCACATCCGCCGCGACAAGGCAACCTCCAACATCTGCACTGCTCAGGTACTCCTCGCGGTGGTCGCCTCGATGTACGCCGTCTACCACGGTCCGGAGGGTCTCACCCGCATCGCCGGGCGTACGCACCGCTTCGCCAGTGTCTTCGGCCAGGCGCTAAGCGAAGCCGGCCTGGCACCAGAGCACGAGGCCTTCTTCGACACCGTCAGCGTTGCGATGCCCGGAAGGGCGCGGCACGTGCAGCAGCGAGCTCGTGAGCGCGGCCTGCACATCCGCGCGGACGGGGCCGACGTCGTCGGCGTCTCATTCTCCGAGGTCACCACGCGCGAGCACCTGGAAGCTCTGCTCGAGGCGTTTGAGCTGCCAGCCGTCGACCTGGAGGATGTTGACGCGCGCACGGTCGACGCGTTGCCCCGGCGGCTGCGCCGCACGACGCCGTTCCTCACCCACCCGGTGTTCCGCACCCACCACTCCGAGACCGAGCTGCTGCGCTACCTCAAGCGGCTCGCCGACCGCGACTACGCCCTGGACCGGGGCATGATCCCGCTGGGCTCCTGCACGATGAAACTCAACGCCACCACCGAGATGGAGGCGATCAGCCTGGCCGGCTTCGCCGACCTGCACCCCTTCGCGCCGGCAGCTGACGCGACAGGTTACGTCGAGCTGATCGACACCTTGGAGAGCTGGCTGGCCGAGATCACCGGCTATGCCCGCGTCTCGATCCAGCCCAACGCCGGGTCACAAGGCGAGCTTGCCGGTCTGCTCGCGATCCGGGCCTACCACGAAGCCCAAGGTCACGGTGAGCGCGACGTCTGCTTGATCCCCTCGAGTGCCCACGGCACCAACGCCGCGTCGGCCGTGCTGGCCGGCATGCGGGTCGTCGTCGTCAAAGCCGACGCCGACGGCTCGGTTGACCTCGACGACCTACGGGCGCAGTGCGACGCCCACAGCGACGACCTGGCCGCGATCATGGTCACCTACCCGTCGACTCACGGGGCCTACGAGGGCAGCATCGAGGAGCTCTGCGGGGTGGTGCACCAATCCGGGGGACAGGTGTACGTCGACGGCGCCAACCTGAACGCACTGTGCGGCTTGGCCAAGCCGGGGGAGTTCGGCGGTGACGTCTCGCACCTAAACCTCCACAAGACCTTCTGCATCCCCCACGGTGGTGGCGGGCCGGGCGTCGGGCCGGTCGCCGTGGCGGCGCATCTCGCGCCGTACCTGCCGAGTCATCCGCTGCATCCCGACCCGGCTCGGCGCGACGGCATCGGGCCGGTCAGCGCGGCGCCGTACGGCTCGGCTGGCATCCTGCCGATCTCCTGGGCCTACATCGCGTTGATGGGCGACGCCGGCCTGACCGAGGCAACCTCAGTGGCGGTGCTGTCCGCCAACTACGTCGCGGCCCGGCTGCAGGAGCACTACCCGGTGCTCTACAAGGGGCGCCGTGGTCTTGTCGCCCACGAGTGCATCCTCGACCTGCGGGGCATCACGCGCGCCAGCGGGGTAAGTGTCGAGGACGTCGCGAAACGGCTCATCGACTTCGGCTTCCACGCTCCCACCATGAGCTTTCCAGTACCAGGGACGCTCATGGTGGAGCCCACGGAGTCCGAGAGCCTGACCGAGCTCGATCGCTTCTGCGACGCGATGATCGCCATCCGCGCTGAGATCGCCGCGGTCGAGGGCGGCAGTGTTGCCCTAGCGGAGAGCCCGCTCGTGCACGCGCCACACACCGCCGACGACCTGGTCGGTCCGTGGGAGCGCAGCTACTCCCGTGCTACTGGCGCGTTCCCGGGCGGACCGGTCAGCGACAAGTACTGGCCGCCGGTGAGTCGGGTCGACTCCGCGTACGGCGACCGCAACCTCGTGTGCTCCTGCCCCGATGTCACGGCCTTCGTCGAAGAGTCCTGACACGATGGCGCTGGCGGCGGCCACCGAGGCGGCGTGCGGGGCTCTGCTGACGCAGCTAAGCGTTGACAGCCGGCTGCCCGGCGTCGTGGCCGCCGCGTTCGCTCCGGCGGGGATTGCGTGGGAGGGTCGACGCGGGGACACCTTCGGCCAGTACCGCATCGGATCCCTGACCAAGACGTTCACGGCGGTGGCCGTGCTGCAGCTGCGCGAGCTGGGCCGTGTCGACCTGGCGGATGCCATCGCCGACCACGTGGCCGACTCGCCGTATCCGCGTATGACTTTGCGTGAGCTGCTGGCTCACAGTTCCGGCATGACGGCTGAGCCGGCGGGGCCGTGGTGGGAGCGGTCGCCGGGAGTCGGGTGGGACCACTTGAAACATGCCAACCACACCCAGGTAGAGATCTTTCGACGCGGGCAGCGCTACCACTACTCGAACCTGGGCTTTGCGCTGCTGGGTGAGCTGGTGGCCCGCCAGCGCAACATGAGCTGGTACGACGCCGTACGGCTGCATGTGCTTGCACCGCTAGGTCTCGACCAGACCACCTATCACCCGTCAGCCGACGCGGCGAACGGCACGTCACGCGACCCCAGGACCACCCGCCTGGTGGGGGAGCCCGCCTTCGACAGCCTCGCGATGGCACCCGCCGGCCAGCTGTGGAGCACTCCGGCGGACCTGGCGCGCTGGGGGTCGTTCCTGGTCTGCGGCGACGACGCTGTGCTGCCGAAAGATGTGCTGGTCGAGATGCGCACGGCTCAGTCCGCCGATCCCGACGTCCAGCACCTAGGGGCGTACGGCCTGGGCGTACGCCTGCGGTGGCGGCCCCACGGCACCCTGGTGGGACATACCGGTTCGATGCCAGGCTTCCTGGCGGCGATGTTCGTCGACTCCACGTCGGGCGTGGGCTCGGTGGTTCTCACCAACGCCACGACAGGTCTGGCACCGGAAACAGCCGCCGCCCGGCTCGTCGACCTCGTCGAGCCGGAGATCGTGGCGGCAGAAGCGGGCCGGACCCGCGAGACGGAGGCCCAAGGCTCGCCGGCGGTCGAGCTCGCGGGGGAATGGTACTGGGGCAATACATCCCTTCAGATCCAGCCGGCCGAGGCTGGGTTCACCTTGTCCGCTGGTGCCGAGGAGCGGACGTTCCGTCACCTCGGCGACGACGCCTACCTGGGCCTCGACGGTTACTACGCCGGCGAACGGCTGCAGGTCGTACGGCGCTCGGACGGGGCGATATCTCATCTGGAGGTGGTGACGTTCGTCCTGACGCGGATCCCTTACGATCCGGCGGCACCGATCCCCGGAGGTCCGCCGGGGGACCCGCTCAGCTGGCTTGGCTGACGCTCGACATGTTGAAGTCGGGAACCCGCAGCGGCGGCGTCATCGTCCGCGGGAAGTAGTCGCCCCACTCGCGCGAGAACGACCGCACTGACTCGCCGACCCCCGAGAACCGGCCGAGCAGGTCGACGGGACTCTCGTTGAAGCGGAAGTTGTTGACCGCGCCCACCACCTCGCCGTCTTCCACGAGGTAGACGCCGTCACGGGTCAGGCCGGTGAGCAGCAGCGTCTGGGGGTCCACCTCCCTGATGTACCACAGGCAGGTGAGCAGCAGGGCGCGGTCAGCCGACCTGACCAGGTCGTCGACCTGGCCCGCCGCCCCGTCGACGGACAGCACGAGGTTGTCGACCAGCGGGGTCAGCCGCAGGCCGGTCAGCTCGGCGGTATGGCGTGAGGTACCGAGTGCCTGGAGCCGACCGTCGGCGATCCAGTCGGTCGAGCTGAGCGGCAGTCCGTTGTCGAAGACGCTCTGCGTCGAGTCCGACGATGTGGCGGTGACGAAGGCCGGCGCGCCGAGGCCGGGCTGATGAGGGTCGGAGTGCAGGCGCACTCCCGCCTTGGCGATCGGCTGGCCGACCCGGGTGCCGCCCTGCGGGTCGCTGAAGACGGTCTGGCCCTCGTGCGCGTCACGTCCGCTGGACACGAAGTACGTGTAGACCGCGAGGTCGGCGACCGCGGTGGGGGGCAGAATCGTGTCGTAGCGCCCAGCCGGTAGGTCGATTCTTCGCCGGGCCCATCCCATCCGACGGTGAAGCTCGGCATCGAGGTCACTCACGCTGAACTCGGAGATGTGCTCGGCTGCCTCACCCACCCACGCCGATGTCGACAGGTCGGCGGGCTTGCCGGTGATGCCGACGTGGCTGGTCGGTTGCTCGTGCCGCAGCCGCAGTCCCTTCGACGTCGCGAGGTAGGTGGTGGTGACCTCCTGCTCGACGTAGCCGTAGAGCAGGTAGTCGCTGCTGCGGGCCCGCGCGAAAGCCTCACCGAGGTCGCGGGCGAAGCCGGTGAAGACGTCGATGTCGGTGCTCCCGGCCGCTGCGTCCCAGTCGGGTGACTGGTCACCGGCCACCACTTCGGCCGCGTCGTCGGCCGGTGCGGCGGCTCGGGCGGCCTCGTCGGCGGCGGTGACCAAGGCCTGCACCTGGCTCGGAGTCGTCGCGGCGCGAGTCAGCACACCGGCGGCGGTACCGGTTGCGGCGCCGACCATCGAGACGACCGTCAGCTGCCGTCCCGTCATGGCCCCGTTGGTCGTCAGGGTGTTGTTCGCCCAGCGCAGGTTGGCGGTCGAGGACTCCGTCAACAACACGATGCACTCGTCTGCTGTCGTGCTCTCCAAAGCCACGTCGATCAGGGTCTGGGGGGTGGTCATGTCACTCAGCGCCCCGCTTCAGACGTCGTGTTGAGGATCTTGATGTCGCGGAAGCGAGCAGCTGGGCAGCCATGGCTCACCGGGGCGACCTGTCCGGGTTGAGCCTTGCCGCAGTTGAAGGCGCCATTCAAGACCCAGGTTTCTGGACCGCCGACCGCGTCCATCGAACCCCAGAAGTCGGTGGTGGTCGCCTGGTACGCCGCGTCGCGCACCTGGCCGGCGAGCTTGCCGTCACGGATGGCGTAGAAGCGCTGGCCGGTGAACTGGAAGTTGTAGCGCTGCATGTCGATGCTCCACGACTTGTCGCCAACGACGAAGAGGCCACGATCGACGTCGGCGATCAAGTCGTCGGTCGAGGTGGGGGAGGGGCCAGGTCGAAGGGAGACATTGGCCATCCGCTGGATCGGTATGTGGCCGGGCGAATCGGCGAAGGCGCATCCGTTGGACCGGCCCAAGTCCATCAGGGCAGCCATCCGGCGGTCGGTCTGGTAGCCGACGAGCACCCCGTCCTTGACGATGTCCCACTCTTGGGTGGCGACCCCGTCGTCGTCGTACCCGATGGTGGCCAGGCCGTGGGCGACGGTCCGGTCTCCGGTGACGTGCATGCAGCCTGAGCCGTACTGAAGCGTCCCGAGCCGGTCGGGGGTGGCGAACGACGTACCCGCGTAGTTCGCTTCGTATCCGAGCGCGCGGTCCAGCTCGGTCGCGTGGCCGATGCTCTCGTGAATGGTCAGCCAGAGGTTGGAGGGGTCGATGACGAGGTCGTAGGTGCCGGCCTCGACCGACGGTGCCGCGAGCTTGTCGGCCAGCTGTTCGGGCAGCGCGGCGAGCTCGGTCGCCCAGTCGTAGCCGCCGCCGTCGAGGTACTCCCAGCCGCGGCCGACCGGCGGCGCTAGCGTGCGCATGGAGTCGAAGACACCGCGTCGGCGGTCGGTGCCGGACACCTCCAGGGAAGGATGGAGACGGATGCGCTGCTGGGTCGTCTTCGTGCCGGCGGAGTCGACGTAGAACTTGTTCTCGCTGACCTGGTTGACCGTGGCCGAGACGTGGTCCACGACCGGGGAGGCGCCCAGCTCGCCACTCCACTGCGCGAGCAGCGCCACCTTGTCGGGAACCGCCACCTCGAAGGGGTTGACCTGGTAGGCAGACACCCAGGTCTCGTCGGCGTGGACGGGCTCATCGGCCAGCTCAATCGGCTCGGTCGAGACCGGCTTGGCCACTCGTGCCATCCGAACAGCCTGTTCGGTGACCCGGACGACCTCGTCGGTGGTCAGCGAGACACCGGCAGCGAAACCCCAGGCGCCGTCGATGATGACCCGCACGGCGAATCCGATGTCGTCGCCTTCTGACGCATCGACGAGCGCGCCGTCTCGCAGCGTCAACCGCTGAGTGCGCAACCTCTCGAGACGGAAGTCGGCGTGCTGGGCATTGAAGTCCCTGGCCCTTTGCAGGGCGATGTCACCCAGCTTCTGCAGAGGAAGGGCCAAGAACTCCGGGTCGACTGCTCGGCTCGGCGGCATGGCGTGAGCCTACAAGGCGGCAGTTTCCCGGAGGGCTAGCGGACCAGGTGGCCGAACGCCTCGGGATGGGTGTCGGTGGGCCGATGGGGCGCGATGACGTCACCGTTGGGCAGCAGCTCCCCGGTGTCCTCGAAGAGCAGGACCCCGTTGCAGAGCAGGCTCCAGCCCTGCTGGGGGTAGTTGGCGATGGTGTGTGCCGCCTCCCTGTCGGATGCTTCGGCTGAGGGGCACGCGGGGGAGTGGCGGCAGCTAGCGCCTCGTTGGGTTGAGCTCACCCCTCTAGTGTGCATCGGCCGTCGCCGGACCAAACCGTTGATGGCTTGGTAGCGCGGAGTTGTTATCAGAGTGTCACCGACCCTCACCCGAGGCCGTTGATGCGTTCGGGCCAGGTGTAGACGACGCACCGACCAGAACGGACGAACCCGGCTACCGTGATGCCCGCCCGGTCGGCGAGGTCCAGGGCGAGACTTGATGGGCCGCCCACAGCGACGATCACGGCAATCCGCGCAGCCGCTGCCTTGGCCGCGATGTCGAACCCGATCCGCCCGCTGGCGCACAGGATCGAGTCGTCGGCGAACGCCGCCTTGCCAAGCTGCCGAGCACCGAACACCTTGTCGACCGCGTTGTGCCGGCCGATGTCTTCGCGTGCGACCACCAGCGTCCCGTCGAAGCCGAATATGCCGGCAGCGTGGACAGCTCCGGTTCGAGCAAAGATCGACTGCTCACGGCGCAGCGCGTCAGGCAGCTCGTTGAACACCCGCGCGTCGACACGCTCCCGCATGGGCAGGCGGCCGTTCTCCGCGGTGAAGACCTCATCCAGGCTCTGGGTGCCGCACACGCCACAAGCTGAGGAGACGGGGGTCGACCGGCTGCTCGGATGCCGCAGCGGCGGGTCGGCCAGCGTGACGGTGACTACGTTGTACAGCTGTTCTTGAGACAGGTCGCGGTCGACGCAGTAGGCGATGCCGCGGGGGGACGTGCGGCTGTCGAGAACGCCTTCGGCGAGCAGGAATCCCGCGGCCAGCTCGAAGTCGTTGCCCGGGGTGCGCATGATGACCGCGACCCGAGTAGGAGCGTGCCCTGGCCAGCCGAGCCGGATCTCGAGCGGCTCCTCGGTCACCACGGTGTCACGCCGCGCCTGCACCGAGCGCGGTGTGACCTCGTGCACGGTGCGGCGAACCATCGGCCCCGGACGGATGCGGTCCGTCAATCGCCGGTCCTCGATCGCCACACCAGCGAGACTAGCCGCCCCTCGTCAGGCGCCTTTCGGAATCGCGGGATAGATTGAAACGACGATGAAGCCCCAGATCGAGCCGGACGTACGAGAGCCGCGCGCCGACGTGGAGGCGCAGCGACGTACCACCAGCGCGACCAGCGGGCTGATCCTCGCCTTGGCGCTCGGTGGAGCGTTTGTCGCCTGGACCTGGTTCATCGCAGGCCCCCTCAAAGGGGCGCGGATCGACCAGACGCTCAACCACAACTACGAGATCCGGTCGTACGTCGACGTGCTGCACCTGATGGATCGGATCGGTCAGCGGGCGGTGGCCTTGCCCATCCTCGGGGTCGTTGCCGGAGTTGTCGGCTGGCGGCACCGGTCGACGCGACCGGTGCTCATCGCCGTGATCGCCGTGATCGCGGTGAACCTGTGCGTGCTGATCCTCAAGCTCTGGCTGGGGCGAGGAGCACCGCTGGATCACAAACCGCGCTTCTTCATCGACGGACAGGCCTACCCGAGCGGCCACTCGAGCAACATCGTCGCCGTGTACGGAACCGCGGCTTACCTGATCTGGCGCTACACCACGGCGAATCGGCGGGTCCGTGCCGTCATGGTGATGATCGTCAGTGTCCTGGCGGTGGTCATGACGGCGACGTCGGTGCTGCTGCGTTGGCACTGGTTCGGTGACCTGGTCGCTGGCTTCCTGGTGGGCGGCGTCGTGCTGGCAGCCACCGTCGCGATCGACGGCGCCGTGCCGTTCCAGTCAGGTCGCCGAGCCTCAGCCGCCGAAGTTGGCGCGACTGCTGAGGACCCTGCGTAGGTCGTCGGTCCGGTCGCTGACCGAGCGGCGTACTCCCGTGTCGAGATCTGCCTGGCCCAGGCACCGCTCGGCAAGCGCCACGGTGGCGTCGCTGACGGCGTAGCGGGGATAGACCAGCGACGCCGTGCGCTGCACCAGTTCGCCGGTGCGGATACGCACCGTCGCCGGCATCTCGGCAAAGTACCGGTCGACGAACTCAGCAGTGATGTCTGCCTGCTCGGGAAGGAAGAAGCGCTCAGCGAGCGCGTACAGCTCGTAGTTGCTGAGGGCGGCGTCAGTCGTCAGCGACTCCCAAACCCTGCCCTTAGCAGCAGCCGTCGGGATGCTCGCCCTGCAGCGCAGGGCGTGCAGGGCGCCTTCGGCCGACTTGTCACGTGCTGTCTCGGCTTCGATGTCAGCGTCGCCTGTCGCCCCTTGCGCGCACAACGCGATCAGCACCCGCCACCGGAAGTCCGCGTCGACTGGCACCCCCGTGGGCGCCGCACCGTCGAGCCAGCCGTGCAGCCGTTCGGCGTCTCGGGTCAGGTCGATCACAGCCCGGACGGCGATCAGCTGCCTGTTGCTGCCCAACTGGGCTGCTGCCAGCACCGCGTCCGCGAGGTCGGCCAGCCGATCGCGGTGGGACGGCGCAGGGAAGTACCTGCCAAGCGCACCGAGAGCACCGGAGTACGGCGCCTCACCGAGAACCACGTCGACAGCCAAGTCTGTCTCGGTCGGCAGCGCCTGCTCGAGGGTCGTGAGGTACGCCTCGGGGTCGAGGGCGCCGTCGTGAAGAGCCTCGCGCAAGGCTCCCCAGACCACCGCCCGGGCCAGCGGGTCGCTGATCGTCCGGAGCATCTGCGGGGCCCGGTCGGTGGACTGCGCGTCGAGCGTGATCTTGGCCCAGGTCTGGTCAGCGGAGTCCGGGAGCACGAAGCTGGACGTGTCGTTGACCGACAGCGGCACAACAGTCTGCGATTCGGTGATGCGCAGGGGAGCGGACGCAGACCCACCGTCGGCGTCGTAGCGCGTCACGGTGAGCGCGTGTGGACGCGAGACATCACCCGGCGATCCGTTGTGGCGGGTGATCACGGCCTGACCGTTCCCGCGGAGGTGGCAGGCCAGCGTGTCGACCCCAGAGGTACGCAGCCAAGCATCCGCCCAGCCGGGAACGTTCTTGCCACTGGCCCGTTCCCAGGACTGCACGAGATCGGTGAGCGTGGCGTTGCCATAGGAGTGCCGGTGGAGATGGTCGACGACACCAGCCAGAAAAGCCTCGTCACCGATATAGGCGTTCAGCTGGCGCAGCGACGCCGCGCCTTTGGTGTAGGAGATCCCGTCGAAGTTCGTGAGGGCCTCCTTCGCGTCTCGGGCGCCGTTACCTGCGACGGGGTGGGTCGACGTACGTTGGTCTGCTGCCATGCCCCACGCCTTGCGGGCAAGCGCAAACTCCACCTGCACGTCAGTGAACGCGGTGACCTGGCTCGTGACGCGGTAACCCATGTACTCGGCGAACGACTCGTTGAGCCACAGGTCGTCCCACCACTGCATGGTGACCAGGTCGCCGAACCACTGGTGCGCCATCTCGTGAGCGACCACCATGGCGCGGATGGCGCGCAGGTGGTCGGTCGCCGGAGCCTTGAAGACGAGCTCGTCGGAGAACGTCACGCAGCCGGGGTTCTCCATCGCCCCGGCGTTGAACTCAGGAACGAAGGCCTGGTGATACTCGCCGAAGGGGTAGCGAATCCCGAACAACCGGTGGTACTCGTCGAAACACGCCGCGGTAACGGTGAAGAGCTCGTCGGCGTCCTTGTCGAGGTGCGGCGCGAGCGACTGCCGGCAGTGCAGCCCAAGCGGGATGCCGTCGTGCTCACTGCGGACAGAGTGATACGGCCCCGCGACCAAAGTGACGAAGTACGTCGACAGCGGCTTGGTCTCCGCAAGCGTCCAAAGGCCCGGCTCGACCTGGGTCGCCGCACCGTTTCCCAGGACCAGCCACTCCTCGGGGGCGCGGACGGTGAGGCGGTACGGCGCCTTGAGGTCGGGCTGGTCGAAACAGGCGAAGATGCGGGCGGCGGCCGGCAAGAACGCCATCGCGTAGAGATACGCCTGGCCGTCCTCAGGGTCGACAGCGCGGTGCAGGCCCTCGCCGTCGTGGGAGTACGCCATCAGGGCCTCCACCTCCAAGACGTTGTCGTCCTGGAGGTCGCGCAGAGCCAGGCGTCCGTCCCTCAGCCCGGCAACGTCCATCGGCTGCTTGTTGAGGCGGACGTTTGACAGCTCGGCTGGCGCGATGTCGAGGAACGTCTCCTGGTGGTCCCTGCTGCGGAACTCGATGGTGGTGCGCGAGTGGAAGTTCTGGTCTCCGCGGGTCAGGTCGAGCTCGACGTCGTACGACGTGACGGCGATCGACGCAGCGCGGGTGCGGGCTTCGTTGACCGTCAGGCTTGGCATGGTCGGCAGCCTACTGCG
>JAABUR0100001075.1_pt1 | contig 51793 bp, 43 predicted proteins | sample 5560091 | NCBI WGS metagenome assembly JAABUR01 (sample SAMN10711879, study PRJNA513375) | rock metagenome | isolation source: Antarctica rocks | place: Antarctica: Victoria Land, University Valley sud | reverse complement strand
CGGGAGGTCTTGGGGGCGCAACTTAACGGCGCACATTACGGGTAGCGTCACTTTCGCTAAAGGCGGGATCTACCTCCATTTAGGTGTAGTTTGCTAACAAATACATGTAGATTCCCCACCATAAACTCTTTATCACACCGCTCATTCAGTATGACTTTCGAGCTTCGCCAACCTCCCCCCCCAAACAACCTCCCCCCCAAACAACCTCCGCTCTATCTATCTACTCTCTATCTACCTATCTACCTACCTACCTACCTACCTACATCCACGTCGCCGTCGACCTCATCGTCATGCCTACCGTATGGCAACCCCACCCCAATCTGGACCCCAGCCTCATACCCATCGTCCAGCGGGCAATCGATAGGATACCCCCGGCCCACCTAGAACCTCCTGCTGACGGCGAGCTTTTCGACATACCTAGTGAGGCATACGAAAGACTACAAAACTACGCTTTCAGCCAGAGGTTTCAGATAGTCACCGAGTCCTGCGAAGTAGACAGAAGGAATTATCCATGCATACATCACAAGGCCGATACCAAAAATTATCGGAAGCTCGATGATCATTGTTAGGGGCCAGCATAGAGCGAGTCATATGGGTGTTATTTAACTAATAGATAAATGCTAAGGAAGGAAAGTAGCTACAGGAAAGAACTCGATTCTTATATGTGCGTTCCTCAGCCCTGTGCTAGGCCCGAAAGGATTGGCGCCTTACACATATGAACGCAGGGACCCGATGACATCACATCTAGCTCAGGTTCCCGCTAGGCCCGATTAGGATGGAACCAAGGCGAAGGCTGATCGTAGAATAGGCGAAGGCTAGAATCGTAACATTACCCCCCCCCCTCAACTATTCATGTTCGCATGAATGTTGTTCCTAGTGCGATTTTCTTGAATATTTGATATGAAAGTCATCGATCATCTCTTGAGCGTTCATAAATTCGTCGTCGTCAGCGTTATATCAGTTGAGATCGTTGTCATAGTTCTTTCATTTGACTCGATATTGAAGTCTTCTTCGATATCGTCGAAAGTTCAATATATCGTCAATTTCTCATTCATCTTCATCGTTTATCACTATTGATCTCGAGAGTTTATTCTTCTGATCAGGCAGAGAGTCATCGACGACAGAACAAAGAAGCTCTGAATGAAATACGTTGTGTATATGCATAGTCTCTGATAGTTTCAACTTATAAAATGAGTCAACAGAATCAGTGATCTGAAATGAGTCGAGCATCTTGTCATTCAATTTTTTGAAAGATTTCGCTGTAATGATGTTTTGTTCGTTCAGAAACATCTTTAATTCAATTTCATAATTGACTTTCTTTCTATGCTTGTTAACTTGATTCATCATTTGCTCTCATGTTTTGATCAAAGCTTCGCGAGCAAAGATCAATGTTTTATTCATGTGATCAAGCGTTCGCGAATGCTTTCATACTCGATGAAGTCAGAGTCGAAGCTCATATGAGAATGAAAGTTCTTGTTCATGAAGAAGAGAATCAAGAAGATGACTGAGAACAAGACATTATTGTCGACAAACTTGATCATAAGTAGTCACTTGAATCAGTCGTTCTGCATGTATGAATAGAAGAAACGCAGATAGCGCTTGACATTCTGATTGACTCGTTTGCTTTGATCATCGATCTGAGAGTGATAGACGATGAACAATCGAAGAGAAATGCTCAGTCGTTTGCAAAGAGACTTTCATAGAATAGAGATGAATTGCATATCTCTGTCAGATACAATGAAGCTGAGTAAATCATGAGTTTAATATATTCACTGAATCAACATTTTCGCTGTTCTTTCAACTGCAATTTCTTCATCATCAATGATGCAAGAAATATAATGTCTTTCTTTTAACAATTTGCAGATGACAGTCAGAATAGCGTTGTAGTTAAACAAATCAAATAAATCAATAATGAAGTTCATTGCTATGTCTTGTCATCGCTGTTCAGATATCAATAAAGATTGAAGCAAGTCATTTGATTTATCTCTAGATGTCTTTAATTGTTGACAAACATAACAGTTTTAAATATATCAATCTACTGTCTTTTGCATGAATAATTAATAGTAGTTTCATTTGATGATCTTCATCATTCTAAGAATATTGAGATGATTTATTGAGAGTTGATCATGTATCTCATGAATCAGATTCATTTGCAGAAGTTCATTAAACGAGACTCATAGCTGACTGTCTTTGTATAAGATTTTATTCTGAATTCGACAATTCTTCAGCTTGATATCTTTGCATTGTGCTTCGTTTCTGATCTTTGCTTTACAAAGTAAAGTACAATTCTCGTTGATTTCATTTGCATCAAGAACTTGTTTATAAATTGACTCGCTGATGTTCTTCTTTAAATCAGCAATCTTCATTTGATTCAACGTCAAAATAGTGATTCATTGATAGCAAACGCGTTCATCATCGAAATCTCTAAGTACAAAGTCAGCTTGACGAGTTAATGCATTGATCTTAATGTTTTGTTTGTCAGATTGATACATTATCTTGAAGTTGAAATCAGCTAGCTTTTGTACTCAGCGCATTTGACATCTGCTCAGCTCTTTGTCTTTCATTAATGAGATGAGTGCTTGATGATCGATGAACATCTTGATAGAAATGTCAGTCAACTTCAGTTCAAGTCATTAATGCTTAAATGCTTAAATGATAATCAGCAGTTTCTTATCATATATTTCGTAGTTGCACTCAGCAGAAGACATGTTCTTGCTATAGAAAGCAATTGAATGTAGTACTTCTTCGTCATCATATTAAGAGAAAACTTCGTCGTTTACGTAGTTGAATGAGTCAGTTTTCAGAATAATCTCATGAGTCTGATCAAAGTGACAAAGTATAGAAGTTTCAGTCATACATCTCTTCATGTGATTGAATGCAGTCTGACAAGTCTCATTTCATTCAAATATGATCTTCTTTTGAGTAAGTTAAATCATTGAATGAACAATCTTCGAAAAGTTCTTGATGAAGCGTCGATAGAAATTGCAGAAGTCAATGAAGAACTGCATCTGAGTGAGATTATTGAGTGTAGATTAATCAACGACTGCTTATATCTTTCGTGAATTCATCTTAAGTTTCTTGATTGATATCAAAAGTTCTAAAAAGATAATTTTCTAAACATAAAACTTGCATTTATTGATGTCTATCTGTAGATCAGCTTCTCGTAATCTATTCAAGATCAATTGTACATGTCACTTGTGTTTCTTCAAGATCTTGCTGTAGATGATAATGTTATCTAGATAGATTTGACAAAACTGATGAAGATATTTAAACAGCACATCATTCATATAGTGTTGATAGAACGTTGATTCGTTAATTAATTCACAGAGCATTACATAATATTTGTATGAGTCGAAGAAGATGATAAAGATAGTTAAATCTTCGTTATCTGAGTGCATTCGCAGTTTATTGAACATGACAATGATGTTCAATTGAATCAGATACTTGCTTTCTTGTATATGAGTAAAAGTCTCGTCTATTAATGACAAAAAATAGTGATCTCGTTTGATCAAAGCATTGAGCTTTCTGTAATCAATGCAGAAACGCAGACTATCGTCTTTCTTTTCAATAAACAAGATGAGCGAGATGTATGATGCGAAGCTGAAGAAAATGAACTCTTTGTTTAAATGATTGATCAGATACTTCTTTATCTTCTGAAGCTTGTGATTGAACATCTGATATAGTCTGCTTCGAGAAGATGTTTCTTCATCGATCAACTCAATTTTGTGATCATAGAAACGATGCAATGATAGTTGATTGATCATTGCTCGATCGAAGATATCTAGATAATCATGATATTCAGAGAAAAGCTTGATCTTGACTTGCTTGAGAGCTTCAGCGTGAAAAAGCTCATGCAGATTCACTTCTTTAAACTTGTTTTCAGCTGTAATTATGAGTTGATTGATTTTCAAGATGATAACAGCAAAGATTTTGACATCTGAACATTTGACTAACATTTTATATGTTGCTGCTTCTATTATTGCTATGTTCATTGAATCTGACGTTGATTTAGGAATTTTGACGCTAGTTAAAGTCGCGTCGCGCGATTTTAACTGTTCAATTGAACTCTTCTTTTGACTGAAAGAGAGTGATTTCTGACTGAATTGAGATGTAACAAAAGTGAAAGATCTCTTTAATATATGAGTAAAAGTCAAGCTCTTCTGTTTTATGATTGTTTTATGACTTGAGAGTAGAACAATCAATTTCTGACTAGTAGAGTTGAAATTCGAAAATCGAAGAAAATTGATTTGCATATCAATTACTAGATTGATTTTGTTCATTCATGTTTTTTCAAGAATCATTTGATGTTGATCTAATTGAGTGATCAACATAGAAGTGATTTCAATTGTATGATTCTGAACAGTCAGATTCAAATAAATGACATGAGTAATGAGCTTTTTTGCATAATGATCGTTGAATTCTCGTATTAACTTCGCTTTAATCAAAGTCAGAAATTTGATTTGCAACTGATCACAAACAATCTGCGCAATCACTTCATCAATAAATGAATAGTCAGCAGCTTCGATGTCAATCAATGACTTCAATGAGTAACTAATTTCATTGCTAGATAATATACATTCAGTAGTCAAAGATTCAGAAGCAAAAAAATCGTCTGACATGCTCATTGTTGAAGAAATTAACACGTCTTTCATTGCATCTTTGATGAAAATCTCTAGTTTTTTGCCTCGCTATTCTTGAAGAAGAAAGTCATTTTCTCATTCTCTTTATTCTTCGACAAGATGATTTCATGTAGACGAGAAGTGAAGACACAAGATGCTGAAGTATTGATTTTGTTCTGAGAACAGTTCTTGAATAAGTGATTTGAGATCTTGCAGATATAGCAAACGATAGACAATCTGACTGACTCAGATGTAGAAAAGATAGTCGACTTAATATATTCAATTATCGAAGTTATCACTGCTGACAGAGAAGTAGCGCGCTTTTCAGATGTGACGATGACTTTGATGATGATTGTGCAACGTTCGCTTCGAAGCTAATAATTGACTCGCTGTCTATTATTCACATTCTGAAGAAAGCTTTTGAGACAATGTAGAATGATAAAATCTTTCAAGCAAATTGATAAAGCATTCTGCAAGCGATTGTTGATCTTATTCTAAAGATCGTTCATCAGAATGCAATCATCGTATTCTAGATAGCTGAATAGCTTCATAAAGTTGAAGTAGAAGACATTGAAGAACTTATCTGCTTGTCTCAGAGCATTGTACTTACGACGACACTTTCAATTCTTATTTTGATTCTCGTAGATTTCTTCTAGATGCTCGAGTAACTCGTAGATCGAGATGTAAGAATGCGAAGCATCATGACGATGTTGAGCGAAAATATGCTCAGCAGCGTCATCTTCTAATCTAAATATCACATAAACAATGCAGATAGTCTCATTGACGAAGTGATCAACATTTGTCTGAAGCTTGTCGTCTATCTTGATTCTTCAGCTATCTCATGTTGATTTATCTTCATCAATGAATACAGATGAGTTCAAAAACTTGAAAGACTTGTGATGATCATTATTGAATAAAGTGAACGACTCACGTTGAGTATAATTCTCGATAGATTGACGAGATAAAGATTTTGTAGAAACTCGAAATTCAGTAGACTGACGAGATCAAGACTGATTTGCTAAATGCAATACTTCTTTAAGTTTATTCTTAAGATTTAACATCTTTTCTTAATAACGTTTATTTGTCTCTTCTAGAGTGTTTATGATCATCTGTTTGATTTCTAGTTGATTCAATCTCTTGTCATGTTCAACTTGAATAACAATTCACTGCTCATTCAGTTTCAAAGTCATGTTTTGTTGATTTCTTAGCTCGATCAACATCTTGATGATCTCGTTTGACTGATCATGAGCTCATTGACAAAGTTGTTGATTTGTGTTGATGTCTCATGAGATAGTGACATTCTGAGATTCAGCTGAGACATCAAAAGAAATAATGAAAACGCGTCTGCTAGCAATGCTTCTAAACAGATGAGCTGTTCATGACTCGACTGATTTGAAGTCACGTGTCATTGTGAGAAAGATAAATAAATAGATTTGATTGAGTGATTGATTTGATAAATTTGAGTAAATTTGAATGTATGTTTTGATGAAAGTAATTCGAAGAATTTCTTGCGAATTTTCTGAATAGAAGTAGATTATTTCATATCATTTACACGTGACTGACAACAAGATTCATCTGTACGTGATGTTGACTACGAATCTTTTGATTCTATTCTGTGTTCGAATAGAAGTCAAAAGAGTCAAGAAATCTCAATTCGACGCAGTTTGAACGATGTTAGAACGTTGCGTGATCAGAAAAGTCATCATGCAGAGTTTTCACTCACGCGACAACACTTCTTCTAACAGTCACAATCAATCTACGAAGAAGATTAATGACATGTCGATGTCAGTAAGAGATGAGAAGATACTGCTAGTGAAAAAGACAACTCAGATGAAGAGTCTGCAAGTTGTGACTACAAGTGATCGAAGAATTTGCGACTCGTCGACTGCGTCGATATCGAAACGTCTTCATCACATCGACAGTGTCGTTGAGTAATTGATGAAAAGATATCAGATAAAATAGTCGTTTCAAGTATTGAGAGACGTGACTACAGTGCTCGAAGAAGTAGTGACTCGTTGATCACGCTGATATACTGAAGAGACTTGAACTCATCTTCTTTACTTGACGTCAAGTCATTCATCTGTTCACGTGAAAAATCGAGAGCTCAAGAGAATGATCAGAACGCATTCTCTTTCATCGATCAGAGTCAAACATCGAACGATTGCGATCGCACATCTATACTAACAATTCATTCAACGTCTACGTGACACAAGTCAAATCAAGAGAAGAAGAGAATTACTCAGTACAATCACACTTTATCTTCTCATCGTGTGCATCTCTCTTTCATCACATATTTCTCTGCTCAATGAATGACAATCATTGAGTAAGAGAACACAGCTCTACGTACGTTACAATCACAAGCATCACGAATGCAAAGAAAACGTCTTTCGTCTTTGAATCGAGAATCGAATCGAAACATCGTTGTATAGAATATCATCAATGAAGAGCAGAGCAAAGACGATGTGTCATAATCAAACAGCACAGACACTCTCATCAAGAGTTTACTCGAGCGTCACGCGCTGAATAGAAGCTATAGATTTATTACTTGGTAACACAGTGTCAATCTCATTGTTTCGACTGCGCGAAGCAGTCGTATAGACGACGAGTGATTTTCTCTCTCAAAGAGTTTTGTTCACTCAATATAAGTAGCATAGAGTTTCTCATGAGTCGAGTCTAAATCGATGTCACAAGAATGTATAAGTTACAATAACAATAACAATAACAATAACAATCATTTACACGTTGATAGCAGAATAGTTAATTAGCATTTATCTACTGTTAGAAGTCAGCATAAAGCGAGTCATATGAATGTCATTTAACTAATAAATAAATGCTAAGAAAGAAAAGTAGCTACATAAAAGAACTCGATTCTATATGTGTGTTTCTCAGCTCTGCGCTAGGCTCGAAAGAATTGACGTCTTACACATATGAACGCAGAGACTCGATGACATCACATCTAGCTCAGATTTTCACTAGACTCGATTAGAATGAAATCAAGACGAAGACTAGTCGTAGAATAAACGAAGACTAGAATCATAACAATCATGCTAGCAAAGATAAAAGTACGAATCGCAAGCAGAAACTCACTAAGATCAAAGTCAAAGATTGCAAATGATGTTGCTTTATCAGCTATCAATCTCTTGATCGCGATGCTGAGAATAAAACATGAGTACTGAGAATATGAAATCAGATTCATAATCATGATGTTGTCATCAATTCTCTTTTCTATGATATTCATAAGAAGCATCAGTTGAAGCAGACGAAGACAATCAAATTGATCAAAACAAATTGCTTAAGCAAGCTCATTTATTGAGCTTCTGAGCGTGTGCTGAAAAATACTCTCAAGAATAATGATCAGAAATTTCATCTATTCAAAAAGCAGTACTACAATTTGATATCTTCTATTACTTAATTCAAAGAGAAAATCATTACGAAACTACTTCAATGTTTTAATAATTCAATGTTCATCGTTCAAATTTGATATTTCTACACGCTAAATGATGCTGACGTCTTGATTCAGAAGAATATTAAGCAGATATTTCTATTGAATAACTATCAGCGAAAATTATTTAAGAGATTTATAAGCGACTTTATGATAAAAACAGATGCTATTTTCAATATCAACGCACTGAAGATGCTTCTTTTCATGATTGTGAATGTCACTAACATGACAATGATCTTTTCAGTCTGCTTCTCGTTTGTCATATCAGAATTTGAAAAGACGTTCAATTTCTTCATTCAGTGTATGCATGAAGAACTATTTAATGATTGCTTGTCTTCACGAATTATTATAGTTGATCAGATCAAGAGATTGACGACTTTGTTATTTATATCTATGCTTGAGATTTAGCTTCAGCTATGCAATTGACATGTTTGCAAAAACATTCAAGCATGAGTAGCTAAATTCAAAGTTGATTACTTCTTTGAGCATCGTGAAGAGATTAAGAATGCTACATAACAGTGAGTGAAATTTAGTACTACTACTGAGTTGCAAGTCAATTAAGCAGCATTGCTGACGCTATTACATTCGTCTGATCGAGACTACTTCTGAATCGACTGATACTTCAAGAAAAGACAGATGATTCTATATTATACATGATGATATCATAATCTTGAGACAGTGACTTTACAGCGAAACGAGAGTCTTCATTCTATTCTCAAGATCATCATGAACTCTCAGATGTCTTTAGAGAACGTCATTAAATTCATGAAGTTTAAGCTAAAGTTATGATATTGCTTTATTCGTAAGATTGATGAGAAATCTCATATAAATAGATTTCAAGTCGTTGATTTTGAAGCATTTCAATTACTTGTGAATCATGTGACTATCTGAGCTCTAGAAAAAATCATGTTGCGAGTGTGCACTTCGAGTTAGCCTAACATAAATCATGTCAGACTATCATAGACTAGTATAAAGCTGATGTTGACACGCTAGCAATTTAGCATATCTTTATGAGTAAAACTCATGACGTGTTGCATCTTCTTTCTTCTTCAGCTTTGAACTTCTAGTTAGAATACACTCATATGATTCACTCTATGCAGATTCATAACAGAAGTTCAAAGCTCATTAATCTTGCTATTGACGTGTAGATGATATAAAAACAAGTTACACAACTTAAATCAAAAGTCAAATTCAGAAATTTTGACAGCAGAATCAGAACTTAAGTTCAGAAAGCTCAATAAAAATCAGAAATTTCTAAAGAAGAATCTTGATTCAAAATCAGAAATTTCAATAGAATCAGAATTGAAGAACATGAATGCGTTGCTCTTGACTAACTCTTTATTGAGCTCATCATCAGAAATTAGAAATTTCAGCAATACTTGAACTCAGAAAGTTCGATAAAGTACTAGTCGTTGCTTAAACTCAGAAAGTTCAATAGAGTAATATTAGAATTTCGATTAGCAATTTTCTACTCATACAATGACTAGAAGCTCAGAATCAGCGAGCATTGCTTGCTACAAACTTCAAAATGTCAGAAGAAAATCACTTCTATCACAGAATTGAACAGTATCAGAAAAAGAAGACACGAATGTGTCATTGAATACAGAAGAAAAGAACATGAACACATTGCTTTTTGATCACGAAATGATCAAGATCAGCATCAGCACTGAACTGAATGCTTGAATAAGCACTCATGAAGCAGACAACATCATTATCTTTATCAAGTACATATGTTAACTCACGACATCGAAATCGAGATTTACAATGACATGATTCAGATATTAGAAGATGTCAACAAGATAAACATCACATTGAAGATTACACAGACGCATCTGCAGAAAGAGAATAGAGACAAGAACATGATTATACATCATTTAGAAGTTGCATCAAGTCAACAAAGTACTTCGACTTCTGAAGATTGATTCTCAAAGTCAATTAAGCTATTTGACTCATCTTTGTTTAAAGATTCGAGACAGAATGTAAATAATTGATTGTCTTGAATGCAAAACAAGCTGAAGATGAACAAGAATCATTTTTCTATCAAAGAATTAAAGATTGCATATGTGAAAAGTTGAGTCGATGAAACGATGATTAAACACATAGCACTTCGAATGAGAAATGCAATCACGAACTCGTTTCTAGAAGCAGAAAAGATGTTGTTGATCATAAACAAAATGTACGATGATCTCAATCAACATTACACAACTCAACAACAGTACTTGAAGTTGTATCAGAACAAGATCTTTTTTCATGAATTTTGAATGAAATTTCAGAGATTTAATGCAGAACTAGAATACAATAATGAGATTCTACTAAATGATCTTCAGCATAAGATCAGCTCAGATCTTCAGCGAGCAACGCTCAATGAATGAATCACGAATTTGAATGAGTTTATTGACATCTGCATGCAAGTTGATGTTAGATTAACTGAATTAAATGCTTGATCAGTCGTCAAAGCATCAGTGACTCAAGCTGCTCACTCTGTTTCTAGCACATCAACTGCTTGATTCACGTCATCAGTTTCTTCATAAAAGAAGCTCAGAAAATCGAATCTCAACTTTATTCAGAAAGAGTTGTTTAAGAAAGAACTCTGCTTCAAATGCAAGAAGTTAAAACATAAAGCATATGACTGTCTTAAGATAACTCAAGTGCACGAGATCACTGCGAGTTCAAAAAACAATCTATCTTCATCAAAGTAGAAGTATTTTCGACTTGATGCACGTTTCGATCTTATGCACATCTCACTTTACTACTTTCATCTTTCTTCAAAAATCAATTACAAATTCAATATGACTTCAATTGAGACAGCGTTTGCAGATCTAGCTTTGCAAGTCTCATTTAACTACACTGCAACTGCAAAGAAATTCAATATCAATTGAAGCACGCTGTCACGACGACATAGGGGCAAAACGGCCTTCGTGAAGAAAAGCAAGCAAACGACGTCAATTCTTTCGAATCAACAAGAAAAAGAGCTTATTCGCTATATCAACAAGCTTATCGAGCGTGATATATCTTCTTTCAATGTCATGATTCGCGTTTTTGCGTATAATATATCTGAAAAACAGTCAGGCAAAAACTGATCTTATGAGTTCGTTCAACGTCATTCAGATATACTGCAGTCAAAGTTTCTACAAGACGCTGATCTAGAGCAAAAGAAAGTCGATAATGCATATCAATATCAGCTTTATTTTGACCTTGTAAGTATCTTCATTATGTTTAGTTTCATACTAATATAAGGGTAGATAAAGCAAAAAATCGAAGAATATGAGATTCTTTCTTCAAACACATACAATATGAACGAAAAAAACTTTCTACTTGAACTTCTTCAAAAGACTCGAAGAGTCTTTAGTTTAAAGCATCTTGACAGTGACAAATTGCTGAGTGCTGATCAAGACAACAATAGAGAATGAATTATCTTGATTGCAATCATTTGCATGAATATGACTCATATATCTTCTTTGATCATTTATCAGACAATATCAGGCAATATTCAGAACAGCTGACTTACTGAATATGATTTCAAAGAGCAATTCTGCTTCTTTGCTTTCTTCGCTACTGACTGAACTAACGATGAATTGATCTACTCTTGACTCACTATTGTATTTGATCGAAATACGAGATCAAAAGTCAGAAATTCACGCGATTATTACCTTCTATTCATTGACGAGCATGACAGTCATATCAACATGAAGTTTCTTGACTGATGTGAGCAGAACAAGATGCTCATGACTTTATATTCTTCTCATTCTACGCATCGTCTTCAACCTCTGAATGTCAGCTTATTCAATTCTTTGATCAATTACTACTCGCAAAATCTGAATGACTGAATCTTTAAGAGTCAAGAACTTTCTCGAATATCAAAAAGAGACTTCTTTGATTTATTTTGATTTGCATATCAAGCTGCTTTCACGTCTGTCAACATCAAAAGTGAATGAGAAAAGACAGAATTGCTGTCTTTCAATTCGTCACAGATCATAAAGCAGATTAAATCGAATGCTAGATCTGTTTCAAGTCATTCTTCTTCTTCAGCATTGTCAGAAGCTGATTGAAGAAAGATTCAACGATTAATGAAGTCAGTTGTAGAAGAAGCAATTGATTCGCAAGCTCGTAAGTTGAACAATACGATTGAAAAGCTTACTACAGATGTTGCTCTTCTGAAAGCAGAAAATGAAGATCTTCAATGAACAGTACGTATTGAGAGAAGTTGCAGACGACGTGAAAAGTCTTTATTTGACGATTTAGAAATTAATGATGAGACAAAGAGAGTGTTTTTTAGTTCTAATAAGATTCAGACGACTCGTGATCATTAAATTCAAAGAATCGAAGAGAAACAGCAAGCTGCTATTCAAAAGACGAAAGAAAAGAAACAAAGAGAGTTTACAAAGCTAGAGAAACAGCGTTTAATAGCTGAAAGAAAGATGAAACAAGAAAAAAAAGAAAATGAAGCAAAAGAAGAAAGCGAAGCGAAAAAAGAAGCTACGAGCGAAGAAATTGAAGCAACGACGTCTAATTCAGAAGCAAAAGCTGAAGGCTAAAGAGCTTCAGAAAGAGCAAAAGAAGAAGTCTAAAAAGATGAAAGTACAGTAATTCACTGATTTTGTTGCTATTGAGAAGATGAAAAGAGAGTCAAGTCAAATCAGATCTACGTGAGCTGAAAGACAATTCAAAGCTTCTAAGTGATTTGATGGTTGATTCTTATAGCTTGAAAGCTTTATATAGATATTGACAACTCTCTATATCAATTGCAATTTGATTCTATGAATGATGGTTGAATAATAATAAAAAAAGTATGAATTGCTAATTGAGTTTAGAATGTGCACGAGATCGAAACATGCATTGAGTCGAAAATACTTCTAGTGACTGAGAACAATATATTCATATTCTGTTTCATCAGCATGTCTGATGATTCATTTAATTTCAAGTCGTTCACTGTTGACATTATCTTGAATAGTCTAGAAAAGATATTCAGATTCTTCGCTCTGATAAATATTAAAGTCATTAACATGACTTTCATTGATGAATCTTTGATGTCAGAGCTATGTGAACGCTTTGATATTCAGTCAATATCGCTGTCAAAATCAAAGTCAATTCAATCATATGATGAAACTTCTGAGCGAAAGTTGATTACACACGCTCTGTATACATTGATCATGATTCAAGAACACAAGAATGAAATGATGTTTTTATTAATAACTTGTCTAGATCAGCATAAGATAATCATTGAAAATCTTTGATTAAAAAGAAATCAAATTTTGGTAAATTCTGCAAATGATTGATTAATATTCTCATTGAATATTTGAACATCAAAATCTGTTGTTTCAAAGATAAGCAGTCAATCAGCATTTCATAAATCTGACTCAAGCAAAATCTGCAAAATGAAACAAAAGAACTTGAACTCAATGATTACATCAATAATTATCTTGAAGCGACTTATGAATCAGAAACTAGTGAATCAGTTCATTGAATCTGTACTCATATGAAAGCAAGACATTCAAGTTGATCTTGATCAACTTCACTTCTTTCAGTCAACTGAGAAAAAGAAATTCATCAATATTGTCATGATTGAAGTCGCTGCATATCAATCTCTAGTCAAGAATAAGAAGATCAAGATCTTCTTCTTGATCATTAGTGAAATCAACAAAGCGCTTAGCTCAGTCGAAGATTTCGCGAAACTGAATGAAATGATCTCTGTCATGTCATTAAATGAACTGAAAAAGAAGCTTTCAATAGTTTATCATGACTTTTTAAATGTTTTTGATAGAGAAAAGACAACGCAGTTGCTCTTGCATCGATCATATGATCATAAGATTAAATTAGAAGATGAAAGTCAATCTTCTTAAAGTCAATTGTATTTCATGTTGAGCTACAAATTGCAGAAGATCAAAGAGTATTTAAAAGAGAATTTGAAGAAGAAGTTCATTACACTCAGCAAAGCTTCTTTTGCTTCGTTAATATTATTTGTTAAAAAGAAAGATGACAGTCTTTGCTTTTGCATGAACTATTGAAAACTGAATGCTCTGATCAAAAGAAATCGTTATTCAATATTCTTGATAGACGAAGTATTAGCTTGAATTCAAGACAGTAAGTATCTGACTTGACTCAACATTATCGCTGCGTTCAATAAACTGCGCATGAGTTCAGAAAGCGAAGATTTAACTACTTTTATTACTTTCTTCAATGTTTACAAGTATAAAGTAATGCTCTTTGAATTAATCAATGAATCTGCATTCTTTCAGCACTATATCAACGATGTGTTGTTTGACTGTCTGCATAAGTTCTGTCAGACATATCTGAATGATATTCTTATCTACAGTAAGACATTGAAAGAACATAAAACTCACATGAAAGAAGTGCTAAACAAGCTTCATGAAGCTGATTTACAGATGAACATTGACAAGTATGAATTTGAGATTCAGAAAATCTCGTTTCTAGAACTATTAATATTCATCAATGATCTGCGAATGAATTCTTGAAAAGTAGATGTGATTCAAAGCTGAAAAGTGTCGCGATCATTGACTCATGTGTAGATCTTCATTGACTTCTGCAATTTCTATCAACGATTCATAAAAAACTTTTTAAAGATCATTCAATTCATGATAAAGCTAATTCAAAAAGATCACTTCTTTGAATGAACAAAGATCTGTTGAACAATCTTTGAAGAACTAAAGCAACAGATGATAACAGCTCTTGTTCTGAAGCATTTCAACTCAATCAGAAAAGCTATTCTGAAAACAAACTTCTTGAACTATGTGAACGACGAAGTATTGTTTCAGTATGACGATGAAAACATTCTACATTCAGTGATCTTTTATAACAAGAACATGATTTTCGCAGAATGCAACTACGAGATTTATGACAAAGAACTGCTGATCATTATTCGCTGTTTGAAACATTAACGCTTCAAATTGAAATGTATGAATATTTTAATCAAGATCTTCATCGATCATCTGAATTTAAAGTACTTCATGATCATCAAAGAACTGATCAGACGACAAGTTAAATGAGCTGAGAAGTTATCTGAATATAACTTCAAGATCATATATCAGTCGGAAAAACAGAATCTGAAAGTCGACACGCTGATCAGAATGTCAAACGTCAAGTCAGTTGAAGCAAATGATGATCAAAAGCTATATCAGCATCAGATGCTATTGTCAGAAGACAAATTTAAACTGCAGTCAATAAAAGTTAATCAAGAAGATAATCAGAAAGCTGATCAAGATCTGACTCAGATTTTGCTCAGATCTGACTCAGAATCTGATTCAGATTTGAAATTCAAATTGAAAGTTAATTAAAATTTGATTGAAGAGATGATTTCTATTCAGAATCAGATTATAGTCGAAAATTGAATGAATTAACTGTGCTTTAATATTCAAATAATCATGAAACAGAACAGAAGAACTTGTCAAGATATTAATCTAGACAACTGCAAAATACTTAATAAAGTACTTTGAAAAGATGATAGACTATGAGTTTCTCAGTCAATGATCACTCAATTAATAAGAAAAGCACATGATCTTTTAATCAATGATCATTCTGACATGAATTGAATGTTGAATCTGCTGAGATGATCATATTGCTGATCGAAGATGAGAATGATGATCAAGCATTACATTCAAAACTGTTACGTTTGTCATAAATCAAAAGCATTGAGAGATTGAATTAATGAACTTCTGAAGTCATTGCTTATACTCAAGCAGTGATGACAGAACATATCATTAGACTTCATTATTGATCTATCAGAAAATAATGAAAACAACGCGATTCTGACAGTCATAGATCAATTTTTTAAGAAACAACATTATATATTGTGTTGATCAGATGACGAAGAAATCTTTGCAGAACAAACAGTCAAACTACTGTTGATATGAATCTTCAGAACTCATGAACTATCAAGATCAATAGTGTTCAATCATGATTCACAATTCATATCAATTGTCTGAAAGTTTTTATGCTTGAGACTTAACATCAAGATGAAACTATTTACAGACTATCATTTGCAGATCAATGATCAAACAGAAAGAGTGAATCAGAATGTGAAACAATATCTATGAAGCTATTGCTTATACATGCAAGATGATTGATTCATCTGATTATTTATGACTGAATTTGTTGATAACAATGCTATTTCATCATTAATTAAACAGTCAGCGTTCTTTCTGAATAAAGACTTTTACTCTCGTATGAGCTTCGATTTGAATTCAACTGAATATGAGATCACTTGAGTTAGAATCAAAGCAAGCAAAGCGAAGAATATATTCAAACACATGAAATAATCACTAGCATTAATCAAGCAAGCATTAGCAAGAGTCAGAGTCACAATGAAGAAACAGACTGACAAGCATTGAAAAGAAATGATCTACAAGATAAATGACATGATGTTTCTGAACTCAAGAAACATCATGATCTCAAGATTATCAAAGAAACTAGATGATAAGATGCTAAAACTCTTCAAGATTCTGATCAAGATTGAACATGTATATTGACTGAAACTGTCGTTGACTATGAAGATTCATTCAAAGTTTGTGTCAAATCTGTTGCAACTAGATTCAAAAGATGCTTTAAAAGAATAACGAAATGAGTCGTCTGATTTTATAGTGATTAAAGACGAAGATGAATGAGAAGTGAAGAATATACTGAACTTCAGACACTATGAATGAGACAAACGACTACAATATTGTATTAATTGAAAAAAATACAACGTCGATCTACATTAATACAACGTCAATGAAAGTGAATTTGAAGAATACTTAAAGATCATAAATGACTTTCATAAATGATATTCAAACAAGTCAAGATAGAAATCAACTTAAGAAACGTCGATTGAACTACAGCAATGAGAACATTGCTAGATGAAGAGAGAGAGTAATGTTGCAAGCATGCACTTCAAGTTAGTCTAACATAGATCATGTCAGACTATCATAGATTAGTATAGAGCTGATGTTGACACGCGAGCGACCTAGCGTGTCTTTGTGAGTAAAACTCACGACGTGTTGCATCTTCTTTCTTCTTCAGCTTTGAACTTCTAGTTAGAATACACTCATATAATTCACTCTATGCAGACTCATAACAAGTTCAAGAGATCAAGAACAAACTACTTAAACATAATGATTCAAAAATCATCATTTCTAAAGCAATTATTGCTGTTCAGTCTTCTGCTTCAAAGTTTGACTGATCAAAGTCACGCAACGCAGTTTTGACTAACGTCAAGAATGCAGACGTTTTAGTTAAAATCTGTTTTGTATATCACAAATTAGATCATAGTTTCAAAGAATGCTTGAATTGATCTATCAAAGTCAATGCAGTTGACGAGAACTACGATCATTTCAAACTCAATACTGAATCAGAGTTCAAGTAAAAAAACTAGTCATCTCTTTAACAGTTACTGAAGTGAAGATTATATCTTTGTGCAATCTAGACGAAATTCTATCGAAAGAGAATTACTTTGATAAGTTGTTTCTAGTCGATGCTCTTCTCATCTTGCAGAATGAATCATTCAATCTTCGCTCTTTGATAGACAGTGATTCAATCATCTATACGATCATACATATCAATCTAGTTGATAGAGTATGTAAAGAGCTGAAAATTCAATCTATATCACTGACAAAAGAGAAGTTAATAAAAGAATATGATGAAAAGATATTTAAAAAGACTATCACTCATAAAATTCTATTGAATCTCATCATTGAAAGTCATAAGAAATTGACTGTTTCTATGTTGATAGCTGACATCAATCATCACGAAGTCATATTAGAAAAATCATGAATGAACAAAAATGAAATATTACTGAATATGCAAATCAACGTCATTGTTTTTTCAAATCAATTAGATACTTTTATTTCGGTTTTTTCGATCTCTCTCAATTCAAAGCACTCAAGTTAATCGCGATCAACTTCATTTACTTTTATCTCTCAGTCAAAAATTTCTAGAATGCTCAAACGATCTGTTTCAACTATGATTCAGAAAGAGTCATTCTCAATTTGAAGCATAAACGTTGCTTTGTTCAAAACATTGTTGAATCACTCAAAGAAGAATCAGACTGAAGTATTCGCTCTATTCATGAAGAATATCGATAGAGAAATTGCGTACAACACTCAGTGCAATTTGAACGCTTTGAACATCTTTTTCATCAAGAAAACGACTCAGAATTTGAAAGCTATTAAAGTCAAGCTGTCTTCAGAATATCATGATTTTCTAGATGTTTTTAATCGAGCTCAATTGAATAAACTATCTTTGAATCGCTTCTATGATTATAAAATCAAGCTGACTAGTGATTCAACTTCTTCTCATTATCAAGCATATTGAATGTCTTTTCTTAAGCTTCTGAAAGTAAAGAAGTATTTGAACGAGAACTTGTCAAAGAGATTCATCACTTCAAGTCAAGCTTTCTACTCGTCACTCATTTTATTTGTTCTCAAAGCAAATGAAGATTTTCGCTTCTGCGTGAATTATTGCAAGCTAAACATCATTTTCAAGCGAAATAGATATTTGCTATCTCTAATAGACAAGATCATCAATAAGATAGCAGATTGCAAGCATCTGACTAAAGTGAATATCATATCAGCGTTCAACAAACTTTGAATGCATCTCGATAGCGAGAATTACATCACTTTTATCACTGCTCTAGAAGCATATAAATATCGAGTGCTACTTTTTGAATTAACTAATGAATTGATTTTCTTTCAGCAATATATGAATGATGTTTTATGAGAATTTCTGAATGACTTTTGTCAAGCTTATCTGAATGATATTCTCATCTATAGTAAAATCAGAAAGAAACATAGAAATCACGTCAGACTAGTGCTGAGATGACTACATGAAGCTGAACTACAGATAAATATTCGAAAGTGCAAATTTGATGTAAAGAAGACAGTCTTTCTAGAAGTTATTGTATCAGAACAAGATCTTTGCATGAATTCAAGCAAGATGATCATCATAGTCAACTGAACTACTTCGATCAATTTGAAAGAAATTCAAAGCTTCATGAAATTTGTGAACTTCTATCGTCATTTCATTAGAAACTTCTTCAAACTAGTCAAATAGTTCACTCAATTGACTAGAAAAGACACGTCTTTTGTTTGAAACAAAGTCTGCGTTTAAGCTTTCAGAAATTTGAAGAAACAGATCAGTTTCGCTTCAGTTCTTCGTCATTTCAATCTCAAACGTCAGACTATTTTGAAAATTAATGCATCAAACTATGTAAAAGATGAAATACTATCTTAGTATGATGATGAGAATATACTTCACTTAATGATTTTCTACAGCAAAAGCATGATTCTTGCTGAAATCAACTATCATATCTATAACAAGAAATTGCTGATCATTATTTGATACTTTGAACATTGATGACTCAAGCTGAAATTCACTGAACTACTCATTCAGATATTCATTAATCATCAAGCTTTGAAGATCTTCATGAAAAATAAACAGTTGAGTCAATGACAAGTCAACTATCTGAACATTCTGTCAAAGTTAAACTTTCAGATCATCTTTAAATCAGACAAAATGAATACTAAAGTCAATGCTTTAACTTGAATGTTTCTAGCGAACGTCTCTGAATCAGCTCAACGACTTGAAGATCATTTTCAGACTATTCTGATTCTTGATAGAGTCGATGTTTTACTTGTTAAATCGAAAGCAAATCTTTATCAACGAGTGCATATGATCAATCAAACGAATGAGCTCTGCGACGAATATAAACAAGCTATGAACGAGAACAAGCTTAAATTTCATATCACTAAATTGAAGAACTGCAAAATCATTGACAACGTTCTCTTTAAAAAAGACTTACTGTGAGTTTTTGAGAATATGCATACGAAACTGCTACAGAAAATTCATAATCAGCTCTCAATCTTTCATCTCGACAATAAATGAACTATTGATTTAATTCAACGATTCTACTATTGATCAGATCATTGAGTCACAGTCAGACAGTACATTTGAAACTATCATGTCTGTCAGCGAAGCAAAGCTTCTAAAGATAGCATCAATGAACTTCATCATTCTCTACTCATTTCACAAGAACGTTGAAAAGATATAGCTATAAACTTCATTACTGAGCTATCTCTATCAGAAGACTATAACGTCATTTGCATAATCATATGTTATCTCATCAAAGAACATCACTATGTTTTCTGTCATTAAGAAGACGATGACATCTCAGTCGAAGAAACGATTTGAATTATGCTATGAAATGTTTATCGACTGTATGATCTACTCAGTTCTATTGTTTCAAACAAAGACTCTTAATTCATATCAACTATGTGAAAGAGTCTTTGCAAGCGACTGAGAATCACAGCTAGTTTATTCACAGTCTATCATTTGAAGATCAACAATCAGACAAAACAAGTCAATCAAGACGTTGAACGCAAACTTAGAATCTACTGCAATTACATGCAGAACGACTGAGTCAAATAAATATCTATGATGAAATTCAGTGACAATTTTAATATCTTCTCGATCATCTCAATGATCTCTTTCTACTTCAATAAAGATTTTCACTCTTGAATAAGTTTCAATTCAGATATGACTGACTATGAAATCACTTGTGAATGATTGAAAGCTAGAAAAGCAAATGATATTGTCATTTAAATGAAAGAGTTACTGAGCTTCAATCATCAACAATTGAAAAAAACGAAGCTGATCATCGAAGCACAGATCAATAAACATAGACGAGACGTTATTTATGAGATAAATAACTGAGTTTGACTATTCTTCAAAAACGTCAAAATCACGAAATCATGCAAAGATTTGAAAGACAAACAACTAGAATTGTATCAGATCATTGTCAAAGCAAGAATCTTCTATCATCTTCATTTATCAGTCAGCATGAAGCATCTGCATTCAATGTTCAGCTCAAAGCTACTGTGATCATATTCAGAAGATTCTTTATCAGAACAGCATGCAGAACTTCTTGTTACAAAACGTGTCAACATTGAATAGAATCTAGTCAATAAACTCTAGAAATTTCAATATGTGAACAAGAAACAGCGATGTTTCGAATTGAAATATGCTGAAACATTTCATTTATTCAAGTTCTAGCAAATCGACTACTTCGTCTCTTTGTTCGCTTTACTATAGATACAGCTCGAAACTGTCTTCTTTCTTCTGTATTCTTAGTTTTCTAGTTAGAGCTATCTCTATTGATCAAACATTCTATTCAGCTACGCACTATCTCGCTGCAGTGTGATTAGATTCTAGACATGATCTCAACATTAAACTAAGAATTCGTTAACTCTACGATACGAGTATCAATATTCATTCAAGACACTCGATGAACAATGAAACAAGTATAAAGAAATTTGTTTTACCTGATGATTAACGCAATCGAAAGACAGAACAACATCAAAGAGTCAATAAAATCAACGACGAGACTGTTGAATTGCTAGAGAATCTACCGCTCATTTAGTAGCATCGATTCACTCGATCAATAGAATTAACGAGAACATATGATCATTGATTGCTAGAGAATTACAAACTTTCTCTTTCTTTCAAAAAGCTTGTGAATCAGTCGAGTCAAAATAATCTGTGTCATCAAATTCAATTCAACTCGATTCAAATTCAGATCAATTTAGTGAGTCTGTTACAAAGACAAGTCAATAGTCGATCTCTTTGATGAGCTAGTCGATTTCTTCTAGTGAGTCTGCTACAAAGACGCTGTCAATGCAATGATCTATTTACTCACATCGCTCTATCTATTAGTGAATCGACCTATCTCGTGTTTCTACGTCAAATAGTGAGTCTGCTACAATGATCGTTCTTCTTCTCTCATAGTGAGTCTGCTACAATAGACATTTCGATGATCTGAAAGATCAATAGAAAGATTGGTAGAAAGACGAGCGTCGAGCTCTACGTCAGTGCTATGAACTACACTACAAGTCATAGAAACATGACTTTTAAAGAGAAGAAAGTAATGTTATGAAGTATGTTGACATTAAATAGAGTCTAGTCAATAGACTCTAGAAATTTCAATATGTGAACAAGAAACAGCGATGTTTCAAATTGAAATATGCTGAAACATTTCATTTATTCGAGCTTTAGCAAATCAATTACTTCGTTTCTTTGTTCGATCTACTATAGATACAGCTCGAAACTGTCTTCTTTCTTCTGTATTCTTAGTTTTCTAGTTAGAGCTACCTCTATTGATCAAACATTCTATTCAGCTACGCACTATCTCGCTGCAGTGTGATTAGATTCTAAACACGATTTCAACACTTCTCAGACTCATCATTATTAATGATGATGATGATGAACATTGAGAGATAGATGACATTCTGAACTTCAGACGCTATCAAGACAGAATACAGTACAAGATCAAATGAAAAGATCTAGATAGAAACAATGAATGATACTATGTTGATAAAGATGAATTCGATGACTTCAAGAAAGTTTTGAACGAATTTCATATGTTATATTCAAGAAAGTCACGTTAGTATTAAAATAACTCAATAAGAAAGCAAGCAAATAAGCTACATTCATGCAAACATGAATTTTCAAAGAAAAGAGTAATGTTATGAGCGTATTAAAACTGAATAAGGCTGAAGTTTTAATCAATTCGCAGTGAATGCTAGCGAGTACTCTGCATATTGATTAGAACTAGTCAGTGTCTCTAGTCAAGATCTGATCAAGATCTGACTCAGATCTGACTCAGTTTTTATTTTCTTTTCTCAACATCTCTTTGTTCAACATCATCTTTCTTTCTACATCACATTCTACTCATGTCACAAACACATTTTCTTCAAGCTTAGCGCAGTCTCTGAATATTACTTAAATAGAAGCTTTTGTATTCATCTTCTTCTGTATTCTTAATATTCAGTTATAGCTATTTCTAAAGATCAAGCACTATCAACTCTGATCTTCACTGATTGTATCATCTAGGCACGATTCTGACAAAAATGACATTTCATACAAGATTTGATTTATACAAGTGTCTTGTGATGCTCTTTGATCTCATCAATGCATCGACTTTCTTTCAGATTTATATGAATCAGACTCTGTTTGAATTTCTTAACATTATCTGTCTTATTTATCTGAATGACATTCTGATATTCAACGAAACTCGCAAGAAACATGTTCATCACATATGATAAATTCTTGACAAACTGCAGATTCTAAAGCTCTACATCAAGCTCTTCAAATGCAAATTCTTTAAGAAAGAGTTATTCTTTCTAAAATAAAAAGTAGAAAAAAGAGAAATTTCAATGAAGAAGAATCAAGTGCAAATCATTCAAGATTGATCACAATTGAGAATGATGAAAAAGATTTAAACATTTCTTAACTTTGTCAACTTCTATCATCAATTCATAAAGAATTATTCAAGAATAGCATCATTCTTGATTGATCATCTCAAAACAAGTCTCTTTTCTAACACAAAGAAGAGATGAATTCTCAAAGAACAAATAAAGCGAATTAAATTCATCAACAGTGCTCAAAATGCTTTTCAGAAGCTGAAAGCTGTCTTTGCTCAAAATGTTATTCTTCAGCACTTCAATTCTGCAAAAGTCATAAGACTGAAGATGAATGTTTCTGAATTTGCAAAGAAAACAATAATGTCTCAATAAACAGATATCATATTCAAGAATTTACATTGACACTTAATAATTATTTAATCGAGAAAGTGATAATCAATTGAACGAAACTATGATGCACATAATCAGAAAATGCTGATAATCATTGATGTCATGATTCTAGTCTTGTCAGACTCAATCTTCTAGTCTTGTCAGATTTATTCTCGCTTCGTCATCTTGACTAGTCTTTATTGAGTCTAGCGTCGACTGAGAAACATATATATATAGTCAGCTTCTTTTCTGTAGCTATCTTTCTTTCTTAGCATTTATCTTCTAGTTAAATGACACTCATATTGACTCGCTCTATGCTGATTTCTAACATTAAATAAATGCTCATCATTTACTACTCTGCTATCAATGAATAAACGATACAAAACAATTTATTCAGTAAGAAAAATTTGCAAGAAATTCTTCAAATTTGCATCATCATTTTAAATTACAAGAAATTCTTCAATTCTACATTCATTTTCATCATTTTATTTGCAAGAAATTCTTCGAATATTGCAATCAGCTATTATCAGAAAATTCACAAAAGCTTCTTTGAATTTGCATCAAATCAAAACATCAATCTCTCATCTATCTTTATCTCAACAACTTCTACCTACTATCATCATGACACGCGACGTCGAGTCAGTTGAGTCTCGAACAGCTCGTCTGCTTAGAAGCATTGTCAATAGAAAAGTTTCACTTCTACTCATCAATGTCTCAGTCGAGATTAAAGAAGCTACAACATCATGAAACATAAAGAATAAGAAACAATTGTGTCAATGAGTTGCAAATCAGCTCAATCAGATTATCAATATGCTGAACAAGCTTTGAAGTCAGCGAGATCTGACTTTACAGCTCAACGAGCACTGAATTCTCGTACAAGATGATCACAAAAAGAGAGCGAAACAACTAGAAGTCGCTTTTAAAAAGAATAATGAGCTAGAAGAAAAGATCAATCAGTTACAAAGCGAGCGATTAAACTTCAAAGCGAAACAACGTCAAGCTGATTGATTTATGTCTCGTCAAGAGACTCAGTCAGTTGAGCATCAAGTCAATCAGAAAGAGATCTCATTGATCTTTGAAGTCAATCAACGCTCTTGAAGCTCATGAGAGTCATTCACTCTATTCGATAATGAAAATGATCATCACAAGTCAATCAAATTTCCGATTTATTTATCTTCATCGACACAGATGAATCTACTTGAAAGAGCTGAATCATCAAGATATCTGACAAGCTTGACGTCAACGCGAATCATTATTCTATCGAAAAGCTTCGTATTGTTTATGTGACATTCAGACTAGATGATGATGCTGACGAGCAGATTTATGCAAAGCATCTTATCGATGCTTTCTCATTTTATCTATCACTGACGAAACTGCTGAAACATTTGAACGAAATATATGATGATCAGAATAGAAATCAAAAGTGTCGTCGCGAATACAATGCGTTGAAGCAGAGCAATAAGTCGTTCAGCTTCTTCTACTTCAAATTCACAAAGATATTCAGCTTTCTTGACTATAATGATCAAACTCTGATGAATGATCTATTGAATAAAATTAACAATCATCTTCAGAACGTGTTATCAGTTTGTCTCATAAAGTTTAGCTCGTTTGATAAGCTCAAGACTTTTCTTCAGAGAGTGAATAATAAACAATGAGTCAATTATCAGCTACGTGACGAGCAATAAACAGTCAAATTGATAGCAGCTTTGAAAAAACGTTTTGTTTCTTCGTCAACATCAGCATCAGCTTTGATTACTAGCTATGTTCAACTCATTACTTTTTTCACTCTCGAATCTGAATGATCAAGAATGTCAATCATCTGCTTCAACTGCAAAGTATTGAATCATCTTTCAAAGAACTGCTCTCAGCTGAAGACTAGTACTTTGACATCTCATGCATTCATCTCTCGCCTTAATGAGATTATCATGTCGAAAGAAGAGAAGAAATTATTTACAGAGAAATCAAAGAATGAGGCAAAAAACTAGTGACTTTCATCAAAAACATGATGAAAGATGTGTTAATTTCTTCAACAACAAGTTCATCAGATGATCTCTTTGCTTCGAAATCTTTGACTACTGAATGTGTACTATCTAGCAATAAAATTAATTACTCATTAAAATTATTGATTGACACTGAAGCAGCTGACTATTCATTCATTGATGAATTAATCGCGCAGAATGTTTGTGATCATTTGCAAATTAAATCGTTATCTTTAATCAAGCTCAAGTCAATAAGAAAATTCAATGATCATTATGCAAAAAAGCTCATTACTCATGCGATTTATTCAAATCTGACTGTTCAAGATCATATGAAACGTTTTGCTTCTATGCTGATTACTTGATTGAATTAGCATCAGATGATTCTCGAAAAAACATGAATGAATAAAATTGAGATAATGATTGATATGAGAAACAATCGTCTTCAATTTTCTGATTCAAAGACTCATATCAATGCTAGCTCAACTCTTCTTTCTGTTATCAAGAAAATCGCGATAGAACAGAAAAGTTCAATCTCTACTCAAATACTAAAGAGATCTACTTCTTCTGTTGTCACTCGACTCAGCGAGAAGTCATCTTCATTCAGTAAAATCATGAAATCATCTAATTTAATCAACTTCGCTTCGTCTTTCAATTCAATGAACATAGTCATGATAAAGACTGCAGCATATAAATCACTAGTCAAATGATTGAATGTAACTACTTTCGCGATCATCATCACGAAAATCGATCGACTTCTAAAAACAGCTAGAAATAAACTCAAAGATGTAAATCTATAAGAGCTTTCACATGAAAAGATCTTGAAAGAAGTCAAAGCTAAGCTTTCTTTGAAATATCATGACTATTTAGACGTGTTTGATCGAGCGATGACTGATCAACTATTTTCTCATTGCTTCTACGATCATAAAATTGAGTTGATCGACGAGAAAACATCTTCTTGAAGTCATTTTTATCATATGTCTGACTACAAGCTTCAAAAGATGAAGAATTATCTGATTAAGCATCTGAATAAAGACTTTATATCTTCTAGCTCAGCTTCATACGCTTCGCTCATACTATTTATCGAAAAGAAAGACGATAGTCTACGTTTCTGCGTTGATTATAGAAAGCTCAATGCTTTAATCAAACGAGATCGCTACTCTTTACTCTTAATAGACGAAACTCTCGCTCATATTCAAGATAGCAAGTATTTGACTCGATTGAATATAATAATTGTCTTCAACAAACTACGCATGCATTCAAGAAGCGAAGATTTGACTATCTTTATTATCTTTTTTGACTTTTACAAATATCACGTGATGTCTTTTGAATTAATCAACGACTCAACTTTCTATCAACACTATATGAACGACGTGCTGTTTGATTATCTACATCAGTTTTGTCAGATTTATCTAGATGACATTATCATTTACAGCAAAATACTGAAGAAACATAAGAAACATGTACAACTAGTTTTACATAGACTACAAGAGATTGATCTACAGATGAATATAAACAAATGCAAGTTTCACGTTCAAGAAATCAGCTTTTTAGAACTATTGCTATTCATCGAGAGACTAAAGATGAACTTTCAAAAGATACAAGCAGTTGTTAAATGATTTACTTCTACAAATCTCACTCAGATGCAGTTCTTTATCAACTTCTGCAACTTCTATCGTCGCTTTATAAAGAACTTCTCGAAGATTGTTTAATCAATAATTCAACTCACTCAAAAAGAGATGATATTTGAATGAAATCATGCTTGTCAAACAATTTTTGATCATATGAAAAAACGAATGACTGAAGCATCTATTCTTCGTTATTTTGATCAGAATAGAGAGACTATTCTTGAAACAGACTCATTCAACTACGTCAATGATGACATACTTTCTCAGTATGATGACAAAGAAACATTGCATTCAATGATCTACTACAGCAAGAATCTGAGTCTCGCTGAGTGCAATTACAAGATTTATGACAAGAAGCTACTAATGATCATTCAAGCATTCAAGCATTGATGATCTGAGCTGAAATTGACCGAGTTATCAATCAAGATGTTTATCGATCATTAAGCTCTGACGTCATTAATGAAGAATAAAGAGCTGAGTAGACATCAGATGCGTTGAGTTCAAAAGCTTGTTAACTTCAACTTCAAAATTAGATATCGCTCAGACAAACAAAATATCAAAGTCAATGCATTGACTCGTTGAGTTGATTTAGTTTCTAGAAGTCTCAAGAATGAATGATGTCACTATCAGTAAACTACGATTCTGACATTGAATCGAATAAAAATCGCTGATCTGAAGAAGAAAGAGAATGATGAATTAATTTATCAATTGATTCTAGAAGTTAATAGAATCAATGAGAATTGTGTTTTACTTCGTGAAGTTGTATCAAAAGATGAAGCTCAATATGAAGATATTAAATTAAGAGATTGTCAAGTTCAGAACGAAATACTATATCAAAGTGATCTTCTATGAGTTTTCTTCAATGAGCATCTTCAAATGAAGTTAATTCGAAAAGTTCACGATCAATCTTCTATTAATCATTTCGAAATTCTCAGAATGATGAAGATCATAAGAAGATACTACTATTGATCTTCAATACGAAAAACAATAGATTGATATATTTGAAACTGCTACATTTGTCAGCGATCAAAGACTTCTCAAGATAAATTCAATGAACTACTACATTCTTTACTCATACTTGAACAGTGATGAAAGAACATAGTCATGAATTTCATCATTGACTTATCTTTTTTGAAAGACAAAAACATCATACTAACAGTGATATGTAAACTGATAAAGAAACAACATTATATTTCTTGCTTTACTGATGACGAGAAAATCACAGCAGAAAAAACAGCTGAGCTAATGCTTCAATGAATATATCAAATACATGATTTATTCAATTTCATTGTTTTGAATCAAGACTCTCAATTTATCTTCATTCTATGAAAGTCGCTTTGCAAAAGACTAGACATTAATCTTTGACTCTTCACAGTCTATCATTTTCAGATTGATGATCAAAGTGAACGAGTCAATCAGAACATCAAAAGATATCTTCAATTCTTCTGTTCATACATGCAGAATGACTAAGCTAAGTTACTACTCATGATCAAGTTCATCGACAATAATGCTTTGTTCTCAATCATCTTCTCGATCTCTTTCTTTCTAAACAAAGACTTTCATTCTCGTATGAGCTTTGAATTCAATGTCATCAAATATGAAAGTTCTTGTGAACGCTTGCAGATGACTAAAGTCGAGAATATATCTGAACATATGAACAAAACACTGAAGTTTGCTCGCGAGTCGCTAGTTAAAACACAGAAACAAATGATGAAACAAGTCAATAAACATAGAAAAGAAGTTGATTACAAGATTGAATCAAAGATGTTTCTGAATGAAAAAAACATCGTTACAGCGAGATCTTTCAAGAAGCTAGATGACAAAATGCTCAATTCTTTCATCAATCTAGATTTTGTCAACTCTTTATATAAACTGAAATTATCAAAGTTTATGCATGTTCATGATGTATTTCATTCTGATCTGCTTTGCTCTGTCGTTGATGATCTCTTGTCTGATCAAAAGAATGAACTCTCAGATTCAATAGTGATAAACGATGAAGATGAGTGAAAAATCGATGATATATTGAATTCTCGTCGCTATCGAAGATGACTTCAGTATAGAGTCAAATGAAATGACTATGACAATGATCTTAATTGATACAACGCTGATGATGATGAATTTATGAACGCTCAGAAGATCATTGATGATTTTCATATTCAATACTTGAACAAATCACGCTAATAGACAATTCAATCAATCAATTAAGTCAAGCAGAAAATATATTCATGTGAACATGAATTGTTGAAGAAAGAGAATAATGTCACGATTCTAGTCTTGTCAGACTCAATCTTCTAGTCTTGTCAGATTTATTCTCACTTCGTCATCTTGACTAGTTTCTATTGAGTCTAGCGTCGACTGAGAAACACATATATGTAATCAGCTTCTTTTCTGTAGCTATCTTTCTTTCTTAGCATTTATCTTCTAGTTAAATGACACTCATATTGACTCGCTTTATACTGATCTTTAACAATTGAAAGCATGCATCATTAAAAACATTATTTAGAAGAAACTTGACATGAAATAAAAATAATCAATGATCATGCAAATCTTTGATATTTCATGACAACAATCAAGCTCTTTTGCAGACAGATGAAATGAATCAACAGATTTACTGTGTACAACTTTAAGATCTTTTATCAAAAGAGAGTGAGCAACTCTGTTAATGATTCATCAAGAAAACTCAACTATGAGAAAGATATTGATGCAGACGAAAGAGAGTTCACTCGTGATTTAGCATACATGAGAGAACTCTTGAAGAATTTCTCAAGTTAATCAGTGTCAACACTCATTGTCTTCACTCGACAGTTCAAGATTCTGAGCATCAAGAATCATGAAAAAATAGTCATTAAATCATTTGAAAAAATCATCAATTTATCAGCGTTTGCAAGAAGAATCAGAAAAGTTTCTCAAACTTTGAAGAAATTCTCAACTGTTGATGAAAAGTCTCAATGATGATTTCAAAATGTCATTATTTCTCGTCAGAAGAACATCTGTCTTCGCAAGAACATTGAATCAAGATCTATTATTATTGCTGAAACTTGAAAAGACATCAATTCTTACAAGAACATTGAGTCAAGATTTACTACTGTTGTTGAAACTAAAAAAGATGTCTGTTCTTGCAAGAACATTGAGTCAAGATCTATTATTATTGCTGAAACTAAAGAAGACATTTGTCTTTGTAAGAACATTGAGTCGACATTTATCACTGTCACTGAAACTGAGAAAAACATCATTTAAATGAAATGAAAATGTAGAAGAGCAAATTCTGTTATGAGCGTGCTCAGTCTTCTACTGAAACGCACGTTCTTGAGCGAGTTTAAGACTTTATCGAGCTTAGCACTTTTCTTTTCTCTGTACATATAGTCTTTGCATCTCATAGATCTCACTCTTTAGCTTTGAAATCTCGTTTACTCATATATCATCTGATTTACATGTATTTCTATGACTTGCTCTAGACATGATTCTAACATTATTCAAAGCTTCGTACATATCACACGATAGTGATTCGCTTTCTAGCTACAATCGAAAGCAAAGCTCTGCAACGCGTTGCAGAGTTGAATTAACTTCTCGACTGAGCTCTTGACTGAACTCATCATCGAACTGAACAAGCTCTGCAACGTGTTGCAGACAAGACAATCTTGAATTGAGCTCTTGACTGAGTCTTGTCATTGAAGAGAATAAGTTCTATTAAACGCAGTAAGCAGAAATCAAAACAAGCTTTATCAAACGCAATAAACAGAAACAGAGAGCTCTATTGAATGTGATAGAAGCGATCAGAACAAGTCTCGCTACATGCGTGTAGTAGGCAGAATAGAGAGTGTTATTGAATGCAATAGACGCGATCAGAACAAGCTCTGCAAGTGCAAGCATTGCAGACTCGAATCGACTCTGAATTAATCAGACTCGATTGATCAGACAGTGAGTTTGCTACAAAGACGCGTTTGATATTGATCTCGTCATTGAGATGATCAATGAACAGAACAAGCAATGCAATGTGTGTAGTAGACAGAAATCGAAATAGTGAGTCTGCTTCAATGACATGAATGAAACAAGCGCTATTAAATGCAATAAGTCTGAATCAGAAGTGAGTCTGTTACAATGACAAAAGAATGATTGATCTTGTCATCAAGCTCGTCATTTGATAGCTAGTTTGCTTGAAAGACACAAATCAACAGTGAGTCTGCTTCAAAAACGCGTTCAATATTGATCTCTTGATCAAGTCAGTTACTTGATAACTAGTCTGCTTGAACGACACGTTCGATAGTGAGTCTGCTTTAATGACAAATCACTCAATTCAGCAATAAATCATCTTTTACTTGTATCTTCTATGATTTATCTCTATTCACGACATTGATGATAACAGCAAGATGATATGTGTCAGAATCGTGTCTAGATGAGTCAATCAGCAAAAGTCAGAGTTGAATAGTGCTTGATCTTTAAAGATAGCTATAACTGAATATTAAGAATACAGAAGAAGATGAGTACAAAAGCTTTTATTTAAGTAATATTCAGAGACTGCGCTAAGCTTGAAGAGAATGTGTTTGTAACACAAGTAGAATGTGATGTAGAAAGAAAGATGATGTTGAACAAAAAGATGTTGATGAAAGAAAATAGAGACTGAGTCAGATTTGAGCTAAAAACACTGACTAGTTCTATTCAGTCTTGATACGCTTGTAACATTATTTCTCTCTTCGAAAATTCATGTTCGCATGAATGTTGCTCATTTGCTTGCTTTCTTATTGAGTTATTTTGATACTAGCGTGACTTTCTTGAGTATAGCACATGAAATTCGTTCAAAACTTTCTCGAAGTCATTGAATTCATCTTTATCAACATAGTATCATTCATTGTCTCTATCTAGATCTTTTCATTTGATCTTGTACTGTATTCAATCTTGATAGCATCTGAAGTTCAGAATGTCATCTATCTTTCAATGTTCATCGTCATCATCATTAATAATAATGAGTTTGAGAGATTCTGCATGCTGTTCTGATAAAGAGTCTTCTGAATACAATCGCAGTAGCTTCAAGCTGAACATCGAATGCAGATGCTTCATGCTGACTGATAGATGAAAATGATAGAAGATTCTCGCTTTGACAATGATTTGATACAATTCTAGTTGTTTATCTTTTAAATCTTTGCAGAGTCTCGTTGTCTTGACGTTTCTGAAAGATAGTCAAACTCAGTCATTTACTTCATAGATGATGTCTCGTCTATGTTTATTGATCTGAACTTCAATGATCAGCTTCGTCTTTTTCAATTGTTGACGATCGAAGCTCAGTAGCTCTTTCATTTGAATGACAATATCATCTGCTTTTCTAGCTTCAAGTTGTTCACAAGTTGTTTCGTAGTCAGTTGTATCTGAATCGAAACTCATTCGAGAGTGAAATTCTTTATTGAAGTAGAAAGAAATCATTGAGATGATCGAGAAAATATTGAAATTGTCGCTGAATTTCATCATAGATATTCATTTGACTCAGTCGTTCTGCATGTAATTGCAGTAGATTCTAAGTTCGCGTTCAACGTCTTGATTGACTCATTTCGTCTGATCATTGATCTTTGAATGATAGACTGTGAATAGACTAGCTGTGATTCTCAGTCGCTTGCAAAGACTTTTTCACATAGTCGATATGAATTGAGAGTCTCTGTTCAAAACAATAGAACTGAGTAGATCATGCAGTCGATAGACGTTTCATAGCATGATTCAAACCGTTTCTTCGACTGAGATGTCATCATCTTCTCAATGACAGAGAACATAGTGACGTTCTTTGATGAGACGACATATAATTATGCAAATGACGTTATAGTCTTTTGACAGAGATAGTTCAGTGATGAAGTTCATAGCTATATCTTTTCAGCGTTTCTGTGAAATCGAGAGAGAATGATGAAGTTCATTGATGCTATCTTTAGAGACTTTGCTTCGCTGACAAGCATGACAGTTTTGAATGTATCATCGAATAGTAGCTCAATGATCTGATCAATAGTAGAAACGCTGAACTAAATCAATGATTCATTTATTGTTGAGATGAGAGATTGAAGATTGATCATGCACTTCTTGTAGCAGTTTCGTATGCATATTCTTGAGAACTTACAGTAAGTCTTTTCTAAAGAGAACGCTGTCAATGATTTCGCAGTTCTTCAATTTAGTGATATGAAATTTGAGCTTGTTCTCGTTCATAGCTTGTCTATATTCGTTGCAGAGCTCATTCATTTGATTGACAATACATACTCGCTGATAGAGATTTGCTTTCGATTCAACGAGTAGAATATCAACTCTATCGAAGATCAGAATAGTCTGAAAACGATTTTCAAGTCGTTGAGCTGATTTAGAGATGTTCGCTAGAGACATTCGAGTTAAAGCATCAACTTTAGTATTCATTTTGCCTGATCTAAAGATGATCTGAAAGTTGAACTTCAACAGAATGTTCAGATAGTTGACTTGTCATCGACTCAACTGTTTATTTTTCATGAAGATCTTCAAAGCTTGATGATCAATAAATATCTGAATAAGTAGTTCAATGCACTTCAGCTCAAGTCGTCAGTGTTCGAAGCATTGAATAATGACTAGTAATTTCTTGTCATAGATGTGATAATTGATTTCAGTGAGAATCATGCTTTTACTGTAGAAGATCATCGAATGAAGAACTCTCTCGTCATTGTACTGAGATAGTATTTCACCTTTTACATAGTTCAAAGCATTGATCTTCAGAATAGCTTGTCATTTGAGATTAAAGTGACGAAGTACTGAGATCAAGCTGACTTGTTTCTTTAGATTGTCAAAGACTTGAACACAGATCTCATTTCAAACAAAAGATGTGTTTTTTCTTGTCAGCTGAGTGAACAATTTGACTAGCTTCGAGAAGTTCTTAATGAAACGACGATAGAAGTTAACAAATCTCACGAAGCTCTGAATTTCTTTTAGATTGGTCGAAGTGATTCAGCTGACTATGACTGTCACTTTGCTGAGATTCATACGAAGATCTAGTTCTGATACAATGACTTCTAGAAAGACAGTCTCTTCTACATTGAATTTGCACTTTCAAATATTCATCTGCAGTTCAGCTTTGTGTAGTCAATTCAATACTAGTTTGACATGATCTCTATGTTTCTTTCTCGTTTTGCTATAGATGAGAATGTCATCTAGATAGACTTGACAAAAGTCGTTCAGAAAGTTTCATAAAACATCATTCATATATTGCTGAAAGAAGATCAATTCATTAGTCAGTTTGAATGATAGCATCTTGTATTTATATGCTTCTAAAGCAGTGATAAAAGTGATGTAATTCTCGTTATCAAGATGCATTTGAAGTTTGTTGAACGCTGATATGATGTTCAATCTAGTCAGATGCTTGCAACTCACTATTTTATCAATGTTCTCGTCTATCAGCGATAGAGAATATCTATTTCTTTTGAAAATGACATTTAGCTTTTGATAGTTCACGCAGAATCGAAGATCTTCATTTGCTTTGAGAGCAAATAGAACGGGAAAGAAATAGAGAGTCTGACTAGAAGTGATGAATCTCTTCGACAGATTCTCGTTTAAGTACTTCTTTACTTTCAGAAGTTTGACAGAGAACATTTGATAAACTCGACAGCGAGAAAGCGTTGAATCACTGATGAGCTCAATTTTATGATCATAGAAGCGATGAGAGAGTAGTTTATTCGATTGAACTCAATCAAAAACATCTAGAAACTCATGATATTCTGATGACAGCTTGACTTTAATATTTTTCAAATTCTGAGTCGTTTCATTGATTGAAGAGACGTTTAGAACGTTCAAATTGCACTGAGTATTGTACGCGATTTCTCTATCAATATCAGTCATGAATAGAGCAAAGACTTCAGTCTGATTCTTCTTTGATCAATTCAGTAAAGTTTTGAACGAAGCTGCATCTATGCTTCGAATTGAGAATGATTCTTTCTTAGTCATAGTTGAAACAGATTGTTTGAGCATAATAGAGATCTTAGTCTGAATGATAGAAGAGAACGAAGTTGATCGCGATCAACTTAAGTGCTTTGAATTGAAAGAAATTGAAAAAATCGAAATAAAAGTATTTAATTGATTCGGAAAAACAATGACGTTGTTTCACATATTCAATAATATTTCGTTTTTGTTTATTCAAAGCTTACTCAATATGACTTCATGATGATTGATATCAGCTATCAGCATTGATACAGTCAATTTCTTATGACTTTTGATGATGAGATTGAGTAGAATTTTATGAATGATGATCTTCTTAGATATTTTTTCATCATAGTCTCTTATTAACTTCTCTTTTGTCAGTGATATAGATTGAATTTCTAGTTTCTCGCATACTCTATTAACTAGATTAGCGTGTATGAGCGTATGAGCGACTGAATCACTGTCTATCAGAGAACGAAGACTAAAAGATCGATTCTGAGAGTTGAGAAAGACGTCAATTAGAAATGACTTTTCAAAGTAATTCTCTTCTGATAGAATTTCGTCTAGTTTGCACAAAGATATAATCTCTATCTCTTTGATGACTTTTGAAGAGATGACTAGTTTTTTGAATCGAAATTCAAATTGAAATCGAACTTGAAACAATCATATTCATTGTTCACTGCATTGATTCTGATAGATTGATCAGAGCACTCTCTAGAGCTATGATCTGATTTATGACATATGAAACAGGTTTCAACTAGAACATCTGCTTTCTTGACGCTAGTTAAAATCGCGTCGCGCGACTTTAAATGATCAGATTTTGAATGATCGATTGACTGAGTAACAACAGCTTTATGAAAGATAATCTTTGACAGATCATCAACGTGTTTGATGAGATTGACTTTGTTCTTGATTTTTTGAATGACTCGTTGATCATTATTCAAATGAATCAGGTAGAAATGAATCTCTTTGAGAAAATCAGATTGAACTAATTGATCTATTCAAATGAATCGAAGACGAGAGTTTATTTTATCTTTCAGATCGACGATCAGTTGCTTTTCGTGATACTTCAGATAGAAAGATAATTGTTGAAACTGAGTGTAAAACTCGCTGAACTTCTTTGATTCTTGAATCAAGTTGTAGTATTCTTTACGAAAGTTGACTTTCTTATCTGAATCATTGAACAACTCAGCTAGTTCTTTCAAAAGATCATCGACGATCTTATAAAGATTGACACAGTCACGTTCGCGTTTAGATTGAGCGACATCAGCTGCATCATCAAATAATCTGAAATGTACATAGCTCAGTTTGACTCGTTCATTTGAAAAGAGATCGACGTTGATCTCTAGTTTATTCTGAATTTTGTCGTATCAGTTTTTCCAAGTAGAATTCTTTTCGTCAGTAAATCAGAGAGAATCAGGTATTTTCTGAGATCTAGAACGCTCAGAGTAGATGAAATCAGAAGAAGTGATTTCTTTAGTTTGAAGTCTAGTCTTCAACTCTTTGATTTCGTCGTCTCGTTGTTTACTCAGCTCGTTGAGTTGATCTGTTTCTCTGTCGAGAGTCATGCATTGAGTCTTTCAGTTTTTGATAGAAACAGAGAGTATTACTGTTTCAGTGAATGACTCGTCATCTTCATTGATGAATGATTCAGCACTAGAGAGTTTCAATGAATCAGTCTCAGAGATTTGAGAAAAGCGACTTCGAAATTCTTCGAAACGTTCTTCAATAAATGAACGTTTTGACATGATGAAATTTGAAGAAAGAACGAGATCGAGCGAATGATAATGCTCGACAGTATTAATGAAGACGTATGATCAAGTGTTTAATCTTCAGAAGAGAATGTTGTTAATTAGAGAAGTATTTTTGATTTGTGAGTTTTTGAGTGATTCTCAAGCAATTCACGAAGATTTTTTATCATCGATTCTCTTAATCGAGTTGAACAGCTTATTTTCACTCGTCTGTTTCACGAGAATGAGTTGATTCTCTTGATCGATTTGAACTGTGTGTACTTAGTGAGCAATAAGTTGTCTAGCGATTCAAACAGTCTTGTCGTTGATTCTATCAAACTCTCTAGTGTTGTTCAGTCTTTTGATTGCGTCGATCATCAGATAAATGAATTTCTTTAGACTCGTTCTGTCTGTACGAGTATGTTGAATGAGTAATGAGATCAGTATCATGTGATTAACGAATTCTTAATATAATGTCAGAATCGTGTCTAAATGAGTCAATCAGCGAAAGTCAGAGTTGAATAGTGCTTGATCTTTAAAGATAGCTATAACTGAATATTAAGAATACAGAAGAAGATGAGTACAAGAGCTTCTATTTAAGTAATATTCAGAGACTGCGTTAAGCTTGAAGAGAATGTGTTTGTGACATGAGTAGAATATGATGTAGAAAGAAAAATAATGTTAAACAAAAAGATGTTGATGAAAGAAAATAGAGACTGAGTCAGATTTGAGCTAGAGACACTGACTAGCTCTATTCAGCCTTGATACGCTTGTAACAATATGTATTGAGAACAGAATGAAATGTATATTATATGTCTCAAGACAGAGAATGAAACATATATTATATGTCTGAAATCATGAAGATATGAGCTGAAACTCATTCATTGCTGAATATTTGAAGTTGAATAGAAAGAAGACTGCTTGAATGACAAGAATAATGAGTCTGCTTGAAAGACACGAATCGACAGTGAGTTTGCTTCAATGACATGAACGAAATGAGCACTATCAAATGTGATAAGTCTGAATCAGAAGTGAGTCTGCTACAATGACAAGTCAATAGTTGATCTTTTGATTAAATTAATCAACGAATAGAACAAGCTCTACTACATGCATGTAGTAGACATGAATGAAACAAGCTCTATTGAACGTGATAAGCATGAACAAAACAACTCTGCTACATGCGTGTAGTAGATATGAATCAAAAGACAATGATTGATCTCATCAACTGAGCTCGTCACTTGATAGTGAGTCTGCTCGAAAGACATAAATCGATAGTGAGTTTGCTTCAATAACATTTGACAAGAAGAAATAGGCTTGAAACGTCTGATGAGCTTGAAATGCTCTATGACAAGAAGAAATAGACTTGAAACGCCTGATGAAATGAGCTTGAAACGCTTAATGAAATGAACAATAAAGAAAGAAGCTGATTGAAGCAATAAAATCATTGCTTGACTGAGAGAAGAGAGTAATGTTACAAGCATGCTCAGTCTTCTACTGAAATGCACGTTCTTGAGCAAGTCTAAGACTTTATCGAGCTTAGCGCTTTTCTTCTCTCTGTACATATAGTCTTTGCATCTCATAGATCTCACTCTTTAGCTTTGAAACCTCATTTACTCATATATTATCTGATTTACATGTATCTTTATGATTTGCTTTAAACATGATTCTAACAAATTCTTCTGCTGAAGAAAGTGAATGTTTGATCATGAATCAGAGCAAAGATTCAATTACATGTCATTTTGCTAAAGAGAATGAATGTTTAATCATGAATCAGAGCGAGAATTTAATTATGTGTTGTCTTGCTGACAAAAGCAAATGTTTGATCATGAGTCAGAACAGAGTTTCAACTATGCATTGTTCTGTTGAGAAGAATGAATGTTTAATCATGAATCAGAGCAGAGTTTTAACTATGCATCATTCTGTCAAGAAGAGCAAATGTTTGATCATGAATCAAAGCAGAGTTTCGATCATGCATTGTTCTGCTGAGAAAAGTAAATGTTTGATCATGAGTCAAAGCAGAGTTTCGATCATGCATCATTCTGCTGAGAAAAGTGAATGTTTGATCATAAATCAGAACAAAGATTCAACTATGCATCATTCTGCTGAAGAAATGAAGAAAGCTTTATTCATGAAAAAGAAAGTGAATGCATCAGAAAGTTGTTTCGTTGCGATTCAGAATAATTCAGATGAGACAGATGATGCAGTTTCAAAGTTTACAAAAATTCATAAATGCTTCAATTTATTAATACAAAATGATGTCTTGATTTTGAGCTTTATTGACTTTGCAAGCTACTCTTTCAAGAGTCTGACTTAATTGATCTGCAAACAGCAAAAAATGAATCATTTCATCATCACAGTACAAGAATTAATGAAAAAGAGAAACTCAAACACACATGATACTGAAATTAACTTCAGCATCTTCATGATTAACTGATCAAAGAAAATCACAAATGACATCATGATATTTCAAGAATTCATTTATGTCTTTGCATAAAATAAATTTAGAGCAAAGATTATGAGACAACATCATGACAGCTTTCTTGCAGAACATTTCAACTTTCAATGATGTTTAAAGCTTGTTCAATGAATCTTCAACTGATTGTTTGCAAATGAGAACATTAAGAAATATTGCAAAATTTGTAAATCATGTCAGTAACACAAAACACTACATCACAGAATCTGAGAACTTCTGAATAATTTGTTCATTTCTTGAAAAATATGAGAAAGCATCATCATGAACTTCATCATCAATCTTTCTGACAGCATAAGCGTCTCAGACATCTTCTACGACAGCATTATGATTGTAATCGATCATTTTTTCAAGATGACGCACTACATTTTTATTTGAAAAACAATGACTGTTTTTGATCTGATTGATCTTTTTCTTAACAGAGTAGTTTGATATCACGAAGCTTCTGATGATATAATCTTTGACAAAGATTTCATATTTACATCACACTTTTAAACATTGTTGTGCTATCATCTTCTGATCAAGTGAAAACTTAGCATTGCATTTCATTCTTGCATTGATGATCAAATCAAGAGACAGAATCAAATTCTTGAAACTTATCTTCAAGCGTACTGCAACAATGTTCAAAACAATTGAGTTCATCTTCTTGCAATGACTGAGTTCTTTTATAATAACAGCGTTTACATTGCAACATCAATAACATCATTCTTTGCAATCATAGAAAGACATTCAAGAATGAAGTTCAGCGTCAAGAATCACTTAAAGAAATCAGAGTCAGTCATGAACTATGCAATGAGAATGAAAAGATTGCACAAGAATCTTTGTTACAGACTTGCAGAGACAAACGTTGACTACGTGACTCAACATGATAAAAAACACTTTGCTAAAATGTATCTTGTCAATTAGTTGATGTAATTGAATGTCAAGAACATTCAAATCAAGAAGTCTTTCAAGAAACTTAAAGTCAGAAAATATGAATTGTATAAAATTTTGAAGCATCTAAGCAGACAAGTTTATCGTCTGAAACTGTTTTTAAAGACGCGCATACACTCAATATTCAATGTTAGCTTGCTGAAATCTTTCTGCTTAAGAAAGAAAAAATTGAATGAATCACTCGTGAAAGATCTTGAGCTGAAGAAAGAGATACATGATAGCTGAGAGATCAACAACATACTGAATAGTTGCATACAGAATGATCAGTTGCAATATCTGCTTAACTGAAAGAACTTTAAAGCTTCAGAAAATATCTGAGAATCATCAGACTGTCTTGACAACTGCAAGACTTTATTGAGATTCTTTCATTGCAGACATTTCATCAAGCTTGAAAGTAAATTGTTAATGTCATCATGAAAGATTATAAGTATGCATAAAACGAAGTAAAAAAATTGATAACTATTTAATTATCACTAGAAAGAAAAAAAGAAAAGAAAAACAAGACTTTCTTGCTCAATCATTCTCATCAATACTTGAATCAACAGTCTAAAAAAGTCGTTAGCAAATGCAGAAATTGATACATGAATAGCTCACAAGTTTCATATGATATGTGTATCATTCAGCTTTTACTTTCTCGAAAATTTGAAGATTGATGAAAGTAAACTCTTGCAACTATTAGTCAGATAGCACAAAACATGCATAAGCTATCATATTTGTTAGAGATCAGCATAAAGCGAGTTAATATGAATGTCATTTAACTAGAAAATAAATGCTAAGAAAGAAAGATAGCTACAGAAAAGAAGCTGACTACATATGTGTGTTTCTTAACTTATGTTAAACTTGAAAAAGTTGATGTCTTACACAGATGACGTTGAGTTAGTCTAGATCTAATAGAGATTAGTTGATGTGACGAAGCGAGAATAAATCTGACAAGACTAGAAGACTGAGTCTGACAAGGCTAGAATCATGACAATATTGACAGAATGAATGAAATAAGAAGTTCATATCAAAGCTTACTGCATTCTTCATCTCTTCAATGATAAACTGCGTGATCAATGTTGAAGATGAGATGAGAGAAAAAGTCATTGACAGAAATGAATCAGACGAGAGCGAAAACAGAGAGACATAAGAGAGCAAAAGAAACAAGAATGAAGATAACATCACAGAAAAGCATGTTTCAATTGTAACAGAGACATTCTGATCTTTCAAATGCATTGCAAGAAGAGTCAGAGCATTTTGAGTCTGAGCAATCAAAATGAGTCAAAGATTATCATAGTTTTCAATTTATTTTCACAAATCTTCAATGATCTTGTTCTGTCTTATAATTTAACACAGCAAATCATCAATTTAAATCTTTTGTGCTTTTATTTGCTTTTGCATCTCTCTGCAATTGATAGTTGCATCTTCAACATTCTTCTTCATTTCACTGATGTTGTTTCAGTTTATCTTGATATCAAGAACGAGAGAATGCAACTTCTTCTCAATATACTCTTCAAATTCAAGAAACATCTGATTCTAAACTGAGTTGAAAGAAAGATTGCAAGAAGCGATCATCATCTTCTTGATCATAAACTCAGAATCAGATGCAATAAAGAATGAAAAGAAGCTTGCATGAAGTTGAGAAGAAAGAAAGTTTAAGCGAAGTGATGAAGAGACAGAACTGACGAGATTGAACTCAAAATCAGATGTAATCTCAACATGAAAGAAGTTTAAGCAAGACAGAGAAGTGCTTAAGTCAGATGAAGAGAAAGTAAAGTTAACAGAAATGAGCATCAAATTGCTCTTGAATGCTTTAAAAAGCATCAATTAATCATTTAATTTTCACATCTTGAAGTTACTGAAAATTATACTTACAACTCATATTGACAATTTGCTTTAAATACTGCGCATAAAGCGCATTTCTTTGAGTTCTTTTTAATAGAAAATTTAATCTTAACACATTTAACATCTTTTTCAATGCATTTCTTGCATCTTTTTACTGAAACATTCTTGCAATATACATTAATAGTGATTTTATGATGCTGAACTGAAGAAGATAAATTCTTCATGTAGACGAGCATAATAAAGATGATGAAAGACGTGTGAGAATAATCATCAGCGACAGACAAAGCAATCAGATCAGAGACAACAAAATCAACAGCAGATGAAGCATGCAGATGAGAGATGAGTACATTTCTGAATCGAAGATACAAAAATAATGAGACACTTCAATGATTTTCTTTCTTTCTTATCTTCAGATGCAAAATGATCAGCTCATTGCACATCAAATCAAGAATCTGATTTATACTCATTATTATCATGATACTCAATGAAATTGTACAGAACTACTTTACAGAATGAGTAGAAAATTGAGTAAGATAATAAAATGAAGATTGAATAAAAGAATGAAAGTTGAAGAAGAAAGAAGATCAGACAAAAGATAAAAAAGATGAGTCAATAAAAATTTATTACTTCACAATAAATAAACATGAATATCAATGATCATCATCATCATGCTAGTCACAACAAACAACAGAAGCATTGCTTTTCTGTTCATTGTTTACTTCTACTATCTGATACTATCTTCTCACTTCTGCTCATTATCTGCTTCTACTATTAAGTATCATTTACAGAAAAAAACTTCAAATTGAGCAAATCTTGATTCTTGTCACAATTGTCATCATAAGAATTCAAGTTTAGTCAATGTGCATGTGCTAATAAAAGAAAGCATTGAGATCATGATCACACTGTGCATAAAGTGACAGTCAAAATATAATAAGACAATGAAATAATAGTCAGAATTTAGATCTACGAGATTCAAAGAATAGACACGAATGATAGTGCTAATCATCTAGAAATTCTATGTGAGTTGCAAAAAATGCTCAGTCTACATCTATGAAAATCAGAGAATAAAGAATATGCTATCAAACTCAATGCTTGTGTTATCAAAAGAGAATCTCAAGAACACAATGATGCACAGTGAACTTTGATATCATGCATTGCATGAAGAAATGAAGCAATTCAACAATGAGAACATTGTTATTAAGAAAAGAGATAATTGTCAGAACTCAGATCTATGAAAGTCAGAGTTTTTCAAAGAATAAAGAATAAACACAAGAACTATTCTTCAACACTATTATTAAGTTCTCAGATGAGAATCTGAATTTATGAGAATCAAGACACTGAGTTTATGAAAGATTTTACTGTTGATTCTCAGAGACATTGAGCTTACAAGAATCTTTGTCATTGATTCTCAAAGACTCTGAATCTATAAGAATTCAAGTCACATACAAACTTTGATGTTTCATCAATGATTGTCAGAATCATGTCTAAATGATACAATCAATGAAGATCAGAATTGATAGTGCTTGATCTTTAAAGATAGCTATAACTGAATATTAAGAATACAGAAAAAGATTGATACAAAAGCTTTTATTTATGTAATGTTCAAAGACTGTGCTAGACTTGAAAGAAATGTGTTTGTGACATGAAAAGAATGTGATGTAGATGAACAAGATGTTGATGAAAGAAAAGAGTGTTGAGAAAGAAAAAGAGTGTTGAGTCATATCTGAGTCATATTTGAGTCAAACCTGACTAGCTCGCTAATTAGCTTTAATCATTACGCAAAGAACTCGCTAGCGTTCACTGCGAATTGATTAGAACTTCAGTCTTGTTTAGTCTTAATACGCTCATAACATTACTCTCTTCTTCGAAAATTCATGTTTGCATGAATGTAGTTTATTTGCTCACTTTTGTTGATAGTTATTTCGATATTTAGCGCGATTTGTTTGAATATAGCTTATGAAATTCGTTCAAAACTTTCTCTGAGTCATTGAATTTTTCTTTATTGACATAGTATCATTCGTTGTTTCTATCTAGATTTGTTCATTTGACTTTGTACTGTATTTGATCTTGATAGCGTCTGAAGTTCAATATATTGTTTATCTTTCAATGTTCATCATCTTCAATAGTGATTAATCTGAGTGATTCTGAATGCTGTTCTGATAGAGAGTTTTCTGAATACGATTGCAGTAGCTTTGAGCTGAACATTGAATGCAGATGCTTCATGCTGACTGATGAACGAAGATGATAGAAGATACTTACTTTGACAGTGATTTGATAAAGATCTAGCTGTTTGTCTTTCAAATCTTTGCAGAGTCTCGTTGTCTTGACGTTTCTGAAAGATAGTTAAACTCAGTCATTTACTTCATAAATGACGTCTCGTTTATGTTTATTGATCTGAACTTCAATGATCAGCTTCGTCTTTTTCAATTGTTGATGACTCAAGTTTAGTAACTCTTTCATTCAAATGATAATATCATTTGCTTTTCTAGCTTCAAGTTGTTCACAAGTTGTTTCATAGTCAGTTGTATCTGAATTGAAACTCATTCAAGAGTGAAATTCTTTATTGAAGTAGAAGAAAATCATTGAAGTGACTGAGAAGATATTGAAATTGTCACTGAACTTCATCATAGATATTCATTTAACTCAGTCGTTCTGCATGTAATTGCAGTAGATTCTAAGTTCATGTTCAACGTCTTGATTGACTTGTTTCGATTGATTGTTGATCTCAGAATGATAGATTGTGAATAAATTAGCTGTGATTCTCAGTCGCTTGCAAAGACTTTTTCACATAGTCAATATGAATTGAAAGTCTTTGTTTGAAACAATAGAACTGAGTAAATCAGACAGTCAATAGACATTTTATAACATGATTCAAATTGTTTCTTCAACTGAGATATCATCATCTTCTTAATGACAGAAAACATAGTGATGTTCTTTGATGAAACAACATATAATTGTGCAAATGACGTTATAGTCTTCTGACAAAGATAGTTCAATAATGAAGTTCATAGCTATATCTTTTCAGTGTTTCTGTGAAATCAAAAGAGAATGATGAAGTTCATTGATGCTATTTCTAGAGACTTTGCTTCGCTGACAAGCATGATAGTTTTGAATGTATCATTGAATAGTAGCTCAATGATTTGATCAATAGTAGAAACGCTGAACTAAATCAATGATTCATTTATTGTTGAGATGAGAGATTGAAGATTGATCATGCACTTCTTGTAGTAATTTCGTGTGCATGTTCTCAGAAATTCACAATAGATTTTTTCTAAATAGAACGTCATCAATGATTTTGCAGTTCTTCATCTTAGTGCTATGAAGCTTAAGCTTGTTGTTGTTTTTAGCTTGTTTATATTCGCTGCAAAGCTCATTCATTTGATTGACTAATTGTACTTTCTGATAAAGATTAACTTCTGATTTCGAATTTGCGTTTAATTTCAAGTCAATAAATAGAATATTAACTCTATCAAAGATAAGAATAGTTTGAAAGCGATCTTCAAGCCGTTTAGCTGATTTAAAAATGTTCGCTAGAGACATTAAAATTAACGCATCAACTTTAGTATTGTTTTGCCTGATCTAAAGATGATCTGAAAATTGAACTTCAATAGAATGTTCAGATAGTTGACTTGACATCGACTCAGCTGTTTGTTTTTCATGAAGATTTTCAGAGCTTAATGATCAATGAATATCTGAATGAGTAATTCAGTACATTTCAGCTTAAGTCATCAATGTTCAAAACAGCGAATAATGATCAGCAATTTCTTGTCATAGATATGATAGTTGATTTCAGCGAAAATCATGCTTTTGCTGTAGAAGATCATCAAGTGAAGTACACTTTCATCATTGTACTGAGACAGTATTTCATCTTTTACATAGTTTGATGCATCAATTTTCAAAATAGTCTGACGTTTGAGATTGAAATGACGAAGAACTAAAGCGAAACTGATCTGTTTCTTCAAATTTCTGAAAGCTTGAACGCAGACTTCATTTCAAACAAAAGACGTGTCTTTTCTAGTCAATTGAGTGAACGATTTGACTAGTTTGAAAAAGTCTCTAATGAAACAACGATAAAAGTTCACAAATCTTACGAAGCTCTAAATTTCTTTCAAATTGATTGAAGTAGTTCAGTTAACTATGATGATCATCTTGCTTGAATTCATGCAAAGATCTTGTTCTGATACAATGACTTTTAAAAAGATTGTTTTCTTTACATTGAATTCGCACTTTTGAATATCTATCTGTAGTTCAGCTTCACGTAGTCATCTCAGCACTAGTCTGACGTGATTTCTATGTTTCTTTCTGATTTTGCTATAGATGAGAATATTATTCAGGTAAGCTTGACAAAAGTCATTCAGAAATTCTCATAGAACATCGTTCATATATTGCTGAAAGAAGATCAATTCATTAGTTAATTCGAAGAATAGCACTTGATATTTATATGCTTCTAGAGCAGTGATAAAAGTGATGTAATTCTCATTATTGAAATGCATTTGAAGTTTGTTGAACGCTGATATGATATTCACTCTAGTCAAATGCTTGCAATCTGCTATCTTATTGATGATCTCATTTATTAAAGATAACGAATATTTATTTCGCTTGAAAATGACGTTTAGCTTACAATAATTCACGCAGAAGCGAAGATCTTCGTTTGCTTTAAGAGCAAATAAAATGAATGACGAGTAGAAAGCTTGACTTGAAGTGATGAATTTCTTTGACAAGTTTTCATTCAGATACTTCTTTACTTTCAGAAGCTTGAAAGAAGACATTCAATATGCTCAACAATGAGAGAAAGTTGAATCATTAGTCAGCTCAATTTTATGATTGTAAAAGCGATTCAAAGATAGCTTATTCAATTGAGCTCGATCAAAAACATTTAGAAAATCATGATATTCTGAAGATAGCTTGACTCTAATAGCTTTCAAATTCTGAGTCGTTTTCTCAATGAAAGAAACATTCAGAGCGTTCAAATTGCACTGAGTGTTGTACGCAATTTTTCTATCAATATTTTTCATAAATAAAGCGAATACTTCAGTCTGATTCTTCTTTGAGCGATTCAACAGTGTTTTGAATGAAGCGACGTTTATGCTTTGAATTGAGAATGACTCTTTCTGAATCGTAGTTGAAACAAATTGTTTGAGCATTCTAGAAATCTTTGACTGAGAGATAAAAGTAGACGAAGTTGATCATGATCAACTTGAGTGCTTTGAATTGAGAGAAATTGAAAAAATTGAAATGAAAGTATTTAATTGATTTGAAAAAACGATGACGTTGATTTGCATATTCAGTAATATTTCATTTTTATTCATTCATGATTTTTCTAATATGACTTCGTGATGATTGATGTCAGCTATCAACATAGAAACAGTCAATTTCTTATGACTTTCAATGATGAGATTCAATAGAATTTTATGAGTGATAGTCTTTTTAAATATCTTTTCATCATATTCTTTTATTAACTTCTCTTTTGTCAGTAATATAGATTGAATTTTCAGCTCTTTACATACTTTATTGACTAGATTAATATGTATGATTGTATAAATGACTGAATCACTGTTTATCAAAGAGCGAAAACTGAATGATTCGTTCTGCAAGATGAGAAGAGCATCGACTAGAAACAACTTATCAAAGTATTTCTCTTTCAATAGAATTTCGTCTAGATTGCACAAAGATATAATCTTCACTTCAGTGATTGTTGAAGAGATGACTAGTTTTTTGACTTGAACTTTGATTCAGTATTGAGTTTGAAATGATCATAGTTCTCGTCAACTGCATTAATTTTAATAGATTGATTTAAGCATTCTCTGAAACTATGATCTGATTTGTGACATACAAAACAGATTTCAACTAGAACGTCTGCATTCTTGACGTTAGTCAAAACTGCGCTGCGTGACTTTGATCAGTCAGACTTCGAAGCAGAAGACTGAACAGCAATAGTTGCTTTAAAAATGATGATCTTTGAATCATCATGTTTGAGTAGTTTGTTCTTGATCTCTTGAACTGCTTTATGTTCATTGTTCAAATGAATCAAATAGTTTCGAATATCTGATAGCTTGATGAGTGACTTCATCTGAGCTGTTCAAAAGATTCAAAGATGAGAATTTATTTTATTCTTTAAATCAATGACTAGTACGTTCTTCTGATACTTTAAATAAATGTATAGTTGTTGAAACTGATTAAAGAAATTGCTGAATTTCTTTGATTCTTGAATCAGATTAATATATTTTCTACGATAGTTATCTTTCTTATCAGAATCATAAAACGATTGAGCTAGTTTCTGTTACGAGCGTATCAAGGCTGAATAGAGCTAGTCAGTGCCTCTAGCTCAGATCTGACTCAGTCTCTATTTTCTTTCATCAACATCTCTTTGTTCAACATCATCTTTCTTTCTACATCACATTCTACTTGTGTCACAAACACATCTTCTTCGAGCTTAGCGCAGTCTCTGAATATTACTTAAATAGAAGCTCTTGTACTCATCTTCTTCTGTATTCTTAATATTCAGTTATAGCTATCTCTAAAGATCAAGCACTATTCAATTCTGACTTTCGCTGATTGACTCATCTAGACACGATTCTGACGTTATATTAAGAATTCGTTAATCACACGATACTGATCTCATTATTCATTCAACATACTCGTACAGACAGAACGAGTCTAAAGAAATTCGTTTACCTGATGATTGACGCAATCAAAAGACTGAACAACACTAGAGAGTTTGATAGAATCAACGACGAGGCTGTTTGAATCGCTAGACAACTTATCGCTCACTAAGTACGCAAAGTTCACTCGATCAAGAGAATCAACCCATTCTCATGAAACAGACGAGTGAAAATAAGCTGTTCAACTCGATTAAGAGAATTGACGATAAAGAATCTTCGTGAATTGCTTGAGAATCACTCAAAAACTCACAAATCAAAAATATCTCTCTAATCAACAACATTCTTTCCTGAAGATTAAACACTTGACCATACGTCTTCATTAATACTGTCGAGCATTATCATTCGCTCAACTTCGTTCTTTCTTCAAATTTCATCATGTCAAAACGTTCATCTATCGAAGAACGTTTCGAAGAATTTCGAAGTCGCTTCTCTCAAATCTCTGATGCTGATTCATCGAAATTCTCTAGTGCTGAATCATTCATCAGTGAAGACGACGAGTCATTCGCTGAAACAGTAATACTTTCTGTTTCTATCGAAAACTGAAAGGCTTGATGCATGATTCTCGACAGAGAAACGAATCGACTCAACAAGCTGAGTAATCAACGAGATGACGAAATCAAAGAGTTGAAGACTAGACTTCAAACTAAAGAAATCACTTCTTCTGATTTCATCTACTCTGAGCGTTCTAGATCTCAGAAAATACCTGATTCTTTCTGATTTACTGACGAAAAGAATTCTACTTGGGAAAACTGATACGACAAAATTCAGAATAAACTAGAGATCAACGTCGATCTCTTTTCAAATGAACGAGTCAAACTGAGCTATGTACATTTCAGATTATTCAATGACGCAGCTGATGTCGTTCAATCTAGACGCGAACGTGACTGTGTCAATTTCTATAAGATCATCGATGATTTTTTGAAAGAACTAACTGAGTTGTTCAATAATTCAGATAAGAAAGTCAACTTTCGTAAAGAATACTACAACTTGATTCAAGAATCAAAGAAGTTCAGCGAGTTCTACACTCAGTTTCAACGATTATCTTTCTATCTGAAGTATCACGAAAAGCAACTGATCGTCGATCTGAAAGATAAAATAAACTCTCGTCTTCGATTCGTTTGAATAAATCAATTAGTTCAACTCGATTCTCTCAAAGAGATTCATTTCTACCTGATTCATTTGAATAATGATCAGCGAGTCATTCGAGAAATCAAGAACAAAGTCAATCTCATCAAACGCGTCAATGATCTGTCAAAGATCATCTTTCATAAAGCTGTTGTTACTCAGTCAGTTGATCATTCAAAACCTGATCATTTAAAGTCGCGTGACGCAGTTTTAACTAGCGTCAAAGAAGCAGACGTTCTAGTCGAAACCTGTTTCATATGTCATAAATCAGGTCATAGCTCTAGAGAGTGCTCTGATCGATCTATCAGAATCAATGCAGTGAACAATGAATACGATCGTTTCGAGTTCGATTTCGATTCGAATTTCGATTCAAAAAACTAGTCATCTCTTCAAAAGTCATCAAAGAAATAGAGATTATATCTTTGTGCAAACTAGACGAAATTCTATCAGAAGAAAATTACTTTGAAAAGTCGTTTCTAATTGATGCTCATCTCATCTCGCAGAATCAATTCTTCAGCCTTCGTTCGCTAATAGACAGTGATTCAGTCGCTCATACGCTCATACACGCTAATCTAGTCAATAGAGTATGCGAGAAACTAGAAATTCAATCTATATCTCTGGCAAAAGAGAAGCTAATAAGAGATTATGATGAGAAGATATCTAAGAAGATCATCACTCATAAAATTCTACTCAACCTCATCATCGAAAGTTATAAGAAATTGACTGTATCAATGTTGATAGCTGATATCAATCATCATGAAGTCATATTGAGTAAGCTCTGAATGAACAAAAACGAAATATTACTGAATATGCGAAACGACGTCATTGTTTTTCCGAATCAATTGAATACTTCTATTTCGATTTTTTCGATTCTTCTCAATTCAAAGCACTCAAGTTGATCGCGATCAACTTCGTCTTCTTCAATCACTCAGACTAAGACTTCTATGATGCTCAAACGACTCGTTTCAACCACTGCTCAGAAAGAGTCATTCTCGATTCGAAGCATAGACGCAGCTTCGTTCAAAACACTGTTGAATCGTTTAAAGAAGAATCAGACTGAAGTCTTTGCTCTATTCATGACAGACATCAATAGAGAAATCGCGTACAATACTCAGTGCGATTTGAACGCTCTAAACGTCTCTTCAATCAATGAAACGACTCAGAATTTGAAAGATATTAAAGCGAAGCTGTCATCGAAATATCATGAGTTTCTAGATGTTTTTGATCGAGCTCAATCGAATAAACTACCCCCTCATCGCTTCTACGACCATAAAATCAAGCTCATCAGTGATTCAACGTCTTCTCGCTGTTGAGTTTATCGAATGTTCTCTGCCAAACTTCTGAAGGTAAAGAAGTACTTAAACAAGAATCTGTCGAAGAAATTCATCACTTTTAGCCAGATCTTCTATTTCTTCCCCGTTCTATTCGCTCTCAAAGCAAATGAAGATCTTCGATTCTGCGTGAACTATTGAAAGCTAAATGTCATTTTCAAAAGAAATAGATATTCTCTATCGCTAATAGACGAGATCATTGAAAAGATAGTGAGTTGCAAGCATCTGACGAGATTGAATATCATATCAGCGTTCAACAAACTTCAAATGCATCTCGATAGCGAGAATTACACCACTTTTATCACTGCTTTAGAAGCATATAAATATAAGATGCTACTCTTCGAACTGACTAATGAATCGATCTCATTTCAGCAATATATGAATGACATTCTATGAGACTTTCTGAACGACTTTTGCCAAGTCTATCTAGATGACATTCTCATCTATAGCAAAACGAAAAAGAAACATAAAGATCACGTCAAACTAGTATTGAGTCGACTACGCGAAGCTGAACTGCAGATGAATATTCGAAAGTGCGAATTCGATGTAGAAGAGACTGTCTTTCTAGAAGTCATCGTATCAGAACTAGATCTTCGT
>JAABUR0100001074.1_pt1 | contig 51811 bp, 43 predicted proteins | sample 5560091 | NCBI WGS metagenome assembly JAABUR01 (sample SAMN10711879, study PRJNA513375) | rock metagenome | isolation source: Antarctica rocks | place: Antarctica: Victoria Land, University Valley sud | reverse complement strand
ACAAACCTACATCAGTGCGATTGCATAACCCGCACCTTGGCCATCAAGAGAAAACACAAAAACGGCGCAATGGCCGTTTAGGGAGAAGTCTGTTCTTTTTTTCTTGACTCGCTTTATAGATGGAATTAAGCCGCGCCGAGCGCAAGCACACAACTATAATCTTTAGGAAAGAACACGAGAGGGACGCTATCGAAGCGTCGGCTCGAATGGCTTGTTCGGTGGCGTTGTCGAATGAACGCGGCTCTGCTCGCAAATTACTCTCCTTAGCTCCTCAACAACTGGCGGCTCATCTATGCCCAAGAATGAGTGATAAAGTGGATTGAATTTAATGCTGCGCCCGAAGTCAGAGCGCGACTTAAGATAAACCGTCACCGTGCGAACATTACCCAATCCAAAATACTTAACGCTTTCTATCTCTGAGAGGGGAATCGCAATCTCTTTTAGATAATTGGTCGCGTATAAGAATTGCTCATCTACGCTAACATGCTTGCTTCTCCACCCATAACGGCAAGCGGCAAACGCGCCTGTAAGCCACACAGCGAAAAAAAGAAATGTGCCAGCCTCCACCTCACGAAAGTCTCTGATTAGTTGAACGATTAAGAAAATCGCGGCTCCGCCGAATACGGGAAGACCAACCCACTTCTCAAAATAAGTCCAATCTGAGGATAGCTTTCTTTTCATTAAACATAGCCACCAAACTTACATTATACAGGTGCTGTATTGAAAGTTCGATGAAGAGATGAGCGTTGAACTGACTTTCTCAAAGCTCGTCGTCTTCAATCGCATCGCTTTCGATTGCTTGGATGATACGGCGTGCGTGTTCGGAATTGTATTCGGTGGCTTGCAGTTCGAGCGCGTCGCGGGCGGTGTCGGAGTCAATCGGGTCAACAAGGAGTTCGAGCAGCACGGTGGTCGGAGATTGCGCGAGGGCTTCCTGTGCGAGCGCGCGAAGCGCCGGATGCGCGTGTCTGGCGAGGACGCAGATTTCGCTCGGCGCAAGGCGGGCAGAGAGCGCGTCGGCGAGTGCGTCTATGCGCGCGTAGTCGCGTGCGTGGAGCGCGCGCAAGATAAGTTGGGCGAAGACTTCGGCGGAATGTGTGCCGTTTTGCAGCACGGCGGCGCAGGTGTCTGCCATGCGGCGAAGCGCGCCGGATTGTTCAGCGTTGAGCAGCGATGAGGCTACGCCGGATTCGTTGGCGCGTTCGTCGAGCGCCGCGAGCAGTCGGCTCAACTCCCAATCGGCGCGCGGGTCGTAGGGTATGCCGGTGCGTGTCGTCTGTGAGGGTAAAGCCGCTCCGCCGCTTGTCGTCGCTGCTGTCGCAGTTGATTGCAGCGCACGCTCGACGAGGCGCTGCGTGGTCAGGCGTAAACCTTCCCAGACGCTGGCGACGCGCGCTCCAAAATCTTCGATCATCATGGTGTGCCGGTCTTCTCCTGTTGGGGTATCAAGGTGGGGAGCTTTCGGCGTGCCTTGATAGCTTCCTATCATACTGCGAAAGAACGACGAGAGGCGAACGCTGCGCGATGATTTTTCATTTTCAAAGGATGGGGGAAGGCTATGAACGGACGATAGCGGCGATTCGGTGAAGCCGCCTCGCGTCACAGAGAATGAAAGCACACGCGTGCCGTTTGAGATGGATGAAATCAAGCGTGACGGGAAGAACGAACCGCGAATAATTGCGATGATATGGAGAATCTGCTTTTCGTTTATCCTTCACGATTGGGCGCTGATGTTTATCCTGCCGCCGCGCCTGTTGCGTCTGTCGCATCTGTGGCCTGATTATGGTCGATTATTTCGACGATGTCTGCGAAGGAAATTTTGACGATGTCGCCATCGCCGCGTTCCATCTTGACGCTCGGTTTGGTGAGCGCCTGCGTCATCTTCATGCTGCGGACAATGCCGCGCACGCGCGTGCCGTCGGCGGTGACGATCTCTATGTTGTCTTTGGTGTAGAGCGGTTGCAGGGCGGCGAGAGCTTTGGTGACTTCCACGTGTGTTATGTGCTTTCTGTGATTCGTTGCCAATATGTCGGGGCAAGGCGCAGCGTGATTTGACACACATGGCCTCGCAAAAATTCGTTGGTGCGTTAAGTTTATATTGATGACAAGGCGCGGCGCGTGCGTTGCTTGTGCCGCTTTCCGCGCTTTCATTGTAAAGCGTCCATGACGTGCAAACAAGAAGATGCAACCATCAGCCGCCGTTTGTCGTATAAAGCCTGAGAAACCAGCGAGCAAGTGACGGCGCAGCTTTCAATCGCGCCGTTCAGATATTCCAGATTTTTCTTTGACGGTGAAACTTTATGCAATCTGAAGCCACATACGATTCAGGCGGCGAACCACACGGGAACGCCGTCACTACGACGTGCCTTAATTGCCGTGCCGCGATGCCGCGCGAAATGCGTTTCTGTCGTGCCTGCGGACAGCGTCTCGGCGAAGGCCTGGCGGAATACGTCGAGACGATCCGCTTTGACCAATCACCGCGTGCTGCCAATCATGCAGGCCAACGCGTCGCCGCGTCGGAGTTGCCTCCGCAGCGCGAAACGGTAACCGCTCACCACGCGAAAAATTTCGGCGCGCGTGTGGCGGACGATGTCGTGCATGGCACGTTCAAAGGCGTCGAAGAGTTGTTCAAGAATCTGGAAAGCCACTTCAAACAAAATCAGATAAAACTGTCGGCGCAAACAAGTCGGTTGCCGTCGTTCGGCTGCGGCGGCAATGCGTTTCGTTTTAATCGCCCGAAGAATGAAACGGGCGAGCGCAACAAAAAACGCGGCGCGCACTGGCTGACGTGGATGAGCTTCTGGATCGTGATCGGCCTGTTCTTCACCGTCTTTGTAAATTTAACGGCATCTGATTCTCATCGGCGTGGTCACGATTCGCGCGCCACTGCAACTCAAGCGCGCGAGGCGGCGGTGGCAGTGCGTCAAAAGGTTGCGGCCTTGCGCGAGGCAGCGCTTAAAGTGCGCGAAGAAATAATCGCCGACACCAACGGCGCTCGTTCAGTGACTGACAAAAGTGGCAGCGACGGCTCGCTCGGACTGGATGACTCCGATTTCGCGCTCGTCGCTGTACCGGGCACGAACCTTTACGGAGTGCAATTGGGCGGAGTCGAGCGGAACAGCGCTGCCGGTCTTTCCGGCCTGCGTGAAAAGGACATTGCTATTGAATTTGACAGCGCGCCTATTAGCTCTGTTGAGGACTTCACCGCACGCATTAAGCGCGCGACGCCGGGAAGCACAATTAAGGCCGTTGTGATGCGCGGCACGGAACGGCTCGAGATTCCCGTTCGGGTGGGTCAGGACGATTGAGCGGAGCGTGCGTCGTTTGTTTACCGTTTCGTGTGATGGCACATCGCACGACCCTTTATCATTCTTCAAAACAAAGGAGTTACAAATGCGTTTTCTTTCGTTGATTTTATTCGCCACCCTATCCTTCGTTTCCAATGCTGTGCCGCAAGCGAGCAATGCGCCTTCCCAAGCGGTTGATGTGACGATTAGCCCTCGACAGCCCTACGTCGAAAGGGGAAAGTCCGAGCAGTCTTTGAGTTTCGATTTTCTAATAAATAACATGACGGAAACCACATTGCTCGTCAATAAAATTCAACTCTCTGTTTTTGATGCGAACGATAAGCTGGTGCTGCGAAAGTTTGCCAGCAGCGGGATAACACCCAAGCTTAAAGATGTTACGGAAATTGAAGGAAAGAAGACGCTTCTGCTTCTTAATCCGTTCTACTCTTTCGACTCTGCCGTAGGACTCAAGAAACTCAAGTATGAATTTTTCTTCAGCGATTCTAAGAGTGAGGAAAGGCAGTATAAGTCGGAAGTAATTGTCATTCCTGTTTATTATCAAGCGAAGACCGATTTGATTCTTCCGGTCAAAGGGCGCGCTTTAATTTATTCAGGCCACGATTATTACGCACACCATAGGCGCGTGGACACCACCAATCCAATCGTCGTTAAACTCGGAGTAAAATCTAATCCGACCCGTTACTCTTATGACTTTTGCACGGTCAACGAGAACGGCGACTTGTATCGAGGCCAAGGGAAGAACAACGAGGATTGGTACGGTTGGGGCGCACCTCTTTATGCTCCCGGCGGTGGGGTGATAAGAGAAATGACCAATGATGTCGCGGACAACATTCTTGGCAAGAAGATGTTTGATTTCCGCTTGGTTTTTCAGAACATCAAGGCTTTCTACGGCAACTATGTGGTGATCGACGATCTCAACGGTGAGTACAGTCTGATTGCTCACATGAAACAAGGAAGCGTCAAAGTGAGGTTGGGCGAGAAAATCAAGCAAGGTCAGCTTGTCGGGCAAATCGGCATTTCCGGCGATGCTGATTATGTTCATACTCACTACCAACTCCAGAACGGTTTCGACTTGAATGCCGAAGCGTTGCCTTCTTATTTTAGAGACTTTCGATGGATGCTCGCCTCGACATCGAGAAAAGTCGAACGTGGACAAATGAATAGCGGCGATATTGTAGAGAGTTACGCAATTAGGTGATAAAGCAATAAACCGAAACTCGTCGTAGTCAATCTACGGCGAGCCGAACAAGTCCTTGCAGCAGACTCTTTGCCCGCTGACCGTTTCATCATTCGTAAGTTTGGTCGGGCAAAGAGCCGCTGGCGCGCGGCGTTGTCTCAATCAATCTCGATTCCATCTCGCGGCGCACGTCTTCGCGGTCTTCTTCTGCTTCGTCTGCTTCAAATGTTTCAAACAGTGCGTAAGGCGAATCGCTGACAAGGCGCAACTCCCACGCCTCGCGCCCGGTCGCCCGCGCCGTGCGCTTGAACCACAAAGCATCCACCGTTGATTCGCGCACAATTGCATTGTGAAATAAAACATTCAGTGATGTCGTCGCTGTCAGCGCTTCAATCGCACGGCGCGTTTCCGCGCAGAGCAGCACCTGTTCCAATTGCCAGCCGTGCCTGAGATAAGTGGCGATAATTTCGCCGAAGCGTTCGAGTTGATTCATCTGTTTGAAGAATGCGTAGTATAACATCTGCGGCAAAGAGCGACGGTGACGCATCGTGTGACGCGCGCTTCCTTTGATGTGCGCTTCCTTTATCGTCGAGAGCAATCATTTGAATAGTCGCCATGACACCGAGAAACAAAAGCACCGCCGCCGGATTCAGCAATGCGCCGTTTTATGTCGCGCTTGAAAAAACTCTCGGCGAACGCGGCATGACTTTCGACGATGTGTGTTCGCTGAAGGACGCGGCGGAGCGGCGTATACTTGAAGAATACGGCGCGATGTTTGTCGCAGACAAGAGCGTAGTCGTACCGCCCGCGTGCATTTTTTCGAGCGAGGCAGAAGTCGCAGCGTTTCAAAAAAAAGCGGGCATCGGCGCTTTTGCTTTCGGCGAAACGATGATCGAATTGCAACCGGCGGCGTTGAAAAATTTGCTGGCGGCGCGCGCGGAAGCCGAAAACGCTGGCGCGCGGATTTCGCCGCGCGGCGGTGCGGAAGCGGCGCGTCGAAGCTATGCAGACACAGTGCGTTTGTGGGAGACGCGTTTTTCGCCTGCGATTGATTACTGGACAAAGGGCGGGCGGCTTTCCGCAGAGCTAGCCACGAAGCTGCGCCTGTTGCCGTTGCGTTCGCAAATCGCGGCGGTGCTCGAACTCGAAGGACAGGGTGTTTTTTTCAGCAAAGATTTTTCCAAAACAATTCTGCAATCGGTTGCTGCGCCCGGCGCGTCGCAGCATCTTTCTTTGCTCGCCTTCGATGTCGCGGAATTCGCGGATGCGGAAGTGCGCAGCATTCTGGCGCGGCACGGCTGGCATCAAACAGTGCTCAGCGACTTGCCGCATTTTACATTTCTCGGCGTGGCGGAAAACGAATTGCCCGCGCGTGGATTGCGCCGCATCGAAGCGAACGGGCAAAGCTTCTGGGTGCCGGACATTGAGTAAAACTCGGATTAATCTTGGCGCACCGGCTTGACTTGAATAAGGAAAGGCCGCACGACAAGCGCGGGGCAACGAAAAAGTTTGTGTCGCCGCGCCTGCCCGAAGCCAAGCAACGCGACATGTTATGATTTGCCTCTAATGCTTGCGACTCCGAACGCGAATGGATTGTCTTCAGTTTCATCTCTGCTGCCACTTTTATTCCGCGCGGTCACTTTAATAAGAAAAGCGAAAAGTGTTTATGAACAAAATTTATCTGAATCTGCGCCTTCTCATTGCTGCGATTGTTCTTTCGATTTTCGTTGCGACAGGCGCTCACGCCCAAACAACTGCGGCCCGCGCAAAGGCCGCCGCAGCCTCATCAACATCTTCTGCGCCGCAAGCCGCTGCCGCCGCGACGACGCCGCAGCAACCTCAACTCTTCAATCGCGCGCTTCCGAACGGCCTCGAAATCGTCGTATTGGAAGACCACGCCGTGCCGCTCGTCACCGTCGAACTCGCCGCGAAAAACGGTTCTTACACGGAGCCGCCGGAACTCAACGGCCTTTCGCATCTTTACGAGCACATGTTTTTCAAGGGCAACCGCGCCATCGCCAATCAGGAAGACTATCTGCGCCAGATAGGACAACTCGGCATCGCCTACAACGGCCAGACGCAGACGGAACTCGTCAACTATTATTTCACGACGACCAGCCCGAACTTTCCGACGGCCTTGCGTTTGATGCGCGATGCGGCGCGGTATCCGCTTTTCGACGAAACGGAATTCGAGCGCGAGCGCCAAGTCGTGATCGGCGAAATTGATCGCAATGAATCGAATCCGTATTTTCCGCTGCAACGCGAAATGAATGACCGGCTCTTTTATAAATATACGAGCCGCAAGAATCCGCTCGGTAATCGGCAAACGGTTTCCACCGCGACCACTGCGATGATGCGTCTTATTCAATCGCGTTATTACGTGCCGAACAATACGGCGCTCGTCGTCACAGGCGATGTTCGCGCCGAAGACATTTATCGACAGGCGCAGCAACTCTTCGGCGATTGGGCGCGCGCAGATGATCCGTTCGTTAAATTTCCGCTCGTCGAACATCCGCCGCTTCTGAAAAGCGAAGGCGCGGTTCTCAAAGCGCTCGTGCAAAACGTCGTCATCAACATCGGCTGGCAGGGGCCGTCCATCGGCAAAGACAATCCTGCGACTTACGCGGCGGATGTCTTCTCGTTTATTTTGACGCAGCCCAATTCGCGTTTTCAGCGCGCGCTCGTTGACACGGGACTCGTCACAGGCGTTTCAATCGGTTATTTAACGCAGCGCAACGTCGGCCCGATCAACGTCATTGCGCAGACCACGCCCGACAAAGCGCGCGCCGCCACACGCGCCATCTACAATGAGATCGCGCACTTTAACGACCGCGATTATTTCACGGACGAACAGCTTGAAAGCGCCAAGGGTTTGCTCGAAGCCGAAGACCTTTACTCGCGCGAGAAAACGAGCGACTACACGCACACGATCAGTTTCTGGTGGGCTTCGACGGGGCTGGATTATTTTCGCGGCTATCTGAAAAACTTGCGCGCCACTTCGCGCGCGGACATTAGCCGTTATGTGGCAAATTACATTCAAGGCAAACCGCACGTCGGACTCGCAATAATGAGCGAAGACGCGGCGACGAAAACAGGGATCAAACCGGAAGAGTTAATCGGCAATGATAAATAAATTTCACCAGCGCGCGACGCCGCTCGCTGTTTTCTGCCTCGCTTTAATTATCGCGGCGACGCCCGCACCCGCTCAATCAATTGCAACACAATCGTCGGCGACGCCGCAGCAGCAACAAACAACAACTGCCACGCCCGCCGAGAAAAGCATTGCCGCAAAAGAAGCGGCGCTCGTCACGGAGTTTGAAGTCAATGGTCTCAAAGTGCTCGTTAAAAAACGCGCGGGCAGCCAAACCGTTTCCGCAGGGCTTTTTATACGCGGCGGCTCGCGCAACATCACTGCCGAGAACGCAGGCATCGAAGCACTGATGCTCGACGCCGCGACCGAAGCGAGCCGGAATTTTCCGCGTGAACGATTACGTTCGGAACTCGCGCGCATGGGCACCGCCATCGGCTCCGGCGCAAACTATGATTACTCTGCGCTGACGCTCGGCACGACGCGCCGGAACTTTGATCGCTCATGGGAAATCTTTACAGATATCGCGCTTCGTCCGGCGTTCGCCCTCGATGATGTCGAGCGCGAGCGCAGCCGCACGGTCACTGCCCTTAGCGACGACACGGACGACCCCGACACTTATTTGCAGCGTCTACAGGAACACGTCGCTTACGCCAACCACCCGTATCGCAATCGCCCGCAGGGAACAGTTGAATCAGTCGCGCGCTTGACCGCAGACGATTTGCGCCGCTATCACACGCAGTTATTGCAAACCTCCAGACTGCTGCTTGTGATTGTCGGCGACCTAGATGCCGCGACCTTGCGCGGGCGCATTGCTGATTCGTTCGGCAAGCTGCCGCGCGGCGATTATCATCAGCAGCCTGCGCCGCCTCTCGCCTTCAATACGCCGTCGGTTGAAGTGACGAAGCGCGGGCTGCCCACCAACTACATACAGGGACTATTCGCCGCGCCGCCCTTAACCTCGCCGGACATTTACGCGATGCGCGTCGCCTCCAGCATTCTGCGCGACCGCGTGTTTGAAGAAGTGCGCGTCAAACGCAATCTCTCGTATGCGCCGAATGCTTTTCTAGGCAGTCAGGATGCCAACATCGGCGGCATCTATGTGACAGCGGTTGACGCCAATCAAGCGACGCGTGTCATGCTCGACGAAATCGCACGGCTGCAACACGTACCCATCGGGACTGATGATGTGACCGCCATCGTCGCGCAGTTTTTGACGAATTATTATCTCGATCAGGAAACCAACGGAGCGCAGGTCGGAGAACTCGCGCGCTATGAACTGATCGGCGGCGGTTGGCGCACCTCGCTCGACTTTATCGAAAAAGTGCGCGCCGTTAAGCCCGCCGATGTCGAGCGCGTCGCGCGTCTTTACATGCGCAACATACGCTTCGTCGTGATCGGCGATCCGGCGCGCATCGACCAGAAACTCTTCATGAACACGGCGGGAAATTAGTTCATAGACTCTGTGTTGCACGTCTCGCCGTTTCTTTAACAAAGCGCCAAATATAAAAGAGGCCTCTTCGATTGAAGAGGCCTCTTTTCGCGTGACTACAGTAACGTGAACGCGTTTTAATGATTAACCGGCTTCGGGGTGTCCAAGGAGAATGTGCCCGCAATCGGTGTCGTCGGTGTTGGCGAATCTGCGGGTTCGGCTGTCACAAAAAGTCCGAAGTCTTTCAGCGCCGTCTCGCCTTTGATCTCCGTTTCATTACGCCCACCCGTGTTTACGATCTGACCCATCTTCACGTAGTTGTTATCGGGGCCGACTGCCCACAGCACAATTCTTGTGTTGGGCGTGTTCGATCTCTTTAGGTCATGGAAGCGCATCTTGATCTGCGACGGGCCATCATTGCGTGGCGTGATAAACGCATTCGCGTGCGACCCTGCAAGGTCTCCCGCAAAGTTGATACGCATGTGCGTCGTCTTTCCGCGCTTGAATGTGGGAATGTTAAGCAGCGGCACATTATAGGCTGAGGTGTTGCCCCCGGTGGTGGTTGCCGTCACGCGGTCGCCGGTGCCGCGCGGCGTCGAGCCTGCGCTGTTGTGAGTTTCCACAGGCACTACGGCCATGCCTTCCGGCACAGCGCTTCGCAATACCACTTTGGAACTTGAACTCATCATCGCCATATTCGCGTCGGGTGACAGCACCAGCATAAATTTGTCGAGCGGTGTCGTCGTATTCAGCGTCGCCGTGCCGTTATCAACCGTCACGGGGCCAAGCAATGTCGCTTTGCCCGACGAATCAACGGCATAAACATTGTAGCCGGTGGCGTCGCCGGTCAATCCCGTTAGATTAAGATTAACGGCTGTGCTCGTGCCAGTACGCATAATCTTTGCTGTGCCGGAAGCGCCGGGAATCATCGTCGTCGGCGAGAGATTGATAGTAACTTCCTTGTTCGCCGGATATTGGATTACCGTAGAACTTCCGTCGGCGTTTTGGGTTGTTTGAGTTGTCTGTGTGGTGGTTGTAGTAGTGGTCTGCTGCGGCATCGTGTCTTGCGCGAGCGTCGCGCCAGCAGTGACGAGCGAAAGGGTAAGACCGCCCGCAATACAAAGTAGATGTTTCTTCATTTGTTTAATTTCCTTCTTTTAGAATTTATGTCGTTTGGGAGAGAAGTAACAGATTTCAATATAGTACAGACGCAAAATTTATGCCATTTATAAAAGCCTAAGCAAATGACGCAAGAATTCCCGCAACAGCGCGCGAAGCGATGTATAACAATACATCAAGTGTACGGCAATGCGCCGTTTTGCGAATAAACAGGGCAAACGAACGGAGTAATCAGATGGGTATGTAACACTTTAGCCTTAAGTTGTTTACGGTAGCGTGCAATTCATTCTCTCCGTTTGATTTATGTTGACTTGCAATTAAGTTTGCGAAAAGTTATTGACAGACTGCGGCGGGTTGTCCTATATTCTTGGCGTTCCAAATGTCAATGTCGAATGTGGTTTCACTCGCCGCAATTCGGGCTTAGTTTTGCGCCTTTCACTCAAAGTTCTACGACAAGAAAAGTCAATGGTGCAGTTCTCCTCCACTGCGATACGCTTGCTGCCCAAGAGCAATTATCTTGCTCTTAAAGCTCAAAGTGTGCGTGCTGCAGAACGACGTTGGCGACTACTGCATTATCTGGAATGAAGAGAACGAAAGCCCCGCTGCTACTTGCCGGTAGCCATGCGGGGCTTCACGTTTTGCAACACAATCTCTGCCGCTCGATGCGCCATAGACTGCATCGCCTTTGACGGACTGCATCTTAGCTCATCCTGCGGCAAAGACTCAACTCCTACAAGGTTCATCTACCCTGATAACCTTTTCTATTAACCGACGGTCTTTTCGCAGGAGGAATAAGATGAAAAGAGTTCTAGCGTTACTCATCACGATTATGTTCGGCGTTTTTGCATCATCGCCGATTCTCGCCCAAGGTCAAAGTCACGCGCCGCAAGCGAAGTTTCGTAGAAGTGAAAAAGCGATTCTCAATCAGTATGTCGTCGTGCTCAAAGACAGCGTTGCTCCGGCAGACGTAGCGGCTGTGGCGACGCAATTATCGCGCACTCACGGTGGTAAAATTAAGAATGTCTATGAACACGCGCTCAAAGGCTTTGCGCTTCGATTGCCGGAAGCAGCAGCCCTTGCTCTTAGCCAAGACCCGCGAGTTGAATATGTGCAGGAAGACGCTGAGGCTTCCATTGTTACCACCCAGTACAGCCCGCCCACTGGACTCGACCGCATTGATCAACGGTATCTGCCGCTCGATAACTCGTACACGTACAACAGCACCGGCGCAGGTGTGAATGTCTATGTCATTGACACAGGCATTCGTCCGACGCATCAGGAATTCGGAGGCCGTGCATCTATCGCCGCAGACTATGTTGGCGACGGGCAGAATGGTAACGATTGCACGGGCATGGAACGCACGTTGCCGGAACCATTGGCGGAAGCACTTACGGTGTTGCCAAAAGCGCAAGAATCTATGCTGTGCGCGTGCTCAATTGCGGCGGTAGTGGTGCGTATTCAACCATCATCAGCGGCGTTGATTGGGTGACGGCATACCACGCCAGCCCCGCAGTAGCTAATATGAGTCTCCGCGGCTCAGTATATGATCCTCTCGATAAGGCAGTCAGAGACTCTATTGCAAGCGGCGTAACGTACACCGTTGCTGCTGGCAATGATAATGACAAAGCCAGCAACTACTCGCCAGCGGGAGTCAAAGAAGCGATCACGGTCGGGGCGACTGATCCTTCAAACGACTACGGAGCCTATTTTTCCAACTACGGCTTGGTGCTCGATATATTCGCGCCCGGCGTGAACATCACTTCGGCGTGGATCGGTAGCGACACTGACACGAACACCATTTCGGGAACATCTATGGCGGCTCCGCATGGGGCGGGCGTCGCGGCTTTGTATCTACAGAACAATCCGGGAGCCGGGCCGTATGCGGTTGCCAGCGCAATTGTCAACAACGCGACCACAGTGGTAGTCATTGATCCCGGCCCCGATTCACCTAATCGGCTGCTGTACTCGAACTTTGTTTCAACCCCGCAGTTCTCGCTGGCGCTTAACGGAACGAGCGCGTATGTTGACGTGCCCAACAGCGCGAGTCTTAACGTCACCGGAGCAATCACAGTCGAGGCGGCGATTAAAACCAATGTTGCCGGTGCGGACCAAGCCCTCGTCGAGCGCTACAACAACTATGGCGGCGGAACGTCGGACGGCGGTTATGTGCTGCGGCTGGTCGGCGGTAAACTCGCTTTCATCACACTCATGAACGGCGGCGTCTATGACTATGTGATAGGCAGTCAAGACATTAGTCCCGGCTATTGGCATCATGTAGCCGGAGTGTTTGACGGCTCTCAGTTGCGCGTCTATGTCGATGGCGGTCTTGTTGGTAGTAAGTCCAGCACCTTTGCTCCGGGGACTGGCACAGGTAATCTCAGAATTGGTGCGAAGGGCGATGATTTAACCATCAAGTTTAACGGCTTGATCGACGAGGTGCGCGTCACGGCTGATGCGCTGTATAATGCAAACTTCAACGTTGTTGGAATGCACGAGTTGATGCCAGTGGCGAACACAAGAGGCTACTGGAAGTTCAACAATCAAACCGCCACTGACTCGTCAGGCAACGGTAATAATGGTGTTCTCGTCGGCGGTGCCGGTTTCTCAACCGACGTGCCGTAAGAATAACGAATTTCCTTCCATATAGGTTGAGCCGGGCAGCTACGCTAAAGAGGTTCTTTGTACACGCAACGCCTCTTTCGTTCAATGCTTGCCCGGCTCGACTTATTTGTAGCAGGTCAGGTGAAGGCTATAGGCTCTCGAAAAGAACTGAACAAGATAGGTTCGAGAAATTGATGATGGCTACTGAACAAGTAAAGCAGTGTAAATTATGTAGTGAGTCAGCGGCGTACAAGTTTTCACTGCCGCTCGTCGCAGGCTTGCAGGGCGATTATTTTGAATGCACAAAGTGCCGTCTGCTGCAATCGCATCATTTGGACACTTTGACGGTGCAGGGCTTAATAGACCTTGCGAATTACAGCCCGGACGTAGACTTGGATACGGGCGCGGCGTGGCGGCAATTTTGCATCGCCAGCCGCTTGCACCAGTTAGTTGCCACGCGAGTTCTGCCGGGCACAGATGTAAACTTCAAAGCGCTCGACTTCGGTTGCGGGACAGGATTTCTAGTGAGCTTCTTAGCGCACCGTTTTGGCTGGAATGCGGCAGGCTTCGATCCATACTGGACGCCTGCGTATGCACAACCGAAAGTATATAAAGACTGGCATTCGGTCGTAGAAAACAGGCTTTACAATCTGATCATTGCGACTGAAGTATTCGAGCATTTCATCAATCCACGCGAAGAGTTAATACGCATCGGCGAAATTCTGGCAAAGGATTTCGGCTTTATCTACGTCACTACCGGCAGATACGTGCCGGGTCAAACAACACGCGATCGGAATTACTTAGCGCCTCAATCCGGGCATCACGTTTCGTTCTACGCGCGTGAGACGATGCAGGAAATCGCACGCTTAATGGGGGCGAGCGGCGTTTATCAGGTAGGAGCATAATACGAATGGCTCTTTGTGTTTGGTGGACGCCGCGATAATTGGCCGGAGAAAGCAAATGTCATCGCCGCGTCAACTTTGCTCCGATTGGCAACGCGATACGGACTCTTATCCAAAATCGAATAAGTTAATACTTGTAAAGCTGCGTGATGGCCTGCGCTACGTCATTAGCTTGCGGCAGGATTGCGTCTTCGAGTTGCGGCGCATAGGCGACGAAAGTATCGAGTGCGGCGACGCGGCGAACGGGCGCGTCCAGATATTCAAACAGTTCATCTCCAATGCGCGCTGCCATCTCCGCGCCGTAGCCGAACGAAAGCGCGTCTTCGTGCGCGATGATAACCTTGCCGGTCTTTTTAACGGTGGCGACGATGGCATCCCAATCGTAGGGCGCGAGCGTGCGAAGGTCTAAGACTTCGACGCTGATGCCCTGCTGCTGCTCGGCTTGCTTGGCGGCGACAATGGATCGCTGAACGAGCGCGCCGAAGGTAATAATAGAAATGTCTGTGCCTTCGCGCACCGTCTTTGCTTTGCCGAACGGAATCATAAAATCGTCGGGCGGATACTGCGATTTATTGTATGCCTGACGGTAGAGATGTTTGTGTTCGAGAAAGATTACGGGATCGTCCGTGCGAATCGCCGTGCGTAGAAGTCCGTTGGCATCCAAAGCAGTTGAAGGATAAACGACGCGCAAGCCGGGAATATGCGTGAAAAGCGTGTCGCCGGATTGCGAGTGATAAATTGCGCCGCCTTTCAAGTAGCCGCCCACAGGCACGCGCACCACGACAGGGCAACTGAAATCGCCCGCCGAGCGCCAGCGCATCAATGCCATTTCGTTCCTGAGTTGATGATAAGCAGGCCAGATATAATCAAAGAATTGAATTTCGACGACGGGCTTTAAGCCGCGCGTCGCCATGCCGATGGCGCGCCCGATTATGTTGGCTTCGGCGAGCGGCGAATTAAAGACGCGTGCGCTACCGAATTTTCTTTGCAAGTTGGCCGTCACCTTAAAGACGCCGCCCTTGCCCTTCACTTTTTCCAGATTCTCTTCGCGCGAAACATCCGCCACGTCTTCGCCGAAGACGATGATGCGATTGTCGCGCGCCATCTCCGTGTGAAGACAGCGATTGATGAGATCGACCATCGTGCCCGCGTTGCCGGAAAGCTCCGCGCCGTCTTCCGAATCGAATTCTTTTGCCGTCGGATCGACGTCGGGCGAATAAACAAAGTGCGTTGCCGTTTCCGGCGCAGGCTGCGGGCTGGCAAGCGCGAGGTCTGCGGCTTCTAAGACTTCGCGGTCAACTTCATCCTTGATTTTTTGCAGCTCATCTTGCGTCAAAAATTCTTCTTCGATAAGGAGCGCGCCGAAGCGTTTGACGGGATCGCGCTCGGCGTCCGAAGTTCGTTCTTCGTCCGGGCGATAAAGTTTTTCATCGTCGGAAAGCGAATGCGAATACGGGCGAATCACTTGCGCGTGAACGAACGCAGGGCCTTTGCGCGCGCGGCAATAATCAACGGCGCGGCGCAGTGTTTCGAGCGATTCAATCGGGTCTGTGCCGTCGCATTTTTGAATGTATAAATCTGGAAAACCGGCAACGAGTTTCGAGACATCGCCGCCCGCCGTTTGCACTTCGACGGGCACGCTGATCGCATAGCCGTTGTCTTCGACGAGAAACAGCACAGGCAATTTTAAGTTCGACGCCGTGTTGAGTGCTTCCCAGAATTCGCCTTCGCTCGTCGTGCCGTCGCCTGTCGAAACGTACACGACTTCGTCTTTCTGAAAACCTTTGACAAGCGATTGCAATTCTTCGACGAGCGTGGCGCGATAACCCGCTTCGGCGCAGCCGACGGCTTGCAGAAATTGTGTGCCCGTCGGCGAAGATTGCGAGACGATGTTTAGTTTTGTGTGTCCCCAGTGCGAAGGCATTTGCCGCCCGTGCGAATTCGGGTCTGCTTCCGCGCCGACTGCCGATAAAAGTTGTTCGAGCGGCGTCATGCCGAGTTGCAAACAAAGCGCGCGGTCGCGGTAGTAAGGGTAAAACCAGTCGTAAGCGGGCTTCAAAGCCATCGCCGCGGCGACGAGCACGGCTTCGTGTCCGGCTCCGCTAATTTGAAAAAAGATTTTGTTCTGGCCTTTTAACTGAATCTCTTTGTCATCAATGCGTCTCGATAAATACATCGTGCGATAGATGGAAATCATCTGCTCGCGGTCGAGACCTTTATACTCGCGTGTCTTCAGAGCTGTCGCCATTGTTTGTTCCTCGTCTCTGCTTCGATAGTTCGGACAGTTTCTCATGAATTGCCACTAGCTTCAGCTAGTGGACAACGAAACTTAATGAATACGGCTTTAGCCAAAGGTTCAAAGAGAAATTAAAATCCTTTTAGCTTCAGCCCAATTGTTCGGCTAAAGCCGATCTTTATTGGAAAACTCTGTCCACTAGCTAAAGCTAGTGGCAATTTATCAAGACATTCTCAAAAACTGTCCGAACCATTGTTTTATCTTGTTCCTTGAATTTAGCGTATTAATTTTCAGGTGACAAACCACGCTCCCGCCCGCGCGCGTAAATCCGCGCGTCTTGACGCCGATTTTATTGATTACCGATCACCATCGTGCCGCTGCCAAACATGTTCATTTCGCCCGGCATAAAATCCAATTCCGACTGCGGCATGGTCGTTTGCTGCGCCGTGTCGAGCGCACCCTGCGCAATCAGCAGCCGCGCCATCACGCGCAGTTCGGGTTGTTGAAAGCGATCTGCTGCAGCGCGCGCGCGGTCAAAATCAGCATTGGCAAGAAGCGTCAGGGCGCGCCCGTAGCGGCTGCGAATCGCAAACGATGCCCCGCCCGACATCGAGAGCATCAATTCGCCGTTGCGGAAAAATCTCTGGCCGGAATTGCCGAACTTATCGAGCAGCGCCGCCGCCCGTATGAGTTCATTCGCTTGATCGATCATCGGCTCGATGATCTCGAAACTGCGCGTCGGTTCAACGAAAGTGTAAGCGGCGGCGACGGCGAGTTGCGCGTCTATTTGATCTTGATTTTGCGCTTGCGAATTAGGCACGAGCTGGCGCGCTTCGTCCAGAACTTCGAGCGCGAATTTGCGGTCACCCTTCTTTGCCGCGACCTGTGCAAGCATCGCCAGCAGCATCGCTTGATCCTTCTTCGAGCGCGTGCCACGCTCGCGCAACATTTGCCGCGCTTCATCGAGTTTGCCCTGCCTGAGCGCTTGCGTGAGTGCTTGACGATCCAACATCGTGAGCAGTTGAGCGCGTTGCTGCGGATTCGTGACATTGTCTTGAATGATCTGGCGCGCGCGCGTGGCGTCGTTCTGTTCGAGAGCCTTCCATGCGGCGGTTTGATAGAGCATATCGCGCGCTTCCGGCGGAGCTTTTGCGGCGGCTTGCAGCAGGCTATCGGGCGTGCCGTTCTGTAATTGCTCTTGATATTTCAAGGCCGAACGCGATTGCGGGTCAATCTGTTTCATGGCATCAGAGAGCTTGCTGCGCACTTGAGCGGCGCGCGTCGGAGCATATTTTTCGATGAGCGGCAGAAGCGTCGGTGCCTGATAAATGATGCCGCTCATTGCACCGCCGGTAAGCAGCGCAGAGGCGGCGATGTCGGCCAGATCGCGCAAAGCCGTTTCGTTGAGCAACGGTTGCGGCTTCTTTGCCGACTCGGTGGTTGCGGCGGCATCGCCCGCAGTCGATTGCCGTGCGCCATAACGTTCGGGATGCGCGCTCATGTCGAGCAATTGCATCAGAACGAATGCCGATTCCGGGTTGGTTTGAAAATTGGTGGTGCGGAGCCGCTCGACAATGCTGCCCGCGAGTTTTGCCGCCGCCTCCGCGTCCTTTCTTTGCAGCACGCGGAGTGTGGAAAGCAGATTCGGTGAAACTCCCTTCGCTAAACTTTCTTCGGCGATGCGAAGCGCCGTTTTCGGATCGGTGGCGGCAATCTGCGCAATCAAGCTTTGTTCGAGCCGCGCATCTTCATCCATCATTCCACGATTTTGATTCGCTTGCGCGGGCGCGGCGGCGTTGGCGGATGCGTTGGATGCGGGCGCTGGCTTGGCAGAACTTCCGGCGCGCAGCAGATCGAGCGCGAGCGTGGCATCGTGGCGCGCGACCATCTGCAATAATTGCTGGCGCAGTGCGGATGCTATGTAGCCCGCATAGCTCGCGTAGTTGCGCCCCGTTCCTTCACCGTCCTCTGTGTTATTAGCTCCTGAACTTGCGGCGCGCGCGGCGGCTAACGTGTTGAGCGCGTCTGTGAAAAGCGAGCGTGCGCGCTTTTCGTCGCGCGTCCAGAGAAGATCGGCGGCGGTTGCCGTAAGAAGCGCGCGGTTTTCCGCAACGCGAAGCGATTGCGCGTCCGCGATAATTTCTTCGAGCAGCGCGAGCGCTTTTTTCTCGACTTCCTTTTGTGCTTGCTTCTGCTGTTCCGTTAGCGCGGGCGTGGAAGCGGGCGCGGGCATTTGCGCAAAAGCGTTTGATGAACAAATTAAAAGAGAGAGAGCCGTTGAAGTGATGAGGTGCTTTGCTGCCTGCATAATAATCTCCTTGCAAGTGAAGCGTGCGTTTAAGAAAAGCAAACTTCCGATAATTCAAATTTGCGTGGCGTGAATCAATCTTCGTAATCGCTGGCGAGCGTCATACGATAGTCTTCGGCCATTGATGGATGCCCGTGAGATTCAGACGTGGTGATTCCTTGTTCGTAGGCTTTGCGGGCTTCGTCGCGTTGATCTGTTTTTTCGTAAGCGCGGGCGAGCATTCCGTAAGCCGCGCCCTCGTCGTCTGCGCGTGAGAGATATTCTTTGAGCGCCGCGATTGCTTCTTCGTAGCGTTCGGCCTTCAAGAGTTCGTTGGCGAGACCGAAGCGCACGAGCGTATTTTCGGGATCGCCCGCGAGCATTTGCGTGAATGTTTCAATGCGCGATGCAGCCATAATTGTTCACTGAAGCTTTCATGTCATGTGAAGACGCTCATACGGCTTCATACGCGATATAAGAAGTTTTCCAAGACGAATATTTTGCGAATCCGAAATCGTATTAATCCGTCAGCGGTTGCCTGCCTGTGGTGATTAGTTTGGCGATGGTCTGCAATTGCATGTTTGATGTGCCTTCATAGATCGCGCCGATTTTGGAGTCGCGCCAGAATTTTTCCACCGGGTAATCCTTGACGAAGCCGTAGCCGCCGTAAAGCTCTATCGCTTTGGAGCTGATGGCTTCGGCGACGCGCGACGAATAGAGTTTCGCCATCGCCGCTTCTTTGACGAAGGAAAGCCCTGCGTCCTTCAAACGCGCGGCGTTGTAGACCATCAAACGCGCGGCTTCTAATTGCGTCGCCATCTCCGCGAGTTGAAATTGCACGCCTTGAAAATCTCTGATCGGTTTGCCGAACTGCTCGCGCTCGCCCGTATAGCGAAGCGCCGCGCCCAATGCTCCGCGCGCAATGCCGATCATCTGCGCGCCGATGCCGATGCGTCCTTCGTTCAATGTCTCTATCGAAACTTTGTAGCCCTTGCCTACTTCGCCGAGCACATTTTCCTTCGGCACGTGTACGTCTTCTAAAATAATCTCCGTCGTTGAAGACGCGCGTATGCCGAGCTTATTTTCTTTTTTGCCAACGGATAAGCCTTTGAAATTTTTCTCGACGATGAAGGCAGTGATGCCGCGATAGCCCGCTTCCGGGTTGGCGTTGGCAAAGACGACGAAGATTTCCGCTTCGTTGCCGTTCGTGATCCAGAGCTTGCGCCCGTTGATAACATAGTGGTCGCTTTGTTCGACGGCGCGCGTCTGCATGGCAAAGGCATCGGAGCCGGAGCCTGCTTCGCTCAACGCATACGCGCCGACTTTTTCTGCGGCGAGTTGTGTCAAATACTTTTTCTTTTGCTCGTCGTTTGCCCAGCGCAGAATGCAATTATTGACGAGCGTGTTTTGCACATCGACGAAGACGCCGACTGAAGCATCGACGCGCGAGAGTTCTTCGACGGCGAGAATCGCTGTGAAGAAACTTGCACCCGCGCCGTCGTATTCTTCCGGCGTTTCGATGCCCATAAGCCCGAGTCCGAAACATTGTTTGATAAGCGCGGGATCGAGCTTGCCCGCTTCGTCCATCTGTTCGACGCGCGGGCGCAATTCGCCTTCGGCAAACTCACGCACGCTGGCGCGAAACATTTCTTCGTCTTCGGAGAGCACGGTCAAGGCCGCGCCCGTCGTTTGTTCGGAAACTGTGTGATCCATTTTCGTTTGGCTCATAAGAATTTAAGAATTTCGGCTCGCGTTAAATTGAATTGATTTTAGCAACGTAGCATCGCTTATCCAAACACTCACGGTCAACCCCGCGCGCGTGAACCGAAACGAAAGCAAAGAAGGCAGAACAAGGACCGGTCAACTCACGCCACTCCGCCTTTCTCTACGCGCGCCGCTTTCGCTCACACGCGCTTAAACGTAGAATGATCGAGCGATGAAGAGCAGTTTTCAGTTTTGAGTTTTCAGCAAAACAATTTGAGAGCGCAAGGGCGGAAACACGCGCGTTAGCGAATGTGCAAACATCAACGAAGCGAGTGTCAAAGATGCAATGAGTCTCCCGCATACAATCAACACGCTTCTTGACAGTCGCGTTTCCGCCTTTTGCCTAATCCCTAAACTAATCAATGAGCCAGCCTGCTGATTTGAAAAAAAGCTCGAATAAGAAGTGGACGTATCTCGGCATTGCCTTTGCGGTGCTGGGCGTCGTGCTCTTTGTTTATTTTGTGGAAAAGGCGGGCGTGCGCGAAATCGCGGGCGGCATCAAACGCCTCGGCGCGGGATTTCTGCTGGTCTTCGCTATCGCCGGAATCCGTTTCTCGGTGCGCGCGCTGGCGTGGATGCGTTGCTTTGAAGCGCCTTACAAACTGCGTTTTCGTGACGCCTTCAAAACCTTTGTCACAAGCGACGCCGTCGGCAACATCGCGGGGCCGCTCAACATGGTCGTCACAGAGCCTGCGAAGGCGGCGTTCGTGCGTGACCGCGTGCCGCTTGTGCCAGCCGTCTCCGCCATCGCCGTCGAACTGCTTTTTTACACTTTGTCGGTGGCGCTCGTCATCTTCACAGGCGCGTTGACGCTGCTTCTCAATTTTTCGCTGCCGAAGATTCTGCGCATCGCAAGCATCGGCGCGCTCGTCGCCGTCATCGTTCTTCTGCCGCTGGCGTATTGGGCTATGCGCCGTCAAATAAAGTTTGTCAGCGGCGCGCTCAAGAGTTTGGAGCGGCGCGGCGTCGGGCAAAAGTGGATTGCGAAGGCGCGCCCGCGTGTCGGCGATGTGGAAGATCGCATCTACGGCTTTTACGCCGAAAACAGCTCGCGCTTTCTCTCGATTCTGCTGCTCGAACTTTGCTTTCATCTCGCGGGCGTCGCGGAGATTTACGTCGTGCTGCTTTTTATCAGCGACACGCCGCCGACTCTTCTCACGGCCTTCGCGCTCGAATGGATTAACCGTCTCGTCAACGTGGTCTTTAAGCCTGTGCCTTTGCGCATCGGCGTGGACGAAGCGGTGACGGGCTTTCTGACCGGCGCGCTGCATTTCGGCACGGGCGTCGGCGTAACGCTCGCCATCATACGCAAAGCGCGCGTTATCGCTTGGGCGGCAATCGGCGTGATGTTTCTCGTCCGGCGCGGATTGTCTTTGCGAAAATTTACGGAAGAAGCAGAACAAATTTCTGCCGCCGCAACCAACGAACGCGCTTCTTCCCATCCCGCGACAGGCGAAAGTTGAGCGCGAAGCAACGTCGCACGCTTGCCGATTTCAATTCGTGTTATTCGACAAAATTAATTTCCGGCAATCACATCTGGACTCAAATGAAAACAAAAAACAGATTCTTTTACACATTTGCGTCAGCGCTTTTGTTGACAACGCTTATGCTGCTTGCTTTGGTCGGAACAAATATGCGTTTCACCCGTTCGACTGCCGCCGCGCCGATGATTGTTCAAAGCAACGCAGCGCGTGCGCAAATCACGATTCTTGCGACGACCGACATGCACGGCAATGTTTTGCCCATTGATTACTACGCGAACAAACCGGACGCGCGCGGGTTAGCAAGCGCGGCGACGATCATCAAGCAGGCGCGCAAGGATAATCCGAACTTGCTGCTGCTCGATTCCGGCGACACGATTCAAGGCACGCCGCTCGTCTACTATCACAACAAAAAAAACAACCAGCCGCCCGATCCGATGATGCTTGCGATGAACGCGCTGCACTACGATGCGATGGCCGTCGGCAATCACGAATACAATTTCGGCTTGAACGTTTTAGGCAAGGCGCGACGCGAGGCAAATTTCCCTTGGCTCTCTGCTAACACTTACAAAAAAGGAACGGATCAAACAGCTTATGACCCGTATCTCGTCAAGGACGTAAACGGCGTGCGCGTCGGCATTCTCGGCTTGACGACGCCGGGCATTCCGAATTGGGAGAACGCGGAAAACTACGCCGGACTCGAGTTTCGTGAAACCGTTTCGGAAGCGCGCAAGTGGGTGAAAATCTTGCGCGAAAAAGAGCGCGCAGATGTCGTCGTCATCTCGATGCACATGGGGCTTGAAGAAGATTTGCGCACAGGCAAAGTCGATCCCGGACAAGTCAAAAACGAGAACGCCGCCGTCGCCATTGCCGAAGGAGTGCTGGGCGTGGACGTGATTTTGATGGGACACACGCACCGCGAAGTGCCGGGCGTTTACATCAACGGCGTGCTGCTGGTGCAGGCGGATAAATGGGCGCGCCGCGTCGCGCGCGTTGACCTGTACCTCGAACGCGAAGCGGCTGCCAATGCTGATGGTGGGCGCTGGCGCGTCGCGGCAAAATCAGCGCGCACGATTCCCGTTGACGAGCGTGTGAAACCGGACGAAGAGATTTCCAGAATCGTTCAGCCGTATGACCGCGAAACGCAATCTTGGCTCGGGCGCGTCATCGGTCAATCGTCTGCGGAACTCACGGCGCGCGACGCTCGCTTTCGTGATACGGCGATTTTGGATTTGATTCAGCGCGTGCAACTCGAAGCAGGAAAGGCAGATGTTTCAATGGCGGCGAGTTTTAATCCGCAAGCGCGCATCCCGCAGGGGACTGTCACGGTGCGCGACATCGCGGGGCTTTACGAATACGAAAACACGCTTGCCGTCCTCGAAGTGACCGGCCAGCAATTAAAGGATGCGCTCGAGCATTCGGCGGAATATTTTCGCGCCTATGTGCCGAACAAAGCGGCTGCCGATCTCGTCGATGAAAAAATTCCCGGCTACAATTTCGACATCGCCGAAGGCGTCACTTACGATCTGAACATTCGCCAGCCAATCGGCGGGCGCATCGAAAATTTACGCTTACACAATCAGCCTGTCACACCAGCGCAAAAGCTGCGGCTTGTTACAAACAACTACCGCATCAACGGCGGTGGCGGATTCAGTATGTACAAAACCGCGCCCGTCGTTTATCGCTCAAGCGAAGAAATACGCGATCTGATAATCGATTGGGTCGAGCGCCACAAAATCATTCCGCCGGAGCCGACGAATAATTGGCGCTTGCTGCCGTAATAGTCGTGTCGGTAACTTTTCAGTCACTTGAAGTCGAGGAAAATAAATAAAGCTGAAGTTGCAATCTTCGTCCGCGCTTCGATGCTGCCAAAGCCAACTCGCTCCACCGTTCGCCGACTTTTCATGTGCTGAGAGTCGCGCACAAATACTATAGCCGTTTGTGATTGCGCGTACCTTAATCGAATTGAGTGTAGGGGCAGCGGCTTGTCCCTGCCCGCTTAATGTGAATGCCATTCAACCTACGGGCAACCACAAGGGTTGCCCCTACACATAAGCCACACTCATTTGCTTCATCGGTGAATAATCTGTTGCATCCATAAAGGTAGCATCCAGTTTCTTGACCAGCGCGCCATTGGCTTCGGATTCCTGCTGTAACTTTTTCCGATCAGAATCATTCCTGAATTCTTCCAGAGATTTCTTGGCTGCTTCGCGGTTCGGGTAAGCCCAGATGCTTATCAAAGTGTTATGGGATGCAGGAGCGTCTTCCGGCACCCAGTAACCGATAACCGTGATGCCATGCTTTTCAAGCAGCTTTGCCTGATTGCGCATACGAGCCTGAAGCGCTTCCAGTTTGCCATCGTTGACTGTATACACACGTGCCTCGAAGACGCGGCTTTTGGTTTCAGCGCGGCCAACAGTTTCAATTGATCCGGCACCGATCCTCGCCAATCCATAACCTCCGCCGAGCAGTGCGACGGACAGGCATAGTAGAGACAATTTTTGCAGCAACATAATCTATTACTCCTTACTGGTTTGAGATTGAGTTAGTGAAGCGATCACGATCACTTCATCCGGTAGAAGCTCGCTCGGCAAAGTTGGCGACTTCCTAACGTAGCTATCTGAACACCACCATATTTTTAGGGAAGCGCGAAAGCCACGACGTAATCACCGAGCTTTGTATGCAGTCCGCTATGGCCGCCCGCCGCGATCAACACGTATTGCTTGCCACCCTTTTTTGCGACATAGGTCATCGGCGTGGCTTGCGCGCTCGCAGGCAGTTCACCCTTCCAAAGCTCTGCGCCCGTTTCAACGTCGAAGGCGCGCAGGTAGTTGTCTCTTGCGGCGGCGATGAAGACCAACCCGCCCGCCGTGACGATAGAACCGCCGAGGTTCAACGATCCCCACCGGGAAGACTCCGGCACGCTACCAAGTTCGGGCATCGTTCCGAGTGGAACTTCCCATCGCACCGCGCCGGTTGCTACGTCAACGGCGACGAGCGTGCCCCACGGCGGAGGCGTGCAGGGAATCAAGCGTTCATTTAACAAGTAATCGCGGCTCAGGATGTATGGCGTGCCTTTTTGTGATGACAAAGTCGCAGTCGGATTTAGCGACTTCCATTCTGCTTGTTCTTCGCTATTGAAGCCTTCGCGCGGGATGAGTGTGATAACGACTGCGAGGCGATTCGTGTTGGTAATCAGCAGCCCGCGTTTCGGATCAAAGGACGTGCCTCCCCAGTGCATCCCTCCGATGGTTCCCGGATACGTAAGCGAACCCTGAAGGCCGGGCGGCGTGAAGATGCCATCCGAGCGCAACGCCTTGATGCGCTCGCGGCACTGTTCGCGTTCAGCAGGAGTAATGCCCCACGCATCTTGCTGTGTGATTTTCTGCTGCGGCACGAGCGGGCGCGGAGCGACGGGGAAAGGTTGCGTCGCCGACAACTCTTCTCCTGCAACAGCGCTCTGCGGCACAGGCCGCTCCTCAACTGGAAAGAGCGGCTTGCCCGTCTCGCGTTCAAGGATGAACAAATTGCCCATCTTCGTCGCCACGGCTACCGCAGGGATTTCACGTCCCCTTTTATGAACCGTAATGAGTGCTGGCTCGGCTGGAATGTCATAGTCCCAAAGATCGTGATGCACCACTTGGAAGTGCCAGACGAGCTTACCCGTTGAAGCGCGCAGAGCTACTAAAGAGTTGGCATAAAGGTTGTTTCCTTTACGCTCGCCGCCGTAGTAATCGGGACTGGCGCTGCTCGTCGGAAGGAAGACGAGATCGCGTTGTGGGTCTGCCGAGATGATTGACCAGACATTCGCCGCGCCTGTCCGCGAGGCGCTATCGCCCGCCCATGTCTTCCGCGCCGGATCATCTTGGTTGCGCGGAATCGCGTCCCAACTCCAGCGTAGTTGACCGGTTCGGGCATCGAAGGCACGCACAACCCCACTCGCCTCCTCGACACGGTTGTTGTCGCCAATCGCCGACCCCACAACCAACAGATTACCGATCACAGCAGGCGGAGAAGTCATATGGTAGCGACCCGGTAGAAAGTTTCGTATGCCACGCGTCAGGTCTACCACGCCGCCCGTGCCGAAATCCGTACAAAGTGTTCCCGTCGCGCCGTCGAGTGCGATTAACCGCCCGTCATTGATCGCCTCGAAGATTCTACGGCGGCAGGGCTGCTGTCCCGCGCTCCTTTGCGGATCAAGCCACGTTGAGACGCCGCGCGAGGTGAGACCATCATCGTAATGAACTGCAAGATTAATCTTCGGATCGTAACTCCACCTTTCGGTTCCGGTCTCCGGGTTAAGGGCAATCACGCGGTTAAAGGACGTGCTGAGATAGAGCGTGCCATCAACGAGGATCGGTGTCGCTTCAAACGTGCTCTTGCTCGCCGTATGACTGCCGTCCGAGACATCGCCGGTACGATAAGTCCATGCAACCTTGAGCTTCTTCACGTTGCTGCGGTTGATGCCCGCGAGCGGCGAATAGCGCGAGCCGCCTGCATCGCGCCCGTAAGCAGGCCAGTCTCCATCAGGAAGCGGCGCTTTAATCACTGCGCTTATTTCTAGACAACTCAACGCGCAAATGGTGATGATCGTTGCTAGCTTTTTCCGAACAGCAAAACGATTGAGCCGTGCGCGAACTCTTATCTTATTTTGTTGCAGCAACAGATATATCCTCATTTCCACTTCACAGGTTTACCGCCTTACGGCGCAACGCCAGATAACTTGCGCTTGCAGGGCAGTTTCACCGATCTACATTGATTGGGGAAACAGTCCCGGGACGAAATTTGAACGGGCTTGGGATATGCGGGACTGAGGCGGGGACGAGCAATTATAGCGGCTTGCAATTAAATGTGGCTTATGTGTAGGGGCAACCCTTGTGGTTGCCCGCAGCTTGAATGGCATTCAATCTAACGGGCAGGGACAAGCCGCTGCCCCGACGATTTATTTGGTAGGACACGCGCAATCGCAAACGGCTATATAAGTTTAGAATTGTCTGATGAACAAATCAGACGAACGATCAAGATACCTACGACTCCACATTATCTCCGTTCCATCCTTCAAAATGATCCGGTACTCGCCATGAAACCACGGTTGCAATTCCTTGATGCTATCGATGTTCACAATTTGTGAGCGGTTGACGCGGATGAATTTACTTGGATCGAGTCTTTTGTGCAGCCCGTCAATCGTTCCTCGCAGCAGATATGCCTCATTACCAGTATGAATGTTGACGTAGTTCTTCGCCGCTTCGATCCAGTTGATACGATCTACCTGTAAGAAGAAAGCGCGCTCTTGCGAATTGATTAACAACCGCTCGGCATAGCGCTCTGCCTCTCGCATCTCTTTGAGCAGCCTGCTCATTTTGTCAATGTCATCTGTTTTATTTCGCTGGAGTTGCGCCCGCGCGCGGGAGAGAATTTTTCGGAATCGCTCAAGATCGAAGGGCTTGAGAAGATAGTCGAGCGCATGTACTTCAAAAGCACGCAACGCAAACTGATCGTGTGCCGTCACGAAGACCACTTGCGGCATGGGCTGCGCGTCAACTGCATCAATCACACCGAAGCCGTCGAGTCCCGGCATCTGCACATCTAGGAATATCAGATCGGGTTTTTCACTTTGAATAACGGCGATGGCTTCGCGCCCGTCACACGCTTCTCCAGCAACTTCTATATCGGGTTCGCTCTCAAGAAACCGGCGAATCTTGCGGCGTGCCGGGCGTTCATCATCAATAATCAGTACGCGTATCTTCGACATTCGCCGAATCTCCATTCATGCCGTTTGTCTTTCGGGCGATGTGGAAAGGAATTTGAATCTTAACTTGCAAGCCGCCTTCAACGGAATTTCGTAGCGTTAAGCCGTGCGCCGCGCCATAGAGTTGTTTCAATCTCGCCGCCGTATTGGATAAGCCGATTCCATCACCCAACACGGCTTGCTGGTCTTTAACGATTCCAGTGCCTTTATCGTTGACCTCTAACAGCAACGCACCGTTTTCACGTTTCGCGCAGACACCTATCGTCACGACTCCAGAGCGCGGATCGGCGGCGTACCTGATGGAGTTTTCCACTAACGGCTGGAGGATCAGTTGCGGCACGAGAGCGTCCTGAATCCCTGACTCAACGTCAAAGTCGATAACCAGCCGCTCCTCAAAACGCGCCCGCATGATTTCCAGATAGAGATTAAGAAACTCTAATTCCTCGCTCAGTTTTACTTCCTGAGATTGAGAATTCCGTAAGGTCAGGCGCAACAAATCGCTGAGGCGGACAATCATTTGATCTGCCGCCTGAACATCTTCATAGATAATGGATGAGATGGTGTTCAGCGCGTTAAAGAGAAAATGAGGTTGAAGCTGCAAGCGAAGGGCTTGCAACTGCGCCTGCGTAAGACTGGCTTCGAGTTGAGCCATCTTCAACTCTCGCTCACGCGCTTCGCGGTAATAATCGAAGAGATAAACGAATGCCACCGACAGACTGTAAATAATGGCGTCACTGGAAAACTCCATCAAATATCTGATCGACAGAATTCCATAATCGTATAAGCCCAGACCCGCGAGCGGAAACAACAGGTAACGTGAGAGACCATTAAGGGTTGTATGTGCGAGAGAGAAAATAACCAGCGCCAGCAGATGTACCGGCAATCGCCTTAGCCAGTTTTGCGACTGTAGCCGATACCTTCGAGCGAACATGACGAGAAACGGTAAAAGCAGCGCCACACCGTAAGCAGCCGTCATCTCCTCGATCAAACGCCGCAAAAATGTGCCCGTCCGCGCCCTTGCCAGATCATCCAGATATTTATAACTAAAGAACAGGAGTCCGAGCGCCGTAAAGACACTAACCTCTAAAGCCGCAAACACCCGTCCGCGCCCTAGAGTTGAATCCTTTGCCATTACCTTAAAATAAATGAAGACACGCTGAACGCTTGCGTTGTGTCGAAAAGTTGTTCGTTCAATTAGTTGATTGGCGGCGGCGTTTTACCTTGCAGGCGCGCTGTCGTTTCAGGATCGTGGCCTGCATACCATCGCACGTAGATCATGTAAGCGACGATTGCTACGTTGAAGAGGAGCACTCCCACTTTGAAAAGACTTGGATGACGCGCGAGTTCGTAAATCTCGATTGGCACATAAACCGAGCCGGAGATAATTGCGAACCATTCCGCCCACGCACGCGCGCGCCACAATCCATAAGCTTCCGTGAAGCGAATCGTCGAATACACGAGCGCGATTCCCGCCATCAGCCACAGGCGCGCGTCCGAGACTGTTCCGGCAAATTCGACGAAGCGGCGCAGGAATCTGCGGTCAGGATTGAGGTGCGAATAGCGCACGATTGTTTCAGCGACATTCTGCGCGTCGCGATGAATGAGCGTCAAAAGAGCGATGCCGATGATGAGCACCAGCACGCCTTTCGTCGCCTCGAAAATCGCCACCGTCCGCAAGCCCGCCTTAAGCGCTTTTTCGGGCTTTCTGCTTTTGACGGCAAGCTCAACCGGAACGTCTGCGCGATTAATTAAAATTTCTTCGTCCATTAAATTGATCCTGACAACGGAAGCATGTCGTGGCGTGCCTTTCCCGACTGCACTATAATATACGCGCGATGTGCTGCGAAAGATAAACCGTCGAAAAGCGTTTGAGCGCGAGTTAAGAGTGAATTTTTTCCGGCGGCATTTTGCTATTGCATGTTTATAAGGGAAAGGCGCGTGTGTTAGGTGCTAAGAGTCGAATATCTTGACGGATTGTATTTGCCCGATCTGGATTTGTGGATCGACGCGGCGGGCGGGCGCGAGCGCTGCGTGATTTCGCACGGCCATTCGGATCACATAGCGGAGCACAAAGCCATCATCGCCACGCCGGAAACCGCGCGCATTTTTCGCCATCGTCGTGGCGATGCCGAAACGGAAATTCTGAATTACGGCGAGCGCAGAGATTACGGGCGTTACGCTTTGACATTGTATCCGGCAGGGCATTGTCTCGGCTCGGCGCAAGTGCTCGTTGAAGCAGACGATGAGCGGCTTGTTTATACGGGCGATATAAAACTGCGTCCGAACGTGACGGCGGAGAGCGCGGTCATCGTGCCGTGCGATACGCTCGTGATGGAATCAACGTTCGGCGATCCGCTTTATCGTTTTCCGCCGGATGTGGCGACGTTTGATCGCCTCTACGCGGGCGTTGATCGCGCTCTCTCGGACGACAGAGTGCCGGTGGTGCTCGCCTATGCTTTAGGCAAGGGACAGGAAGCGCTCGAACTTCTTTTGCGGCGCGGCTATCGCGTGACGCTGCACGGGTCTGTGTGGAACGTTTCGGAGATTTACAGAGAACTCGGCGTGGAGTTTTCCGGGACATACGAAAAATATGACCGTGAGCATTTGCGCGGGCGCGTGTTGATTGCGCCGCCGGGTTGCCGCAAGCAGGCGATGGTGATGAACATCGAGCGGCGTTACATAATTATGCTGACGGGCTGGGCGCTGCATAAAAGCGCGCCGTACATGTACAAAAACGTGGACTTGATTTTGCCGCTTTCGGATCACGCGGATTACGACGAACTCGTTCGCCTCGCGCGCGAATCCGGCGCGGAAAGAATCATCACGATGCACGGCGAGCCGAAGTTTGCCGCGATTTTGCGCGAGCTGGGCTTTAACGCCGAACATCTCGCGCATTATCCCGGATCGGCTGGCGCAGAAGCCGCAAAAAAGCGCGCCTCGAAGAAAGCCGCGATTGCCACACCGCGCCGCCTTTTCGATTAATTGCTTGAAATTACTTAAAACTACTTGCCTGCGGGTTTGCGCTTCGCCACTTTCGTCTTTATAATACGCGGACTTTTCCAAAGCGTGTGCATTGATGGAAACCGGACGCGCTTTAATCTGTCTTATCATCTCGAACATTTTATAAAGTCATGCCAACAAATCTCCTCTGGAAGCAGCGACGCAATAACAGATTCAGTAACAGAAATGCGCGGCCTGACGCGACGCCCTTGCGCGCTCTCGCGGCGAATCTTGCGCCGGGTTTAGCGCAACTCGCGCGTGCCGCCTTCGCCGAACCGTTTGTGTTGACGGTGGAACGCCACGCCGTAAGGCTGCCGCGCCTGCCGCGCGCGCTCGACGGTTTGCGCATCGTTCAATTAACGGATTTGCACCACAGCCCTTTTACAGGCAGCGGGCAACTTGAGCACGCGATTGAAACAGCCAACAGCCTCCAGCCGGACATCATCGCTTTAACCGGCGACTACATTTCGCACGAACGCGAATACGCCGCCCCATGCGCCGAACTCGTCGGGCGTCTGCGTGCAAAACATGGCATCTTCGCGGTGCTCGGCAATCACGATCACTGGACGGACGCGCCGCTCGTCGCAGACCTTTTTCGCGCCGAAGGCATACGCGTGTTGATTAACGAAGGCTTGCGTTTCGAGTTGGCGGGCGCGAGTTTCTGGCTCGCGGGCGTGGACGATACGATGGTCGGCCTTGAAGATTTGCCGCTTGCGCTTGCCGGATCGAGCGCGGACGAAATGAAACTTCTGCTCGCGCATAATCCGACGATTTTGCGCCGCGCCGCACGCGCCAAAGTCGATCTTGTATTGAGCGGGCATACGCACGGCGGGCAAGTCGCGTGGCGCTCGGAACGAAGCGCTTCAGGCAAACCGCGCCGCCGTATACTGCGCGGACTCGGACGACGCGGCGATACGCAAATCTATGTTTCGCGCGGCCTCGGCACAGTCGTTTTGCCGATCCGCTACGGCTCCCCGCCCGAAGTCACACTGCTCGAACTGCGCTGCGCCGCATAAGGTTTTAGATTTGCGATTGCGGATTTGCGATTAAAAGCGGAGTGAAAAAATTCCTGAATTTCAAATCGCAAATCTAAAATCAAAAATTCTTTTATGTCCTCACGAATCATCACCGTGCCGAATGTGCTCACCGTGTTTCGCATGGTGCTCGTGCCGATTTTCGTGACGCTGCTTTTTTACGAACGATTTGCGACGGCGCTCGGCGTCTTCGTGCTGGCAGGCGTGACCGACGGGTTGGACGGATTGCTCGCCAGACGCTTCGACCAGAAATCGCAACTCGGCACAATCCTCGATCCGATTGCCGATAAACTTCTTCTCGTCACATCCTTTATCGTGCTTTCGTTGCCTTCGATTAGCCCACAGCCGAAGCCAGCGCACTTTCCCGTGCCGTTCTGGGTGACCGCAGCCGTCTTAAGCCGCGACATCTTTATTATCGTCGGCGCGGCGGCAATTAACATCGTGACCGGCTTCCGGGGATTTCGCCCGTCTCTGCTCGGCAAAGCAAGCACGGCGGTGCAGATTTTTGCCGTCGTTGCCATTCTCTTCGCAGCCATATTCCCAAACGGCAGCGGCTATTATCTTCCGACAATCTATGTTCTGGTCTTCGCGTTCGCGCTTTTTTCCGGCGTCCACTACGCCTTTTTCGTCTCGCGCCTGCTCGGTGAAGACCGCCACAATACGCACTAAGAGCATCTGGCAAAATATTAGCTCGCCTTGTAAACGCTTAATACTAAATAGTTTGCCTTGTTTTTGAGGCTCTGTTAAGTAGTGTTATTTGAAACTTGACAATAACGCACTCAAGTATTATATTGTCCTTGCGTTCAAGTCGGATTGATTTTATTTTATCTGGCTTTGCCGGTGCAAAGTCGAATGGAACGCCTCTCAGACGATCTACACTAATTGTCGGGTCGGCCTGAAATTTACTCTTGGAGAAGAAGAAAGACATGAGCAAGATTATCGGTATTGATTTGGGCACGACAAACTCCGTAGTGGCTGTCATGGAAGGCGGCGAGCCGACGGTGATTACCAACTCGGAAGGCGGGCGCACGACGCCTTCGGTCGTGGCTTTCACGAAAGACGGCAATCGTCTCGTCGGGCAGGTTGCCAAGCGACAGGCGGTCACGAACCCGGAAAACACAGTTTATTCAATCAAGCGTTTCATGGGTCGCCGTTTCAACGAAGTGACCGAAGAAATCAAACAAGTTCCATATAAAGTGCAGGGCGCGGGCAACGGCGACGTGCGCATCAACGCAGGCGAAAAAGACTACAGCCCGCCGGAAATCTCCGCGATGATTCTTCAGAAAATGAAACAGTCTGCGGAAGATTACCTTGGGCAGAAAGTCGATAAAGCGGTCATCACTGTGCCAGCTTATTTCAACGACGCGCAGCGACAGGCGACGAAGGACGCTGGCAAAATCGCCGGTCTCGAAGTCATGCGTATTGTGAATGAGCCGACAGCCGCCGCGCTTGCCTACGGTTTGGATAAAAAGAAAGACGAAACTATCGCCGTGTTCGACTTTGGCGGCGGTACTTTCGACGTTTCGATTCTCGAAGTCGGCGAAGGCGTCGTCGAAGTGAAAAGCACCAACGGCGACACGCACCTCGGCGGCGACGACATAGACGAACGCTTGATGGAGTGGATCACAGAAGAATTCAAGAAGGATCAGGGCATTGATCTCTCCAACGACAAGATGGCTTTGCAGCGCCTCAAGGAAGCTGCGGAAAAGGCGAAGATTGAATTGTCTTCCGCGATGGAAACGGAAATCAATCTGCCGTTTATCACCGCAGACCAATCCGGGCCGAAGCATCTCGTGATGAAACTGACGCGCGCGAAATTCGAGCAATTGATCGAAGCGATTTTGCAGCGTCTCAAATCTCCCGTCGAACAGGCGATCAAGGACGCGGGCATTGACGCGAAAAAGGTTGACGAAGTCGTGCTCGTCGGAGGTTCTACGCGCATTCCGCGTGTGCAGGAGATGGTCAAGGATTTGTTCGGCAAAGAACCTAACAAGTCTGTCAACCCGGATGAAGTCGTCGCTGTCGGCGCGGCTGTTCAAGCGGGCGTGCTGTCCGGCGAAAAAACGGACATTCTCTTGCTCGACGTGACGCCTTTAAGCCTCGGCATCGAAACTCTCGGCGGCGTCTCCACTAAGTTGATCGAACGCAACACGACGATTCCGACGCGTAAATCGGAAGTCTTCTCGACGGCTTCGGATAATCAGACAAGCGTCGAAGTCCACGTTATTCAGGGCGAGCGCCCGATGGCTTCGGACAATCGCACGCTCGGCAAGTTTCATCTCATCGGTATTCCGCCCGCGCCGCGCGGTATGCCGCAGGTTGAAGTGACTTTCGACATTGACGCCAACGGCATCGTCAACGTCTCCGCTAAAGACATGGGCACGGGGCGCGAACAGAAAATCACGATCACTGCGTCGAGCGGTTTGTCGAAAGACGAGATCGACAAGATGATGCGCGACGCCGAATCGCACGCGGGCGAAGACGTCAAGAAGCGCGATGAAATCGAAGCGCGCAATCGTCTCGACAGCCTGACTTATCAGGTGGACAAAACCTTCTCCGAGAACCGCGACAAGGTTGACGCCACTGCTGCGACGGACATCGAGGAAGCTCTCGCAGACGCAAAGAAGGCAACAGAAGAAGGCGGCGTAGAGCGCATGAACGACGCGTTCAATCGCCTGCAAACATCTTCGCACAAACTCGCCGAAGCGCTCTACCAACAAAGCGGTACTGCGGCGGGCGACGCGGGCAGCGATCAAGCTTCGGCGGCTGGCGCGGGCGCATCCGGCACAGGCACGCAAGGCGCGACGGGCGGCGAAGACAATGTTATCGACGCAGAGTATGTTGACGTGGATGACAAAAAATAAGCGGCGGTAAATCGTTTAATAGTAAATGGTGAATGGTGGCAAGAAAGGAAACGCTTGTCACCATTTACCGTTCACCATTTACTATTTACCAACATAAATGGCAAAAGAAGATTTTTACAAAGTGCTTGGCATCAAGCGCGACGCTAAGCCCGAAGAAATCAAGAAGGCTTACCGCAGGCTCGCGCGCAAGTATCACCCGGACGTGAATCCCGGCGACAAGTCTGCGGAAGAACGCTTCAAGCTGATTACGGAAGCGCACGATGTGCTTTCCGATCCGAAGAAGCGCGTGGTTTATGATCGCTTCGGGCAGTATTCCGATAACCTCGCGGACGCGGCGGCGCGCGGCGCAACAGGCAACGCTGGCGCGGGCGGACGCGCAGGCACGGGAGCAGGCGGCTTCGATTTTGAAGGCTTCGATTGGAGCAACGTTTCCGGCGCGGGCGGCGCAACCGGCAGCACGGGTGGTTCCAGTTTTCGGGACATCTTCGCAGACCTTTTCGGCGGCAGCGGTAGTGGCGCAGCCGGAGCGCGAACGGCGGAACGCGAACCCGCGCGCCCGCAACCGCAACGCGGCGCAGACATCGAAATGCCGCTCGCGCTTTCATTTGAAGAAGCCGTCAAAGGCATGACGACGAACATTACCGTCACACGCTCCGAGCAGTGTTCGCGCTGCAACGGCGCGGGCGACACGGGCGGCCCCGTCGTCGTTTGTCCGACCTGCAAGGGCGCGGGGCAAGTGCAGCGCACGGGCGGGCGTTTGAAATTTTCGCAGGAGTGCCCGGATTGCAACGGCACGGGCAAACGCCGCCAACCGTGTTCAGTCTGTAACGGCAAAGGCGTCGTGCCGAAAACTGAAACAGTGAAGGTAAGAATTCCGGCTGGCGTGGACACAGGCTCGCGTGTTCGCATTCCGGGCAAAGGCGAAGGCGGCAGACTCGGCGCGCCTCCCGGCGATCTTTTCATTATCACAAACGTCGGACGCCACAAGTTTTTCACGCGCAAGGGCGATAACATTTATGTGACCGTCCCCTTGACCGTGCCGGAAGCGGCGCTCGGCGCGAAGATCGAAGTGCCGACGGTTGAAGGCAAAGCGCAACTGCGTATTCCTCCCGGAACGCAGTCGGGACAAAAGTTTCGCTTGCGCGAGCGCGGCGCATTCAGTTTGCGTAATCCGCAGGCGCGCGGCGATCAATTCGTCGAAGTGCAGGTCACGCTGCCGAAATTAGTTTCCGAAGAAACAAAGGATTTACTGCGCCGCTACGCGCAAATGAACCCGGAAAACCCGCGCGTCGAGATGGGACTGGAATAAGTATTCAGGAGTCAGAAGTCAGGAGACAGAATGAAAGACAAACAACGTTTTTCTTCTGACTTCTGGCTCCTGACTCCTGACTCCTGAAGTTATGAAACAGAAAGTTCGCACATACACGATTAGTGCCGTCGCCACAGAGTACGACATACATCCGCAGACCTTGCGGCTTTATGAGCGCGAAGGGCTTTTAGCGCCGTCGCGTTCCGAAGGCAACACGCGGCTTTATACGGATGCAGACCTCGAACGCCTCGAAGTAATTCTCTCGCTGACGCGCGACTTGGGCGTTAATCTCGCGGGCGTCGAAATCATTCTCAACATGCGCGAAAAAATGGATGCGATGCAGTCGGAGTTCGAGCGATTTTTCGATTATCTGCAAGCGCACGCAGACGAGTTCGCGCGTTTCACGGAAGCGCCGCAAGACGCACCGCCCGGCGCGCTTGTGCCCTCCACGCGCAACACTGCGCTACGCCGCCGCAACCTCTCACGCGGCCAACACTAAACATACACAGAAGCTTGTTTTCTCCCTGCGCGCAGTGATAAAGTTCGCTCTCCATTACGTTGCGACGCATCTTGCCTGAACTCAAATTGGGACGGCTGATTCCGGCTCACGCAGGAATCATTTACAAAATGCGTCTTGCGTTAATCAGCGCCACGGCTTGATCGCCTTCTCGAAAACTTCGTCCGCCGCCGGTGCCCGCGCGCCGCTCCCGCTTCGCGGACATCTTTGCGCTTTCCTTGCGCGAAACGGCGGCCTCATATCTGACTTGTAGGAGAGCGTCCGCATCGTGAAAAACCATCTCGCACGCCCATTATTTACATCGCGCACTACTCTCTTCGTTTGTTCGTTGATGTGGATGCTGCTGTTTCTTTTGACGCCGCTCGCTTCAAGTGTGCGCGCGCAAGACCTCGACAACGCGACGATCAACGGGCGCATTGTTGACCAGAACGGCGCGGTCATTCCGGGCGCAACCATCACGGCGGTGCGCGCCTCAACTGCCGTCGAGCGCAATGCTGCATCCGACGCCGAAGGGCGTTATCGCATCATCGAACTCGAGCCGGACACTTATATCGTGCGCGCCACCGCGACGAATTTCGCCATCGAAGAACGCACCGATCTCGCGCTGATCGCAGGCCAGAATGCACAACTCAATTTCACGCTGCGTCCCGGCAGCGTGACAACCGAGCAGATTGTCGTCTCCGAAGCCGACGCGCCGCTTGTCGATACGACGCGCACGATTGTCGGCGGCACTGTCACGCGTGAGGAAGTGGAATCTTTGCCGGTCTCAACGCGTTCGCCGCTCGATCTGATTTTTACGCTTGGCGGCGTCACGGAAGAACCGCTCTCGACGCGCGACTTGGCCGAAGACCGCAATCAGAATCCGCGCGGCACACCCGAAGAAGCCGGACTCTTTGCTCTTTCCGGCGGCTCTGCTTCCTCCAACAACATCACGATTGACGGCCTCGACAACAACGACGATCGCTCCGCACGCGAACGCTTTCAACCATCCATCGAGGCCATCGATGAAGTGCAGGTCATACGGAATCAATTCTCCGCCGAATACGGACGCGCTTCCGGCGGACGCGTCAACTTGCGCACGCGCGGCGGCGCGAAGAAATATCGCGGGCGTCTCTTTTATTTCTTCAGAGACGAAGCATTAAACGCCAACACCTTTTTCAATAACACGCGCGGTCTCAAGCGCCTGCCGTTACAGGAACAAAATCCCGGCTTTACTTTGAGCGGCCCGCTGCCGCTGCCGCGCTTCGGTGAAGGCGGCAGGGCTTTCTCAAGCGGGCGCAAGAAAACATTTTTCTTTGCTGCATACGAAAACAACACGCTGCTCGACACGGCGCTCATCGACACGCTTGTGCCCGTTGAGCAAAGCAGCCTCTTTCCGCTGCCACAGCCAACTACGCTTGACGGTAGACGCCTCGAAGTCGTCAGCGCTCCGAGTATCCAAAAGGAGGTTGCGCCTTTCGTACAAAGCATCAGCACGCCGCAGCGCAACAACATTTTTACGGCGCGCATTGACCACACATTTACAGACGCGAACAACGGCTCGTTTCTTTACCAGCTCGGACGATTGAAAAACTTACGGCAGTTCGGCGGCGGCTCGCGTCTCGCCGAAGCGCTTCAGGGCAGAACGCGCAACACGGACGCCCTCGCTTATTCCGACAACTACGTTTTATCGCCGAAGCTGGTTAATCAACTGCGCCTGCAAATTTCGCGGCTGACGCCCGCCGTCCAAACAAGCAACGCTGCGAGTCCGGTTGTGCTGATAAAGATCAACGATCCTTTGCCGTCCGACAATGCAGCCAATCGCGACGGCACGCTTGTCGCCGGTTCATCTACCACAGGCGCTTCAGACCGCCGCGAAAATCGCTTTCAAATTCAGGAAACGCTTTCTTACATTCGCGGCGCGCACTCCATGAAGTTCGGCGCAGACGTGCAGCGCATTCAATCAACCTTTATTGATCTCGCGGACGCTTCCGGCACTTTCGATTTCGACAGCGCGGGCGACTTTCTGGCGGGCTTGCCTTCGCGCTTTCGCCAGAATTTTCAAACCGAATCCACACAGCGCAACACATACACAGGCTTCTTCGCGCAGGACGAATGGCGCGTGCGTCCCAACCTTACTTTAAGCTATGGCGTGCGTTACGAAAACGAAACGATCATCCGGGATCGCAACAACTTTGCGCCGCGCGTCGCACTCGCCTACGATCCGTTTCGCTCCGGCAAAACCGTCATACGTCTCGGCGCAGGCATCTTTTATAATCGCGCGCTCCTGAGAACAATTGACGACTTTACACTCGGCAAGCAGCGTCTTTTTCTCGACACAGACCTCGCGCTCGATCCGGCGAGCGGCAGGCGTTTGACTCCAGCGCAGCAAACCAACCTCAGCAGCCAGCGCAGTTCAAACGCACGCCAACTGGAGTTGCGCACCTTCGTTATCGACAACATCAATTTTCCGCAGACGCTTAACGTCAATTCGCCGCTCGTCGCGAGTCTCGGCGGACTGCAAACAAGCTTTTCGCGCCGCCTCGATCCGACTTTGCGTATCCCTGAAAGCTATCAGGCCAACGTCGGCTTCGAGCGCGAAATAGGCAAATCGTTTGTCGTCGAAGCTAACTATACGTTCAATCGCGGCATTCATCTTTTCCGTGAATTCAACGCCAACGCGCCCGTGCTGCCGAGCGGCTTCAAAAGCTTTACGGACTATTTGCTCTCGCGCGATTTCGCGAACTTCCGCAACGGTGGATTGCCGCGCACGCTCTACAACACTTCCGGCTCGACTGCGCCCGCCGGAGAACTCGTGCGCTTCGTGCTCGGCTCTGCGACGACGAGCGACGCGAACAACATTAATCGCATCGTCGAATTCGGCTTGCCCATTTCCGTTATCAATCTCAACAGCGTCAATTCGACAACGGCGCTCAACGCTGCCTTGAGTGCCATTGATGGTTTGCGTCCAGACCCGACGCGCGCCGATCTTCAACAACTCGCTTCGATAGGCAACAGTTTTTATCACGGCTTCACACTTGAAGCGCGCCGCCGTTTTAAGCGCAACAAAGGCGGCTTCGGTTATTCGTATCGCGCTGCATACACGCTCTCGCGCTTGATTGATGATGGCATCGTTAATACTTCGGACGCGCTGGTGGCGGGAGATTTTCGTGGTGAACGCTCACGCAGTCTGCTTGATCGCCGCCATCGCTTTGTGGTCTCCGGCACGTTCGACACGCCCGGTTATCTCGGCAAGCTGCGGTTCTCGCCGATCTTGCGTGTCGCTTCCGGCGCGCCATTCAATATCTCCATCGGCGGCATTGATCGTAACCTCGATGATGTGAGCAATGACCGCCCGATTTTTACGGGCGACACGAAGCTCTTGAAAGCGCGGCATCCGGGTGAGCCGCTCGATCCGTCGATCCTGAATTTTTTCACGCTGCCGAGCATCGGGCAAACAGGCAATCTGCCGCGTAACTCAGGGCTAGGCCCCGGACTTTTTCTGTTCGATTTGAACGTTACGCGCGAATTCAAAGTGCGCGACAGCGTGCGCCTTCGTCCCGTCATTGAATTCAACAACGTGCTCAACAAAACCGTCTTCAGTTTCGGCACGCAGTTCATAGACTTCAATGCCTTTAGCCCGACGGCGAGCGCCGCCACGCGCCAGAATTTTATAGATAATTTTCTCGTCACGACGCGCACGCTCCGCCCGCGCATGATTCGCCTCGGCGTGCGTATTGATTTCTAAACGAAATCCATTCAGCCTTGATTGCCTGAATTTTGCGCGCACGGCGGGCGATCAAAAACCATGAGGCGAAACATGAAAGAGGCCGCCTTCAATTGAAGGCGGCCTCTTTGTGTAAATTGAGCCGGTGGCGCGCGCCGTCGAGTGGCCTGCGCTTAAATGATTATACGCTTACTTCACATCTTCATTGTCGCGTCGCTGTTTCTTTTTGCCGAGCAGTTGAAGGTCTGCGGCGCGAATCAGGTTTTCGGGTTCTGAAGCGTTGTCTGGATATATGGCGATACCGTAGCTCATGCCGAAGGATGCGGGCGCGCCTTCTTTTGCGCCGGATTCCCTGAACGCTTCCTGCACGCGCTGCATTAACTGAACGGCGTTCTCTCTTTCTGTTTCCGGCAGAATCACGCTGAACTCGTCGCCGCCATAGCGACAGATGATGTCCGTTTCGCGCAAGGCATCATCGAGCGAGCGAGCGCATTTTGCGAGCAGGCGATCACCGAATTGATGGCCGCGTGTATCGTTGACGAGTTTGAAATCATCCAGATCGATCAGCGCAATCGAGAGCGGGCTATGATAACGCGTGGCGCGTTTGACTTCTTCCGCCAGCCGCTCGTAAAAAGTGCGGTGATTGAATAGCCCCGTCAAACTGTCTGTGCGCGAAAGATGAAGCAGTTCGCCCGTGTGTTCTTCGACAAAGGCATCAATGGTCGAGCGCGTCGCTTCGTCGATAGCGAGACCGACGCGACGATATATCGCTAAAAGTTTTGCGGGATCGCGCCCGTCCGCAAACTGCGCGAGATGCTCTTGCAAGTAAAGAAAAAGATGCCCGCGCAGCAATTGATACTCGCGCACGAGTTCTTTAACCTCGAAATGCTGGCGCGCGCGAACGCGGCCATGCTTGGCGGCAGTGAGGATGTGCGCGCTTTCAATTTTTTGTTCGTCGAGTTCAATCACGCGCAATATCTCGCGCAGCAAGAGTGGCACGGAATCCATCAGCAGCGGTTCGGCGATGCCTTCCGTCGAGGGCACTTCGTAGTCCGCGCGCACGGCGTCGAGCCAGCGCTGCGCGATCTCGTCCGTGCCGAGTTCGATCAGGTTCTTGAAGTCTGTGAAATCTACAGGAGATAGGGGTTGCATAATAGGATATGACATCGGCGCTCCTAAAAGAATTACCGCGTTTGCTGACCTTTACGAAAAGAGCGCGAAAACCATCGCCGCATATTGCTCCGGGAAAGTTTCTCGCGCCCACTATAAAAGTTAAATGATGAACGAGCGCCGCGCTCCAGAAAACAGGCTTGTCAGTGTGTCAAATGTTCTTCCGGGAACGTATCTGTGAAGGCCTCTATCACGTGCGGATCAAACTGTGCGCCCGCTTGCTTGCGTAGTTCTGCAATCGCTTCCGCGTGTGTGTGCGGCTTGCGATACGGGCGATCCGCTGCGGTCATCGCGTCATATGTGTCCGCGACTTGCACAATGCGCGCCATCAGCGGAATATCCGTGCCCGCCAGACCTTCCGGGTAGCCTTTGCCGTCCCAACGCTCGTGGTGATGCTGCGTGCGTATGCTCAATTCCCTCGGAAGCTTGAAATAGGATGTTAGCATGGCGCCGAAGCTGGGATGTTTTTTCAGCACGAACATTTCAGTCGCCGTCGGCTTGCGCGGGCGACTAAGCACGGCTTCAGGCACAAGGAGTTTGCCGATGTCGTGCATCACGGCGGCCTTGCCCAATTGCTTCAAGCGCTTATCATCAAAGCCGAAAGCCTGCCCTGTGGCGCGCGAAAATCTGGCGACGCGCAGGCTGTGCCCGTAAGTAGAAGGACGCGTGCGCTTGAGACGCCTTAGCAGAACTTCCGCGCCGTCGCCGCAGCATACTTGACCGATTGAACGCAGGCTATGGCAAACGCGTTGCAGATAATTCGCCCACTCGCCGTTCACCAATCGGATGGTCGCCGTGCTAACACTGTCCAGCACCATTTGATCGTGCATATACGCTGCTCCTTACACTTTCAATGAAACTACTTTCGGTTAGCGAGAGAGCATTCAGCGTGCCACGCCCGTAGACGCTCCACGCGTGTTGCGCACAGCGGAGAAATCACTTGCCTTCAAAGCAAAGGCAAAACTATTAAAGGCTAAATCGCCCGAAGTTGAAGGACGTAGGCTAAGATTGCACGTGAGGTTTAGTAAGGCATTAAAGACAGCACTACATTGTCAAAGTGAACGATTCCGCGCGACAGTGCGTTTATCGGGTACACGAAATCGTGCTTGCATGGCGGCAAAGAAAACACGCGCGGCAGGAAACCGCACCATGCTTCGACTTGTGATAAACTCGCCGCTTTGATTCCCGACCAATTTGTTTAATCCCGCAGCCACAAGGTTGGATCAATGAGCGAAGCGCATCTGCCCACAGACAGCGAGGGAGAAGTCGAGACGGCGTTGATTGACGCCGAACTGTTCATCAAATACAGAGCGCCGGAGCGCGCCATCCAGCGTCTACACGCGGCTCTCGAACGCCGCCCGCGTTCCCTGCCGCTGCGCGAACGTTTGCGCGAAATCGCCGCCACACATAAGCACACGGACGAGGCCGCGCGCCAGTGCCTTGCGCTCGCGAGCCTTTATATCGAGCGCGAAGATTTGGAGGCCGCGCATGACCGCCTGCTCGAAGCCAAGCAGCTAGACCCGCGCATCTCCATCGCCACCGGACTCGAAGCTATACGCCGCGCCCGCCGCCCGGATTTTTCGCAACCCGCCGCGCCCGCACAGTCGGCAACCGCTCTGCGTCCCGCTTCCGTATTTGCGGGCGACCTCTCCGCGATCAGCATCTTCGACGCCGTGCAGGTGCTTGAGAACGCGCGCTTGACCGGCTCGCTCTCAATCACGAACGAAGCCGCGCAGGGAAGAATTTTATTTAATGAAGGGCGCATCGTCGGCGCGGAGAGCGGAGATTTAATCGCAGAGGAAGCGTTCCGCAAAATCGTCGAAGCGACATCCGGCGCGTTCGATTTTGAAAGACACGCGGAAGCCTTTCCCGTCACCATCAACGCCGCCAGCAACACCAACCTCATACTCGATTCATTGCGGCAGTTCGACGAAGAGAATATGTAACCGGCTCCAACCTTCCGTTGTTCAATCCGGCAACAGTTCAATCAAGCAGCACGCGTGCGCCAAGCGCTTCGGCGCGTTCGTGTGCGGCGAGCAGCCGCAGGTATTGAGCGTAGTTGCGCCCGCGCGCGTGGAGTCTGGCCTGTTCGGATGTGTTGATGTCGTTGCGTAGTATAAAGTCTAAAAAGTCGTAATAGTCGGCAACCGCCGCGCCGGAAATCTCGCGCGTGTAGGAAGTGCGCGCGGCATCGTCGGAGCGGAAGCCTGCGAGCAGATCGAAGAGATTATCGGTTGTGAGATGCGCCGCTTCGCGCGTCAGTCGAATCGGCAAGCGCAACTCGAAAAAGCGCAAGCCCTGTGTAGTCGTGACGCGGCGCAATTCCTTTGTGCCTTCGCCATCGAAGGGCGATTCCGCATCGACTAAAATGCGCAGAAGGCGCGGTTGATCGCACGCGTCGAGCGTGTCCAGCAGAAGCTGCACGCGGTCTGCCATGAATTTTTCAAACTGCCCTTCAATCGGATACGTGACGCGCCCTAAACAGCCGACGGATTCGCCTTCGCCCGCCGCTTCCTTCGGCAAGCACGCCGGACACGAAGGGCAAATCATCGTTTCCCTTTGCATTGTTTCTATTTCGTCGCGCGAATTCTCGATGAAGCGCAGTTTGTCCGCGTCCGGCACGCCCTTGTCGCCCGTCGTCAAACGCGTGTGAATGTTCCCCAGACTGCCCCACGCGCGCAAGTGTTTTTCCGAATAACGCGCCCGCAAAGGACACGCAAATTGAACGGCAAATTCTAAAGACAATCCTTCTTCCTCTCACCTGAACGGCAACGCGAAAACATAACAACTAACAATTCCTTTATCACTAACACACGAACGCGACGCGCGGCAAGCGCACCATCGAGAGAGCCGCGAAACTGTGCGCGCGATAATAATTTTCATGCGGCGATTCCCTTATGAAAACCGAAATGGGATAGCGCGTCGGCATACATATCCATATCGCTCGCCTTCAAAGCGCCCGCTCGGAGGTGACGCTTGCTTGCCCGCTTCTTTGCGAAGCTGTTAAGCTTGAAAACGTAAAGTGAAAGGCAAAAATGTTATGGCGATTAGTCAAGATTTGTTGGAGATTCTGGCGTGCCCGGCGTGCAAGGCGAAGGTCGAAGTGCAGCCGGACGGAAACAGTCTCAAGTGTGTCGAGTGCCGCCGCGTATATCCGATCCGCGACGATATTCCAGTGATGCTGATTGACGAAGCGACGATTGAGGATGAGGAATCCACACATACATCCTGAACTGCCGCCGCGCCTTTATCAATCTACAGCCGCCGCGATCCTGCGTGATGGCGAAACAACTGCGCCGCACAGGATGCTTTCCGCAGAGCCGCTGGCTGGCGCGCGTTGGGATTGGCAGAGCGTCGAACGCGTGCTCGTCGTGCGCCTGCGCTCCATCGGCGACACGGTGCTTGCCACGCCTTCCTTGCACGCGCTCAAAAGGTTTCTGCCGCACGCGCGCATAGACATTTTATTAGAAGACTGGGTTGCGCCCGTGCTCGACGGATTCGCGGACGTTGACCGCGTCATCACGATCAAGGGGCGCTCGACGGCGGCGCGCGCGCGTGTCGTGCATGAGCTTCGCGCGGCGCGCTACGATGTCGCGTTTAATCTGCACGGCGGCACAACCGCGACGTTTCTCACCAGAGCTTCGGGCGCAAAGCAACGCGTCGGCTACGCTGAATACGCTTACGGACGTTTGCACAATCATGTTGCACCGCCCGCGCACGAAGTCTGGAACAGAGGCGATACGCACTCGGTTGAAAATCAACTCGCGCTGCTCGGCTGGACAGGCGTGCCTGTGATGGACTTGCCGCCGACGCATCTCGCCGTCACGAACGCTGCGTCGGCAAGCGTCAACGCGAAACTGCGCGCCGCTGCATGTGTCAATGAAGATTACGAAGCTTCCACAACGAACGACAACAGCAAGCCTTTCGCGCTGCTTCATCCGGCTGCGGCCTTCGAGTCGAAGCAGTGGGCAGTGGAAAACTTCGCGCGCGTCGCCGAAACTCTTCACGCGCGCGGCCTCGAGTGCGTTGCCATTGCCGCCGCGCACGAAACGGAAACCATCAATGCCCTCATCGAATATTCCAGCGTGCCGATTATTCCTCTGGCTAATCTTTCGCTGCCCGAAGTAACGGCGCTTGCCGCGCGCGCGCGTCTCTTCGTCGGCAACGACAGCGGCATCGCGCATATTGCGGCAGCCGTCAACGCGCCGTCGGTAATCATCTTCGGTTCATCGAGCGTCGCGCGCTGGCATCCTTGGACACGCGCCGCTTATGAAGTCGTCCGCGAAGCGATGCCGTGCGCACCGTGTCCCGGCTACACATGCGGGCAATTCGATGCGCCCGAATGTATCCGCCGCGTTCCTGTCGAGCGCGTCACAGCGGCAATCGAGCGCGTATTGGAAAAATAAAAAATTTGCCTTCGCCTTTGTTGATTCCATTGAATGAAGAAACTAGAGCTATGAAGCAACTGATGCCACCTTGCAAAACAGATTGAGATGCGCCGTGATTGTAGGGGCAGGGCTAGTCCCTGCCCGTCTCCTTATCAAACAAGCGGGCAGGGACTAGCCCTGCCCCTACATAAATCTTATTTCATTATGCAGTTCAGGATGACATCGCAAGCGGTGGCGGAATTAACGCGGCGTTTGCGTGAACGTTTTGTGGTCGTGCTCGGCGATGTGATGCTAGATGAATTCGTGTGGGGTGAGGTGACGCGCATTTCGCCGGAAGCGCCCGTGCCCGTCGTGGACATTCGGCGCGAGTCCATACATCTGGGCGGCGCGGCCAACGTCGTGGCGAATCTCTTGGCGCTCGGCGCACGCGCGGCAGTCGTCGGCGTCGTCGGCTGTGACCGCGCCGGAGAAAATCTGCGCAGGGAATTACAAAACGCTGGCGCAACGCAGGCAGATGAAACTCTCGTCATTGATAAAAGCCGCCCGACGACGATTAAGACGCGCATCATCGCGCACAATCAACTCGTTGTCCGCGCAGACCGCGAGCGCCGCACGCCCGTCGCGGCAGAAACAGAAGACCGCATCATCCACGCGTTGAAAAATCTGCTGGCGGACGCGCACGCCTTCGTTGTTTCCGATTACGACAAAGGCGCTGTCACAACGCGCATTCTCGCAGAAGTTTTGCCGCTCGCGCGTGAACGCGGCATTCCCGTGTTGATTGATCCGAAGATACGCAACTTCGATGCTTACCGTCCGGCGACGCTCGTCACACCGAATCACCACGAAGCACTGCGTTTGACGAACACGGAAGCGGACACGGACGAAGGGCTTGAACAGGCGGCACGCATGATCCGCGCGCGGCTCGGTTGCGATGCGGTGCTCATCACACGCGGCGAGCGCGGCATGATGTTACTGGAATCGAACGGCGCGCCCGTTCAAGTCGAAACCGTCGCGCGTGAAGTCTACGACGTGACCGGTGCGGGCGACACCGTGATTGCCACACTCGCCTGCGCTCTCAGTACCGGAGCAACGATGCTCGACGCCGCGACGCTTGCCAACCACGCCGCTGGAATCGTCGTCGGCAAAGTCGGGACGGCGACTGCCAGCACCGAAGAACTTATCAACTCCTTCGAGTCGCTCGAAGAGAAATAATAGAACTTAATACGGCACTTAATAATGAAACTTAATAAAGAGCGCGTCTCACCACTAATTTGCTTTCTGCTGCTTTGTTCGTTTGGCTCCGGCGTAGTGGTCAACGTCTGCGCGCAACAATCGCAGGAACAGCAACGCGAACGTCGGGTGATTTACACAACGCGCAACGCTTCCGCATCCCTATACGATGCTTCTGCATGTCAACGCAATGCTTCCGCATTCCGATACAACGCTTTCGCATCCACGCGCGATACTCCTGCATCTCCATGCGATGCTTCTGCGACGGCATACAACGCTTCCGCGTCTACGCGTAATACTTCCGCGATCAAGTGTAATGCTTCCGCGATGGCGTGCGATGCTTCTGCGATGGCGCGCGTCGTTCCCGGAAATGCGCCGCAGACCGTTGAAGACTTACGCGCGCGCATCCGCCAGATTTTAAGCAACCCGCAGCTTGCGCCCGCCTTTGTCGGAGTCAAAGCCGTTTCGCTCGATACGGGACGCACGCTTTTCGAGGAAAACGCCGGAAAGCTTTTAGTGCCCGCCTCGAACATGAAAATGTACACGGTGGCCGCCGCGCTTGATCGCCTTACGCCGGAATATCGCTGGACGACTTCCGTTTACGCCGCGAATCGCCCGGACGCTTCCGGCATATTGCGCGGCGATTTGATTGTTTACGGGCGCGGCGATCCGTCCATCGCGGCGAGCTTTAACGACGGTGATTCCACGAAGGCGATTGACGAGCTCGCGGAGAGGATTGCGGCGGCGGGCGTGCGGCGCGTCGAAGGCGCTCTTGTCGGCGACGAAAGTTATTTCACGGGGCCGCCGTTCGGCGCGTCCTGGGAGTGGGACGATCTGCAATGGTACTACGGCGCGGAAGTAAGCGCGCTGACCGTCAACGACAATTCGATTGATCTCTTCGTCAAACCCGGCGTAAGCGTCGGCTCAACATGTGCCATCACGATGGGGCCAGCCGCCCTGCCGCACATCACGATCAGCAATCGCACGACGACCACGCCTCGCGGCACGCGTAGAGAGTTAAGCGTCTATCGAGCCTTGGGCGAAAACACGATTGAAGTCGGCGGAAGTTTGCCGCTCGACGATAGAGGCTACACGGGAGAAATCGCCGTCGCGCGTCCGGCGCAAATGTTCATTGACCTACTGCGCGCTTCGCTCTTGCGGCACGGCGTCACCATCGCAGGCCAATCGCGAATCTTCGATGCGCGTGCGCGCCGCGATGCGCCGCTCGATACGTCGAGGCTGATTGAGATTGCGCGCAGGCAATCGCCGCCCTTGAGTTTCATTGCGGCGAAAACATTGAAGCCGAGCCAGAATCTTTACACGGAGCTTATCTTGCGCTCGCTCGGTGAGCAACAGCGACGCCTTTCGATAATCCCTGCATCTACGGACGCGCGTTCGCCGCAAACAAACGCGAAGTTGACGAGTGCGGAGGCGGGCATCGAAGTCGTCAAAACTTTTTTGCGAAACGCGGGCGCAAACGCCGCCGGAATCGTGATGGTAGACGGCTCCGGCCTCTCGCGCCACGATTTCGTCACGGCCAACGCGAGCGTCGAACTGCTGACGTATATCAGCCAGCGCCCGTATTCGAGCGCCTTCCGCGACGCGCTGCCAATCGCGGGCGTTGACGGCACGCTTGCCAATCGCATGAAAGGCACGGCGGCCACCGGCAATGTGCGCGCGAAAACAGGCACAGTCGAAGCCGTTTCCTCGCTCTCCGGCTATGCGACAAGCGCCGCAGGCGAACGCCTCGTCTTCTCCATCATGGTCAACAACTATCCGGGCGGCGCAGACATACGCCGCACCTACATAGACGCCATCGCCGAACTGCTCGCCTCTTTTAGCGGAAAATCATAAACCGGAAGTTAGATTAATACGCGTTGAATTGCTTCGTGTTCGGGAGATTATATGCCCTTACCCATCGCCCACGGACTTGTTGGCGCAATCGTTGTCGCTCTTGGGCGGCCTCAGGGTACGCTAAACCGTGATTGGCACGTACTCCTCTTGGGATCGGTTTTCGCTATCAGTCCTGATTTTGATTTCTTTCTCATTCAGGGACTGCATTTTGGTAGGGGATTGCATCGAGGGTTTAGCCATTCAATTCTAGCGGCATTTATTGTTACAGCTTCGATGTTAGCCGTATTGGGTATCTCACATCTTAGAAATGTTCTGGCTTTGGGAGCCGCTTTCCTTTCACACGGCTTGCTGGATTTCCTGACTACCAAAAGAGGCGGCGGCGTTGAGTTACTGTGGCCGTTCTTAAGAGAAAGATTCAAGTTAGGACTAATTGGATTTTCTGAATTTCCTGTCGGCTTTAGTTTGAAGGAAGTAATAAAGGCAAGCCTGATTGAGTTGGTTGTATTCGTTCCTATACTTTTAGCCGTGCTGCTAATAAGAGAGTTGGTGTTCAGAAGCTTGAATTCTAAGCGAAAGGCGCAATCTAACGATTCAGTCAAGCCGACCATGATATAGCTTGCTTCTCATCGGAGCCGACGTGATGCTGCTTTTGTTCGGCAATCCTCTCTAGAAAATTTATGCCACAAAACTTAACTGTGCGGTGTTTATATTTTGTTATGCGGCTTCTGCCCGGACACTATCGCGTTAAGGAATGAAGGCTATGAAGATTCTGCTGCTGATTACCACCTTGCTTCTCAACTTTTTGCCGCCCGCTCAGCCGGTGAGTTCAGCTTCTAATCAACCGGGCGCGTCTGAAGAATCATTAAGTTTAACTCCCGCCGAGATTGCGTCGCTCGTCAACGAATGTGGCGCGCGCACCACGCAGATGACAAGGCGCATCTTCGATTACACATACACGTTGACCGCGCTCGAAAACGAAGTCGATAAGCGCGGGCAAGTGACGCGTGAAAAATCGAAGGTCTACGAGGTATCTCCGTTTCGGGTCGGGCGCAGGAAGGGCGGGTTCGCCAGCGTGCAGGTCAGTGAAGACGGCGTGCCGTTTAGCACAGAGAAGATTAATCGCGGACGCGAACGCGCCGTCAAGCAGATAACCGAAGCCGAAGAGAAAGAAGGCCAAGAGGGAGACAGACCAGCGACGAGCGAATATAAGCCGACGTTCCGTTCTTACGGTATTGCGTTAGAGCAACACCAGCTAGGCGGCGCGGCTAAATCTTATTATCCGGTGCGCCCGACAGACTTTCTCGTGTGGCATGAGTTTTATTCTCCGCGTCGCACCGCCTTCAAGGATCGGGAAGCAATTTTATTAAACTTTCGCCCGCGTCCCGGCTACGTTTATGACCGAACGAACGTTCCCTTTAGTGGAGGAATTGAAACTTTCGGGCGGGTGATGGCGCAACTCGGCGGGCGAGTCTGGATAGACGCGATTGACAAAGTCATCATGCGACTCGAAGCCGTGCCAATCGCGGAGATGAATCAAGCGGGCGCTTCATCAATTGACGCGCCGAATGCGAATGTCCCAATCGGATTCGAGTTGATGCGTTTAACTACGGGCACTTGGGTTCCGGGTTGGAGTTGGTACAACTCTTACGGCAGAGAAAAAATCTTCTGGAAGACAGGCATCAGCCGCGCGCGCAAATTCAGCGATTTCAAGCTGTCCAGCACGGAGGTGAAGGACATAACGATAGATGAGCCGAAGTCACAGCGATAATTCCAGCGCGGCTTGATGAGCGTCGGGCTATTTAGGAATCCTGAGAGGGATATTATGTCAACGAGAAAAATCTTCGCAGCTTTGTTTTTGATTAGCACGCTTTTTTTCAGTGTGTCTGGACAAATCGCCGCGCCTGCTCCGAAGCGTGCAACGGGTTTCTTGAAGCGCGCGGTGACGATTGGCACGAACACGCATAACTATCGCGTCTATGTCCCGATGGGCTACAACCCTGCCAAGAAATATCCCGTCATTCTTTATCTTCACGGCGGCGGCGAGTGGGGCGGCGATAACGAAAAGCAGATCGGTCACGGATTAGGCAGCGTGACACAGCTTTTTATGTGGAAATACCCGGAACGGTTCGGCTCTTTCATCGCTGTCTTTCCGCAAACCCGCAGTTATTGGGCTGGCGATGAAGCTGAAACGGCGATAAAAGAACTCGACCAAACAATCGCTGAATTCAATGGCGATTCGCAAAGGCTTTACCTGACAGGCTTCTCGCTCGGCGGTTACGGTACTTGGTATCTCGCCGCCGAATATCCGAAAAAGTTTGCGGCTATCGCTCCCGTCGGCGGAGGTATTCTGCCGCCCGGTGTCACATCGCCAGACAAGATTCCCGCGATGTTCCGGCTCATTGCGCCGCCGGAGATGTTCGCGCTCTACACGGCACAAGACCCGTATGCCGCTTTCGCTAAAGCAATCGGCAAAACTCCGACGTGGATTTTTCACGGCGCGGAAGACGAAGAAGTTTCCGTCATCGAAGCGCGCAAGATGGCATCGGCACTAAAGGCGAGCGGAAACGTCAAGTACACAGAGTATGCGGGAGAAAGGCACTTTGTCACGGATAAGGTATACACCGACACAGAATTCTGGAAGTGGCTTTTCGCGCAGCAACTCGCTCAATAAAGAACTTGATATTCGCCGGGCGTGCAGCACAACAAGCCATTCGAGCCGACTGCCTGAACCGCTCGCCTCTTTTAATGGACGATTATAAAGTGGCTGTTGGATAATACGCGTTGTGCCCTTTCTTTTTAGCGAATGAAATATTTTACCTATGACCTTGTAGCGGCTGCTAACGATTGGATTGAGCAGAGTGAAGAAGAACATCGTAAAGCCGAGAAGCAGTTTTGGTCTGTTGTTGAGGATTATCACTATGAGTTGGAAGGCTTGAAATCTCGCGTCAGTCGAGCAGCGTGGAATTTCTTCCGGCATGGCTTCGGTCATTATGGGCTGCATGACGCGAGGCTTCTCTCCTTGAGCGTCGGCGATGGCTTAGATTACGTCCCTGATGGTGCTTCGCCGTTCCTGCTAAATCGCCAGCGTACAACCGCGAGAGTTGAGTTTCTCAATTATGAGCAGGGCTTACATTATTTATTTGATCTACGTGGTGTGAGCCGTGTTCAAAGTGATCTTTTCATTGAGGAAGATTCTTCTGCCGAAAGCATTGGTGATCTATTCACGTATGAGCTAACAGCAGTAGATAAAGACAATCTTCAGCTTGGCTTTCTCTTTGCTTCTAGCGCATCTATTATTATTCAGTTCCGAAGGTTAGTATTCCGAAGGCATCGGATCAAACGTAAATATGAGATTGGTGAAGCGTATAGGTGACAACAACGGCGGGCACAACAAGTCATTCGACCGGACGCGGAGTTAGCTTGCCTCTCATCGAAAACTTGTGTGTAATTGCGTTGTGTTCCGCGCCTGTCAATTCCATCTATAAAGCGAGTCAAGAAAAAAAGAACAGACTTCTCCCTAAACGGCCATTGCGCCGTTTTTGTGTTTTCTCTTGATGGCCAAGGTGCGGGTTATGCAATCGCACTGATGTAGGTT
>JAABUR0100000363.1_pt1 | contig 51971 bp, 38 predicted proteins | sample 5560091 | NCBI WGS metagenome assembly JAABUR01 (sample SAMN10711879, study PRJNA513375) | rock metagenome | isolation source: Antarctica rocks | place: Antarctica: Victoria Land, University Valley sud | reverse complement strand
TTGCAGTTATATGACCAGTAACTGTTACATTCGCCGCTGCATATACTGCATTTTGAGGATCCCAGTTTGTCCAGCTCTCTGTCCACATAGGTGTGGGTGCCGGAGCAAATGCACCACGGTATGTAACCTGTTTTAAATACTGGGCTGAACCGCACAGTACTAAAATGAGAAAGGTTGAAAGCGTAATAATTTTTTTCATAATGTCAATTTTAAAGAAATTTCGAAGGTTAAGAAATAGTTTTTTTTGAGATGTTTTGAAAGAGAGGAATAGTTATATAAAAGTGAGGATTAAATAAAGAAAAATTATAGTTCCTCCATTAACAAATCTTTATCTTTTATAACTTCTTACTGCCAGTCCTAAAATTTGTAGGTTGCAGTTAATGAAAGTATACGACCAAAAGTATTTGCTGAAAATATTCTGTCAGCAGTCCCATTATATTTCCTGTTTTGATCTATATCATAAAAGAATATCTGCTTTTGGGCAAGTATATCTTTTGCATTGATTTTTACTTCCCATTTATCTTTTTTAAAGGACTTTGCGACCTGGAAATCCAATGCAGTTCTTCCCTGTTCATATATATCAACGTCGTTTTTTGTTCCTACTATATATATTCTCGGACCTACTCTGTTGGCTGAAAGAGTTGCAGATATTCCAGTTTCATCATTAGCATAAGTTAAAGCGCTATTGAATACATAAGGAGACTGCCCCTGAAGATTTCTATTGGAATTCAGATATTTTACATCGATCTCGCCGAAGCGGTTTAGTTGAATTTTTGACCAAAGTATAGCAACGTTAGCAGATAATGTCAGCTTATCTAATATACTTTTTTCTGAAGAACCGAAAAAAGTACCGATGAGGCTTCTGACCTCACCCTCGATACCATACACTTTAGCCGACTTTGCATTTTGATAAGTTGCTGATCTGCTTCCATTTGGATTAGACACCAATTCTATAGGGTTGGTAAAGTTTTTATAAAAGCCTGAAAAAGAAAAAAGCTGCGACCTGCCGGGGTAAAATTCATAACGCAAATCATAATTAGTGATAGAAGATCTTTGCAATAAAGTATCGCCTTCTATTGAATAGCGGCTTACAAAATCAAAAAAAACAAAAGGAGCGATTTCTCTGAATTCCGGTCTGTTAAGTGTTTTAGAGAAAGCGAAACGCAGGTTTTGCTTTGAAGTGAAAGAGTAAATCAAATTAGCAGATGGTAAAATATCAAGCTTTGAGGAAGTAGTATGTACAGGATTAAAGTTTGTATTTACAGAATTTAATTTTTGGCTATAATTTTCTAATCTTGCTCCATAAATAACTCTTATTCTTTTGCCAAATCTTTGATCAAGCATGGCATAACCGGCAGATAAAGATGAGTTTGCATCATAGACATAAGTCGGTTGTGTGCCATCGGCTAATGTGAAGCCGCCTGCACCATCAGTAAGCTTTCCTCCTAAGTTCTGCGGAGCAAATATTAACTCTTCAGGAAGATTTAAAAGACTATAGTTAAAATTCACACCTCCTGAATTATACTGCGCAAAACCGAGTAATCTCGCATTAAAATCTCTAACCCTTCTTTGAAAAGATGCTCCAAACTTTAACTGATTTTGTATAGCACCTCCCACAGAGAAAGGTTGGGTAAAATCAACTTTCGCACTTGCAATTTTTTCATTTGTATTCGAATAAAAATGCGTTCCCCCATTATCAGGCACCGGCCTTCCTGATGCAACATCCGCGGTAGGTTTTGTAATATTCGGAGATGTAAAATAGATAGACTGACGAAGATCAGGAATAGACCTTTTTACGAAACTATATGCTCCGAGCCAATCAATCCTTAAATTTGATTTATTAATTATGTGATTTCCGGAAAGCTGTGTTGAATATATTAAATTACTGGTGAACCATCTGCCATTCACTTTAGCAACGAAATTTGGATCACCTGAAAAGTCAGGACTTCCCTGTCTTTGAATTACTCTGTCATCGCTATTTATACTTAAAATATTTTTCCAGTTTAAAGTACTTTTACTATTAAGTTTTAAAGAAAAATTGGCAAGTCCGCCTAAAAGTGTTTGTTCATAATATGTTTTATCATGGTATTTATCCTTCCACTGCGGTTCTCCGCCAGGGGCAGACCGGTCATAGTCAAAAATATTTCTGTCACCTTCGGTATATCCTGAATTATTATTATAAGTAAGGGAAAAAATCATTCCTAAATAATCGTTCCCTTTTCGCTGAATATTTAAACCTTTTGTGAACTGAATATTGGCATAAGGCAAAGCTTTTTTAGTCTTAAGCGCCCAGTTATTATTAAAATAGGTTACATACTTTGCTTTTTCTGTCGGCAGCAGTTTATTAAACGTTGCGATGTCTGGTATTTGCGAAGGCATCGCCCTTGTTCCATCATCAACTCCCAAGAAATCCCATTTTCCACCTTTATAATAAGTTTTATCTTTAAATGTTGCAAGTGTGTTATATCCAAGTCCTAATGTAAGGGTGGTGAAATTTTGAGAAGGGATTGATTTAGTGGAAACGTTTATCAACCCACCCGCAAACTCGCCAGACATATCAGGGGAAGCTGTTTTATAAATGACCAGGTTATCTAAAATGTTTGACGGAAAAATATCGAAGGCAAAAGCTTTTCTGTCACTTTCAGAACTTGGCAAAGGAGCGCCGTTAAGAAAAGCTGCATTATAACGGTCGCTTAATCCGCGGATGACAACAAACCTGTCGTCCTGAATGCTTGCTCCGCTTACTCTTTTCAAAACATCACTAGTATTTCTGTCTGGTGTTCTTCGGATAGTTTCCGCCGACACACCGTCACTTACACTCGAGCTGTTTTTTTGGGCAGCTAATAATGCGCCTACGTTTTCCCTGTTAACCCTCGTTCTTACCGTTACATTGTTACCATTGGACCGGGAAGCCTGATCAAGTGAAATATTAAGGGTGGTGAATTCAGTCGAAGAAACCACCACATTAGAAACTATTTTCGTATCATAAGAAACATAGCTTCCGCTTACACTATAACTACCGGAAGGAAGGCCTGAGATAGAATAGCTTCCGTTCAAATCGGTTGCGACAGAGCGTTTAATGCTGTCTATACTTACAGTTGCGCCGATAAGAGGATCACCTGTCTTACTGTTTATTACTTTACCGGTGATTTTACCGGTTTGTGCAAGCAGATTTAAAGAACTAAGCAAAAAAAACGAAATAAAAATAAATCGCATAAAAGATAATTAAAGACGAAGAAAAAATGATAACTGAACATGACAATTACAGGAAAATATTTCTTTTATTGCTATGTTTCAGCTTATTTATAAGCTATACGAAATTGAGGATCATGTATTACCAAATTGTTAACGTAAGATTACTTTAGAGTTAATAAATATTTTAGTAATAAAAAAAATTAACATTGATAAATAAACAATTATCCGACATTTATAGCATCCATTAAAAACAATTAATATAAAATATTCATGAAAGAGAAGAAACATAAATACCTCGAAGACTTATTTGACGAACATATTTGTCTGTCAGATGAGCAGATAGAAATTCCGTTATTGATTGAAAAGGCGCAAAAAAAATTTGACCAGCTTATATCTCCTCAAAAGGATACTACTTACAAATATTCCGATGCAGAAGATTTGTTTAAATACCATAACCAGATCAGAAAACACGAGGACAGGAAAAAAGAAGTGAGCGATGAATTAGCTGAAGTGGAAAGCTTATTAAAAGAGTTTTTAACTTCTTTGGAGGGCGGTAAAATTTCGTATGAAAAGAAAGATGATAACGATAAGTCTAAGAACACATATTTGTTCTGGTTAGAAGGAGATCAGGTAAAAACCAACAGATAAAGTTGATTAAGTATTAAATAAGACTTCAGATAGACGTTTTAAATAATTAAAGCCAAAACCTTCATTTTTAGGGTTTATAAAAAGAGCAAAAAACTCTATAAAAGTTCCTTCTGGTTTAAAATTTATTTTAATCGTATTCAAAAAAGAGGCCCCTGTAGAAACAGCGGGCCTTTAACGATTGCTTGCTATATGAGAGAGTTGAACGGATTTCTATATTTATTTACTTTCGTCGTTTCAATATTGAGGAGAGATCCTCCTTTTTTTGTTTTTTTTAATTTTCCTGATGCAAAAATAGATGCAGACTTTTCAATCTTACAATAACTTATTGTTATCATAGTATAAAAAAAACCGAAGTCTTTTTACCTCGTCTTATTTTTAAAATTATGATCCGTACATTTATCGTTTTACAAGGAAAAGCTGTAATAAAGATTAAAGATTTTAAAGAATAAACACATTGTTTAATGAAAATATCTATTCTGTTTTTTGCTCTCCTGCTTTATGTTGTTAATCTTAATTCACAAACAACATTGCGTTCTCCTAAACAGGTTGATAAAAAGATGCTTTATGTAAAGGATCAGTCTGTAGAAATGCCATATAACCGAATGATACAATCAGCAGGTAAAGTAGTTACTTATGGAAACTCTGATTTGGAAAATCATGCATTAGACCTGACGGTACTTCCTGATAAAAAAAGTGTTGCTGTTGAAGACAGGTATGGAATGGCTATTCTTGATATTAAAACTGAAAAGATAAAAACCCGCTTTAGTTTCTCCGACAGTACCAAATATAAAGATGCCATGAGCACTTACTCGGGCATTACGTCTTTAGTCTATGACAATGCGACTTATATAACCTGGAGTGCAGTGGATAAAATTAAAGAACGCTCATACATAATGATTGCCCGATGGGAGGGAAATTCTTTAAAAAATATCTTTTCCATACCTTTAAAAGCCATCGCTCCGGCGGCTTTTGCTTTGCCCAACCAGATTATTATCCGGTTTGAAGCAGGTAACCCGTTTTTATATGTGGTATTAAATGGAAATAATCAATTGCTAAAAATAAATTTTTCAACCAGGCAAACTGTCTGGACTGCAGCTACCGGCGTTGCTCCTTTTGGTGTATGTATCGCAGATAACAAAGCTTATGTAACAAACTGGGCCGGCTCATTGGTAACAGACAGTTCGCAGGAAAATGCAGGTACGCCATGGGGCAGCGCTTACACCGACCCGGTTACCGGTGCTGTAAAGCAGGGAAGCTTGTCAGTTATTGATATAAATAATGGAAAATTATTAAATGAATTATCATTAGGCCTGCATCCCAACGCTGTCATCAGCAGTGCAGATAATCGTTTTATATATATTGCCAATGGCAACAGCGATTATATAAGCGTAATTGATATAAAAAGCGAAAAAGTTATTGATTCAATTGCAGCGGGTTTATTTTCAAAACATTATGCTTTTTATGGCAGCAGCCCAAATGCTTTGCTTATCGACTCTTCCGGTAATACTTTGTACGTCGCCAACGGGTTGGATAATGCGATTGCTGTAATAAAATTAGGCAAAAATGTTTCTTCAAAAGGGTTGGGTAAAACAGAGGTTAAAGGTTATATACCTACAGAAGCATATCCTTCAGGGATTGCTTTGATTAACCAACATCTGTACATTGCCAACCTTGAGGCAAAAGGTGCAAGAGTGCTTTCTGAAGCCAAAGAACTGAAACAACCTGACAGTACATTTCTCAATGCTTATACTATTCATAAAGAGCTTGCTTCGCTCAGTATTATTCCTCTTCCTGACCAAAATATGTTAAAAACATATACTGAAAAAGTAAAGAAGCTTAACTTATTTTACAGGATGGCGCTAACCCTTCAACCGCCAAGAAAAAATATACTGCCCCGTCCGTTACCAGAGAGAATTGGTGAGCCTTCGGTATTTAAACACGTGGTATACATTATAAAAGAAAACAAAACCTATGACCAGGTTTTCGGCGATATCAAACAAGGAAGAGGCGACAGCCGTTTGTGTATTTACGGCAGCAGCATTACACCAAACCAGCACAAACTGGCGCAGGATTTTTCTTTGTTAGATAATTATTATGCCTCCGGAAAATCATCTGCAGAAGGACATGTATGGACAAGCGCTGCGATGGTGCCGGATTATATTGAGAAAAATGTGCGGGCATGGTTCAGAAGCTATACGCATCGCCTTGCAGATGCAATGGCCTATAATAAAAATGGTTTTATCTGGAACAACGCTATGGACCATGGCAAAAAAGTACGCATGTACGGCGAAGCGTGCCTGACAGGTTATGATACAAAAATGAAGTGGATTGATATTTACAATAACTATACTTCCCGTCAGCCTCTTGATCTTAAAAACACCACAACTATTGCACGGATAAGACCTGTTATTTCACCCGATTATCCTGATTGTGATAATATTAATTTTACCGACCAGTTGCGTGCAGATATTTTTATCAAAGAATGGAAAAATTACGAAAATCTTCCCGGCGACCGCTTGCCCGATTTAATGGTGCTTTCATTGCCCGATGATCATACGGCGGGTACTGCACCTGGTTTTCCGACACCCCGGGCCATGGTGGCAGATAATGATCTTGCTCTCGGCAGAATTATTGAAACCATTACGCAAAGCCGTTTTTGGGACTCAACAGTGGTCTTTGTAACAGAAGACGACTCCCAGTCAGGCTGGGATCATATATCATCCTACAGAACTGCCGGTTTAGTATTAAGTAAATATTCAATTCTTAATAAAACCATTCATACCAATTACAACCAGACTTGTATAGTAAGAACGATTGAACAGATTTTAGGTCTGTCACCAATGAATATTATTGATGCTACCGCCATGCCCATGTTTGATTGCTTTACCAATAGAAAATCAAATTATAGCTATAGCTCCATTCCTAATAAAATACCTTTAAACGAAATGAATAAGCCGTTAAGCTTATTAAAAGGAAAAGCAAAGTACTACGCAAAATTATCAGCCAACACCGCATTCAAAGAAGTGGACGGCGGCGATGATGACAATATGAACCGGATATTGTGGTTTGATGCCAAAGGAGAAATAAAATATCCGGTGTCAAAATAATTAAATACAATAAAGTCTGCTGCTACCTTTGCATATGCGTATAGCAGTTGACGGAAGATTTTTACGGCAGAATGCAAGAAAGAGTCACCGCATTTTTGTAAACGAGGTAATTTTACATCTTATAAAACAATATAGCGAACATCAATTTATACTTTTAACTGATACAGACAAGGCTTCTTTTATTAATCTTCCTGAAAACGCCAGGTTGGTTACCATTACTCCCAAACCAACTAATATTGTTTTGTATAAATGGTGGTACGATGTAAGACTGCCACTGGTTTTAAAAAAGCAAAAGGCAGATATTTTTGTTGGCACATATGGAATATGCAGTTTAATGACCGCTATCCCGCAGTTATTGATTATGCAGGATCTGGCAGTTATTAGTAATTCTTCTTCTTACGAAAGTAAATTCTCATTCTTTCATAAAAAATTTACTTTTCAGTTTTTAAAAAAAGCCGCAGTAATTGCTGTATTTTCTTATTGCACAAAAAAAGAAATTATTGGTAAATATGCACTTGCGGAGGAAAAGATTACAGTAATTGGCAATGCTGCTGACAGTTCTTTTAAACACTTGCATTGGGAAGAAAGGGAAAAAGTAAAAGAGCAGTATGCGCAGGGCTGCGAATACTTTCTTTTTACCGGAGGTTATATTCAGCAAAAAAAAATAATTAATTTATTAAAAGCATTTTCTGTTTTTAAAAAGTGGCAGAAGACAAATATGAAGTTGGTAATTGCAGGAAATATTGAAAGAAATAAAGATTTTTCAGAAAAATTAAATACTTATAAATATAAGAATGAAGTATTTTTTGCAGAAAATCTCTCTGTTGAAGAACTGTCAAAAGTGACAGCAGGCGCTTATGCAGCTATTTTACCTTTTTTTGACCAGGGGTTTGCAATGGCTGTTTTAGAAGCCATGCAATGTGAAGTGCCGGTAATTACATCTGCTGACAGCAGCATGGCAGAAATAGCGGGTGATGCTGCCTTGTATGCTGACCCGGCAAAACCCGAAGAAATAGCAGAAGAGATGAAACGTATTTTTAAAGATGAGCAGCTTCGCAATAAAACGGCAGCAGCAGGAAGGGAACGCGCAAAGCAGTACAACTGGGATGCAACAATTGCACTTACCTGGCAGGCCGTTGAGCAAGCTGTTTCCGGATAATCTCCCTTACTTTTGTGGCTTAAGAGAACAATTTTTATTGATTAATGACTGCTTCGAAATTTTATTAATTTAAGAAAAATGCAAAACAGCACTATAACAATTGATGTACAATTAGACCCTGACAAAGTGCCGCAGCAGATATCGTGGCGCGCTTCTGAAAGCACTGCTGAGAGGGCTCAGAAGGCGAAAGCTATGATGATTTCTTTTTGGGACGCAGCAGATAAATCTGCCCTGCGTATTGATTTGTGGACAAAAGACATGATGGTAGACGAAATGGCGGATTTTTTTTACCAGACAATCGCAACTATGGGCGACACATTTGAGCGGGCAACTCAAAATAAAGATTTAGCGAATGACATGAAAAACTTTGCAAAAGATTTTTATAAAAAATTCAGAGACTCACAATTACAGACTAATAAGCTTGTTTAAAGAAGGTCATTGAGTCAATAAGCCAATAGGTCATTAAGGCAATAAGCCATTAGCAGAAAACTTGCGGCTTGTAGCTTACAGCTAAAGGCCTGATTGCTAACTAACATTAAAACTAAAAACAATGGCTCTCGAACAAGATGTAATGGCAGAAATGAAAGATGCCATGAAAGCTAAAGATGAAGCTGCGCTGCGTGGCCTGAGGGCTATAAAAGCAGCAATAATTAACGCAAAAACAGCAGAAGGCGCCGGTGGAGTGCTGAAAGAAGAAGACGAAAGCAAGCTGTTGCAAAAACTGGTAAAGCAGCGCCGGGATAGTCTTGAGATTTTTGAAAATCAAAACCGGGAAGACCTGGCTAAAAAAGAAAGGGAAGAAATAACCATCATAGAAAAGTTTTTGCCTAAGCAAATGTCTGCAGAGGAATTGAAAAGCAAGCTATCAGAAATTATTTCCCAGGTAGGAGCATCTTCTCCTGCAGATATGGGAAAAGTGATGGCAGCAGCTACCAAACAATTTGCCGGAAAGGCAGAAGGAAAAGCGATCTCTGCAGCGGTGAAAGAATTGCTTGCTAAGTAAATGGGTTAGCTAAAGAGAAGACTTCACCGCCAAGATGCACTAAGTACCACCCGGTTTTCTCTCTGCTAGCCTGTGCGTGTTTTCCTCTGGGTTCTTTGCGGTTAAAAAAATGGTATGTAAAAGCGTATGGCAATAGATATAGTCTTTTTAATACTAATGATCCTTGCGGTTTTTAAAGGAATGAGCAGAGGCTTTATTGTTGCTGTTTTTTCCCTGCTCGCTTTCATCATAGGACTTGCGGCAGCGCTTAAATTATCTGCAACTGTTGCAAAGCATCTGCATGATAAAATGAGTTTTAACGGATATTGGTTACCCGTTCTTTCTTTTGCAATAGTGTTCATAGGTGTAGCATTGCTGATAAGATGGGCTGCAGCGCTTGTAAAAAAAACAGTACGTCTTGCCTTTCTTGGATGGATAGACACCCTCGCAGGAATTGTTTTATACGTCGTTATTTACCTGATGGTTTTTAGTGTTATTTTGTTTTTTGCCAATCGCATACATGTAGTTACTCCTCAACTTCGGGCTGCCTCCAAAACCTACTCTTTCGTAGAGCCGTTTGGCCCCCGGGCTATAAACCTTGCAGGTAAATTTTTCCCGTTTTTCAGTCACATGTTTTCTGATCTGACCCGTTTTTTTGACCGTGTATCTAAAAAAGCGTAGAAGGATAATATTTTTTTTAAGATTTTTAAACTATTTTAGTAGTACAATGTATGTACTGTTTTAGTTATGTTTACATAAACCAAAGCAATCTTTCGTATTATTTCTGTTTATTTGTATAAATAAGATTGTTTTGCCAATAGACTATAACTGCAGATGAAGTACGAAATCAAACACCAGGATAAATTTAAATTTGTAGAAACCGGTACAGGGCAACCTTTAGTCCTGCTTCATGGCTTGTTTGGTGCATTAAGTAATTTTAAAGATATTATAGATTATTTCAGCAGCAGCTATAAAGTTGTCGTTCCTATGCTGCCTTTATTTGAGTTAGATATCTTTCATACTTCTGTAGGGGGCCTGGCAAAATATGTTCACAGGTTTATGGAAGCCCGGGGTTATACCAATGTTAACCTGCTTGGCAATTCTTTGGGAGGTCATGTTGCCCTTGTTTATATTTTAAAACATCCTGAAAGAACCAAAACTTTAACGCTTACAGGAAGCTCCGGTCTTTTTGAAAGCGGTATGGGCGACAGTTATCCAAAACGTGGTAATAAAGAATACATCAGAAAGAAATCTGAACTTACTTTTTACGACCCTGCTATGGCAACGGATGAATTGGTAAATGAAGTTTTTGAGATAACTAATAACCGGATAAAAGTCATTAAAATTATTGCCTTAGCTAAAAGTGCCATTCGTAATAATCTTGGTACAGAATTAAATCGCATAAAGCAGCCAACGTGTCTTATCTGGGGAAAAAACGACACCGTAACTCCGCCATTTGTAGCAGAGGAATTTCATAAACTAATTCCCAACAGTGAAGTGCATTTTATAGATAAGTGCGGGCACGCACCTATGATGGAGACCCCGTCAGAATTTAATGTTATACTTGAGCAGTTTCTAAGTAAAAACAAACAGCATGCAGCTATGTTGGCGTAGAGTTTGCTCCTTATAGAAAAACAAATGTTTCGGAATGTTAGCAAACCAATTAATATCAAATCACTATCCTGCAGTAGAGCCTGAAGACCCAATTTTTCGCGCTTTGCAGTTGATGGAAGATTTTGACATTCATCACATAGCTGTGCTTGATCATAAAAAATATCTCGGCCTTCTCAGTAAAGATGATTTACTTGATGCAAACGATGATACTCCTGTAAAAGATATGATGAGCCGGATGCTGCAAAAATCAGTTAAGCCTGGCGAGCATTTTCTTTCTGCGTTGAAATTAGCTTCCCAGCATAATCTTTCTTTAGTTCCTGTAGTTGATAATGAACACGAGTGGACAGGTGCAATTCCTTATTCTGAATTACTAAAAGCCTCGGCACAATTTACAGGCGCTGAAGAACCGGGTGCAGTTATTGTGCTCGAGATGGAGCGTAAAAGCTATTCTTTTGGTGAAATAAGCCGTCTTGTAGAAACCAATGATGCTTATATCACTCAGATGAATACTTCTTTTGAAGCTGAAACAGGACTTTTAGTCGTAACTGTTAAAATAAATAAAATGGAGATATCTGATATTATCTCCACTTTTCAACGGTACGAGTATACGATCCGCTACTTTATAGGTGAAGAACATTATGAAAATGAGCTCAGGTATAATTATGATCATCTAATGTCTTATTTGAAATTTTAATCAGGTTATCAACCTTTCTTACTTCTTAATTCAATTTGTTAATATCTGCCTTTATCAGTTTTATTAATGCTTCAGTTTTTACATTTACAATATAAAAAAACGCAGGCTTTCCTGAAATGCAAAATTTATGCAGATTATTCTTTCTTTCAGTTGTTCTAAATTTTTCAGGAATAACCGTTTATTCACAATTAATTGAAAAAGCCGCTCCTTCTCCCGTTACAGTAACTGCTCCTCCCTCTGATTCTCTCAATGACTTAGTTGTGGTTTCTGATATTATAATTACAGGTTTTAAAAAGACCAAACCTTATATTATTCAAAGGGAAATTCCTTTTAAAAAAGGTGAAAATGTTTCGCGTTCAGATCTTTCTTCAAAGCTCAGTTTATGCAAACAGCAATTAATGAATACAGCACTGTTTGTAGATGCAGATGTAAAAGCTGTTGCGCTTGACAGTAACGATATTTTTATTGATATACACGTAAAAGAACGGTGGTATTTATTTCCCGTTCCTTATTTTAGAATTGTAAGCCGCAACTTTAATACATGGTGGGTAGAAGAGAATCACAATCTCAACAGGGCAGAGTACGGGCTTAAGTTTATGCAAAACAATGTGAGCGGCAGAAATGATGACCTGAATGTATGGCTTATTTCTGGTTTTACCCAGCAGTTCTCTTTGCGTTACAATAATCCAAATATTGATAATAAGCTTAAGCATGGAATAAATATAGGATTCGGAATAAAGCGTAACCGCGAATTAAATTATGGCATGGACTCAACCAGGCCTAATAAAATAAGTTTTGTAAAACAGGACAATCGTTTTATAGTTAACCAGAATTATATTGATTTTGCCTATACCTACAGACCTGCTATAAGAACGAGGCATACTTTCAGAGCTTCTTATGCCAATACCCGCATTGATGATCTGGTGCTGAAATTAAATCCTCATTATTTTGCTGCACCAGCTACAAGGCTTACATACATTGGTATTAGCTACAACCTTTCCTACACCAATCTTGATTATATACCGTATCCTTTAAAAGGCTTTGCAGGCTACGCAAATATTTATAAAAGATTTGGAAGAAATGCTGACTTTTGGCAAATAAGCGGAACAGGTAATTACAATGTAAACTTTGCTCCGCGTTCATTTCTTCAGTTGCAGGCAGCCGGGTTAATCCGTTTTCCTTTTAACCAGCCATATATTTCAAACAACCTGATGGGCTCCAGCGATCTTTACCTTCGCGGACTGGAATATTATGTGGTAGAAGGAGTGGCCGGCGGTGTAGCCCGCGCTACGGTAAAAAATGAAATATTATCCTTTAATCTTAATAATCCGGTAAATAGTAAAACCTATGATAAAATACCTTTCCGGGTATTTATAAAAGGTTATGGAGATCTTGGTTATTCCTACACGCCTAACTACGGTATTAGCAGGCTTAACAATAAAATGCTGCATACCTGGGGCGTGGGTATAGATGTAACCACCTTTTATGATATAGCAGTAAGACTTGAATACAGCTTCAACCAGTTAGGTGATAAAGGATTATTTATTCATACCCAGACTGATTTTTAAATTTGTTGTATTATAAAAATTTGCGGAGCGGCATTCAATCTCTATAAATCTTTTGTTGTATAGCACCTTTGTGCTTAATACCTTTGCGCAGCGGCTAATCAATTTTATTCAATGCTAATAAAAACTACCTCTTTTTTTACCGCAGGTAAACACTTATTAAAATTATCAGAAAGCAACCCCACAAATAATTTATTGTAATGAAAGTAGCCATATACAGCCGCGGCCTCGATGCCGACCAGGAAGTGCAGTTGCTGACCTTACTGGAGGAATTGAGGCGCTACCATATAGAAGTTTGCCTGCACAAATCGCTCGTCGGCGCCAAATCCGCTGTAAAGATGCTTCCGGGAGATTTTTCCGTATTCTCACGGCATGATGATCTCAACTCAAGCATAGATTGCATTATAAGCCTGGGCGGGGACGGTACTATGCTCGATACTGCAACGCTCGTCCGCGATAAGAAAATACCTATCATGGGTATTAACTTCGGCCGTCTCGGCTTTCTCGCCGGCACGGGCAAAGATGAGATCAGCGTGGCTGTAGAAGCCCTTGCGCATGGCAGGTATATTATAGACAAAAGAACTTTATTACGCTTAAATGCCAATATTCCTCTGTTTGATGATACTCCTTTTGCATTAAACGAATTTGCTATTCACAAGCGGGATATTTCGCCTATGATAAAAATCCATACTTATTTAAATGGTAAATTTTTAAACAGCTACTGGGCTGATGGTATTATTGTATCAACACCAACAGGCTCTACAGGTTACAATCTGAGCTGTAACGGACCGATCGTTTTTCCTGACAGCGCCAGTTTTGTGATAACTCCGGTGGCGCCTCATAATTTAAATGTTCGTCCCATCGTTATACCTGACAGCAATATCATAAGCTTTGAAGTGGAGAACCGTACCGGCCATTTTATCTGCACTTTAGATTCAAGGCGTGAAATTGTTGAAAATGAAGTTAAGCTTGCGGTAAAAAAAGAAGACTTTGAAATTTTGTTGATTGCATTAACAGAAAACAGCTTTCTTACGACTCTTAGGGAAAAGTTAACTTGGGGCTTCGACAAAAGAAATAAGTAGCTTATCTCAAATAAAAATGATTTTTTTGTATTAATTAAAATTGTGCCAATACTGGTTTATATGAAAAAAGCAGCAATTATTATCTTAGCCGGTCTCATCAGCATCAGCAGCCGTGCCCAGGATTTAAACAGTTATATACAGGAAGGTGAATTTGGCGTGGCTATAGGAGGCGCTCACTATTTCGGTGATATTAATAATCGTGCAGCTTTTAACCGCCCTAAATTCAGCGGCGGGATTTTTTTTCGCAAACAATTTGGTAATTATATTGGTTTAAAAATAGCCGCAAATTATGCCCGTTTAGGCTACGCTGACAAGTATAGTGATAATGAAGTGCAAAAGCGCCGAAACCTAAGCTTTAATACTAATATCTGGGAGTTTTCACTCAGCGGCGATTTTAATTTTTTTAAGTTTTATCCCGGCGTTTCCGGCTACAACTATACTCCTTATGTTTCTTTAGGTGTAGGCGTTTTTTCTTACGATCCTTTTGCTTATCTTAATAATGCAAAATATTTCCTTCGGCCTTTAGGCACTGAAGGTCAGGGGAGCGCTGCTTATCCCAACCGAAAACCCTATGGTTCTATGGCGCTTTGCCTGCCGGTAGCTGTAGGTTTTAAGTATAATATAAATGAAACCGTAAATGTTTTTGCCGAAGTTGGCTATCGCTTTACCAACTCAGATTATATAGACGACGTCAGCACTACCTATGCGCCTGATGCTTTTCAACCTTTACCTGATGGCACCCCTTCTCCCGCGATGCAGTTGTCTGACCGCAGTTATGAATTGGGTGAGCCTATCGGTATCAAAAACCGCCAGCGCGGTAACAGTACACAGAAAGATGCTTATGTGATCGGGCAGGTTGGTGTTTCTTTCAATATCTCCTCTTACCGTTGCCCTAAACCTTAAATAAAATTAGGAAGGCTTTTTGAATGGTATTTAATATATGCCTTCTTCCTTTGTTAAGAAAAGTTCTTCGTCATCTATTTTTAAAGAGAACTTATTAATAAATTGAATATAAATCAATAATCAAATAATTACGAATTTTTTTATTAATTGTTCTAATTTCGCTATATTATCAATCTATCATCAAATAAATAAATGTCAACCACTCTAAACAAATTTCAAATTGATAAATTAGGTAATACCTTGATTTATCTTTCTAAAAACGTTGGAGATTTTGGAAAGACAAAAATTTTGAAATTGTTATTTCTTTTAGAAGAAAAATCTATAAAAGATTTTGGAGTTCCATTTTTTGGATTTGACTTTGAAGTTTGGCAGTATGGGCCAGTTGTAGAACAAATTTTTGAGGATTTAAATGGCACTCATAATCCATTTTTAAATTCTTACATCCAAAGAGCAAGTTGGAATCCAGATGAGTTTGAAGCTATTGCTGAATTTAATGATGATGAGTTTAGCAATAATGACATTTATTTAATGGAAAAAATAATAAACCTTGCAAGACACAAAACTGCAAAAAACTTAGTTGATATAACTCACGGAGAAGGTTCTTTATGGAGAAAAACAGCTAAAGAAAACGGAGTATTAGATAAGTTTGAAGCAAAAACATTGACTAAAACAAATATCCTGATTGATTTTACCACTGTCTTAGAAAACGATGGCTATTTGAAAGAGAGATATGAAGGCGCTTTAGACTTTCTGCAATTTACTAAACAAATTAAATCTTGACTTTTGTTTTCTGAAGGTCAGCTTCTTTATTTTACTCCATTTTACTTTAAAAATGGCAATGAGCCAAAAAATAAGTTTTTCCTAATACTAAGGAATATCAACAATATTACTCTTGTAGCTTCATTGCCAACAAAGGTAAATAATGCTCCTGCCTTAATGAATGATTCGCACGGATGTGTGAACCATGATGAACGAAAATTCAATTGTTACGTATTTGCAAAAGACAAACCGGTGTGCGATAATGGATTTTCATTTAAACTTACAACACACATTTACGGTGATCAAATTTTGGATTATTTAATTGCGGAAATAACCGACTCGAATCGGATAATAGAGGGCAGGGATTATGAACTAAAGGGATTATTACTGGAGAAGAATTAGAAGATATAAAAAACTGCATACAAAATAGCAATAGCGTAAAATCCAGAGTAAAGAAACTTCTTTTTAAATAATCTTGTCCCAACTCATATACATTTGCTAAAAATATAATTATTACTTTTATATCTTCAATTATACCTTGTAGCAATATTTATATAATTATCTATTAAATCTTACTAAAAATGTCTCAACAAAATTTGCGTTTTGAAACATTGCAGGTTCATGCGGGTCAGGAAGCTGATCCTGTTACAAAATCACGTGCAGTTCCTATTTATCAAACTACTTCTTTTGTTTTTGACAGCGCCGAACATGCTGCTAATTTGTTTGGGTTAAAGGCATTCGGCAATATTTATACGCGCCTGATGAACCCTACGACAGACGTATTCGAAAAACGTGTGGCAGCTCTTGAGGGCGGTATAGGCGCTTTGGCAATGGCTTCAGGCCAGTCAGCGCAATTTATTGCATTGCAAAATATATTGCAGCAGGGAGATAACATTGTTTCATCCAGTTACCTGTACGGCGGCACCTACAATCAGTTTAAGGTAACGTTTAAACGCCTCGGCTTTGAAGTAAGATTTGCGGATCTTGATAACCCTGCTGACTTTGAAGCTAAAATCAACGACAGAACGCGTGCCCTTTATGTAGAAACAATAGGTAATCCCGGCTTCAGTATCCCTGATTTTGAAAGACTGGCAGAGATTGCACAAAAACACCAGATACCCCTGATAGTTGATAATACCTTTGGCGCTTGCGGCTACCTGTGCAGACCTATAGATTTTGGTGCAAATGTAATAGTAGAGTCAGCAACCAAATGGATAGGCGGGCATGGTACCAGTATAGGCGGAGTTATTGTAGATGCAGGGAACTTTAACTGGGGCAATGGTAAATTTGCTTACTTTACCGAACCGGATGAGGCCTATCACAACATGAAGTTTTGGGAGACATTCGGAAGCGCAAGCCCGTTTGGTAATGTTGCCTACATCATCAGGGCAAGGGTAACAGGTTTGCGCAGCTTAGGTCCCGCTGTCAGTCCGTTTAATTCTTTTCTCTTTTTGCAGGGATTGGAAACACTTAGCTTACGTGTGCAACGCACAGTAGATAATACTATGCAACTGGCCGAATGGTTGCAGGCTCAGCCACAGGTGGAATATGTAAATTATCCCGGACTGAAAGGCAATAAGTACCATGAGCTGGGCAAAAAATACCTGCGCAACGGGTTTGGCGGAGTATTATCTTTTAAAATAAAAGGCGGAAAAGCAGCAGCAGATACATTTGTAAATAACCTGAAGCTGATAAGTCACCTCGCTAATGTTGGTGATGCCAAAACGCTGATCATTCATCCTGCCACTACTACCCACGAACAACTGAGCGATGCCGAACAACTTTCTGCCGGTGTAGAACCCGGAATTTTGCGCGTTTCTCTTGGTATAGAACACATTGATGATCTCAAAGACGATATAGAAGCAGCATTTAAAACGTCTGTACAATAGTTTTAAGAAGTTTTTCTTAATTAGTTAGGTAAGCGAATTGTTTTTCTTAAAATAATAAATACCTCATTCTTGCACAACTGATAATCTATTCTCTCCGATAATATAGGAGGCAACAGTATTGAACTTTCGGTTGCCTTTTTTTAATGCTGTTAACAATTTTAAATGGAACAGATAACAATTATCATAGCTTTTACACAACAAAAAATTATTAATGGAAAGTACCGAATTGGCCGATACAATCGAAAAGATTATAGAAGAAGCTGAAAAGCTAATTCAATTTTACATGCAAAATGAGCAAGACAAAAGAATAGCCAGCGGAAACGTATCTGTCTGTATTATAGACCCCGAAGGAAAAATCTATGGAAGAATGTTTGGAACAAATAAAATAAGGGCAAGAGAGTCGTATAGAGTTGCCTGGACAAAAGCGAGCCAGGTTTATATAACCGGAATGAAAACGGGAGAATATGAAAAACTTGCATTTAATAATGAGGTAGATGAAGAGAAGTTTGGCATTGAAAGACCGGATTATATCGGTTGGGAAGGCGGGCAACCCATTACTTTAGCTGATGGAAACATCCTTTCGGTAGGGTTTAGTGGTTTTCGCGGCGTTGTTGATTTGGAGATTATGGTAAAGGCTTTGGCAGAAGTAAATAAAAGATAAGAAAGGAAGATATTTATTTATGTAATTAGCAATAATTTTTCCTTCAAGTGGGGGAAATCCTCAATTAAGACAAGCAATAGAGGTTGGATATACCTTGAGTTGAACAGTTTCGCCAATACATTATAAGCAATATATTAATAAGCTATAAGAAGTATTTTATTAATTCAAAGCTGTGATGAAATAGTCTGTATAATTATATAGAAGCCCATCAAGCTCCCATGGGGTCTTTTCAGCCTCTTTAGCAATCTGTATAAAATCTTTTTCGTTTTCTAAATAATACTTATGCATGTCTTGCGGCATAACCAAAAAAATAAATTCCTGAAGTTAATGATAAAACAAAAGCTGCAAAAGCAATATATCCTGCTATCATCAGTAAGAATGTTTTAACTGCTGACTATAGCGTTTTTGCAGCTTAATAATAAAATCTAACATTTTTTCTCAATAATGACTCAAAAAATAATTTTAAACTAAATAATTAGTTTATACCTTTACTTAACTAAATACTTAGTTGTAAATGAAAAAGACATTGACCAAAGCCGAAGAACAGGTGATGCAGGCTTTATGGAAAACAGAAAAAGGTTTCTTAAAAGATATTATTGATGCACTGCCAGAGCCTAAACCTCACTCCAACACCGTGGCGACCATTTTAAAAATCCTGGTAGAAAAAAAGTTTGTAGGAATAGAAACTTTCGGCAGGCTAAACCAATATTATGCTTTGGTAAATAAAGATACTTATTCCAACAACTCAATTAAAAACCTGGTAGAAGGTTATTTTGACGGATCATTCAGTAATGTGGTTTCTTTTATGGTAGAAAAAAACAAACTGAGTGTAGATGATCTTGAGCTTTTGCTGAAACAAATTAAGAAAAATAAAAAGTAATGTAATGCCCACGTTCGCTTATTACCTTCTCAAGGTTTCGGTTTGCAGCGGCTTGTTGTATGGCTACTATTTTTTTATACTGCGCAATAAACGATTTCATCAATACAACCGTTTTTATTTGCTTTCTGCCGTTGTGCTGTCTTTTATCATTCCTCTTATAAAAATTAAATTCTGGAACGAAACAGTGCATGAAATGCCTGCCATCGAACTATTGAAAGTGGCAGCAACACGTGATGCTTTTGCAGAAAAATCATTTGAGTTATGGGATTTCAATTCCCTGGCTGCGGTGTTTTATTCAATAGTGTCTGCAGCCTTCTTTATCTGGCTTTTAATGGGCGCAGTAAGAATAGTTGTACTAATAAAGTCAAACCCCTGCAAAATCTGGAACAATATAAATTTTATTTTTACCGAGGCAAAAGGAACGCCTTTTTCATTCTTCAAATATATTTTCTGGAATAAAAATATAGACCTGCAAACACAGGAAGGTAACCTTATCCTTCAGCACGAGCTGGCGCATGTGCTTGAGAAGCATAGTGCCGATAAGCTGTTTATGCACATAGCTTTAATTATAGGCTGGCCAAATCCTTTCTTCTGGTTAATACGCAAGGAACTTAATATGATTCATGAATTTATTGCAGACGAAAAAGCAATAAATGACGGAGACACAAGTTCTTTTTCGGCCATGCTTTTAAAAACTGTTTATCCGCAGCACTCTTTTACAGCTCTTGAAAATTCCTTTTTCCATTCACCCATAAAAAGAAGATTAATTATGTTTACCACATCAAAAAAACCAAGGTATTCTTATCTCCGCAGGTTAATGATTTTACCATTATTAGGCTTTGTAGTTGTATTTTTTTCTTTTAAAACAAAAGGACAAACTTTACCTGATCCAAAAAATAATTCAACTAAACCAGTTACGGGCACGGTTCGTATTACAAATGAAATCAGTATGCAGCAACGAAGCAGCAAATATCTGCAACAAGGCAGCACGGTTCGTATTACAAATGGACATATTGATACAACAATAAAAGTCGAAGTCGCTCCTGAAGGTGTCACAGCAATTACTAACGGACACATCAACACAAAATCTGACAATCATGACACTTCTGCTGCATCTAAAGCTCTCGTTGTATTAGATGGAGTACAAATGAGCTGGAAAGAATTTCAAAGAAAAGACATTGCACCGGAAAAAATACAATCAATGACTGTTTTAAAAGGTAAAGGTACAACATATAAGTATGGTGAAAAAGGAGCAGACGGAGTTATAGAAATAATTACAAAATTCGTTGTTGGTGAAAATCGAAAAGAAACTCCCCAGGACTCTGCTAAACCCGCATTTAGCAGAGTTTTTACAGTAGTTGAAAACCCGCCATATTATGCTAAAGGAATGACAGCTTTTGCCAATTACATACAAACTGATATGCAATATCTCAAAGAAGCAATAGCAAACAAAAAAGAGGGTGCAGTTTCTATACAGTTTATAATAGATGAAAACGGAAAGCTTAGCGATTTTAAAAAAGTAAGCGCTGTTGGATCCGGTCTTGAAGAAGAAGCAATAAGACTGTTAAAAAATTCATCGGACTGGAAGCCGGGAATACAAAACGGACATAAAGTGCCGGTACAGATAGTACAGCAAATTATTTTCAATTTGCCAGGGAAAAGTGTATAAGAAGCGAGTATAAGATTAAAAAAACAAAAAAGTAAACTATGCTCACATTCGCTTATTATCTTTTAAAAGTCTCCGTTGTATGCGGCTTATTGTATAGCTATTATTTAGTCGCTTTGCGTAATAAAAAGTTTCACCAGTATAACAGGTTTTACCTGCTGCTGACCGTATTGCTGTCGTTGATAATTCCATTGGTAAGAATTAAGTTCTGGCAAGAGACTGCACCGCATGAAATGCCTGCAATTAAGCTGCTGAAAGTTGTTGCAATGCGCGATGCCATCGCAGAAGAGTCACTAAGATCTGCTTTAGAATCGTGGATTGCAAACAATATATTTTTAGTAATTTTTTCTCTTATATCTGTCACTTTCCTTTCCTTGCTTGTAACAGGCATAATAAGAATTATTATATTAATCAGGTCAAACCCAAACAAAAGCTGGAACAATGTAAATTTTATTTTTACGGAAGCGAAAGGAACGCCTTTTTCATTTTTCAGATATATTTTCTGGAATAAGAACATAGATCTGCAAACGCAGGAAGGTAAGTATATACTTCAGCACGAGCTGACTCATGTGCACGAGAAACACAGCGCTGATAAATTATTTATAAATACCACTTTAATCATTGGCTGGCTAAATCCTTTCTTCTGGATAATCCGCCAAGAGCTTACTATGATTCACGAATTCATTGCAGATGAAAAAGCGATCAGTGATGGAGACGTAAATACTTTTTCAGCGATGCTCTTAAAAACTGCTTATCCGCAACATTCTTTTACAACAATTGCAAATTCCTTTTTTCATTCACCTATAAAAAGACGATTGATTATGTTTACAACATCAAAAAAACCAAGCTATTTTTATCTCCGCAGATTAATGATTTTACCATTATTATGCTTTGTAATAGTGTTTTTTTCTTTTAAAACAAAAGGAGAAAATTCCTATAAGTCTTCAAATAATTCAGCTAAAGCGCATTCTCCAATTGCTATGGATAAAGATTTAAAAGAAAAAATTTATAAAGTGGTAGAACGGTGGGTAGGAGTTGAGCCTTGTGAAAGCTGTTTAAAAACAGGAGTTAATGTGCTTGAAATTTCAAACCTTGATAATACCACAAAAGTCAAAACTGTTTTTGCTTCTGACAATTACTTTGACTTTGGTAATAACAAGCTTTTAATGACGAAACTTGATGAACTAAGCAAGCAGTTAAAAATGCCTTTTGATGTTATTGTGCCTATATACTTCTTCAGCTACGATGATCAACAATCTCTCAACCCAAACGTAACACAACCTTCACCAGAATTGATTAAAGCAGCACAGGAAAAAATTAATAACATTAATAAACAAAAGACAGTGTATGGCCCGGTTGTTATTGTTTTTTTGTCAAAGAATTACAATAATAAGACGGAAACTAAACCTGTAGAATCTGCTATGGTAAATTCTGGCATGGTTGAAGCGAAGTTTCCTGGCGGCGTTGCAGCGTGGACAAAATTTCTGGAAACAAATTTAAATGCCAATGTTGTTGCAAAAGATAGAGCTCCGAAAGGAGATTACACAGTCAAGCTTCAGTTTATCGTAACAAAAACAGGTGAAGTTAAAGACATTTCACCAACACAAATTCCTCCCCGATGTCCGGATTGTGCAATGGAAGCCGTAAGAGTTATTAAAACAGGACCAAAGTGGGATCCGATGTCAATAGATGGAAAACAAGTGACTTCCAAACTAACCCAATTTATCACTTTTAGTGTTAATGAAAACTAATACTACAGCTTCGAAACCATTTTATTTAGGCATTATAATGCTACAAAGGATTTATACAAAATCCGGAATAAAGGCCTACAAACATTTAGAATAATCTGCGGGAAATTTTCTGAAAGAAACTTTTTTAAATCTTCGATTTGAATGAAGTACATTACAATTTCGATTTTAGTAAGCTTTTGTGCTGCCAATATATGCGCCCAGCAAAGTGAGATTGATAAGAACAAATTAGCAGACTATTTTCAAAACGAACAATACAACGATGCCATCAGGTATTTGCGCACTATTGCTGCAAATCGTTCGAATGACATTTATGTTCTCAACTCTCTCGGTTATGCTAATTACATGAACAAGGATTTGCAAAAAGCTGAAGATTATTATTTAAAAGCTTTTAAAGCTGATACGCTCAATTTTACCGCAAATAAATATTTAGCCTTAATTAATACAAATAATAAACAGTACAATAAAGCGCTGGGTTATTATAACAGGCTGGTAAAAACCCAACCCCCAAATGGTATTTTGTACAAATATATGGGTGATGTTTATGCAGAAAAAGACAATACAGACTCAGCATTGATCATGTATTCTGCGGCCTGCAACCTTCAGCCGACAAATCCAAAAATAGTATCAGCTTATGCAAACGAGTTATTATCAGGTAAAAATTACAAAAGCACAGATTCTGTTCTCAATGCTTTTCTTGCGTATGACTCTGCAAACTCATCTGTAATGATGCTTGCCGTACGCTCAGCTTACGAACAGGAAAATTACCAGCAAGCTGCCATATTTTCAAACCGCTGGCTACATGTTGATGTTATAGATATAAATACCACGGTTCATCTGGCTGTTTCTAATTATAATCTTAAAAATTATATCGTATGTTATCAGTTATGTGATACGCTTTTGCAACAGCGCATAGAGGCGGAAAGCATACTATATTATGCGTCAAGAGCTTTGTATAAATTAAATCAATTTAAAAAAAGCAATGAGTTGTTAGTGCAGTGTTTGAATAAGGCCATTTCTAAAAATGCCGATACTTACCTGTCTTCTAAAGCGGATAACTATGAATCGCTGAAGCAATATAAACAGGCTATCGCTGCATACGATACTGCTTACTATCTTTTCAAAAGCCCTTTAAGTTTATACAATATCGGGCGGTTGTATGAAAGCGGCTTAAAAAATAATAAAGCTGCTTATCAGTATTACTCAAGATATCTGAAAAGCGGGAAGCCGCAAAGTAAAGATGAGAAACGTGTGTATGCGTATGTGAAAGAGTTGCTTGGTAACAAACGAAAAAAATAACCTCAGCCTGCTGACCGACAAAATCAATATTAATAAAAGGTATTTTTTTATTTTACGATATTTTCTTTTACCCCAGATCAATATCAAAATTCACTAGTTCTACAAATTCTTCCAGCCTTGCATCTATATCTTTTTTTGTAATTTCTGTCAGGCGCTGAATGCCGAATTTTTCTACGCAAAAGCTTGCCAGGGCGCTTCCCATTATGATGGCCGTTTTCATATTATCAAAAGAAATGTCTTTTGTTTTAGCAAGATGACCAATAAAGCCGCCGGCAAATGTATCGCCTGCACCTGTAGGGTCAAACACGTCTTCCAAAGGAAGCGCAGGAGCAAAAAAGACACTATTTTGATGAAACAATAAAGCGCCGTGCTCTCCTTTTTTAATGATAAGGTATTTCGGACCCATCGTTAAAATTTTATTGGCGGCTTTTACCAGGCTGTATTCATGGCTCAGCTCTCTCGCTTCGCTGTCGTTTACCATCAGCACATCTGCCATGGTAATCACTTCTTTCAGGTCGGCAAGCGCCACTTCCATCCAAAAGTTCATGGTGTCCATTACAATAAGCTTCGGGCGTTTTTTCATTTGCTGTATTACGCTTTTCTGCACCGAAGGCAGCAGGTTTCCAAGCATCAGAAAATCACAATCCTGGTAACTTTCCGGGACGACGGGTATAAAATCGCCCAGCACATTTAACTGCGTTTCCAATGTATCACGGGTATTCATATCCATGTGGTAGCGACCGCTCCAGAAGAAAGTTTTTTCGTCTTTTTTAATTTGCACGCCTTCAAGCTGTACGCCGCGGGCATTTAAAGCTTCAAGTTCCGCCTGAGGAAAATCTCCTCCTACTACTGAAATCTGTTTAATTGGTTTTGTAAAGTTGGAAGCGCTCCAGGCAATATATGTTGCTGCGCCACCGATAATTTTATCTGATTTTCCGAAGGGAGTTTCAATAGCATCAAAAGCCATTGATCCGACAACCACTAAAGACATAAATGAAAATTTAAGCTGATTTTTTTAAAAGCTGTTATGAAACTTTTTTATTATAGCAGGCGAAACTAAATGATTTTTTATAAAGCAGTGTAAAGAAGTATTTATATTAAAGCAGTTAGTTTTTTCATCTATAAATTATATTAGGCTGAAATAACTGCAGCCTAAAAAATTTTATCAATAGAAAATATATGATTTTTTACTTTTATTCATTTTGCCTTCAAATTTGTTCATAAGTAAGATTACTGCAGGCAAGTTCAGACAAAGCAGTTGGTTTTTGCCGCAAAAGTTATTTTATTGCAGTTGTTTTCCGCGTTGCTTCGGGAAAATTCCCGTATTTAAAAAAGTAAATTTCTCTGCAAAAAAGGTCTTTTCCACGGTTTTAAAAGCTGCAGTAAAAAGTAGATTTGTATTAAAATTGCTAAACAAAATCTTTTAAATATGAAAGCTTATATCCTGTCAGCCGTATTTATTTTTACGATCTTACGCTCAGAGGCACAAACCGCGGATACAACGACTGCTATTATTAAAACCACCACCTCTGCCGCAACAAAAACCGCAACTTCTAATATTAATGTAAATGTTGGTGATACCTCAAATCATACTAAAGCAGCAGTTAAAAAAGACAATATTGAAGACAAAGAAGTAAGTGTAATGGAATGGTTTTTGGTTTTTTCACCTATGCTTATTTTCCTTATTATTTCTATAAGCCTCAGAAATATATTAAAAGGTTTTGGCCTCAGAGACGCACTGCAGGATAATGAGCAAAGTAAAAAAACAATATTAAATCCCAAGTACACGTCTGCAAATCTCCAGGCATTAGTTACCAATCCTGCTATGACGGCTTTACTGACTCCTACTATCCAAATAAGTGACGGAGTTTATCCAAAAAGCAGCAGCCGCTACATTGCTTTAATTACCAGTACAGTAACCTGGGCAATCAGCCTTTGCCTTACTTCTTACTTTATTTACGCATACATTAAAACCGGTAAAGCGCCTGAGCTGAACAAGCTGACCGATATTGTTTTAACGCTTGGAATTGGTGTTGTACCTTATGTATTTAATAAAGTAAGCGAAGCTGTAAAAAGTTAAATGACACGAGGGATAAACTGCTGAAACCCTTTTAAAAACAGTAAGCACCGGGCAGCCGAAAACGGAAATAAGAGTAGGCTTAATAACAATCTTTTATGGCAACATTTCATTCAAAGCTTGAACTTACCGAGGGTAAAGGACATGCTATTCTTTACCTGAAAAAAGATAATAATGCCGGTACAATCTTATTGCAGATAAGAGATGGAGAAGAAGGCAGTACCACAGTAGTGCGGGGCATAAAATATTGGGTCGAGTGGCATTTTTGGAGTGATCAGAATGCAACGTATGCTTTAAGTCTTGATGGTCCTCAGTGCCCTCCGTTTCCTGTACATGAGCGGCTTTATAAATATGACAGGCCACATGATGATGAAGCTACTTTTTCTTTTACGTGTTAAAAATGTAAGAAAAATGAAAAAAATACTATTAATGTTTGTTATTGGTTATTCAATAACTGCTGATTCTCAAACCCTGCCTTCAGATTTAAAAAACAGGATAGCTGATAAAAAGAGCAAGAAAATTTTATTTACTCCTGATCAGCATTCAAATTTTTATAGCTGGGTTTCCCAGATTTCGCTTACTGCGCAGCAAAAAGATAAAAAGGGAAACTTTAATCTTGATTATAAAAACAAATCAAATACTGATATCTTTCATTTCGGTGCCAGCCAGGCGCTTACTGAAGGCAGCTCAGAAGTTACACCTTTCAATTTAGAAGGTATTTCTAATGGCACAGCTGTTAAACTGGGTTTTACACATTTTTTCTGGAAACCACAAATGAGCGCCGTGCAAAGAAGAAACTTTGAAGATGTCAGAAAAAAGCACTTTGCAGATTCAGGCAAGGCTGATGATCCTTTGATTACTTATGACTCGTTATACACTTTGCTAAATGATTTTGAAAAAAACAAATTGGCAGAAAGCAAAGTCTTTTCTCATCCTTTGTTATTTAATGTGTTGTACCAGGTTGAAAAAAACACTTTTGAATTTGTAACTGACTCTGCTGCATTAGTGGTAAATCAGCAAAGCCAGTACGCACATACATTTACTGCAGGGCTAACTTATTTTTTCAGAACAGCAGGCAAAACGCAGCAATTGCTCAACTTCAGCGCAAGTGTATCCTCCAATTATAATCCAGGTAAAAAAATTAACCTGATTGTTCCTTTCGGAACGACAAGAAACTATTTCAGCGAAGATATTATTCTCGGTGCGCCTAAAAGACAAACAGATGAAATATTAGCGGCTGAATACAGGATAGGAATAAATAACGATAATCAGGAAAGTACTTTCGCTTTGGGTGCGGCGATAGATTATTCTATCCAAAAAAAACTTTTGGCTTTTCAATTACCGATATATTTTCTGCGCGGAAATAAAGAAGATAAAATAACAGGTTTGCAAGGCGGCATACGATTAGGATATCTTACATCCACTAAAAGCGGGGAATTTAATAGTTTCAAAAACGGTTTTTCAGCCGAATTAGTAATTACAGAACCGTTTGATATTTTTAAATAAATACAATGAATTGAAATGGTAAGAAAAATTAACTCTCTTAAAACCTTTATATTGCATTACCACTCTAAAACCTAATGCAAAAACAAGCCATAAGCAAAGAACAACTTTTTGGAAATCCTGACTTTCGTGGATTGTCTCAAAACAAAGATTTTTTAGAAGATAGTGTCCGGGAAGTTATCATTTTGCCGATACAGAAAGAGCCTGGATATAATGCTGATAATATTGTACGGAGTAAAAAGCTTGTACATCCTTTTATAAAGGCAGGAAGCAAAAAAAGACCGGTAAATCTTGTGCCTGATTATGCCCTTAAAGTTGAAAATAATTTTGCATGGATACTTGATGCCAAAGCGATGAAGTATTTTATCTTACTTGTTTTTTCAACGATTATTACAGTTTCCGGTTACACCCAGACTTATATTTCCATCGTTCCGTGTCTTACCAATGATGCCGGTACGCTTGCCGAAAAATCTAATTTTTCTTTTGAGATCGGGAGACAATGGGACGTTTTTAGTTTGGGAGTTGATGCGGGTAAAACAAGTCTGGGTAAGATTCGTGGCAGGGATACAACGGCTTATATAGAGATACGTCCTAACTTAAACGTATTTCAGCAGGGCAAATTTACCAACACTTTTACCGCCGGTATCGGATTTATTTTCAATTCAAAGCAAAGCCTGATGACTGAGCTTACTTCCGGTATTGAATATGCCTTTAATACAAAAGTACATTTTAATGTTTATTTTGGTCAATATTACTACAGCGGCAGAAGAGACGCCAGCAGTGTTACTTTCTTTGGCTTGTCGGCCATGTTGTATTTTTTACCTTCAATTCATACATCATTAATAAAACCTAAGGCTGCATAGAATATTTTATACATTTTTGCTATGAAAAACAAATTGCAGTAAAAATCATTTAAACATCTACTCCCATGTCAGCATGCAACTTCAATATTCCCTTCCCCGCGTCGCCTGAAGAATTAATAGCAAAAGCTAAAAGAGGAATAAACGGTGGCGGAGGCGCCTTTACCGGAAACGCAGCGAGCGGAAATTTTAAAATGCCAACGCCTCTTGGTGCAATAGAAGGAAGCTATACTATACTTAACTCTGTTATTAAAATCGCAATTACCGATAAGCCCTTTTTTGTTAGTTGTACAAGAATACAGGAAGAGTTGCAAAAACAATTGGAAGGTTAAGGAAATAAGCGGGAGAGAAATACAAGGAAACTGGTTGCCGACCTAAACTTCAGCCATTTGCTTTTATAGATTTTAATTTGCCAAATTTTATCGGTATAAAAAAGCATAAAGCCTGTAAATAGTACAAGCTTTATGCTTTTATCCAAAATCAGATTTTATTAAATAGATTCTTCCCTTATTGCCCGTTGAATTGTACATCATTTAAACCAACCTGCAATGCAACCCCGGGGTTTTTGGGCTTATAAATAAAGTATACCGTGTGAAACTTTCCATCACTTACAGGCTCGAGGCTCAAATGGACTGCGGCTGTTTTTTGTCCGGCTTTAGGTACAGATAAGCTTCCGTTGCCGATAATTTTTCCGTTTTCACCATCCAGTCTTGCTTCAAAATCCAACGCAGCTTTTGGCGCTTCCTGCCAGCCTAAAGAAAGGTTGGCAGATTTTACGTCAGTGAGGTCAATACTGTCAAGTGCAAATGAGCCTCCGGTTTGCGGCAGCAGCAATAAGCTCATACCATTATATTTCATAAAAGTAAAACCCTTCACTTTTTCATTGCCTTTAAAACCTATAATGTTGCTTCGCAATGCCAGAGAAGTGCTGCCGGTAAGCGCTTTTATATTATTGCCGCCTCTGTCTGTATAGCTTGCAGATAAAACCAACATTGCATTTGGCTTCTGATTAGCCAGCGGATCAATCACTCCATTTTGCGGCAGCGATTTTTTTATAGCCTCTTTGTTACCCAATGACAATACCCACGTTACAATCTGCGCTGCATCACCTTGTGAAAGTGTAGGATGAGCAGGCATGGCAACTTCTCCCCAAACGCCGCTTCCTCCTTTAATGATCTTATTAGTAAGATGATTCATGGCGTCAGGATCTTTTTGGTATTTCTGAGCCACCATTGTGTATGCCGGTCCTATTGACTTTTCAGTTTCTTTATGACAGCTTTTGCAGTCAAGAGAAAGCATCAGGCTTTTGCCGCTTATAGATGCCTGACCTTGCTGATGACCCATTGTTGCCCCTGCTTTATCAAAACCTTCGACATATTCGGTTGAAATATACAAATTAGCAGGATTTATTTGCGCTGTATCATTGTCTTTTACAATAACAGAATATTTTAAAGGCTTTCCGGGAATATAAAAAGATTTGTTGCCACCTGTCAGTTGTATAGCTACTTTCGGTTCTTCATTACCTGCATATACCCTGATTTCGCCACTTTTTGTGGCTGCTCCCTCCTTATCTTTTACATCTACAGTAATTCTGTAGTCACCCGGATAGGTATACGTATAATTGATCTGAGGATCAGAAGTTTCTTTTTTTGTGCCATTTCCCAAATCCCAGATATACGTCAGCTTTTCTTTTTCAGCATCTGTTGCGGCAACAGTTGCTTTGATGGAAAAAGGCAAAATGCCAGAAGTTTTATCTGCATTGAGGGCGGTGATTTTTGGAGCTATATTGCCCGGGTTGTAATCAATGCGGGAAAGACCTGCATCCGGGTTTTTAGCAAACCAGCCAGAGCCATATTCCAGCAAATACAATTTTCCATCCGGTCCAACTTCCATATCTATGCAGTTGTTGAGCCTGGTATGTTCCATAAAAGGTTCCATTTTGTCAAAGTCTCCATTAGGTAACATAGTAACCGCTTTCATCCATCCGCGAATCCAATCGTAAATAATTAGTTTACCATTGTAATAATCAGGCAGGCGAGTTTCTTTAGGCCACATATCAGTATAATAAACAGGACCAGCCATAGCATTTCTGCCACCGGCGCCAACCTCGGGAAAATCAGATGAAGCATCGTAAGGATACCAGATAAATGCAGGTTGTGCAGGCGGAAGATTGGTTAGCCCGGTATTGTTTCGCGAGTTATTTACAGGATGAGCAGGGTCAAATGCAGCGCCGCTTTCCCCTGTTGCATAATTATATGGGTGGTAAGGATAGTTGTTGCCTACAAAAAGCGGCCAGCCAAAGTAACCTGCTTTCCGCGCCTGGTTTACCTCATCATATCCGCGTGGTCCGCGTGTATTAAAGCTGTCTGTGTTGGCATCGGGACCTACTTCGCCCCAATACAAATTGCTGTTTTTTTGATCTACAGAAATACGGTACGGATTCCTGTCTCCCATTACATATATCTCAGGCCTTGCCTTGTCTGTACCTTTGGGAAACAGGTTGCCTGCAGGAATTTCGTAGCTGCCATCGTCTTTTACTCTTATGCGCATGATTTTGCCACGCAGGTCATTTGTATTGCCTGCAGATCTTCTTGCATCATATTGCATTTTGCCGGGAAGGTCATTTAGCGGCGCATAGCCGCTGTTTACATATTTTGCTTTAGGCTCGTTAAACGGTGTAGAATTATCTCCGGCAGAAACATACAATAATCCATCAGGACCGAAAGCAATGGAACCACCGGTATGGCAGCAAATCTCACGCTGCGCTTTTACTTCAAGAATAACCTTTTCTGAAGCGTAGTCCATGGTATCCTTTTTCAAAGTGAACCTTGACAAACGGTTTACCGAAGAATCAACAGGGCTGTAATAAATATATATCCAGTTGTTTTTGGCAAAATTTGGATCTTTGCTTAGTCCCAGCACTCCTTCTTCGGCGTTTACACCGGGAGTATGTGTTTTCCAGTAGACATTAAGATAACCAGCCTGCTTCACGCTTTTTGTCTCATGGTTGTACAGCATAATTTCTCCGCGCCGTTGTGCGATAAGCACATCAAGATTTGGAAGAATAGTCATTTCTGTAGGCTCAAAAAAAGTGCCTTCAACCAATGAAGTTTTTGTAAAACGATCTTCCTCAGGCGAAAACTGTGTCTTTGCCTTTGCATAATCCAGTTTGATATTATCACCTATAGCATACTGAATACCGGCTAAAAGATGTTTTAAATAAAGGGGATCTGTATAAGACTCTTCGGTATGACCAAGCGCGGTATAAAAAGCACGGCCGCCATCATAGTCATGGTACCATGCCATCGGGTGATTTCCCATTCTTTTGCCGCCATGGTAGCTGTTTTCGTCTATAGAAAGCAACACATGCACATCTGCAGGCAATTTCTTAAAGCTGTAAAATTCATCTTTCCGCTTCCAAGGTTTGGGAAGATCTTTGGTAGCATTATTATTTGCATCCACTATATTAAAAGTACCTTCCTGTACATTGTGAAAAGAGTCATGAATACCGGGATGATCATAAAAATGGCCGCCCACAAGCCTGTCATACCAGCCCCAGTCATACTCCGTGTCTGCCGCAGCATGTACACCTGCATAACCACCGCCGGCTTGTATATATCTTTCAAACGCTTCTTCCTGCCTGTAATCCAATACATCGCCGGTTGTGCTAAGAAAAACGACCGCTGAATAATTCTTTAAAGAATCTTCTTTAAAGTAATCTGCATTGGTAGTAGTGTCGACAGTGAAATTGTTTTCTGCACCTAACTTTTGAATGGCAGCAATACCATTGGGTATGGAAGTATGATGCCACCCAAGCGTTTTACTAAAAACCAAAATCCTTGGCTTTTCCCCTCTTTTCTTACTGCACGACATAGCAAGCAAAACAATAAATACCATTGGTATTATTACATACCCTTTTATCATTAATAAAAAATTAATGATGTTTTTACATTTTTTCATGGAAGCTTTCCTTTGTTTCTGGTAGTTGATCAAATTTCTAATAGTGTATAGAAGAAAATTATTAAAATCCTGAGAGGCAATTTATCACTATTCCTTTATCATAGATAATTTTATATTTTTTTTATTAAAAAAAGTAAAATGAATTGAAATGCCTGTTAGGTTTTGTTACCGGGTTTATTCTATTATGCTCTATTATAAGCATGTTTTATTTATGCTATAAAAAATATTCAAAATCCTGTTTTCTTGACAATTGTCAAAATTTCGGATTATTCAGAGCAAGTAATTTTGATACAAATAAAAAAACTATGAAACGTACATTACTTTTTGTATTACCATTACTAACATGCTTTGTTTACTTTGCATGCAGAAAAGATCAAAGTCAAGCAATTAATATCAAGCCGCAGGATCCATTCGTGACTTCTGCAGCAGAATATTTGAAAAGTTCACTAAATAATGCAGAATTGGCGCAACTTAATTTTGACGACATTAACTTAATTTCTGACGGTAATAAAACTTTCGTGGCAAAAATTTTTAAAAAAAACAACTCTCACAACAGGTTTGTCTTTTTAAGTAAAGACAAAAAAAGTATAGTGGTAATTGGGTAAAATATCTGCCAATTAACAATATTAGTCGCTCAGCCACAATGGATTATAAGAAACAAAAAGTGAATTCTTGTATGAGCCACTTTAATAAAAGTAAACTAAGTTTGGTCTATTCTTTTGTAATACTTGTTTTATGGGCGACTTACGTAATTATTATTTTTAGCCCAAGGCCTAATAGTATATTTCCGAACCAGGTAAGTACTGGGATACTTGACAACAGATTTGTTATGTTTCTTTTTACGCGCTATTTCGGTTTATGGTCAGGCGGTCTTGTTTTACTGCTTCGTCTGCTTCGGATTATTAAAAATAAACAAAGTTTCATTTATATTTTTATTGGTTTATTAAATACAAGCCTTGGTGTATTAGGTATTTTTTTAAGTACATTCAAGCAGGTGAATATAGATTTGCTTCACATGTTTATTTTTAACCTGTCTATAGGTGTGATAATATTTATAGATATTTCTTTTAAAGTTCATTTTAAACCATCATCAGAATATATAAGAGCAGTCGCGAGGAAACATTTTGCTTTTTATGCTTATTTTTTTATTTTGCTATCTTGAATGCTTCTTCGCTCTCCAAACATAGTTTTGCCAATTTATGAAAGTTATTATAGAAATGATGAAATGCATACTGCTTGGTTTTGTAAGCTTTACTCTCTTTTCAAATAAATTATTCAGTCAAAGTAAAGAAGCAGATACTTTACAGGCAAAAAAATTAGACGACGTTGTAGTGAAGGGATACGAACAAAACCGAAAGCTTATTGAAACTGCGGCAGCAGTTGGCATTATAAATCAGCAACAACTGGAAAAGTATGGAAATATTTCTGTTTTGCCTGCCATAAACGCCATCGCCGGTGTTCGTATGGAAGAACGTTCTCCCGGAAGTTACCGCCTCAACATTCGCGGCAGTTCGCTGCGCTCTCCTTTTGGGGTGCGCAACGTAAAAGTATATTTAAACGGGATACCTTTTAGCGATCCGGGAGGGAATACTTATTTAAATCAATTGTCTTTTTATAATTTTTCTTCAATAGAAATATTAAAAGGCCCGGGCAGCAGCCTGTATGGAGCCGGAATGGGCGGAGTGATGCTTATTAACAGCATTCCTGATACAATGGGCAACCAGGTATCAATAAATTATTCACGCGGAAGCTATAACGCGGGTAATCTTAATTTATCTGCTTCCGGCGGAAATGAAGATTTTCACAATACAATCTCCTATACTCAGCAGACAAGCGACGGATACCGGCAGCAAAGTGCTATGCGAAGAGATATTGTAACATGGGATTCTAAAATTGCCGCCGGTAAAAAACAAACACTTTCCGCACACGTTTTATTCGGCGATCTGTTTTACCAGACACCGGGAGGATTAACCAAAATGCAGTACCTCGAAAACCCGAAAACTGCCCGGCCTGCCGCAGGAATTTTTCCCGGCGCTATTCAAAACAATGCATCTGTCCGTCAAAAAATGTTTTGGCTGGGCTTGGAGCACGAATACAGTTTTAATGATCATTTTAAAAATTCCACTTCTGTTTATGGCGCCTTTACCAAACTTGACAATCCTGCTATCAGAAATTATGAAAAAAGGTCGGAGCCAAATTTTGGAGGCAGAACAACCTTCAGCTACAGCAGCAATATTAAAAATGCAAAATTAAATGCCGTTGCCGGGGCAGAATTTCAAAAAGGTTATTCGACCATTAAAGTATATAAAAACAGGAACGGCAACTCCGATTCTTTGCAGACGGATGATGAAGTAAATAATTACCAGGCAATTATTTTTTCACAAGCGGAACTTAGCTTGACTAAAGGATGGATTGCGACAGCAGGACTGAGCCTAAACACATCTTCTATTCAATTCGACAGGCTATCAGTTGTTCCTTCATTTATTTATAAAACCAACTTCAAAAATCAATTATCACCCAGGATTTCTGTATTAAAAAAATTGAGTGAAAAAGTATCTGTGTATGCTGTTGTATCCAAAGGATTTTCACCGCCGACAGTAGCGGAATTATTGCCCTCAACCAGCGTTATCAATACAAACCTCCAGGCAGAAAAAGGTACAAATTTCGAAGCAGGCTTTCGCAGTTATTTAATCAATAACAGGTTATCTATAGATATTAATGCCTTTACTTTTGGTCTGAATAATTCCATCAGCCAGAGACGCGACAGCAGCGGAGCCGACTATTTTATAAATGCAGGAAAGACCAGGCAAAAAGGAATTGAATCTTCGCTTAATTTTCGGATAAGCCGTAACCCAAGTCAGTTTATAACCAATTCCAATTTTCAGCTAAGTTATGCTTACAATGATTTTCTTTACAGGCAGTTTAAACAGTTAGATATAGATTATTCAAAAAATAAAATTCCGGGAGTTTCGCCTCATACTGTTTCCGCCGGAATAAATGCCGAAACAAAAGCAGGGATATTTTTAAATGCAAATTATTTTTATAGCAGTAAAATACCTTTAAATGATGCTAATGCAGAATATGCAGATGACTACAATTTATTGGGTTTTAAAGCAGGGTATAAACAATCATTGACTCCGCATATTGTCGCCGGATTATTTATAAGCGGGGATAATCTTTTGAATCAAAAATACAGTTTAGGTAATGATATCAATGCTGCCGGTAATCGCTTTTACAACGCAGCTCCGGGTGTTAACCTTCTTGCAGGTATTTCCTTTCAATATGTTTTTAGCCCGGCAAGGAATCAATAAGACAACGTGTGTAAATAATACATGACATTTTATATAATCAGGATTTTTTAAGTTCTTATTATTGTAATTGAAATAAAATAATAGTTTTACAACTTTTACTAAAGAGTTGAATTAATTCTAAACTAAAAAAACAACGATTACTGCTATGAACAGAAAACTGCGTATGGGTATGATAGGCGGAGGAAAAGACGCCTTTATCGGAGCCATTCATCGTATTGCCGCAAATATGGATGGACTGGTAGAACTGGTTTGCGGGTCCCTTAGTATAAACAAAGAAATTGCTGTCGAAAGCGGCCGTTCTTTATTTCTTCCTGAAGATAGAATCTATACTTCGTATGAAGAAATGCTTGAGAAAGAAAGCCAGTTACCGGCAGACAAGCGGATGGATTTTGTAACAATCGTTACGCCAAACTTTGCCCACTTTGCACCAGCCGTTATGGCGCTGGAAAAAGGCTTTAACGTAGTGGTCGAAAAACCGGTTACACTATCGTTAGACGAAGCAAAAAAGCTGAATGAAAAACTGGAAGAAACAGGACTTACGTTATGCCTTACACACACTTATACCGGCTACCCAATGGTAAAGCAGGCAAAAGATTTAATTAAAAATGGAACGCTGGGAAAAATAAGAAAAGTGTATGTAGAGTACAGGCAAGGCTGGTTGAGCAGGCTGAGTGAAAAAGAAGGAAACCAGGGCGCAGCCTGGCGGATGGATCCTGCAAAATCGGGTAAAAGCGCAGTATTGGGCGATATAGGAACGCATGCATTTAACCTGGCAGAATACGTAACCGGATTGCAGGTAACAAAGCTATGTGCCGACCTTACTACCGTAGTAGAAGGCCGTGGTTTGGATGATGACGGCAGTGTTCTTCTAAAGTTTGACAATGGCGCTTCCGGCGTTTTATTTGCTACACAGGTAGCCGCGGGAGAAGAAAATAATCTGTCAATAAAAGTGTATGGCGAGAATGGCGGCATAGAATGGCACCAGCATGAGCCTAATACTTTAATGCTGAAATGGATAGATAAACCTGCTGAAGTGCTTCGGGCTGGCTCTCCTTATTTAAGCGATATTGCCAAACAAAATTGCCGAACTCCGGGCGGTCATCCCGAAGGTTATTTGGAAGCTTTTGGCAATATATACAGAAATTTTGCCCTGACTTTGTTAGCAAAAATTAATAATTCTTCTGTAGACAATACTATAATCGAATTTCCCTCAATCAAAGAAGGCATCAGAGGTATGGCTTTTATCGAAAGTGCCGTAAAAAGCAGCCAAAGCAATGAGAAATGGGTTGACTATACTATTTAGTTCACAAAAACAGCGAAAGCATCCGAAGTCGTTAAGCCTTATATCTCCTTAAACTATGCCTCGGTTGAAAGCGCAATACAAATGCTTGCTGATAATCCCACCCTTTATTATCGCAATCCTGACTGCACTGAATTCATTTCAAGAGTTCCTGCTATCTGCGATGAAACTAAAGCGCTGGCAGCTACGGCCGGCGAAGTGGCGGTCGTCGCCAAACGTAAAAATCAGACTTGGTTTATTGGCGGCATCACAAACGGTAAAGAGAAGGTGCGCGAGGTAGAGCTGAATTTAGACTTTTTAAAACCCGGGAAAACCTACACCATGACGTATTTTAAGGACGGCATAAAAGCTGGTAATGGATTACAGAAAGAAAACGATGCCGGTAAAAGGGGCGATAAACTAACTATTAAAATGGTTTGCAACGGCGGATGGGCTGCGGTGCTTAACTGATTTAAATCACCACACTTTTATTAAATGAATAAACGAACGCAACGACCGGTGTAAAATTATGACCGTAATTTTTACAGTCGCCTTTCAAATAACCTGCGCTTAAACTTTATTTGCCTTACCAATTTTAATTCTTTCTTAATGACTCGATAAATTGCAAGGGCGATTTCCCATACTCTTTTTTAAACGCTCTTGAAAAATTGGAACCGCTTTGCAAACCGATTCTGTCCGCTACTTCATTCATCGGTATAACTTCATGGGTCATAATCTGAACGGCTTTTTTCAGGCGGACAGTTCTTATAAATTCTCCAACCGATTGATCCGACAGGCTTTTTATCTTCTGATAAAGCTTTGTACGACTTATATGTAAGTGCTCACACAAAAAGTCAACGTCAAGATTTGGGTCCTGTATATTTTCTTCAATAAGATTTAAAAGTATATGAAAAAATTCTTTATCCTTTTCCAAGTGAGCAAGTTCAGTAGCTTCTGAAAGATAATTATTAGTGTATCTCACCTTAAGCTTTTCACTCTGCTCAAATATATTATGGACAGTTAATAGCAAAAGATCGATACTTAACGGTTTGGCAAAATAAAAATCAGCTCCTGATTCCATCCCTTCAATTTTAGTATCTAAAGCGTCCTTCGCCGATAAAATGATAAAGGGAATATGTCTGGTTTCAAACCTTTCCTTGATTAATTTGCAAAGCTCTATTCCATTCATTCCCGACATCATAACGTCGCTTATAATCAGATCAGGAATTTTTTCAGTTGCTATTTCAAGTGCTGAGGTTCCATTTTCAGCCTCATAAGTATAGTAATATTTTTCAAATGTTTGTTTTAAAAACCCGCGCAGCTCCTGGTTGTCATCAACAATTAAAATATGCCTGTGAATTTTCGAGAGCGCAGAATGCTTATCATTCTTAAGATCAGGTAATGGCAATAAGATAGAAGTATCTATAACCTCAAGCTGTGTTTCCAGTTCAGTTCCCGAAGTTACTCTTTCTGATTTATTATAATTCTCCTCACCCCACGGAATTCCTATAATAATTTCTGTGCCCTTATATCGCTCGCTGTAAACGTAAATGTCTCCTTTATGCAATTGTGTAAGGCTTTTAACCAGTGCTAATCCTACACCCGATCCTAAATGATTTTTGTTTATTCGGTAATAGCGGTCAAATATCCTGGTAATAGACTCACCTGTAATGCCTATCCCGGTATCTGCAACTCTGAAATAAATATATTTTTTTGCCCGGTAATTTTCATTTAATATCTTAAATTCTGTGTCGAAGAAGCGATTAAATCCTTCAAAATCAATAAATATCTCAAATGATATTTGACCACCAATATTGGTATATTTAAAAGAGTTATTTAAAAGATTAAAAAGAATTTTTTCCAGGATTTGAACATCAAACAGACCATTCAGTGACTCGAAATTATTTTGTTCTGTATGGTCAATCATGTTAAATTTGATATCCTTCCTAATGGCAAGGTTTTGAAAATTGTAAGCTATGTCTTTGCAAAACTGATTTATTACTACAGGCTGTATTTGTAATTTTATAATGCTGTCTTCAACTTTTTTAAAATTCATCAGTTCGCTGATCAGGTTCATCAATCTTTTGGCATTTCTTAGCATTAGCTGGTAAGAATTGTCCAGGACAGAATTCTTATTTTGACTGATTAAACCTTCCAAAGGACCTAAAATTAAGGTAAGCGGTGTTCGAAATTCATGCGAAATATTGGTGAAAAAAATTAATTGCTGCTGATAAAGTTCCTCCTGTTGTTTGTGCATTTCCTCCCTTTTTTGTTCATTAACCGCACGAACATCCAGTTCTCTTTTAAGCCGGTACCATCGCGCCTGGTAAATATAGATCCCTGAAATAGCCGCAATTATTAATAAAACGTAGATCACTTTAGCAATAAAAGATTTCCACCATGGCGGAGTGATAACAATAGTTGTTTCCGCCCTGCTTTTACCCCAAATCCCGTCACTGTTTGTGGCCTCTACAATAAATTTGTAACTATTATAATCAAGGTTGCTGTAAGCTGCACCCGGATTTTCTCCATCGGTATATTTCCACTCATTATCAAAGCCTGTAAGTTTATAGCGGTATTTACATTTCAATGGATTGGCATAATTCATAGCAGAAAAAAAGATCACAAAATTATTCTGCAGGTAGTTGAGCTTTAAAATATTACTATTACCAATGGCCTCGGTAATCTTATTCTCAGATGAATCGGTATTTCCATAATGTGGCTTTTGATTATTAATTAATATATCAGTCAAAACCGGTTGGGCAGCAATAGTGTTAACCCGTATCTGATTGGGATAAAAATAATTAAGTCCGTTTATGCCTCCAAAATATAGTCTTCCGTCAGATCCTTTATAAGAAGAACCTACTTTAAAACTATTACCCTGCAAACCATCATTCTTATCATACCTTGTTAATTTTTCTGTTGTCGGGTTAAGACATTGCAGCCCGTTACCACCCATCCAGATGTTGCCTGCGTTATCAATTTCCATACTTTCCACGTCATTAAAAACGCCATAATCACTAGTATAGCTTTTAATGGTGTAAGAATTATTTTTTTCCTGCAGTGAAAGGCGATCTAATCCACCTCCGATGGTACCGATCCAATAAGTACTGTCATTCTGTTTACACAGGGGGTAGGTGTAATTGGAGCTTAAAGAATTAGGTTTAGAAGAGGCTTTATAGCTAAAAGTTTTACTAATGTTTCCTTCCGCATCAATTATTACACGCTTTAAACCCTGCGTGCTGGAAATGAATAATTGAGGTTTATTTTTATCAGCAAGAATAAAATAACCTTCACCATAATATTTTACATGATAATAATTTAGTCTGTCCTTCCATATCACACCAAATTTATCCACATGGTTACCAAACCAAATATTTCCATAACAATCTTTTACAAGCGTTTCAATGACGTAAGCGGGAAACTTATCATAGCCATTTGGTCTCCATAAATCTTTTCTGCCCGGTTTTAATATCTCAATTCCGGCGGCGCTTCCTATCCATAGATTTCTGTCATCATCAATTGTTAGGGATGTTACGACTTCATTTTTTAATTTGACAGGGGAATTATAGGTATTATAATAGGTAAATTTTTCTGTTTTTAAATTATAAAGGTTAAGCCCATTAGCCGTAGTTCCAATCCACAGGTTTTCGCCATCTTCCAACACTGAACGAATATGATTGCCGCTTAATGAATTTGAAACATCAGGATTATGCCGAAGGGTATAAAATAATTTTTCATTGAGATCGCAATAATTTACGCCCCCGCCAAAAGTACACACCCATAAACATTCAGAGCGATCAATAAAGATTTTATTTAACGAATTTGAGTTTAAACCATGAAGTGCAGTTTTATTATTTACAATCTGAATAAGATGAAAGTTACTGTCGAGCTTGAATAAAGATTTGCTGGTATTTACCCAATAATCCGATTTATTATCTTCTATAATATCCTTTATATCGCTGCTGTTAGCGCAGGAAAATTGCTTGGTAACAATAAATTGCTGGCTTTCATCTGAACTTTTTAACCCTGTTTTTTTGATTAACAGAAATACTTTGTTACCAGATGCTATGAGCAGGTTATTCTGTTTGTCAAAATTAACCCGTGATAAATCCTGGTTTGGAAAGCCGGTTATATTAACTTTTGTAAATTTTCTGTTTCTATCCAATATCCAAAGGCCGTTATTACCTGCTAAATAAAGAAGTCCGTTTTGGTCGGACACCATGTCGAAAAATTCAACCCCTGGTGGTATATTCAGCTTTTGCTCTTCAATAAAATTTTCTTTGATTAAATATAGCTTTATCCGGCTGCCTGTAAGGCCGTATAGCAGGTTCCCTGCCGGCTTACATAATTTCACAAAACGAGGACTGCTTTGCTTTTTAACGTCTTTAAAATCAATATACTTTTCTAACCTGGTAATAAAACATTGTAATCCGTCTTCAGTACCCAACCAGATATTCCCGTTTTCATCAGGATAAATACAGCTTACCCGATTTTTAAAAGCATTGTTTAAAGGCTCATTACTATTATAGTATTTTTTAACCGAATAGCCATCATACCTGTCAAGTCCGAAATAGGTAGCTACCCAAATATAACCGGGTTTATCTTGTGCAATGTCATTGGCATCGGTGTGAGATAATCCTTCATCAACAGTAAGATAATTAAATTTATAAGGATAAGACTGGGAGAAAATACTTCCAGAAGCTAAACAGTTATTAAAAATTAAAAAAAGTATAGCTTTTATATAAACATCCTTCTTCAACCTACGCATCTTCTGATTTATTTATACGGAAAGCATTCGACAAGTATTTATAAAAAAACAGTATAAAATTACTGAATTTCCTAAAGCCGGTGTTCGTTAGTTTTATTTAAATTAAAAATATCAGGTTTAAAAATAATAATAAACAAGTTTAATAATTATTAATGCGAATCAAGGGTTAAAATGTACCGTTAGGTTACCTAATATTGGCAGTAACATAAGCAGAAACAGTTTGGGCGTGCCGTAGGTTCGCAATATGTGCTTTTTGATATCGTACCTACGGCACTTTGCTGACTTTTTTTGTTTTATTGCTGCCCGTGTTTCGTGCCTAACGGCACTTTTTATTTTATTTCAACCCTTGACTATAATTATTAGTGTTAATTCGATATTTTTTATTAATTAATGGAGAAAATCAAACCAAAGTGTTCCACTAATCTTTTCGCCGGCAGCATGGCTTTTTTGGCTTTGCGGCCCCATCGCTGTGGCAGGATTAAACTTGTTGCCAATAGCACTGATTGCATTTAAAAAACCGATACTGCCATCAGGAAAAGGTGGTTCAACATTATTATTTGTAAGTGCATCTTTTTCCCTGGCCGGATGCAGCATTTGAAAGTACATGTTTTTATCACTTGTATACACTGTAAAGGGCGATTCTTTATTCTCAATCACTACCCAGTTGACCTCAGAGTGGTAACCTTTAAATTCAGGGTATTTCCATGTTTCACCTGTAATAGTATTGTTGTAAGCCTTTTGCCAAACACCAAACTGCTGTCCTCTCAGCCTGTTTTTCCAAACCCGGTAAGGCCCCCTGCCAAGCCATTTCATACCGGTAATTTTCTCTTCGGGATAATTGAAGGTGATTCCCATAAAATCAGCATCCCCCTGCTGGGCGTGTTGATATTCAAGTTTAACGGGTTGCCCTGTCGCAAACGTCCATTTTACATGTAATGAACCCGCTCCCTGGTAGTCGGCTTCAACAATGTATTTTCCGTTAACAGCTTTATGAGTAAACTCTTTTAATTCAGTGTTAACACCTGCCAAAACCGGTCCTCCTGATAAGGAAATGGTACCTGAGGGTTTAACTACTTTTTGAATATAACCTGTAACCTTATCGAAATAATAACTTATACCATTACATTTTATACTAATAAATTGTTCTGTTTCTTTAGTTTTTATAATGGATTTAGCGGCTGATGAAGCTATTTTTTTAACGATAGCTGCCGGAGCAGCAATTGTCCAGCTCCAGGTAAATATTTCTTTTTTATCAGGCCCATAAGCTGTTAGATACAGGGCATCGTTTTTTGTCCATGATGCAGGTAAAGCTAAGTTCAGCACGCCTTTTTCACCTGGTTTAAGATTAAGCGCTGCCGGTGTACCGGTTGCTTTTACAATAGCTGCTGTAGTTTTAGCAAGTGCAGATGGGAAGTTAACTAATTTCCATTTAAATGTACATTGGTTTAGGTTTGTAAAAGAATACCTGTTCTCAACAGAAATTTTCCCGTCAAAGTTTTTATCAACAGGCTGAGGGTCTATATAAACAGGCGACCAAATCTCTTTTATAGTATAGAAGCTGGCTTCCTTTTCACGGTGAGGGCCAACAATGCCATCGGGAGCATGGCTACCGTCGGCATCATATATTCCGTTTTTATCTGTACGGATAACAGCTTCGTCTAAAAGTGCCCATATAAAACCACCTGCTATATGCGGATGCTTCATCATCATGCTCCAGTAATCGTCAAGGCCGGCACCAGCTCCGCCATCATATAATCCGTGCATAAATTCTGTCGGGAAGAAAACTTCCTGTCCTGCAGCTACTGTTTTAACGATGGCATTATAATCAGGATAATGATGGGTGTCGGTACCGTTAAACTTTTCCCAGGGGTGTATTACTGTGCGTTTTTGCGGGTCATATAACGCATAGTCATTATCTAATCCCCTGTTCCAGCCACCCTCATTGCCATTGTCCCAAAAAACAATGGACGGATGATTAACATCACGTATCACCAATTCTTTAACCAATTTAAGACCAACTGCAGTATCATATTTTGCCTGCCAGCCGGTTAGTTCATCCAGTACATATAAGCCCAATGAATCACATACATCCAGAAAATCCTGGTCGGGCGGGTAGTGCGACATGCGAACAGCATTCATATTCATTTGCTTTATTAACCTGACATCCATCAACTGAATATCATGGCTTAAGGTACGGCCTGTTTCCGGCCAGAAGCTATGGCGGTCAGTTCCCGTCATTACTATTTTTGCTCCATTTATATAAAAACCATCATTTGCCCGCAACTCAACCGTACGAAAACCAAATTTTTGCTTTACCTGGTGAATGACGCCCTGCTTATTCTTTATAGTAGCAATAACCTGGTATAAATTAGGGAACTCTGCACTCCATAATAAGGGTTTGGTAAAATTATTTTTTAGTTCAAAATGTTCCTGGGTAGTGTTTGCTGCAACGGAAAACGGTTGACCTATATTTTCACCGCTTAGTTTTTGTACCTGTGCTTCAATAGTTTCGTTGCCTTTTAAACTCTGAGGATAAACATCCATTTGAAAAGAGCCGTCAGCTTTTGCATTTACGGCCATCCTGTCAATAAAAGTTTCCGGGACAATTTCGAGGTAAACGGGTCGAAAAATGCCACCAAAAACCCAAAAATCGCTATTCCTACGTTCCGCATCGTTTACGGATGCGTTTGCCGATGTTTTATCAACAGTCACTTCCAGCAGATTTTTTCCATTAGGTTTCAGCAGGTTGGTTATGTCGTATTTAAAACGGTAAAAACCTCCCTGGTGTACTGGCCCGGCCTGTTTACCGTTGATTGTTACTTTAGTATCCGTCATTGACGCTTCAAACACGATAAATACTTTTTTGCCTTTCCCGCTTTCTGAAAGAAATTCATATTTATAAAGTCCCTGCTCGTTGGCTTTTACTTTATCATGTCCGTAGTTGTAAGTGCCAAAGCCTTGCAGCTCCCAGTTTGAAGGCACTGGAATTTTTGTCCATTTACCGCTGTTTCTTCCCCCGGTACAATAAAAATCCCAGGGCACGGTATGGTCTTTATCTGTTCCTGACAAATATTTAATAATGGTTCCTTGTGAAAATGCGCCATAGCAAATCAATATCAACAATAGCTGCAGTAATATTTTTTTCATAATTATTTTATTTATCAGACGTATAAGGAACTCAGCTTTTTGAGGTTGAGTTCCTTTATCATTTATTTCAAAAAAAGCGGCTTAAAAAAGTAAAAAAAGAGAAATTGCAAGAAGTTTCAAACGTTATTGAATGTATACTCTTATATAAAAAAGAATGCTCGCAACTTTAGTTTTGAAACAGCTTCTTTCTATTTAAAAATGCAGGGCAATTATTTATTATTGAATTCATTCTTAGTTCTTTAAAAAGCGGAGGTCGTTGATAGTTTAATTGTTCACAATCTTATAAACACTTCCCTTTATGCTTCCGGGACCGTTATCCTTATTAGTCAGTATGTATAGTTCGCCTGCGGGATCTTCTCCAAATGCTGTTATTTTTATATTGTCAGAAAAATTTTGCAGTATGACCTTACCCCTTTCCCATTTTAAACCTGTTTTTTTCAAATAAAATACTTTTCCTACCCAATCAGCAAAAACGTATTTACTTTTTAAAACAGGCAATTGCTGTCCGTTATAAACATAACCGCCTATAACGCTAATTCCTTCTCTATGGCTATATTCGGTTATTGGCATTGCAATTCCTTTAGTATTGCAACCCGTAGCCGGATTATAACAATGGGTTCCTTCCATTAATCTCCAGCCATAATTAGCACCCTTTTTTACAATATCTACCTCTTCCCACAGATCCTGGCCGACTTCGCCGGCGAATAGTTGCCTTGAGATTTTATCAAAAGAAAACCTGTAAGGGTTACGAAACCCATAAGCCCATATTTCAGGCTTTACATTTTTTTTGCCAACAAAAGGATTGTCTTTTGGCACTATGTAACCTGTTTTGGTATTAATATCAACACGCAATATTTTACCCAGCCAGGTATCCATTTTTTGTCCGTTACCAAATTCTCCGTGCTTGTCGCCCTGGCCGCCGCCATCACCAAATGAAACATATAAATAGCCATCAGGTCCAAAGTGAATACCGCCGCCATTATGGTTTGGTTCCGGCTCTTCGATAGTGAGTATGATACGGCCGCTGTTTGGATTAATCTGTCCTGAACCAGAAAATTTATATTCAGCTAATACTCCTGTATGATCCGATTTTTTGGTTGATGGCCTGCTATAAAACACATAAAACTTTTTATTGGATTTGAATTTCGGATGTAAAGCAATCCCTAATAAACCACGCTCGTCATAGCCTCCGTTTATTTTTACAAGTTTATTGCTTAAATCAAGTAATGGTATATCACTTACTTTTCCGTTTCTAATTACACTAATTTTGCCCGTCTGCTCGGTTAACCAAATATCACCATTACCGGGAAAAGTAATATCTGTAGGCGCTTGCAAATTATCAGCAATCTGTTGTGTTTTTAATGTTATCGGAGTTTGATCTGGATTTTCGTCAATCGCTTTAGTTTGAGGAAAAATTGGAGAAGGAAACAAGCACATACTTATGTACAGGCAAACGACCATAGTAACAGGTCTCAAAAAAGTTGATAACATAGAAAGAAATTTATTTTGCAGTAATTTTTTCATAATGGTTTTATTAATATTAATTCAGGTTATAGCTTATAATCTTTTGTCCAATCCTTAAATAGATCTGTACCAGCTTCAATTTACATTTTGTTAGTTTTTTTCATTCTTTTTATTCCTGAATTACGTAACATTAAAATATTATTTTTCAGAAGTGAAAGTTGAAGCCGGTAATCCTTCCTTATTAAACAAGCTTGCAGCGCTGCTGTCACTCCAGGCATACCTAACATATATAGGAGCAGCGACTGAAGGGCTGCTTACCACTACTTTATTGCCCACTATTTTGGCTTGCGCGGCAACATACTTTTTATGTGTCCCCGCTATTTCAAAACCAAAAAGTCCTTTATCTGATGCGACTAATCCGCTTCCAACAGCATCGAACTCAATTATCAGTTCATTACCTGATGCACTAACCTTTTTATATAACGGACCTGATGCAACCATCTTTTTTCCATAATCATTTGCAAGTGCAAATCCCGCTAAGCGGTCACCTACTTCCTGTTTATGTGGCGGATGTGCAGTTTTAAGGTAGCCGATATCCAGGGTCGAAACCATTCCTGTTTTAGGAAGCCTCAAGGCATACCGTTGGGCATTTCTTAATTTCTGAGACTGTTCCTTCTGGTCAGGAGCAGTGTAAAGAAATGGCGCTAATTGCACATAATAGAATGGAAACTGATAACCCCATTTATCTCTCCAATCTTCTATCATAAGCGGAAAAAGACGCTTGTACTGCTCCGCTCTGCCAACATTTGATTCTCCCTGGTACCATATAACTCCCTTAATGGTATAAGGGATGAGCGGATTTATCATTGCATTAAAAAGGACAGTGGGGGAATTGCTGTTAAGCTGAGCTATATCAGGTCGTTTCGAAATATCAGTTTGCAAATTATACGTATAGAACTTACCATTGTAAATTTCTGCGATTACTTGTGATTTCCAGTTACCTGCTATCGAAATATCAGTACCTCTATTGTTGGAAATCGTCATCTGCCCGCTGACAGAACCTGGACCACCAGTGTCAATGGCACGAATGGCAATGATATTTTTTCCTTTGGTGAGGAGTGATTTTGGAATAACCATTTCCCTCGGTGCATTAGCGGCTCTTTGACCCGCAAGTCCGCCAATCTTTTTACCGTTAATATAGGTTGCGTCCATATCATCAATGGCGCCTATTTTAAGAATATAATCAGCAGTGGTATCTTCAACTATAAACTTCCTTCTAAGCCATATTGCTCCATCAAATTCTCCATCGTTTAGCTGGTCAAATCTTCCCGGAAGTTTTATTGTCGTCCACTTTGCATCGTCGAAACCGGGTTTAGCTGCGGCAAGGTCTGCAAAACTGATGTTTTCCCATTGTTTATCTGTTTTTGGCAATTCCCGTGTTGGCCATTTTTTAAACCAGTTCTCAGTTGAATTTCCGAGTTTATCCAAACCTTTTATCTTTTTATCAAAGTCTCCCAGTTTTGCCAGGTATCCTTTGCTTGTCCAGGCTTCAGCAGGCGTGCCTCCGATAGAAGATTGAATGATGCCTATTGGCACATGCAACTCCTTGTAAAGTTTTCGTGCATAGAAGTAAGCTGTGGCGCTAAAGTCACCCGCATTTTCAGGTGCGGCGGGAAGCCACCCACCGCCAATAGAATCTATGGGAGCAGCAGATATATTAAAGGGCACTTTTAGCATCCTGATGTTGGGATAATTAGCTTGGGCTATTTCCTGTTTTGAATTGAATATCGTATCACCCGGTGGCCATCCCTTTAAAGGTATATCCATATTCGATTGACCGGCAGCCAGCCAAACCTCTCCAATCAGCACATCTTTAATAATGACATTGCTGTCTGCAGTTTTGATATGGATGGTATAAGGGCCACCTGCTTTTGGAGTAGCAATTTTTATTTTCCAGTTGCCGTTAGCATCTGCTCTTGTTGAGACCTGTTTCCACCAGCTTGCAGAAATCCTTATTTCTTGTCCCGGACGAGCTTGCCCCCAAAAATCAACTTTTGCCTGTTGTTGTAAAACTATGTGATCAGAAAATAACCGGCAAAGTTTTAATTGCTTTTTTTGGCCGGATGGGGATGAATGAGCCGCCAGGCTAAAAACGACTGCAATAACGTAAAGGAATACCTTCATGAATTCTTGTTATGTGTTTAACTTCAATTCGTTAATTAATCATTCTTCCAATATCAATCCGTACCCTTAGAAGTTCCTGATGAATGGTTATGGTATCAAACTATTTTTTCTTTAATACTGCAGCAATGGCTTTCTCTGCAAGCGGCTCCATTACTTTATAACCTTTGAGGTTGGGGTGTACGCCATCTTTTGACAAGTTAGCAGGCAACCCGCTTCTCGAATCTGCCATCGCTGTAAAATAATCAAGGTAAACAATATTGTTTTTATCAGCATAAGCCTTAATCATTTCGTTAAGCGCCCTAACCTTTGGAACCGGATTTATAGTTGGTCGCCAGGGAAAAGCAAATGCCGGCAATACCGACGAAAGCACGACTTTAATATGACTTGCTTTAGCCAACTCTGCCATGGAAACAATGTTCCCGAATACATCTTCCAGTTTCGATGGGCCATTGTTTTCAGCAATATCATTTATTCCGGCAAGTATTACAACTACGGCAGGTTTTAAATTGATCACATCTTCTCTAAATCGTACGAGCATTTGGCCGGTCGTCTGCCCGCTTATTCCGCGGTCGAAATAAGGTTTGCCGGCAAAAAAAGAAGAGTCGATATTTATCCAGAAATCAGTAATGGAGTTACCCATAAAAACAACTCTTTTTTCATCGGCAGAGGGAGTTTTTACCTTACTATTTGCCTCTTCATATTTTTTAATATTAGCCCAGTCCTGAGCCTTTACAGCATAAACGGCAAAAAATAGAATAAGTACAGATAATATTCTTTTAGTCATAATCAATAAAGTTTGTCGCAAGGTAATATCGTTTATTTAAGTATTTGATGAGAAAAGCCGAATAGAATATTTGCGGTACAAGGGAGTGACACAACGATGCTCAATAGAATTCCTGCCGCTGGTTCCCAAAAAATGCTATTGAACTTATTCGAAATATTAAAAAAAGTAAAATAATATTGAAATTTATTTCTAAGAAGCTATCCAAAAAATTCATTATTTTTTACTCTGTGGTTCTTTGCGGTGCCTTTTCTCTGTGCTCTCAGCGTTAAAACAAATTAACCGCAGAGAGAAATACAAGAGTTTTTCGCAGAGCGCCGCAGAGAAAATATGCTTACCCGTTTTATTTCCTGCTCAATAATTGTATCTTATAACTGAAAGTTGAAGGCTCAGCGTGTACGCGACAGGACTCTAAAGGCCTCGGTCCGCAACCGTTGGAACCAACACCTAACGTTTTACGACTGATGCATAAAACAGTGCCTTTACTCTTTGGCAAGTCTATTTTGTACTCCACCGGGTCCATTTCCTCATCGCTGTATGGTAATGCAGAAACCTGCATTAGAGCTGTATCTTGTTTTACGTTTATTCCCAAACCTTTTTCGGAGGTTACATTTGCCCAACGCACATCTTCGTGATTGCCGCACTCCATTGGTTTTTCGTAAGGGGTCATTTGCTGTACAACACTGCTTGCATAATGCCCCACATCCGAGCCGCTCTTGCGGTCTACGTAATTCTCCATTGGGCCACGACCAAAGTAATCAAACTTATCCAGATCCTGATTTAAAAACATACGCACACCCATTCTTGCCAGCACTAAGGTGGGATCGCTCGTGTTTACATTATTTGCAACATTAATTTCCCCTTTTGCGTTTATAGTATAGTTTGCCTGGTGATGAACAATAAAATTGTTCTTACCTGTTCCGGTTAACCTTACTTTGATCTCAATTACATTATCAGCACGCTGCGTGCTTTTTACTTCATCAGTTACCCAGTTAAGATTTTTCAGTCCATTTTTTTCCCAGTCGGCGTAAGCCCACATATCATCTTTCTGGTGAGGAGCGCGCCACAGATGGAGCATTGGGCCGCCATCTTTCTGTAAGACATTTTCTCCATTCCTTTCCATTGATGAAAAAGTGCCTTTTGCTTTATCAAATTCAAGGTTAAAATCTGCTCCTTTTATGCTGATCATGTCCTTTGAATCATTTAAGGTCAATTTACCGCCTTGTCCATGGTCTGCAACAGCAGGTATAGCGATAGGTAATTCAATTTGCTGTGCAGCAACTTCATAACCTTTTTTGGCCCACATTTGATCTGTTGCCAGGTCAAACGAAATCCTGAGAAAATATTCAGCCCCGGGTTTTGGTTTAACCTTGTAAGGTATTTTTACGTCCTTTTCTTCACTGGGATTGATTACGCCTACCGATAAATTGCCTGAAGATATTTTGCTGCCTTCTTCACTTATGTCCCATTTGGCAGTTAAACCATTGAGGTTGATGAACTGATAACGGTTTTTAATAGTGACTATGCCGTTTTTAATATCTTTCGGGATAATGCTGATCCACTGGTAAGCGTGTTTCAATTCGGGATAATGCGGTTTTGGCGACCTGTCAGAAAAGACAACGCCTTTATGAATAAAATATTGATCATTAGGATATTCGCTAAAACCGCCGCCAAAGGCAGTTACAGGATGTTTAGGATCGCGATTGTTGTAAATACCCTGATCCTGCCATTCCCATATAGCGCCGCCAAGTAATTGAGGGTATTTATCAAACAGTTCATTATAAATATCAACCGACCCCATTGAATTAAACATGGCGTGTGCATATTCGCATAAATAGAAAGGCTTCGTCAGTGTTTTGTCATTAGCTCTTTTTTCCAGATCTTCCAGGCCCGTATACATTTCACTGTCCATATCAGCAGGATTCTTATCATTTCCTGTACCGAAACCCTGGTAATGGGTTGGTCGACTTGGATCAATGGATTTTATAACTTTCAATATAGCTCTGAAATTAGAACCACCGCTGCCGCATTCATTACCTAAAGACCATATAATAACGGACGGATGATTTTTAAAGTTCTCAACATTGGCAACGTTTCGGTCAATAAGAGCTGCCTTTATCCTGGGCTCCTCATTAAATTTATCCCAGGCGCCGTGACTTTCCACGTTTGCTTCCGCAACCAGGTAGATACCGTATTCGTCACACAACTCATACCACCTCGGGTCGTCGGAATAATGGCATGTCCGGACATGATTACAGTTGGCTTGTTTAATCAATACAATATCCCTGATCATTTGCTCTTCTGTAATGGCATGTCCATCATCCGGCCAGTTCTCGTGTCGGTTAACTCCTTTTAATTTTATAGGGACACCGTTCACCGTAAACAGACGGCCTTTTATCTCTATTTGACGAAAGCCCGTGCGTGATGACAAAGTTTCAATAATGCTATTTCCATCATTAATAGTAATCACCGTGGTATAAAGCTTAGGCGTTTCGGCAGTCCACTTTTGTGGATTGTTGACAGGAACACTCACATCAACTGTTACTTCTTCTCCTGGTTTTAGTGCCGGAATTGACTTTTTTCCAGCAGCTCCGGGTACTGCGCTTGTACCGTCATATAGCGAAACGTTTAGCTCATGAGCTTTCATATCTGTAGTGCCATAATTTTTCACTTTAGTGGTCACCAGAAGTTCGGCATTATTAAATTGCTTATCCAGGTTAGTTTTGATGAAGTAATCCCTGATATGTTCTTGAGGCGAACTCCACAGAGTAACGTTCCTAAAG
>JAABUR0100001066.1_pt1 | contig 52035 bp, 49 predicted proteins | sample 5560091 | NCBI WGS metagenome assembly JAABUR01 (sample SAMN10711879, study PRJNA513375) | rock metagenome | isolation source: Antarctica rocks | place: Antarctica: Victoria Land, University Valley sud | reverse complement strand
GTCGGGCCCTCGCCTTGGCTTGACGAGGTTGACGAACCGATCGCCGCCCTTGCGGGCGACGGCGGCGCAGGCGGCGTCGAGCCGGTCCTCGACGCGGACGGCCGTGCCGTTGCTGTCGAGTGCCGCCTGGGTTCGCGCGAGGCGCGCGACCGCCTCGACCTCCAGCCTCGACATGCGGAACCGGCCGGCGAGGTCCTCCAGGTTCGGCGAGTCGGCTTCGGGCAAGGCGTCGAACCACAGGGCCCGACGATCGGGATACGTCGCGGCGGGCATCTCGACCTCGGCATACGCGCGAGCCGCCAGCAGCGCGGTAGGCCGCCAGGGCTCGGACCCGGCCAGCAGACAAGGGATCGCCGTACGCGCCAGCGTCTCTGCCAGCGCGGCGGCGAAGCGGCGACGCTCGGGCTCGCGGAGGGCATCGGTCGGCACGAGGACCGCAGCCCCGAGGGCCGCCGCGGCGTGCAGCTCGTCGCGCAAGGCGGTCGCGTTCTCGGAAGAGAGCCGGCGCAGGGGCAGGCCGGCGGCCCGGGCGACCGCCTCGGCGGCGTCCTCGGCGCGGGCAACCGGCCGGCCCCAGAACGCGACGACGTCGAGCGCCCGCGCCGCGAGACCCCGGCTGAGTCGGGACTGGCGACTCGCCGCCACCTCCGGGGGCCCGGGCGCGGAGGATCCAGGCGCCGGCTCGGCCGGGTCGGACCAGAGTGCGAGGGCGTCGGGCCCGACCCCCGTGAGGAAGTCGAGGACTCCCGGCGCCAGTCGCAGGGGCGTATGCAGCTCGGTGGTCAGCTCGCCGAACGGCTCGATCAGGCCGCAGCGCCGGAGCTTCCCGAACCGGCCGACCGCCTGCCGGCGCGTCAGCCTCTGGCGGGCCGTGGCCGCCGTGAGGTGGCAGACGAGCTCGACGCAGGGATGACCCCGCCGCAGGTCATCGAGGATATAGGCAAAGATCCGACCGTAGCCGTGGTCGAGCTCCGCCGCGGCGCAGAGCAGGAGCACCTCACGCTCGAAGGTCGAGAGGCCGAGCGACTCGACCAGGCGATCGAGAGGGAGCCGCGCGCCTCGCGCGGCCGCCTCCTCGCGGAATCGCCGTTCGAGGTCGCGTTCGTCCGCGTCCGGCTCGGCGACGGTGTCGGGCACGCCGTCGGAGACGATCAGGTGATCGACGTCGTCGAGCAGGTCGGCCACCTGCTGGTCGGTGACGCAGACCGGCGCGAGGTCGGGCCGGTCGAGCCGGGCCGCGGCGGCGGCCTGCCGCTCGACGGCGGCGCGGAGCGCGCGGTGGATCGGGCGGAGCCGCAGCAGCAGGTGATCGATCGCCGGGTCGTCGTGGCTCATGGCGGGCTCATCCTTTGCCGAAGGTGACGACGCGGCCCCCGAGCCAGGGCACCCCCGCGACGTCGCCGAGCAGGCCGCATCCGGCGAGGTCGAGGCTCCTCCGGCCCAGCGGGAGAGTGACGCGGATCGCATCGTCGTCGAGCCGGACACGGGCATCGAGCGACCCGAGCCGCTCCAGGGCCAGCAGCGGGTCGGTGGGCTCGCGATCGCCCCAGAGCGTCCAGGCGACCTGGCCCAGCGCCAGCCCGGCCGCAAGTGCGAGCGAACGATCCAGGGCGTCCCCGGACGCCGGAGGCGCGGCGGGCCGCTCGATCGCCAGCGTCCGCCAGAGTTCCGCGGCGGTCTCCGAGGCCTCGACGAGTCGGCCGGCCTCACGGGCGAGCCCCTCGGGCCGTGCCGAGGCATCGTTCGTCCACCAGCGGGAGGCGCCGCGACGGATGGCCCGCCATGGCTCACCTCGAGACGCCCGGGCATCAGTCAGGAACCGCCGGCCGCGCCCATCAAGCTGGCGGAGGAGCCGGGGGTCGGCCGAGTCGAGCGGGACGAGGATCAGCTCCGATTCCACCCGATTCATCGGCTCATCGAGCCCTTCGAGATCGGCGGACCACGCGATCGGGAAGTGGCCCTCCACGTCGAGCAGTAGCCAACCGCCGCCCGTGTCGTCGGGCAATCGTCGGATCAGGAAAGGCACCCCGGGCCGATGGCCGATGATCAACGCCGAGGCGACGACCGCATCAAGCGGGCTGAGCAGCACGCCCGCGTGCCTCGCGAGTTCGTGGACCTCGGCCCCCGCCACTTCGCCGCCGAGGCCGGCGAACGCGGCGGCCGCCTCGATCGTGCTCGCGCGTCGTCGCCAGCCTCGCTCAGGCGGATCGAGGGCCTTGTACGCCAGCGCGGCCGCGAATACCGGCATCGCGTCGATCAGGCCGGCCGCGTCGAACGAGGCCGAGACCGCTTCGAGGTATCCCGCCTGGCCGAGCGGGCCAAGGAGCAGGAACGGCAGCGCCGACTCGACCCGGAACTCGCCACGAGGGGCGGGTGAGTGGCCGGCCTGGACTCGATCGCTCTCGCCTCGGGTACTCCGGGCGGGTGGAAGGGCCGACCGGTCGAGTGGAGCACGAGCTTCTTGACCTTCGGGGCGGAATGCTCGGCCGTCGGGGAGGGTCGAGCCTCCGGCCGTCCTCTGATCGTCCACCGCGGGGGCCGCGCCATCGCGGACGTCGGCGAGTTCGTCCCGCTCCACAGCCGGGTCGAGCCGCGCCGCTCCCGTCGAGGTTTCCGGCCGGGGCAGGATCTGGTCGATGGCCGTCCAGAGCCTTGGATCGTCGGGCGCGACGTCACGGTGGGCGGCCGACTCGACCGCGACGGCGACCCGACGACGCAACTCCTCGACCGGCCCGGGGGCGGTGTCGCCGAAGAGGGCGACGACCTGACGCACCGTCTCCAGCATCGCCCTCGCGTCGGCCCCGCCCTCGGCGTCGAGCGGACCTCCACCCCTTCGCGCGAGGGCGTCGTGCCAGGCCGCCAGCGAGGCGGCCGAGAAGGCGCGGAGGTACAGCCCGAGCACACCTCGGGCTTGCCATCGGCGGAGGACGTCGCGAAGGCCCTCACCCGGAGGCCCTTCGCCCGGTCGTCCGGCCGAGGGGGTGTGATCCTCTCGCTCCGAATCGCTCGCGGGCCCGGGCTCCACGGCGGTGAGATGGGCCCTCAGCGACTCCTCCAACGCGTCGATGAGCCGGCTGCCGACGACGTCCTCGGCGCCGACTTCGGACGTCTCGCCCCGTCGGTTGCGGGCCGCCACCTCGATCAGGTCGCGGAGTGAGATCGCGACGTCGAGCCGCACGGCGGTCGCGATCGCGACGTCTCGCCCGCCGTCGTCGATCGCTCCGAGCCGCGCGGCGATCAGTGCCGGGAGGCGGTCCACGACGAACGCGGCGAGGGCCCGCGGGTCTGGCCCCCAGCTCCAGCCGCCGCGTCGTACGACGCGCACCTTGCAGCGTTGGATCGTCACTTCGGCCATGGTCGTCGCCCGATGGCTCAGGGTAGGTTTTTCTTCTTCACGAAGGGCGGGCACTCGCCCGCGAGGACGAGGATGCGATAGTCGGTCGCCGGCCGGAGCCGCTCCGCGAAGGAGAACGAGGCTGTCGCCGATCCCGCCGGGATCTCGTCGTCCATGACCAGGGGGCCCGGCAACGACGATTGTTCGATCTGGAACCAGACGGGGGTCGGTTGGTTCGGGAGCGGTCCCGGGAAGGTGATCGTGATGTCGAGCCTGTCCTGGTGGAATTCCGTGGCCGCGGCGACGACCCGTCCCGTGTTCAGATCGGTGAGCTCCGTCGGATTCGCCGGATCCTTCACGGCCAGCGTGCGAGGGCGGGACAGGACGGGCTTCTGGGTCTCGACGACGGCGATGTTCAGGGACTCTTGGTCGACTTCGAAGATCAGGTCGGTCGGGGGCCCCGTCGTCGCGGCCGGGTTCAGGTGACGCACGAGGAACGCGGGGGATCCCGAGGCGGGGGGGGGAAACTTGGATTCGGGTCCGGCCTTGCGAGTGAGACACCCCAGGACATGCCCGGTCTTCTGCACGAAGATGACGGCGACTGGGTCGCTCATGATGCGCCTCCCGACTTCGGGGCGACCGTGGCCATGATGAGGTATTCGCAGACCCCGGGGAGGACCTGCGTGTTCCCGAGGGCCTTGGTGTCGAACCACTGGATGAGGCAGCTGACCCGTCGGTGTTCATCGACCGAGCACGCAGTCACTCGGGGAATCCACGGGCCCTGGACGGGCGGGGGTGCCGTCAGACTTGTTGGCGGCTCCTCGGACTCCTCGACCCGCGGGTTGACCATGACATGCAGGGTGACGATCCCGTCCCGGACGAGGTCATCCGTCACCGGGGTGGGCAGGGGGAGCGTGACGCCGTCGGTGGCCTTGCCCGACTGGACGTAGACCTCGCCCGGCTTGACGGCGATCTCCCCCGCGATCGTGCCCTTCGCGGCGACGTTCCCCTCCTTGTCCACCCAGAAGAGCGGCTTGAGGCCGCCCAGGCCGTCGTCCAGGCCGAAGGTGAAGCTCCTCTTGCCGTCCTCCGCCTTCGGGTCGATCACCACCAGGGGGGCCTCGGCATGGCCCGGAGGACGGGTCCGGAGGACGAGCCGCCCGCTATGCGCGAGCACGACGTCGGCGTGCACGCCGAGGTGGCGCGGGCGATGGACCGTCCGTCCCATCACCTGCTCCAATGCGACGTTCTTGAACTGGCCGGCTTCCCAGCGGACGAACCCGATGAGCACGCGGCGTCCGCTCTCTTCGCCGGGGTCGGGGCCCTGGGCGACGCCCGGGTCGTCCTGGCCCTGGGCCTGCCAGCCCGCGAGGGTCGCCGGGCGATCGAAGCGGGCCTCGACCGTCTCCTGCTCGCGGGTCTCGGACCCGCCGGCACAGCGCCCGAGCCGCGCTCGCCCCGTCGCGCGGACGTGGCGGCCCACGATGAATAGCGGGAAGGTCCCGTCCGGCTCGTTCCGGGAGATCTGGTCGCGGAAATCGTCGACGTTGACGAGCTTCGCGGCGGACAGGATCAATGCCGCCCCGCTGGAGTCGATGGCCAGGCCGGGCTGGATCTCCAGGTTCTGCTTGTCGTCGAGGACGCGCAGTTCGAAGCCGTGGGCGATCCCCCACGAGTGGGCGTACCGGGCGTGTCGGGCTTCCTGGTCGCGCGCGTAATCGAGCAGGCTCGCCAGGTCGTCGGCGCCGAGGATCTGGCCCTCGACAAAGATCGGGCGTTGGATGGTGGCGGGCATCGAGGGGTCCCTTCGGGTCGGGTCCTGTCCGAGTCTGATCCGGGTGCCGATGCGGTCAGGGTGTCGTGCCGCCGGGCGGGGCGGCGGCCTTCACGGCTTCGGCGATCTTCTTGGCGAAGTCCGGGGATTCCGTGAGCTGCTTCTCGACCGCCTTGGGGATCGCCAGTGTCTCCACCTGGGCCTTGAGCTGGTCCGAGACGCTCTTGGCGAACTCGGGAGAGCCGAGCGATGTGGCGACCTGCGCCTTGACGATGGCCTGGATCTCCGCGGGCTTGATGGCCTCGACGATCCCCTTCACGGCATCGGCCCTGATGGTGTCGGACTTGGCGGCCTCGACGACTTGACGGATCGCCTCCGGCGCGATCGTCTGCACCTTGGCCGACTCCGAGAGTGATTTGGACAGCGCGCCGGCGATCGCCTCGGGCTTGAGTTCCGCATCGATCCGGCCGGACATCGCCTTCAATTGAGCCTCGATAGCGACCAGACCCCCGGATTTCACGGCGTTCGGGGGGGATGGTCCCTCCGGCTTGTTGGGTTCAACCTGCTGGTACCCGAAGACCCCCATGATCGTGGCGATCAGCCCGATCAAGATGCCCTGGAGACGGGAGCTGATGACGAGCGACCTCAGCCGCGACAGGATGCCGCCGAGGAGTGCGCCCATCAATGGGTTCGGGGCCGATCGGACGAGGCTCGCCGAACTGGCCGAGCCACCGAGGTTCTCGCTCATCAACTTCTCGAAGGCCAGGCGCCTCCTGAACGACTCCTCGGCCGCGGGCCACCACGCCGGCATGGTGTTGGCCAGCGCGGAGTATTCTTGGGCTTCCTGCGACGAGGTGCCCGATCGCCGGAGCACCTCCTCGAATCGATGGATGAAGTCCTCTTGCGTCTTGAAGTCGTCGCGTTTCGGGCTGGCCATGGTGGATAATCCCCCGATCAAGGGGCGCGGGTGAAGGTACGGTCCGGGGACGACGGGCCTTTCGTGCGGCACGAATCGCGCTAGCTCGCGGGCAGGTCGAGGTCGCTCGTCTTGATGGTGGGCTCGGGCCACCGTTCGACGAGGAATTCGAGCTCGCCGATTTTGTGCCAGACGGCCCGAACGGCGTCCTTGTTCGCCTCGTCGGCGCGCTGGGCGGCATCGAGCCCGGGGAGTTTGAGGATCAGGTCGTCGGGTTTGTCGGCGAACTTCGCCAGGTCGGAGACCGTGGCGGGAGTCAGCGCCGTCTTGACCGGGCCCGGGAGCCCGTCGAAGTCCTTCAACTCGATGGCATCGACGCCGATGAGGGTCTTCCCATTCGGGTCGCCGGCCAGGGTCGTGAGCCCTTCGGTGTTGAGCCGTGCCTTGAACTGCTCCTTGAGGAACCTCTTCCGCGACGCGACCACCGTGGGGGCGACGCTCGCCCACTCCGAGAACAGGGTCGGACCGGCTTGGGACTTCTCCAGTGCCTTCTCGAGCCGCTCGACCTTGGCCTTGAGCCGCTCGACCTCGGCGCCGGCCGCGGGGTCGGCCGTCGTCTCGCCCGGGTCGATCCCCAGCAGCCGCGACGGGCCGGAGAGGCCGAGGAGGGGCGAGCTGGCCTGGCCGGTGACGTCGGCGAGGCTCGCGAGCACCCGCGTCATCCGAGGAAGGGCCTGGCGGGGATCGTCGGGGTCCCCACCGGTCGTGCCCGTCGCCATGGGCGTGGGCCGCTCGACCGTGCCGATCTGCAACGCGCCGTCCGCCCATACTTTCTCCTGGGCCTTGATCAGCTCGCGGGCGCGGTCGCCCACCTTTTTCGCCTTTTCCGCCGGCGGGCAGCAGAGGGTCCGGAACGCCTCAAACCAGTCCTCCAGGGCTGAGATCCAGTAGCGGATCGAGGGCCCGGTGAGGACGAACCGGCGCGAGAAATTGCAGACACTCGCCACTCGGCACGTGGCGAAGTCCACCTCCAGCGTCGCGATCCGCACCGCCGGGTCGTCGCAGGGGGGGCATGGGGGCGGGAATGCCTCGCAGAAGCAGTCGCCGAGGACCCGGTAGAGCGCCAGGCCGACGACCTGGGCCTCCACACGGATGGCGGCGAACGCCTCGGCGTTGTCCTCCGGCTTGAACTCGGAGAATCGGGCGGCGCGAAGCCTCCGGTGCGTGCCCTCCTCCAGGTTGATCTCGCCGTCGTCGGCGAGCCGCAGGAGCGTGTCCTTGAGGCCGTCAAGCTGGTGGATTTGCTCCTCCACCTCGCTCGCCGCGACCGGCTGGCCCACGAGCAAGACTTTGCGGGCGAGGTCGGCGGCGGGATCGCCTTGCTTCCAGGCCTCGGGCTTGAGCTGGTCCTGGCGGAGCTTCAGCACGTCCACCTCGGCGGGGTGCCCCTCGACGTCGAGTCCCCTCGCGGCCGAGGCCGTCGCCTCCGAGACCCGTCCGGCGGCCGCGCGGATCGGCCCGGTGGGGTCGTCCTCGGGCAGCAGCCGTGCGCGGGCGATGAGCACCTGGGCACGCAGGGCACGCCCGGCCAGGCGGTCGCGCAGGTCGCCGACCAGGCCGAACCTCCGGACCTCGTCGGCCAGCGCGGACAGTTCGCGCTCGGCCGTGGCGAGGTCGTCGCCGAGTGCCTTCTGCCCCGCCTCGACCTTCAGCTCCTGGCCGAGCTTCTCGGACTGGACGAGGGTCCTGTGCGCCGCGTCCAGGGTCCGGAGGCCGTCCACGGCCTTCGCTGCGACCTCGATCGGTCCCGTGACCTTCAGGCATTCCACCAGCCTGGCGATGAGCGTGAGCCCCTTCGTCTCCTCCTTGGGCGGACAGCGTAGCTCGAACTGGTAGCCTTCGTGCAGGCGTGAGGCCCGGCAGTCGCCGTTGTCGCACTCCTCCGTCTGGTAGGGGCTGACGGGGTCGGCAGGCGTCTCGCAGTAGCGGATGAAGAGGTCGTAGCGCTGGAAGGGAGGCTTCTCGGGCTTCTCGCCGTCCGCGGGTTGCTCGGCGGGCTCTCCCTCGGGATGGCCGCAGGGGTCGCCGCAGTCGTAGCCGCCCCGAAGCGTGGCCCGGAGGTCGCGGATCATCGTGACGACGTCCAGGCCCGACACCTCGCAGGGTACGAGGATGTCGTTGCCGCAGCAGTCCAGGGCATGGCCCGGCTCGACGATCACCTGCCGGGACTTGCAGGGGTCGGGCTTCACCTTGAGGCCGCAGACGACGCCGTCGCCGAAGAGGTGCCGGTTCGTGAGGCGGTTCTTCTCGACGACGTAGTCGGCCAATCCCTGGAGGTCTTCCTCGGTGAGCAGTTGACCGGCGAAGAAGATCGGGCGCGAGAAGGCGCCGTCCGCGCAGGGATCGACGACGCCGCACCCGCACGAGCAGGCGCCCCGGCAGCCGCAGCCCTTCGACCTGGCGGACCTTGATGTATGCGTGCTCATGGTTACATACCCGCATCATGAGGTTTCTGACCCGCGTCCGGATTCAAGACGGTGAACCAGCTCTCGAAGTTCGCCCCGGGCAGGCCGTTGCCCGACGTCCAGAGGCCGTAAGTCCCGCGCCGCTCGGCACAGGCCGCGGGGGGTCCGGGAATCGCGCCGGAAGGCGCCATGCCGTCCTCGAGGAGGGGCACCCAGCCGCCGACGTGGGCACCATCCACGGGCTGGCAGCAGTGGTCGAGCACGAAGGCGCCTCGCAGGACGACCAGCACGCGGTCGTCGGACGAGAGCCGCTCGTTGCGCGTCCCGGAGTATCGCGGCCCGGTGAAGTCATAGCGGAGCCCGTGGGGGTTGCCGGCCGGGTCCATGAAGTCGGGCTTCACCTCCCCCGGCAAGTGCTTGACGTCGCCCTGGATGCTGCCGCCACCCCCGAGGAGGAACACGTCGAACACACCCGGCCGGATCGTCTCGGCCCGGACGGCCCGGGTGAACTTCACGCGGAGGAAGGTCTGGAGGAGCAGGTCGACCTGGTCGAAGTCATACGCGCCGCCGTGGGCCCAGCTCGTCCCCGCGACGCGCGTGTGCCGGTAGAGGCCGACCGGCCGCCGGACGGAGTTGTCGATCGCGATCGTCGCGGCGGGGTCGTCCGGGTGGTAGTTCGAGATCTTCGCGAGCGGCTCGCACGACTCGACGCCCGCCGTGCCGCAGGGCCCGCAGCGGGCGTCCTCCGGGGGTGCATCGACCGTCACCCGGATGCAGACCGCGTCGCGGAGCTTGCCGTACTGCCGGGACCGCGCGGGCCCGCACGACTCGGGAAAGATCGGCCGAGTCGGCTCGATCGGGACCTCGTGATAGCAAAGGCTCAAGTGGAGCGTCCCCGGGTTGTCCTTGCGGATACGCGCCCGGTCGTCGTCGTCGAGGTAGTCCCAGAGGTCCACGCAGAGCTCGTCGCGGACGACGAGCTCGTTCCCCTCGGGGTCGAGCGCGAAGCCGCATTCGACGAGGACCCGCGGGCGGCACCGCGGCCAGGGCGCCGCGTCCCCGGACGTCCGGCCCTCGGGCGTGTCCGTCTTGCCCGGCGCGGTGGGCGTCACCTCCAGGCCGCAGACGACGCCGTGTCCGTGGAGGCAGCGATTGTGCAGCTTGATCTTCTCGCGGAAGTACCGTTGCTCGATGGCGAAGTCGCGGTGGCCGAGCATCTGGCCGTAGAAGTAATTCAGGCGGTCGAAGTAGGGCGGCAAACTGGCGCAATCGCCCCGGTCCGCGTCCGATCGGCTCTGGTCGTGGTTCATGGTCCTGTCACTCCAGCACGGTGTGGATGCCGACCGCGGCCCGCCCGACTCGCAGGCCGCCAGACCGGGGGCGCGGCCCGCGCCGGAGGATGCTCGCCCGGTCGAGGCGGACGTTCCCCGGCCTCTCCCCGCCCCCGAGGACGGGAGGCTCCGGCGCCGAGAGCCGGGTATCGACCCCGATCGCCGACCGGGGGCCCAGCACGAACCCCTGGCCGCCGACACGCAGCGCATGGGCGGTGTGTGCGGGCTTCTGGTCGGAGATCAGGCGATCGAGCTTCGCGAGCGACTCCGGGCCGGGCGAGATGCCCGGGGGAAGGAGCACGTCGAATCGGTGGTCCCCTTCGCGGAACGGGTCCTGGTCCGGGTCGCCGTGGCTCCGCAGCGGCGAGGTCCCCAGCACCGAACGCCCGACGCGGAAACGCGACCGGCTTTTGCCGAAGAGCCGGACCGACCGAAGTCGCGCGTCGCGGCCGAGTGCGCCCCAGGCCCGTCCTAGCGGGCGCTCGATGATCGCCGGGTCGATGTCGAACAGGAGCCAGAGGGCCAGGCGTAGGCCCGCGGGGGTGCCGCGGAGCCGGTACAGCTCCGGGGCCCTCCGGATCAGTTCCCGACGACGCCGATCGTCCAGGGACGAGTCGAAGGCCATACCCAGCATCGCGGCCAGCCAGGGGAGCACTTCCGGGGGCGCGTCGACGGCGTCGAGCAAGGCGGGGAAGGTCGCGACGGCCCGGTCGAGGTCGGCGATCGTGGCGTCGAAGATCGCCAAGAACCGCTCGGTGAAGTCCTCGGCGACCGGGTTATCCCGATAGACTGTCGGGAGTCGATCGAGGCTGGTCGAGCGGGGGAAGTCGATCCGGACGCGGCGCAGGACGGGCGTCGTCTTCGGCCCGCCTCGGAGCGTGATCCGCACGCGGAGATAGCGGCCGGGAGGCTGGTCCAGGATGAGGGCGTCGGTCCCGTTCCGAATCTCCTCGTAATCCTCGTCGGCCACGCGTTCGTCCGGATGCTCGGACGTGGCGAGACTCAGGTCGACCTGGGTGCCCTGGGGGATGTCGGCGTCGATGCGGACCCGGTGCCACCGGCAGCGCGGGATGCCGCTGTCGAGCGGGCCAGTCTCGAAGGTCACCGCGCGACCGGTTTCTGCGGTATCCGGCTCGGGCGTGACGTCCCCGGGACGGGCCGGCTTGCCGTCACGAGTCGAGCAGAGCACGACCGTCTCGCCCCCGCGTCCGGGCATCCGCAGGCAGAAGCCGTCTTCGTTCGCGACGACGAGTCCCGTCGGCCGGGACGCGGCCGCGAGGTCCTCGACGGACGGGTCGCGTTCGACGACCAGCCGCTCGGGGGCGCCGCAGCAGGGCGCATGCCCGGGCTTGGCATCCTCGGCGGGGCCCGGCTCCTCGGAAGTCACCCTCCAGAGCCGGAACGAACCCTCGGGCGCGCCGGTGGCCGCCCAGAGGGCGCCGTCGGCCCCTCGACCCAGCCGGCGGATGGGGTGCTCCGCGTCCAGGATGATCCCCGGACTCCGCCGATCGCCCGCGAGGCCGTACCGGGCGATCCGCGCCGTCGCCCCCTGCCCGGCCGACGAGGGTTCCCAGGGCGACGCGACGACCACCTCGCCCCCGAAGAGGGCCAGCGGGCCGGGCGCCTCGACGTCGAACCGGGCCGCAAGCCGGCCGTCGCGGAGGCACCAGACGAAGACCGCGCCGGCACCGGCATCGGAGACGGCCAGCCGGTCGCCATCGACCGCGATCGCGACCGGCCGCCGGAGCGATCCGGCGCCCGAGAGGTCGGAGTGGGGCGCTGCCCAGCGACCCCGGCACGAATCCCAGCGAAGGATGCCGGGCCGGGACTCCTGTGGTGCCAGCAGGAACCATTCGCAGGGCAGGCAGCCGCGTGCGAACCATGGAGGCGGCAGCCACTTCGAGAGGACGTCCGGCGCGATCCCGTCGTCCTCCGGGCCGCGAAGCCGGAGCCCTCGTGGGTCTTGCAGGCCGACGAGCTGCTTGCCGAGAGACACCGCGGCCGCAGGATCGACCCAGCCGACGTAGGCGTCGAGCAGGCGGAACCGCTCGGGACCCGGGGAGCAGATCATCTCTGGCCCTCCGTTTCCAGGGGGAAGACCTGATGGCCGACGGGCCAGAAGAGCTCGCCCGGGCCGAGGGGGACGTCGCGACAGGGCGGCTGGGGGACGCCGTCGCGGAACAGCCGGAGTCGGGGGATGGCCCGGACGCCGGGGATGGAGGTCGCGAGCCGACGCAGCAGGGCGGAATAGACGAGCGGGCGGCCGAACGGCCAGCCGCCCTCGTCATCGCCGCCGGTCAATGGGTCAAGGTAGGCATCGATCGATTCGGTGATCCGTCGGATGATCTCGCCGGGGTTGGCGGCCGGGTCGGCGAGGAAGCCCACTTCCGTGCGAATCGTCCGGAAGGCCGGCGACGAGGCTACGACCTCGACCCCCGCGACGCCGACCTTGTCGCTCAAGTGGCGCGCGACGGCGAGGAGTGTTCCCTCGTCGGGGACGGGCGGACCGCCGTTTCGACGGCCCGAGACGACCAGGACGTTCACCACGCCCGCCAGCGGTCGGCCGGGGAAGGATGGGTGTGCGCCGGAGATCGCGTGGGCCCGGCGGACGTCGGCGCCCGTCGCAAGCGGCGCCATGAGTGCGTAGTCGGCGACCGTCACGGCCCGACCGCCGGTCCGCAGGGCCCGGGGCGCCTGGCGGACGACCGCCGCGAGCGGCTCGGGGTCGGCGCCGCCGACGGCCGGCCGAGTGTTCGTGACCCCGGTCAGGAAGGGGGCTGTGTTCAGGAGCGTGGTGATCTCACCCGGGCCGACCTCGCCGGCCTTCCCGCCGCCGACCTCGTACTTCAGCGCCCGGGCGTTGCGGAAGCCCGGCGGCACCGTCGCCCCGTGCTGGCCGTCGCCGAAGGACAACTCGCCGCGGTCCGGGTCGAGCGCGAAGACCTGGTCGTCCGGGCCGAAGTCCGACAGGTCGTCCACCTCGCGCCAGCGGGCCACCCCTCCCTCGGCGTCCGCGGTGACGGGTTCGTCGACCTCGACGATCAGTGAGCCGGGGACGACCGGCACCTGGCTCACCCGCATCCGAGTCGGGTTGGAATCGGGGATCGCCTCGAGGACCTCGTTACGGACCGTGCGGACCGCGCGGACCCGAGCCACGTTCAGCTCCAAAGACGCCAGCAGTGGGACGTCCTCGAACGTGCCCTGGATCAGCCGCAGTCGCAGCCACCGCAGCGGCTTATCCTGACCGGCCTCGGGCGGCCTCGTCTCCCAGCGGTCCGGCACCCGCAGCTCGACGAGTCCCGACTGCGTGAGCCCGCGGGTCTCGTCCCGCAAGACCTCCAGCGGATGGAATCCGGCCCCAATGTTCGCCTCCCAGAGCAGCAGAGGCGCCGGGGCCGTCGAGGCCCCCCCGGGCCCCCCGACGGCCGCCGGTCGCGGTATTCCCGACGCGGCGGCGTGCCCGAACGCAAGGGTCATCGACCGGGTTGGCGGCCTCTCGGCCTCGAGTCCGATCCAGAGGGCGTTCTCCGGCTGAGGGTCGAGCCCCAGGGGTGGGAACGGTCGATCCGGCGTCCCGTCGGCGATCGTGATGGCGCGGCGAACCGCGCCCTCCTGTGCGTAAATCTCGGCAACCTTCGCGTTGGCGACAAACGTCGTATCCTGCGTCTCGAAGACGACCAGGTCGCCGCCGCCGACGGGCCGCGCACCGACCTGGAACCCCGCCGGGACCGCCACCGAGGTCGGCGCCGCCGGCGCCACCGTGAACCGGACGATCGCCTCGGCCGCCCGGGCCGGCCCCGGCCGGACCCCAGCGGTCCTGAGCAATTCCACCATCACCTTGGCGGGCAGCCGGTTCAGCCGCTTGAGCACCGTCGCCGCCAGCTCACCGAAAAGGACAGCCAGCGCCCCGCCCGCATCGGCGGCAGTCGGTTCGGCCCACTCCGGCGTGTAGGAGGGCCGCCGGGCTTTCAGTTCCTTCGTGACCTGCCTGGGGTCGTCGTCCGCGAGTTTCGGACGACGGCCGAACGGCCCGTCGACGAGCGATCCGGGCCCCTTGCCCCCCTCGACGGTCCACCAGGGAGCGCTCACGACAGCACCCCCGCGGCCGTCTCGCCGCCCGCGAACCGGACCTCGACGACCCTCGGCTTCACCAGCGCGTGGGGCTGGATCGCCACGTCTTCGCACGACTCGAACGCGCGCGCCGGATCCCCGACGCGAATCTCGACCGACTCGATCCGGAGGTCTCCGCCGACGGCCTCCTGGAGCCGTCGGATCAGCGCAGACGGGCGGAGAGGCCCGCCGAACGGCCAGCCTCGACCGTCGTCGCCTCCCCAGAGCGGATGCAGATACGTCCGGATCCGCCGATCGATGGAGGCCCGCGCCTCGGCGGCGTCCACCGGCTCCCCCCCGGCCGTGACCCGAAGGTCGACGTCGAGATAGGAGGGCCCGAGGACGTAGACCTCCTGCGTGATGAGCCGGGCGACGTCGAGATGTCGGCGGACGGCCTCGATCGCCCCCGGGTCGGGCCGGGGGGCGGCGAGCTCGTCCCCCGGCGGGAGGTCGGGGATCACGAAAACCGTCACGGCGCCCGGGACCGCAGTGCAGGCGAAATCGGGGTGGTCGTTGACGGCGGCGTGGGCCCGCGCGATGGCCACGCCCGGCGTCCGCAGGGCCAAGACCTCGTAGTCGCGGGACGTGACGGCCCGGCCGGGCTTCCTCAGCTCGGACGCGAGACGTCGGGCCGCCTCGTCGGGGGTCTCGGCGTCTCTCCCCCCCGCGGCCGGCACCACATTGATCGCGCGCCAGGTGGCTGTCGGGGTCTCCCACCATCGGAAAGCGTCGAGGTTCCCGGTCGAGCCGCCGCCGACCTCATAGGCGAGCGCGAATCGAAATTTACCCTCGCCCGGTAGGTCGGGAGCCTCCCCTGAAGTCCGTCGCCGAACCTGAGCCGGCCGGCGTCGCGATCGACCACGAAGTGACGATCGCCCGGGCCCGACCGCGCGAGGTCGGCCGCCGGTTCCCAGACGGCGACCGTGCCGTCCCACTCCTCAAGCTGGAGCCGGACGGTCGCCGGGATCGGCGGGCCCTCGGCCTCGGGAAGGTCCAGCACGTTGCCGGGGAGCCGGAGCCAGGCGGCGAGCTGTCGGGCGAGGCGCTCCTCGGTCATGTCGAACTCCAGGCGCCGACGGTGCCCGGCCGCGACGCCGTTGGGCACGACCTGGCGGACGCGTGGGCGGACCCCGCCCGACGCGAGAGGGGCCCGGAGACGGAGGGCGTACGCGAAGCCCCCCGCCCCGTCGGTTGGCGTCGTCGCAAACCATGCCGGAGTGCGCGGGATCGGCAGCCGGACCAGGCCCGGCCGGCGGAGCCCGGCGGTCCCGTCCTCAACCTGTCTCGGGTCGAACTCCTGAAAGCGGTCCGGGTCCGATCGATAGGCCCAGGTGACCTCCCTCGGCGGCGGCACGTCGGTCGCGGCGTCGGGCGACCACACGGGGGGGATGCCGGGCGGGACGAGCAGGTCCAGCAACAGCGCGAAAGTCCCGGTGGTCCCGGGGGGGACCTTGCATTTGAGCCGGAGGATGATCTCCACCTCCTCCGAAGCGCCACCCTCGGGGCCGGGTCGGGCCGCGACCAGTTCGGGCGCCCGGCCGGCGTGCAGGTCGAGCGTACGGTCCGCTCCACCGACGATCAGGCCGACGTCCGACGAGGGAGACGTGACGCCCCGGCGCCCGGGCCGCGCCGGAGATCCCTGCATCGGCAGGAGCGTCAGGGCGTCCCGCGTGGAGAAGGCCAGTGGGGTTTGGGAGGGCCCGCCGTTGCGGTTCGTCGTCGCGGTCCCCACGGCGGGTCGGAGGGTCAGGACCGTCCCGGCCGGGATCTGCGGGAAATCCTCAATCGGGGCGTCGTCGCCCTGGATGATCCGGCCGGTGATCGCCAGGACGGTCGTGGCCGAGATCACCGGCCTCGGCCCGGATCCGAGCAGGTGGATCAGGGCGCGTTGGCGGGCATCGCACGGCTGGTCCATCCAGAAGAGGCGCTGTTCCAGCAAGGCTGCGTAGAGCTCCAGCAGCGTGATGCCCGGGTCCACCGGCGCGTGCAGCGTCCAGTGCCCGCCGGATGCGCCGGGGATCCGGCTGCGGGCCGCCTGCATCAGGTCGTCCCACGTCAGGTCGTCGAGGGCCGGCGGTTCCAGGGGCATCAGGCCCGCTCCAGGGTGTCGAGGTAGAACGGGAAGACCAGGTTCAGGCGCGTGTTCGTCTGGCGGACGCGGTAGTCGATCGAGACCGAGACGGACTCCGGCTCGGCGGGGTCGGCCTCGGCACGGACCTCATCCAGCTCGATGCGCGGCTCCCAGTCGCGCACGGCATCGCGGATGGCGATCTCCAGCAGCCCGAGGTGACGGCGGCTCCCGGGGGCGAAGACCAGCCGCGAGGCGTCGCACCCGTAGTCGTCGCGCATCAGGCGCTCTCCCAGGGCCGTCAGAAGGAGGACCTTCAGCGAGTGCTCGATGTTGGCCTCGGCCTCGGTATACCCCAGCCGGCCCGCTGCGTCGGGCTGAATGGGGAAGCGCCAGCCACGTCCCAAGAATCTCGCGTCCATCACGGCCCTCGCTCGCTTCGTACGCTCACCCGATGAGCACGGTCCCCTGGGCGACGACGGAGCCGACCAGGGCATCGACGGGATCATTGCACGTCTCCGCCCGGTCGCCGTGGCGCGCGGCGGCCTTGTCGTTGATCTTCACCGTCGCGCTGCCGGTTCGGATGGTCCCCTTGTTCGCCGGCGGCCTCTGGAACGACGTCCCCGGCGCGGTCGGCAGGTGGGGGGGCGAGTTATCGGCCGTGCTGCCGACCGTGGCGGCGGGGAACCCCGAGATGTTGACGTCGCCGCTCAAGCTCCCCCGAATGGTCCCGCGGAACGGGTGCGGCAGCGGGGTCGGTGTGGCCCCGGACGGCGACGGCACGAGCACGATGTGCGTGTCGGTCGCGATGACTTCATCTCCCTGCTTGGCGGCGGGCCGTCCCATCGGTCAATTTCGCTCCTGTGGCTGTTGTGGGCGTACGGGTCAGTTGAGGTGGATTGTGGCGCCACTGATCCTCACGTCGCCGCCCGCCTTGATCTTGAGGGTGGAGTCGGCCTCGATCTCGACCTCGTTCGCCCTGAGGACCAGCTTGCCCCCGTCGGACTTCACGGTGATGCCGTTGTCTTTGGTGCTGATCTCGAGCGAATGCTTCCCACCCTTCTCGATGATCCGGATCGTCTCCTGACCGCCGGTATCGACGAGGACGATCTGGTGGCCGGCCTTCGTGCGGATGAGCTTCTCGTCGGTCGAATCGTCGCGACGGGTGGCCGGGAGGTCCTGACCGTTGTAGAGCCCGCCCAGGACGATCGGCAGCCGCATGTCGCCGTGGACGAAGGCGATGGCCACCTCGTCGCCGACCTCCGGGACGAAGAAGGAGCCGTACTTGTTGCCGGCGTAGAACTGGCAGACCCGGCACCAGTCGCTGACCAGGTTCGGGTCGAACCAGGGGATTTGCAGCTTGACCCGGCCCTCCTTCGCCGGGTCGTTGACCTCGGCGACGATCGCCTCGGCGATCCCGTAGAAGCGGCGGTCTGTCGACCGGGTGCGCGAGGAGTCGCTCATCGCGTCCCCCCGTCCGCGAACTTGCGGACTTCGAATGAGGTGAGGTAGCCCGAGCCGCCCAGAGAGTGCTCGACCTTCTTGACGAAATACCGGCCGCTGAACCTGCGCCCGAGGCCGGCCAGGAAGACGTTGTCGCCGGGGCGGAGGTCGGGCAGGCCGATCACCCGACCGGACCCGGTGATGAACTCATAGGCGCGCTCGCGGAGGAGGCTCACGGCCAGCGCCTTGGCCTCCTGTTCGCTCATCACCGGCGCATCGACGACGCGATCCTGCTTGCCGCCGAAGGACGCCATGCAGCGGGCGATGGCGGCGGGCCCGTTCATGCCGCCGCCCTCGCCGGCCGGGAGGTCGCTCTCGTCGGCCGTCGCGACGATCGCCTCCTTGGTCCGCGGGTTCCAGCCCCGTACGGTCAGCTTGCTCACCTGGCCCGAGAGCGAGAGCGTCGGGGTGAACTCGATGAGCGTCTTGCCCCAGGCGAACTCGTAGGATCGGATCGGGCGGCCGTCGCGGCCGTCGGTCGGCTTGACGAAGTACAGCGCGTCCTTCCCCGTCTTCGAGTTCGTCTGCACGAAGAGGTCGAAGTCGATCCGCTTCGCCCGCTCCATGAGGAACTGGGCGTCGTCCTGGTTCTTCTGGAGGACGAGTTCGTGCGTCGGCCCCTCGTCGCGGACGACCACCGCCTCGAGGCCGTTCCGCCGGGCCACGATCTCGGCGATCTCCCAGTCGGCCTTGTTTTCGTACTTGTACGGCTCGCCTTCCTTGGGCTTCGAATCCTTCAGGCAGAACAGGAGGTCGTGCCCGCTGACGCCGATCGTGGGCGGGCCAGACTCGGGGAACCGCGGCGAGAGGCCCGTGATCATGCCGCGGACCATCGGGATCAGCCGGTCGGCGTATCCCATCCGGATCTCGACCCGGCCGCCGACGTCGAGCTTCGGGGTGTCGCTGTATTTGAAGGCCAGCGCGCGGTCGTCCCAGTTGCTGAAGCTGATGTCGAAGCTGGTGAGGTTCTCGATGTCCATCACCACCTTGACCTCCAGCACGTCGCCCTTCGTCTCGGGGTCGAGCTCCCGGCCGCCGACCTCGACCCGATAGTTCGGGGCGTAGTAGTCGGTCGGCGGCAGGCCGGGGAGCAGCCGGGACATGGCGGTCATCGCGGCCCCTCCTCGCCGGTCAGGCGCGGGACGCGGAGCACGAGCGCGGGCGGGAGCGTCCTGGGGTCGCGGATGGCGTTGGCGCGCGCGATCGGCCGCCACAGGCGCGGGTCGCGGTACATTCGGAAGGCGATGCTCGGGAGCGTGTCGCCCCGTTGGGTCGTGTAGCTCTTCTCGAAGTCGGGCGAGGCCGTCGGTCGCTCGCGGACCTGCATCTTGACCGGGCGATATTCCTTCAGGCTCACCCCGAGCTTCGCCCGGAGCGGTACCCCGTCGGGGCGGAACATCGTGTAGGTGACCGAAAGGCTCTCCAGCACGCCGCGGAAGACCTGCGTGTCCCAGACCAGCCGGATGATCGGCGGCGCGTGGAGCTCGGCGTTGATGTTCATCAGCCCGCGGAGCCGGTCCACGTACCTCGTCCGGACGTCGTCGAGCGTGTCGGAGGTGTCCACCAGCAGCTCGGTGGTCAGCTTCTCGCTGGCGCCCCGGACGAACTGGATCGGCGGCGACTCGAGGCCCGGGATGCCGATCTCGGCGAACGTGTTCTGCTTGCTGAGCTGGTACTCCGTCGGGTTGAACTTCACCGGCACGAAGCGGTCGTCGCCGGCGATCCGCGGCTGCTCGATCTCCAGATAGGCCTTGGCCAGCCCCTGGGTCAAGACGTCCTTCGGGGTGATCATGCGACGGCCCCCCCGGTCGGGACGTCGCCCAGCGACCGCTCACGCGCCGCGCGGACCTCGCGGGCCTTGCGGGTGTCGAGCTCGGCCTGCCATCGGCGGATGAACTCGCCGAAGAGCTGCGCGAACCGCTGGGTATCGTCCCCCTCGACATCGAAGTTCACTTCCAGGTTCTGGATGGTGATCATGATTGTGGCTCTCCGGTGATCTCGGGCCTCGGCTCGGACGGTCGTGTCAGGGGCCCTCGAAGACCTGGGCCTGCTCGATCCCCTGGTGGGCGATCTCGACGCTCTCGACGGCGACCTCCGCCTGCATCGCGTTGAACGTGGGGCCCGACCACTTCGCCGCCAGCCCGGCCCAGAAGACCCAGGTGTAGGCCGGCCTGCCGTCGGTGGTCATGAGCATGATCATCCCGTCGCGCCGCGCCCCCAGCGATTGCGTCAGGCCGGCTCGATACCACCGCCAGAGCTCCTGGCCTCGCACGACCCCGCCCTTGAGCGTGATCCGCCCCCAGTTGTGACGGACCGGGAGCTGGTGGACGAAGCCATTGCTGCCCCCCTCGGGATAGGTCATGACTTCCAGCTCGGCACCGAGGCCCGACACCTCCTGGAAGCCGGCCGCCGAGAGGACGGGGACCAGCAACGCCTGCGGCGCGGGCAGGTAGGCGTCCGCCGGGTCGAGCGTGACCACGAACCGATAAGCGGGCAGCTCGGTCATTCGTCGAACACCTCCAGTTGTTTCGTGGCGCTCAGGGCCACACGCAGGGTGATGAACTCCATCGGCACCGCCGGGGCCACGCCGACTTCGCAGATCGCCCGGCCGAGGTCCCGCGACTCGGGCGGGTTCGTCTGCTCGTCGCACCTCACCCGGAACGCCTCCTCCGGCCGGTCGCCCTGGAGCGCCCCCATCCGAAACGCGTCCAGCAAGACGGACGTCACCGACCGCGCCATCTGGAACCAGAGCTGTGGGCCGTTGGCGTCGAAGACGATCGGCTCGCAGACGCGGCGGATCGAGCGGACGAGGCGGTGGAGGAGCCGCCGGTGGGTGAGGTAGCGGCCGTCGGGCATCGGCTCCAGCGTCCGGCCGCCCCAGATCATCAACCCCCGCCCCGGCTGGCAGCGGATCAGGTTCACCCCCGCCGCCGCGAGCTGGCCGTCGTCGGGCGACGAGTATGCGACGTCGAGGTCGGCGGCGTCGAAGATCGGCACGTTGGCCGGCGTATGGTGCGCCCCTCGCGCCCGGTCGGTCCGGGAGATGGCACCCGCCACGTGCCCCGACGGCGGCACGTCCCGCAGCGGGTTCGCCGACCCGCCGAACGGGTCGCGGACGCGGAGCCATGGGTGATAGAGCGCCGAGGCACGTCGGAGGTGCGCCACCTCGGCCAGGCTCCGGAGCCGCTCGACGTGCCGGAGCATCGCGACCGAATCGACCGCGCCGGGCGGGCCATCGATCAGGAGTTGGCGGTCGAGCAGGTCGGCGGCCTGCTGCATCAAGCCCCGGATGATGGCGTCCCGCCGGTCCTCGTCGTCGAAGTCCTCGTGCAGCGCCGGCACCGCCAGCAGGGCGACCTCGGGGGCGTCGCCGAGGTCGCGGATCGCCCTCGCGTACTGCTGGGCCAAGTCGGGGACCGGGGGCGCCTCGGGCGGGATCGCGAGCGCGAGCTCGCCGGTGCCGGCCCGTCGCTCCGACACCTTGGGCAGACCCTCCGCCAAGGTCTCGACGGGTTCGAGCCGGATGAATACGGAATCTTCGGCGATCCGCGAGGCCATGGTCCGGCCGCGGCCGTCGCTCTCGAACTGGTCGGTGACGGTGGGGTCGAGGTTGCGGAAGTACTCGGCCTCGCCGTCCGGGGTCCGGATGGTGAGGTCCACTTCCGGAATGCGCCTCGGCGCCGCGTCGTCCGGGCCGCCGAGCGTGACCATGCGGACGGTCACCTCGACCGTGATGCCGTGACCCCACGTCCCGGGGCTGCTGGCCCGGACGAGGTAGGCGCGGGGCGCGGTGGATCGGGGATCGGGCCGGATCGGGGCGTAGACGTCGGGCCGATCGAGCCAGGGGCGCAGGTCCCAGGCGGCCCCGGCGATCAGGTGGTCGCGCCGGTCCTCGCCCGCGATCCGGACGACGTAGGCGACCTTGCCGCCGTTCTCGAAGTAGCCGCGGAGGGCATAGGTCAGCGTGCGATCGCGCCGGAGGCCGCCGAAGTCGCGCTCGAATCGGCGCCAGCCCTCGACGCGCACCGCGCCGCCGAGCGGTCCGCGCCCCGTCCGGCCGAGGAAACCTGCCACGTCGGTGTGCAGGGGCGACGGCTCCGCCGGGCGCCCCCGCGACTTGAAAGAGAGACCGGGCATCGTCGTGGCCATCGGCGTCACCCTTGCTGGCCGTCGCCGTCGATGGCGAGGCCCTCGTGGCAGATTTCGAGGCTTTCCAGCGCGATCTCGTTGTTCTTGGCGTTGAGCCCGGGGCCGGTCCACTTGCAGGGCCAGGCGCGCTTGAACTTCCAGATGACGACCGGCTGCCGGCCCTCGTCCAGCAGGCTGATCGAGCCGTCGACTCGCCGGGCCAGGCCGTTCATGCCGTCCACGACCCAGAGCCAGAACTCCAGGTCGCCGGTCATGCCCCGCTTGAGCGTGATGTTGGTGTACTTCTTCATGCCCTGGAGCTTCCGCACCCGGTTCTCCTCGCTGCCGGTGCGGTAGTCGATCGGGTCGATGGCCACCTCGAGGCCCGAGACCTCGGAGAACGACGCGTTGATCGCCTTGCCCTCCGTAGCGACGGTCTGGATCGAGACCTCGAAGTTGTAGCCGCTGTAGGGATCGTCGCGCCTCACCGGCATTTGGTGCCCCTTTCGTCGATCGGCCCTCGGCCCGCCCGTCGAGCCTCACGGCCATGCCATGTCACCGAATCAGGTCGCTCCCACCGTCAGGCCGGCGTGCCCTCGATCGTCTTCTGCTGGATCCGGATGATGACGAACTCGGCCGGCCTGACCGGGGCGATCCCGACCAGGCAGATCAGGCGGCCGTTGTCGAGGTCGTCCTGGGTCATCGTCGTGCGGTCACACTTGACGAAGAACGCCTCCGGCTGCTTCGTCCCGAAGAGCTTCCCGTTGCGCCACTCGGTCGTGAGGAAGTTGGTGATCGTCTGCCGGACCCGCGACCAGAGCATCTCATCGTTCGGCTCGAAGACGACCCACTGCAGCCCCTCGTCGAGCGACTCCTCGATGTAGATGAAGAGCCGACGGACGTTGATGTACTTCCACGACGCGTCCGGCGTGAGCACCCGCGCCCCCCAGACGAGGTTCCCCCGGCCGGGGAAGTATCGCAGCGCGTTGATGTTCTTCGGGTTCAGCAGGTCCTGCTCGCGCTTGGTGACGTCCGCCGCGAATCCGCCGATGCCGCGGACCACCTCGTTGGCCGGGGCCTTGTGGACGCCGCGCTCCACGTCCACGCGGGCGTAGATCCCGGCCATGTGCCCCGACGGCGCCACGTGCACTACGCGGCGGCTCCCCGGGTCGCGGACGACGAGCCAGGGATAGTACAGCGCCGCGTACTTGGTATTGATCGGCTCGCGGAAGCTCCGGATCCCCTCGTTGTCCAGGCCGTCGGGCGGGTCCACGATGGCGAAGCGGTCCTTGAGCGTCTCGCAGTGGATGAACAGGGTCGAGTGGACGGTCGGGGCCCAGATGTTCGGCGCCATGCAGATGCTGATCTCGTCGATCTCTTCGAGCGCCGCGATCCCCGTCCGCTTGCCGCTGCCCTCGTCCTTGCCGGCGAAGTCGCTCGGGTCGAGCCGGTCGAACCGGTTGTCGCCGCCGGCGAGCTTGATCCAGCCGCCGTTCGCGTCCGTCGGGAAATTCGCCAGGTCGGAGTCGGAGAAGCCGGCATTCGCCTCGACCTTGACATAGGTCGATCTCTCGTTGACGTAGTTGACCAGATAGTTCAGAGTGCCGTCGTCCTTGAGGCGGAGCGGGGAGAAGAGCTCCTCGGCCTCGATCACGCCCCCGGGGGCGTACTGGATGATGACCTCGGCCTCGATCACCCGGGCCCGGTGCCCCTCCAGGTAGGTCCTGGTCGGCGCCGCGGCGAACGTCACGACGTCGGCGACGACCGAGGCGACCACCAGCCGCTCCTTCTCCCTCCCGTTGTCCAGCTCGACGACGGCCCCCGCGTAGAGGAGGTCGCCGCCGCGGATGTTGAGCACATCGGAGCCCGCGGGCCCGCTCGCCTTGCGGAGCCGTTTGACCGATGTACCGACCTCCCACTCGACGCCCGCGGGCAAGGTCGGCGTGATCTTGAATGTCTTGGCGGCGACGACCTTGTTCGAGAGCGTGTATTCCGCCCCGCGAACGAGGACCGTGTCGCCGTCGGCGAGGCCGGAGACATCATCGAGCGTGATCGTCGTCCCGCCGTTCGTCGCCGATTTCGCGCTCAGCGCGGCGGAGAATGCGAGGTTGGCCGGGTCGGCCGCGTTGGGAAGTAGGTTGAGAGTCGCCGCGGCGGTCGGGCGGACCTTCAGCCGGAGCGCGTCGCCCCATTCCCCGGGCGACCGGGCCGAGAAGGTGAGGGTTTTCTCGGCATCGGGGATCGGCGACGCCGATCGCGCGTGGATCTCGACGAAGTCGCCGCGCTTCCGCGAGAGGGCCGCGGCGATGCCCGCGCCGAGCGTGATCGTGTTCGTCCCCGAGTCGTACGCCGTGACCGGGGACGCGGCGGGCCCGCCGACCTGCGCCCCGGTATCGCCCCGGAAGAACGTCACGCCCGTGCCTTCCATGACGTCGAACAGGTGCGAGAGTCGGATCGTGGTCGCGCCGCTGGCGGTGTCGGCGACCACCTCGGCGACCAGCCCCTTGCCCAGGTCCCCCTCGGAGGCGACGGCATCTCGGCTGAAGACCCGCTTGACGTAGAGGCGCTGGCCGCCGTTGTCGAAGAAGCCCTTGACCGAGAGGGGGAAGTACCACCAGTGGCCGCCCTCGCTCGCGGGGTCGTCCCACCTGAGCCGCGTGGCCGGGTTGGGCTCCTTCAGATAGCCGCCGAACTTTCGGACGAACTCGGTGAAGCTGGTGACGAGCACCGGCTTGCCCTCGGTCGGGCCCATGGCCGTCACCCCCACCGCGCCCGCCGTGCTGGTGCTCACGCCCTCGATCGGCTTCGGTCCGGCGTCGATCTCCTCGACGTAGACGCCGGGGCTCAGGTACTCGGGCATGGGTCTGCGTCCCTCAAAAGATGGTGATGATGTGGCCTCGGGACAGGTCCCCCGGGAATCGGACCCGGATCGATCCGACCCACCCGCTCGGCCGGTCCCGGGCGTCGATCCGGTAATCCTCGCCAACCTCGGCCCAGCGCAACGGCAGGGCGAACTCGCCGCGTTCGTCGGTCAGGACATCCTGCCGGTTGCCGTCCGCGACCAGGGCGTCCACGACCGGGGCGCCCGACCTGCGCAGGACCCGGCCGCGGAGGACCGGCACAGCCGCGGGGAACGGATAACCGGCCGAGGGCAGCAGGAAGGCCGTCGTCGGGATCGCGACCACCGCAGGCGGGTTCGTGTCGTTGTACGGGTGGACCAGGAACTCGAACCCCCGCATCCGTGGCGCGTACATTGGCCGGTAATACTCGGCCTCCACCACGACCCGGTACGCCGTCGGCGGCAGGCCGACCGGCTCACGGTGTCGGCCGAGCCCGGGGTACACCAGGTGCCCGCCCGCCGTCGTGACCGACGCGATCTCGGTCGGCCGCCATGCGCCTCGATCGGAGACATCCAGCCGGGCCGCGACCCTCCCGATCGGCGGCTGGCCGGTGAGGTCGTCCACCAACCTCAGCCCCAGCGGGCTATAGAGGCCCGTCCGCTCGCCGGTCAACTGGCGGATGCGCGGCCCGATCATGGCTGCTCCTCCAGGTCCCCGAAGTCGAGGACTCGGTTGCGGACGGTCCCGACGGTCTGCACCAGCTCCGGCGCGATGTTGACCACCCGCACCTCGTAGACGACCGACATCCGGTACGGCTTCTGCAGCGAGTTCCAGATTCGCGTCTGGTCCTCGATGCTCATGGGGAACAGCGTCAAGTGTAGCGCCTGCGACGAATTGGCCAGCGTCCCGCCCTTGAGGTCGGCGCCGGAGAGCGTCGCTCGGTCGTAGAGGGTTTGCATCACGCGGCCGAGGATCACGTGGTCGGTGTAGGGATAGCTGTAGGTCCCGTCGTCGTTGATCCAAGGCGTAATCAGGTAGCGGAGCTGGAGCGGCAGGACGGGCTTCCTCAGGTCGTAATTGCCGTCGGCACGAGGGACGCGGACCCGCGGCCGATTGCGGCTGCTCGCGTCCTGCTGGGTGTCGAAGAGGAAGAGTGTCACCGACGGGAGCGAAGGGTTCGACCGCAAGTTGTGGACGGTGATGGGCGGGGAGGGAACGATCCCCGTGAAGCCTGCCTCGAGGACCGACTTCAGCGTCTCGGAGACGTCGGCGATGATCGAATACCCATCAGGCACGGCAGTCTCGCCCCGGCGAGCCCAGGTTCGCAGCCACCCCTGACCCATATTGCATTGCTCATGCCGTCGATATTGGAATCCCCAAATCATTGCAGAATAAAAATCTAAAAGAATCTTACCGTACGTTCACATGACTTAATTCTGGATGGTTTTATCCAGGACTTGATCTCAGCAGGAGAAACGCGACGACCAGGCTTGAGTCCTCCAAGTGACGCCCACGCAACATATTCCGGCTCATCGCCGTGCTCCTTGCTCTCGCCCGGCGGCCAGGACATTTTCCTCCACCCACGGCGGTCCACCGGCGCGGATGAGGGGATGATCGCAGCCGCGGCGGCTCGCGCGGACAATTGTGAATGCGCCATCCCCGCAGGAGGATCGGCGGCATCGATCCTCGCCCGTCGAACGGCGCGGAGAGTCGATGGTCAAGACCGTCGGCGCGAGGGTCACTCCCGCGCATCTTTCCAAATGGATTCGAGTTCGACCAGCCGGAGGGAGCGGATACGCACGGGCCCCCGCTCGCATTCCAACTCCAGACGGTCGTCGGTCGGGAGGAAGCAGGCCGACAGCGAGACCTCGCCGTCGTTGGCGAACGCCTCGATCGACGGATGCGGAACAGGGCCCCGGCCACCTCCAGCGGTCTCTTGAGGCCGGGAGACAGGGACAGGTCGGTCCATTTATGTTCCTTCCCGTGGAGGCGCTCGATCTCCCGCACGGGCCTGCGGAAGAGGCGGAGCGAGCCGTTCAGGGTGCGCAGGGACATGTCGCAGGGGAAGGACATCTGCTGGTTGAAGGGCATCTCGGAGCGACTCCGAGCAGGGTCAGGGCCAGGCAGATCGCCGGCCGAAACGACACGACCGGCGTGTGGCTGTCACGATTTTCATGATGCGATCCTCCGGTTACGTGGCGAGTTCTTGGCGGAGTCCAGCCGCAAGCCGGGACGACGAGGTCGGCACGCTCGCAGCCGCCGTCGTCCAGGACGGTCCGGGCATTGCGGCGGTCGTTGGTGTCGGCCCGGTGGCGGGCATCGCCCGGGGTCGCGGCGAGCCCGCAGGCCAGGTGCCGCGCGGCGACGCGGTCGAGTGCGGTCTCCAGGTCGCAGTCGAGGAAGACCGAGACGTCGAACAGGTCCGCGAGGCGCCACGACCGGAGCAGGAGGTAGAGTCCCTCCACGATCACGAGCGGGACGCCGGGCAGGACCACCACCGCGCCGGGCTGGGGATCCTTCGTCGCGTGGTCGAACGCGGAGAACGCGCCGCGGCCGTCCTCCCGCAGGCTCAGGAGGTCGGCCCGGAGGGCGTCGGGGTCGAACGTGTCCGGGGCGCCTCGGCGGGCGAGGCCGTCGGCGGTGAGCGCGGCGCGGGGCAGGTGGTAACCGTCCATCGGGACCATGACGGCCCCGGGGACCCGGGCGGCGACCGCCGCGGCCACCGTGCTCTTGCCCGCGCCGGGGATGCCGGCAAGGGCGACCAGCCAGGGGGCGGGCCTCCGCGCTCGCAGGAGGTCCAGGATGAGGCCCGCGGCCTCGTCGGGCCCGTCCATCGGAGTCATCCCCTCCCTTCACGGCGACGCACGTCCAGCCAGACCGCCGCCAGGATCACCGCCCCCTTGATGACGTATTGCAAGGAGTAGTGGACGCCGGCCTGGTTCAGCCCCTTGTCCAGCGTGCCGATGATGACCGCCCCGAGGATCGTCCCCGGGATCGTCCCGACCCCGCCGGCGAAGCTCGTCCCGCCGACGACCGCCGCCGCGATGGCGTTCAGCTCGAAGCCCTGGCCCGACCCCGGCTCGGCCGAGTAGAGCTGCGACGCGTGGACGACCCCCGCCAGTCCGGCGAGCGCCCCGCACGCGGCGTAGACCGCGAATTCGTGCCGGGCGATGCGGATGCCGGTGAACCGGGCCGCCTCGCGATTCCCCCCGATCGCGTACAGGTGCTGGCCGAACCGCATCCGGTGCAGCAGGACGCCCGCGGCGGCGAACACCGCGACCATGAGCGCCACCGGCACCGGCAGCCACACGCCCAGACGCTCGTTGCCGATGGCCAGGAAGCCCGCGGCGGACAACGGGACCGGCAGCGGTCGGCCCTCGTTGAACCGCAGGGCGGCCCCGCGGGCGGCCATCATGGTCCCCAGGGTGATGATGAACGGCGGCATCCGGGTCCGCAAGGCGAACGCCCCATTCAGGGTCCCGACCGCCGCCCCGGCCGTCAGCCCGGCCAGGACGCCGCCGACCGCCCCGGCATGCAGCAGCGTCGCCACGGCGACCACACCGGACAGGGCCACCACCGCCCCGACGCTCAGGTCGATCCCGCCGATGAGGATCACGAGTGTCAGGCCGATGGCGAGGACCGCGTTGATCGAGACCTGCTGGGAAAGGTCGAGCAGGTTGTCGACGCCGAGGAAGCGGCCGCCGGGCACCCAGGCCTGGAACAAGCCCAGGATCACGCCCCAGGCGACGAGCAGGGTCAACAAGCGGCGAGCGGCAGTCATGGTCACCCGGTCCTCGTCAGTTCGGCCATCACGTCCTCGGGGTCGGCGGCCTCGGAGGCCATCTCCCGGACGATCCGCCCGTCGCGGTAGAGGGCGAGCCGGTGCGACAGGCCCATCACCTCGGGCAGGTCGGACGAGATCAGGAGCACGGCCAGCCCTCGCTCCATCAGCCGATGCAGGAGCGCGAACATCTCGTCGCGGGCGCAGACGTCCACCCCTCGGGTCGGCTCGTCCAGGATCAGGACCTCGGGCGGGTGCTCCAGCCATTTGCCGACCACGACCTTCTGCTGATTCCCGCCCGAAAGCAGCGCCACCCGCTGATCGGGCCCGGCGCAGCGGATGCCCAGACCCATCACGGCGCGGCCAACGATCGCGTCGCGGCTGCGGCGGTCGACGAACGGGCCGCGGTTCCACTCCCGGACCCAGGGCAGGGCCAGGTTGAGGCCGACGCTCTCGGTGGCGATGAGCCCCTCCCGCTGGCGGTCCTCCGGGACCAGGGCCAGGCCCGCGGCGAGGGCGTCCGCCGGGCTTCGGATCGCCACCTCCCGGCCCGCCACCTCGATCCGGCCGGAGGTCGGGGGGTCGATGCCGAACAGGGCCCGGGCCAGGGCCGTGCGCCCGGCCCCGATCAGCCCGGCCATCCCCAGGATCTCGCCCGAGTGGATCTCCAGGCCGACCCCGCGGACGCCCGGCGCGTGGAGGTCGGTCACCCGCAACGCGACCGGCCCGGGGCGGTGGGGCGGCCTCGGATAGCGTTCCTCCAGGTCGCGACCGACCATCAGGCGAATCAGCTCGCCCGGGTCGAAACCCGACGCCGGGCGGGTGCCGACCGTCCGGCCGTCGCGGAGCAACGTCACCCGGTCGGCAATCCGGCCGACCTCCTCCAGCCGGTGCGAGATGTAGATGATCCCGACGCCTTGCGCCCGGAGCGTCCGCAGGCGGTCGTGCAGCGCCCGCGCCTCGTGCTCGGAGAGGGCCGCGGTCGGCTCGTCGAGGATCAGGGCGTGGGCCTTGCACGAGAGCGCCCGGGCGATCTCCACCAGTTGTTTCCGGGCGACCGTCAGGCCGCCGACGCGGGCCGGGACGTCGCCGAGTTCCGGCATCCCAAGCCCGTCGCGCAGGGCCTCGCCGTCGGCGGTCATCCGCCGGCGGTCGAGCAGCCCCCGCCGGGTCGGCTCGCGGCCGAGGAACAGGTTCTCGGCGATCGAGAGGTTCGGGGCGAGGGCGGTCTCCTGGTGGATCAGCCGGATGCCGGCCCGGTCGGCGTCGGCCACGTCCCGCAGGTCGGCCTGCACCCCGTCGATGTGGACTTCGCCCGCGTCCGGCCGGTGTATGCCGCCGAGCACCTTGATGAGGGTCGACTTGCCGGCGCCGTTTACGCCGAGCAGGGCGTGGACCTCGCCGGGGCGTAGGGTGAAGTCGACCCCGTCCAGGGCCCGGACCCCGCCGAAGTGCTTGCCGACCCCGCGGAGTTCCAGCAGCGGGGGGATATCAGGGGGCATCGGCCGTCTCGCGGCTGACGAGCTTCACCGGGATCTTGACGTCCTTCGCGACCGGCTTGCCCTCCAGGTGATCGAAGGCCAGGCCGACGGCCACCCGGCCGATCTCGGCCGGGGACTGGGCGACGGTGGCGAGCAGGCGACCGTCCTTGACCGCCGCGATCCCCTCCTTCGAGCCGTCCACCGTGACGATCTCCACGCTCCCGGCCCGGCCCGGTGTGCCCTCGACGGCCGAGGCGCAGCCGATGGCGCTGGGGTCGTTGATGGCGAACACCGCATCCAGCCCCGGGAACTGGCCGAGCAGGTCGACCATCACCGTCCGCGACCCCTCGACCGTCCCCTTACCCTCTTCGGTCTGGAGGACGGCCATCCCCGGGAACTTCGCGGCCGCCTCGCGGAACCCGGCCACCCGGTCGATGCACGATTTGGCGACCGAGTGGTGGAGGATCACGACCTTCGCGGCCGGCTTCACCCGGCCCAGCGCCTCGGCCGCGAGCCGGCCGGCGGCCAGGTTGTCGCTGGCGACCTGCGCGAGCACCAGGTCGACGTCGCCGACCGGGGTGTCGACCACGATCACCGGGACCCCGGCCCGCCTCGCCTCGACCAGGCTGCCGCGGACCCCCTTCCAGTTGACCGGGTTGAGGAACAGGGCGGGGGTCGCTGCTGGAGGGCGTCCGACAGGTCGTTCCGCTGCTTGTGGCTGTCGTGCCTGGCGTCGAGCGTCAGCAGGCGGCCGCCCTGGGCCTCGACGGCGGCCCTCAGGCCTTCGTCCAGCTCGACAAAGAACGGGTTGTTCATGGTCTGGAAGCTGACCGCGAACCGGCGGCCTCCGGTCTCGGACGCCCGATGGCACCCAACCAGGGAGGCCCAGCCGGCCGCGCCGAGGAGCCGGAACGAGCCCCGGCGGGAAATGATGAGGGAGGGGGTATTCATGAAGGCGAGTTCTACGCCCCGTGCGGCCTACTCGCCACAGACGAGCGACGCAATGAGCTGCGGACCCCGCGCCACCGCCTCCCGGCGAGGTCGAACGAGTGTGGATCGACTCGCTCCTTCGGGATTCCGCCCCTCATGTCCGGTTCCTCGACCGGGATCAGAGCGACACACCCGGCTCCCGCTCGGAGGCCGACCCGATCCGGCAGAGCCGATCCAGCACGGCGGCGAACAGGTCGAAGAGGGCCTTCAGCCGCTCCACCTCCTTGATCACGCCGACGACCTGGAAGTGGAGCTCGTCCACGTCCTCGGGGAAGGCGGGGCCGAACCACCCCTCGCTGTCCTTGACCTCCAGGCGGATCTTCGGCTGGGCCGTCATGAGCGACCGGACCTCGGGGTCGGTGAGGAGATCCCTGACCTTCGCCTCGTCGGTCCCTTTGATGATGAACGCATCGTCGAACTCGGGGTCGCCGACCTCGATGTCCTGCATTCCCAGGAGCTTGCCCAGCCCGCTGGCGAGCCCCGTGCGGTAGATGGTGAATCGGAGCCCCTCGGGGTTGACGAAGGGGGCACGCATCCGGGTGTAGGTGATATGGGTGTGGCCGGTCGAGACCGTGTAGGTGTCGAGCGTCACGGTCCAGGGGCCGACGTGGGCCTGGACCTTGCTCCCCTTCCAGAAACCGCCGTCGATGAAGTCGGCGTCCATCTCCTCGCCCAGCCGCCGCCACACCTCGTCCTTGCTCGGTCCGAACCAGCCCATCGTCCCGCCCTCCCCCGTGTCGCGTGGTCCCACCGGGGCATTCGTCGCCCCGTGCCGGACATTATGGCATGAGGATGATTGTCCGTTGAAGCGGGCGATGACAGTCGAGGGCTGAGAGGGTGTACGAGAAGGGGAGGCCGAGGCGAAAACGGGGACTGGCACCTGCGCCGTCCCGGCTCCGGAGCCAGTCCCCTTTCCCTCGGCTTACCCTCCTCGTACACCCTCTGAGTCGCCGTCCCACGGCAGGGGGTAGTCTTCCAGGACGGCGTGGAGAGTCTGGCGGATGCTGGACGACCTCATGGCCATATCGGTGAGTTCGAGAGACCGAAGAGTTCAGTCGACATCCTGGACGGTGGCCCCGACGCCCTGCGAGGTCAGTTCTTCGAAGAGGATGGGCTCGACCTCTTCCCACCTCCCGCCGGCCAGGCCGCAGCCGACGCGGGGCATGTGGACGCTCGCCCCCAGCCACTTCGCCTCGACCGCCAGCCTCCTCAAGCAGTTGCGGACGTGGGCGACGAGCCGATTGCTCGTGGCAAGCCGCGGCGTGGCATCGTCCCCGACGTTTCGGATCATCCCCACGGCGCCGCCTCCCGCTCAGTGCTCCTCGGTGCCCCCCTTGCGGGCGAGGTAGTCGGCCGAGATCGACTTGAGGATCACCCGACCGGACCCGCCCAGGGCGGCGTCGTACCGCTCGCGGACCGGCACCACGACGCACCCCTCCCGGCCCGTGAACCGGCCGGCATCTTCCGGCGGGCACATCGTCGTCGGGCCGTAGGTCTGCTCCTCCACCGTCGCCCACGAGAACGGACCCCGGTACAGGTGCGGCACCATCGCGACCCCGAACCGCCCCAAGAGCGCCGCCTTCTCGTCGTGGTCGAGGTAGCGGCCGTCGGCGGCGATGTCGAAGGCCCGGAAGCCCTTGGCCCCGCCCGCCAGGCCGTACGCCATGTCCTGCACGCCGCTGCCGAAGAGTTCCCCGAAGAGGACGACGCTCCGCTCGCCCCCTCCGAGCTCCCGGAGGAGGTCACGCACCGCCTCGGCCATCGGCCGCCAGAAGTCCGACGGCCTGCCCTTTTGGTCCACCTCCTTACGCCGGACGTCGTTCGACCCGGCCATGAGCTCGAACCGCTCGCCCCGCTCGTTGGCGCCCCGCACGAGGCCCAGGCGGCAGTTCTTGCCGTGCAGCTTCTCGGTGATGACGACCTCCTCGTCGGGCCGCAGCACCTCGGGGAAGTTGCGGATGTTCTCGATGTCCGTATAGCGGTGGAACGCCTCGACTGGCGGGAGAGCGTCACCATCCAGGGCGCGCACCGGGGGCTCGAACTTGGCGACGCCGTAGGCGTCCTTGAGGTCCTGGCCGACCCGCCAGGCCGGATCGACCCGGTGGTCGATCGTGCCGTAGCTGGCCGCACCCCGGATGCGCGCCGCCCGGACCCGCAGCCCCGGCTTTCGACCGCCGTCGATCTCTTTCGGCAGGGGCGAGAGGTACTTGGCGATGCCCAGCCGCTCGGCCAGCTCCGGCGGCATCACCGTGTCGGGCGGGAAGTAGACCACCCGGTCACCGACCGAAAGGCCGAGGGCCTTCTGGACGATGACCGGCCAGCCCTTGAGGGTGATGAACTCCAATGCATCAGCGTTGGGGTGCGGGTAGACGGCCTTGACCTCGCAGACCTCGACGACGAGCGTGCTCATGCCGGACCTCGCTTCCCTCTGGGCGGCATTCTCTCTTCATCCTTGACGGACTCAAGACCGCATCGGCGGGTTCGCTCGGAAATGGCCGCCGGGTGGATCGTGGCTCGATGGGGCGTTCGATCGGGTCTGATGACGGTCCCATGGCGGTGGGGCGGGACGTCGTGGGCGGACGAATCTGGGCGGCCGGACTTCTACCAGGGCGATTTCCACGGCCCTGCCCGGCCTCGGAGCTCTGCCCCCGGGGCCGAGACCGGGTGGCCGATCCCCACCAGGGCCCCTTCCGTCAGCAGCCCGAGTCCGATCCCGACGGCGTAGCAGGGGAGGTCGCTCCACACGAAGCCATGGCCCAGGACCAGGCCGCCCACGGTCGAGCGGCGGATCGAGTCAATCCAAGGGGCGTGGTACAGCTGGCCGACCTCGACCGCCAGCGAGACGATCGTCGCCAGCAGGGCGACCCGCCCCGTCGAGGCCCGGGGCAGGAGCAGGCCGATGCCCAGGAAGGCGGCGGTCGCCCACAGCGTGTCGCCGGCGTAGGCCGCCACGAAGGCCGGCAGCCTGGAAGCGTAGCGGCGAGAGCCGAGCCCGAGGATGACCACCAGGGCGATCAGGGCGATCCATGCCGAGCGGTTGCGTCGGGGCTCTCGCATCGTTCCTCCAGGACCCTCCCGGTGTTGCTCAATCGCGGGAATACCGACACCCGGACGGCAGCCGCCGCGGCGTTGCGCAAGGTTGACCCCGAGGCGGCCCGCGAGGCGGGGGTATGGCCGCTGCATGAGCCGGTTCGGCGTGCGCGAGATGCCGGGGCCCCTCAGGCTTGCAGCCCCCGGATCACGACCTCCAGGAACTCGCGAGCCCGGCGGGCCAGGGCGTCGACCCCCGCCGCGTCCTCGGGCGCGGGCAGGAGCGGGGCGGAGATGTTCTCGCAGCAGAGGGGCATGACCCGTCCGGCGAAGGCCACCGGGTGCAGCAGCTGGTAGTGGTCGATCTCGCCGAACCCCGGGCCGCAATCCTGGTCCTTCGGGAAGTTGCGGTGGTCCTTGATGCAAAAGCTGCGGATCACCCCGGTGCACTCCTTGACGTCGGGGATGGGGTCGACGTCGAGGTAGTCCATCACGTTGCCGGCGTCGTAGTTGACCATGACCCCCTCGTCGTCGACCTCGCGGACGATCGCGGCACAGGCCGCCCCGGTCCCCGTCTCGCCGCCGTGCTGCTTGACGACGACCGTGACCCCGTGATCGCGCGCGATCGGGCCGAGGGCCTTGAATCGCTCGACCCAGAGCTTGCGGTTGCCCCCCCTCGTGTGGCCGAACGTGAGGACCTGGGGGACGCCCGCCGCCCCCGCCTGGGCGATCCGCGCCCGCAGGACGGCCGGCGCGGCGTCGGCCTCGGGATACACGCCCGAGAACATCATCACGGGTTCCAGGCCCAAGTCCCGGCATCGTTCCCCCAGCTCCTTCGCCCGGTCGAGGGCTGCGTCGGGGGCGAGGATCGGCTCATCCCGGGCGCCTTCGCGGTGCATCGTGCCCCAGGCCACGTAGCGATAGCCGGCCGCCTCGATCCCGGACAGTGCTCGGGCGAGCGGGAAGCGGGAATACGGCAGGGTCATGCAGGCGACCTGGAAACGGGTCGCCTCACCCTTCCCGTTGGCCCGCCCCGAGCCTTGCGATCCCGGTGCGGACGCCGTCGCGCGGCGCGCGACGGTGCCCAGGCCCGCCAGCCCGGCGGCCGTGGCCCTCAGCCAGGACCGACGATCGAAGGCGTCGGGGGCGTTGATCTCGGTCGAATGCATCGCATCGTCCTCCCATCGCAACCCGGTTCGCGGCCCTCAACGGAAGGGCGTCTGACCCGGGATGGCCACCGCCGATTCCGGGGGCGCGGCGTCCCAGTTGTACCTCGCCGGGCGGAGGTCCTCGGTGGAGTTCAGTGCCATCTCCCGGGTCACCTCCTGCCCCGTGTAGGCGGCCATCCGGCCCATGATCGCCAGCAGGGTGCTCCTGGCCATGTACTCGCCGTTGTTCAGCGGCTTGCCGCCGCGGATGCCGGCGAAGAGCGCGTCGTGCTCGGCCTGGTACATCTCATTCTTGGGCCCGTCGTACAGCCATTCGCCGCCCGCCGCGCGGATGCGGAGGCCCTTGCGCCGCTCCGACAGGTCCGCTCGCCCCCGCGTCCCCAGGGCCTGGATACTCATGTCACTCTTGCAGCCCGGCTGCTGGCGGCAGTCGCTGACGAGCCTCGCCCCGCCGTCGTATTCGTAGACCACCGAGAAGTGGTCGTAAATCTGGCCGTATTCCGGCTCGGTGAGCACCTGCCGCCCGCCCATCCCGATGGCACGGTCGGGGTATTGGTCATTCATGACCCAGGCGCAGACGTCGAGGTGGTGGACGTGCTGCTCGACGTTGAAGTCGCCCGAGAGCCAGGTGAAGTTGTACCAGTTCCGCATCTGGTAGGTCATCTCCGACCAGCCCTGCTGCTTGGGTTTGGCCCAGCGGCCGGTCCGGTAGTCGTTGGCGAAGAGCGTGACGACCTCGCCGAGGGCCCCGTCGTGGATGCGCCGGACGGTCTCGCGGAAGCCGTTGTCGTAGCGCAGGCACAGGCCGGAGACGACCGAGAGCCCCTTCTTCTTCGCCAGGGCGCACGTCTCCAGGACGGAGCGGACTCCCGGGGCATCGACGGCCACCGGCTTCTCGGCGAAGACGTGCTTGCCGGCCTCGATCGCCGCGCGGAGGTGCTGCGGGCGGAAGTGGGGCGGCGTGCAGAGCAGCACGACGTCGACGCCGCTGGCAATCAGCTTCTCGCAGGCGTCGAAGCCGACGAATCGTCCTTCCGGCCGGACGTCCACCTTGGGGGCCACCTTCCCATCGCCCTGGAGGAACGACAGGCTCTCCATGAGGCGGTCCTCGAAGGCGTCGGCCATGGCGACGAGCTTGACGTTCGGGTCCGCCGAGAGCGCCTGCGTGGCGGCGCCGGTGCCCCGCCCCCCGCAGCCGACAAGGCCGACCCGGATGACGTCGTCGCCGGCCGCGTGGACGGTTGGGATCGCGGCCAACGTGCCGACGGCGGCGGAGGTCCGGAGGAATTCACGGCGGGTGGTCGAGGGGCGCATGAGCGGTCCTTTCAATTCGTCAGCGGGTGCAGCTCGAACTTGCGGACGTAGAGCTCGGACCCTTCTGTTTGCAGGAGGATCGCCCCCGCCGCGGGGGAGACGTCGTAGGCCTTGTTCACCGTCACGCCGTTGACCCGGACCTCGATCCGGTCGCCGTCGCAGACGCATTCGACCCGGTTCCATCCGCCGGTCGGGACTTCCACGTCATCCTTGCCGCGGGTGTCGAGGAGTTCCTTGAAGTCCGGGTCGTGCTTCGACCACCAGAGTTGGCCCCCGGTGAAGGCCCGCGGCGTGCCGCCCACCTTCCACCGCGGCCGCTTGTCGGGCCCGAGGGCCACGTCGCTCGCGAGACTCACGGGGATGGGCGTCCCTCCCGCCTCGCGCCCCGGGATGACGATCAGGTCGCCGACGCACCCCTGCGCGAGCTGGCACTCGACCGAGGCCATCCAGGTGCCGCCCGCGCCGCCGTCGGGGCCGGTGGCGTGCAGCAGGACGCCGGAATTGCGCACCGATTTGCCGCCGTCGGTCCTCTCGCCCCAGCGGTACTCCACGATCAGGCGGTAGTCGCGATACGGCCGCTGGGTGCCCACGTAGCCGAAGCCGTCGCCGCGGATGTGGAGCAGGCCGTCATCGACGCGGAAGACCCGCCCCGGGTCCTTTCGACCGGAGTCCCTGAGCCAGGTCGTCAGGCCGGCGAGGTCCTTGCCGTTGAAGAGGCGGATCACCTCGTCGGGGCGGATCGGCCCGGACCGCGGTTCGGCACCCCGGGCGCAGGCGACCGCCAGGGACAGGATGAACCCGGCGACGATCCTCGGGCCCACCGTCTCAGTCATCCGCGGGGACATCGGCCCACTCCTTTGGCGAGGAGGGAGTGCCCGCGGTCGAGGTGGCGGGCAGGAACGGGAAGAGCCGCGACCGCGCCTCGGAATCCAGCGCCGCGCCGTACTCAGAGACCTCGAACGCCTCGATGTAACGGACCCGCGTGCCGGCCTCCGGCCCGTAGGTCGCGACCACGAGGTCACGGAAGCGATCCGCCAGCGGCCGGATACGCTCGCGGATGCGCCCGGCCAGCCACCCCCGGCGTTCGGCATCCCCCTCGGGGACATGATCGAGGTGGCCGGCGTTGTAAGGGAGCCACTCGTAGAACTGGGACTGGTGGCAGTGCAGCATGCCGACGAGCCGATCGAACTCGTCCTCGATGTCCACGACGACGTGGGGCTCGAAGCGGCAGGGCTTCTTGAAGGCATCGGAGACGTAGAGGATCACGGGAGTCCGCGCGAGGTGCGGCACGTCGGGGCAGACGGACGGCACGGTGAGCAGGTAGGAGGCGTCCTGGATGAGCAGTCCCGCGAACCGGTGGTCGGGATGATAGTCGGTCGAGCGGTGGGTGAGGATCAGGTCGGGCCGGAAGCCTCGGATGAGGCGGATCACCCGGTGGCGGTTCTCCAGCCGGTCGTCGAGCGTGCCGTCGGGGATGTCGAGCACCTCATAGGACGCGCCGATGACCGCGGCGGCCGCCTGCGCCTCGGCCCGCCTCCGCAAGGCGAGTTGCGGCCCGTGCATCGTCTGGTGCCCGGCCCGGCCGTCGGTCAGGCTCACCAGCCGGACGACATGGCCGAGGTCGCTCCACCGGGCGGCCGTGCCCCCGGCCTTGATGTCGGCGTCGTCAGGGTGGGCCCCGATGATCAGGACCCGGATTGGCTGCTCCGCCATGAATGCCACCCTCAGGCCTGGGCGATCTGGGGGACCGGGTCGGGATCGTCCGCCACGCTGACCATAACGAGCGCGACCGCGTTGGTCCAGCACCGAGAGGCCCCCGCGAACTCGAAGCAGCCCTCCAGCGGGTGCCAGGCCGACTGCCGGGCCTGGCGCCGCACGAGCGTGACCACCGCCGTCAGCGGCACGCTGTGGCCGTCGCAGACCAGGTGGACCTTCGTGCCGAGGCCGCCGCGATGAGGCACCGGCAAGCAATGATAATGCGAGAAGGGCGTGCGGCGATCACCGCAAGCCCTTCTCCCTGGGTGGGCGCGAAGCCGTTCCTCGCGACCGGCATCACCCAGGGAGGGGATGCGCGGGGCGGTGTTGAGACCGCTTCGGCGAAGCTCGGCTCGACGTCGTTGCTGGTCCTGGAACCCGTCAAGGTGGAGGGTCCATATCCCGAACTGGTTCGCCATGTCGAGGTGGGGGATGTGGATCAACTCCAGTTCGTCTTATGGGTCCGCCCACCTTTCCCCTGCCAGGCTTGGGTGAAGGTCTTCAACCGCGCGCTCACCGTCCTCTTCGTGACGAGCAACGAAGGTCAGGTCGCGGTGCTGGGGCCGGAGCCGAAACAGGGCTGTGTGGCGGCGCGGGTGGCTCCCGGCGGGTACCGCCAGTGTTCTCAGACGGCGCGTGTCCGCCCTCTCGGACGCACCCCAGGGCGTCGTGACCCCGGACGGGCCGGATCAAAGCGTCGTCGGCGACTCGATCAAGCGGTCGCGGCCGAGGGACTTGGCCTCGTACAGGGCCTTGTCCGCCCGGTCGAGGAAGGGGGCGAGAGGGGCGTCCCCTTCGGGGATCGTCGTCGCAACCCCGACGCTCACCGTGACGATCCCACGGCCGACCTTCGAGGTCGGATGCGGGATTGCCAGGGCACGGACCCCCCGGAGGACGCCCCGGAGGATCCCGGCCGCGTCCTCCGCCCGCGTGTGGGGCAGGATCATCGCGATCTCCTCGCCCCCGTAACGGGCCGCCAGGTCCCCGTCCCTGCGCAGGCTCGATCCGATCGACCGGGCGACCGCACGGAGGCACTCGTCCCCGGCGAGGTGCCCCTCGTGGTCGTTGTATTGCTTGAAGCCGTCGACGTCCAAGAGCGCCACGGTGAGGGGCGACCGCGCCCGGCCGTGGCCTTTCCACTCGTGCTCGATGGCTTGGTCGAACGCCCGACGGTTGCCGACGCGGCCGGTCAGCAAATCGAGCAGGTCTTCCGCATCCTCAGCGAGTCGACGCGGGAGCCGGTCGAGCAGCCGGTCAGGAAGGTCATCGAGCGGGGGCTGTCCGTCGGGCTCGGCAACCACACCCTGCACGTCGCGAGAGACGGGGGCGAGCGGACCATCGACGCCATCGCCGCCGCCATCGCCGCGACGGATCACCGACCCGAATCCGTTCATGGTCAGGCTGCTGGGCTATCCCCGGGAGGAGCTGGTGGGCAAGGAACTCTGGGAGATCGGCCTGATCCGCGACGAGGGGGAGAGCCGGGAGGCGTTCCGCACCTTGCAGGAGACCGTCGGCATCCGCTACGAGGACCTGCCGCTGGAGTCGAAGGATGGGACGCGACGCGAGGTGGAGTTCGTCAGCAACGTCTACCGGGAGGGCGACCGGGACGTCATTCAGTGCAACATCCGCGACATCACCGACCGCATGCTGATGGAGCAGGAGCGTGGGCAAAATCGTCGACGACAACGTGGACACGGCGAAAGGGATGGCCGAACTCCTGAAGCTCGCGGGCGACGACGTGCGGGTCGTCTACAGCGGCGAGGAGGCCCCCATCGCCGCCCGCGACACCGACCGGAGGTGATACTCCTCGATATCGGGCTCCCTGGGGTGGACGGCTACGAGCTGGCGTCCCGGCTCCGGCAGGTGGAGTGCGGGAGGGACGCGATCCTGATCGCTCTCACCGGCGACTCGGACGCGGATGCACGACAACGCTCCGAGGAGTCGGGGTTCGACCACCACCTCGTCAAGCCGGTCGATTTCGACGCATTGCTCGCCCTGATCGATCGGCCTGACGTCGTCCTATTCTATGAGACGAGAAGACGACCGCGAAGGCGGGCTGCCCATGTCGTCGGCCCGCCTCCCCTGATATTATCCCAATAAAGACGAGAGGGATGGACGGGGCCGGAGTCTGCCGGTCCGAGGTGAAGCAGTCCCATGGATTTCCAACGGAGCCCCGACGCCGCGAATGGCCCCGAGTCCGATGGCCCCCCGGACCCGGCCCCGGCCCGGTCGCGCATCCTCGCGATCAACGTCGGCTCGTCGAGCCTGAAATTCGCGCTGTTCACGGCGGGCGATCGCCCGGGACGGCTCGCGTCCGGCCGCGTCGAGAAGATCGGCTTGCCGGATGCCGCGTGGACCCTGGCCGTGGCCGGCGGCCCGCCCGAGGCCCGCCGCATCGACGCCCCGGACCACGCGGCGGCGGTGGGCACGCTGATCGAGTGGCTCGGGCGGGGCGTCGGCTTCGCGGCCCTCGCGGCCGTCGGGCACCGCGTGGTCCACGGCGGGGCGCGTTACCACCAACCCGAGCGGGTCACTCCGGTCGTGATCGAGGAGCTGCGCCGGATCATCCCGCTCGACCCGGACCACCTGGCCGGCGAGATCGAGGCGATCGAGGCGTTCCGGCGGCATGACGCCGACCTGACCCAGGTGGCCTGCTTCGACACGGCCTTCCACCACGACCTGCCGCGCGTCGCCCGGATCCTGCCGATCCCCAGGCGGTTCGAGGCCGCCGGGGTCCGGCGCTACGGCTTCCACGGCCTATCCTACGCCTCCCTCATGGAGGAGCTGGAGCGGGTCGCCGGCGCGGCGGAGGCCCGGGGGCGCGTCATCCTCGCCCACCTCGGCTCCGGGGCCAGCCTCGCGGCCGTCCGGGACGGCAAGTGCGTCGACACGACCATGGGCTTCACGCCGGCCGCCGGCCTGGTCATGGGCACGCGCACGGGGGACCTCGACCCCGGGCTCGTCCGGTTCCTGATGCGGTCCGAAGGCCTGACGGCCGAGGGGTTCGACCACCTCGTCAACCACGAGTCGGGCCTGTTGGGCGTCTCGGAGACCAGCCCCGACCTCCGCGACCTGCTCGCCCGCCAGGGCGACGACCCCCGTGCGGCCGAGGCCGTCGCCTTGTTCTGCCAGCAGGCGAAGAAGTGGATCGGGGCCTACGCCGCCGCGCTCGGGGGCCTGGACACGCTGGTCTTCGCCGGGGGAATCGGTGAGAACTCGCCCGAGGTCCGCCGCCGCATCTGCGAGGGATTGGAATTCCTCGGGATCACCCTGGACGGGGGGCGCAACGCGGTCGACGGCCTCATGATCTCGACCGATGCCGGCCCGGCGAAGGTCCGGGTTATCCGGACCGACGAGGAGTGGATGATCGCCAGGGCAACTGTCCGGCTTACGTCCTGACCGCAGAGAACCTCTGGCGTCGATCGCCGAAATCCGACCCTGTCCTCTTGCAGGAGTTGCCGTTGGCCACCGCACCCACGCCGGATATGCTCCGCAGGATGGACGCCTACTGGCGTGCCGCGAACTACCTGTCGGTCGGCCAGATCTACCTCCTCGACAACCCGCTCCTGCGGGAGCCGCTCCGGCGGGAGCACATCAAGCCGCGGCTGCTCGGCCACTGGGGCACGTCGCCGGGGCTGAACCTCATCTACATCCACCTCGATCGGATCATCGCGGCGCACGACCTGAACGTGCTCTTCATCACCGGCCCCGGGCACGGCGGGCCGTCGCTGGTCGCCCACGCCTACCTCGAAGGCACGTACACCGAGGTGTACCCGGACGTCACCCGGGACGAGGCGGGCATGAAGAGGCTGTTCGCGCAGTTCAGCTTCCCCGGCGGCATCCCCAGCCACGTGGCCCCGGAGACGCCCGGCAGCATCCACGAGGGCGGCGAACTCGGGTACGCCCTGTCGCACGCCTTCGGGGCCGCGTTCGACAACCCCGACCTGATCGTCGCCGCGGTCGTCGGCGACGGCGAGGCCGAGACCGGGCCGCTCGCCACGAGCTGGCACTCGAACAAGTTCCTCAACCCCGCCACCGACGGGGCCGTGCTGCCGATCCTGCACCTCAACGGGTACAAGATCGCCAGCCCGACCGTCCTCGCCCGCATCCCGGAGGACGAGTTGCGGAAGTTGTTCGAGGGCTACGGGTACAGGCCGTACTTCGTCGAGGGGCACGAACCGGAGGTGGTCCACCGGCAACTCGCCGCCGTCATGGACGCGGTGACCGCCGAGATCCACCAGATCTGGTCCGACGCCCGGAGCAAGGGGGTCCGGGGCCGCCCCGCGTGGCCGATGATCATCCTCCGCACGCCGAAGGGCTGGACGTGTCCCGCCGAGATCGACGGCAAGAAGTGCGAGGACTACTGGCGGTCGCACCAGGTGCCGATGGGCGACATGGGCAAGGCCGGGCACGTCGAGGTCCTCGAAGCGTGGATGAAGAGCTATCGCCCCGACGAGCTGTTCGACGCCGCCGGCACGCTCAGGCCGGAGATCGCGGGACTGGCCCCGAAGGGCGAGCGACGGATGAGCGCCAACCCGCACGCCAATGGCGGCCTCCTCCTCGAAGACCTGCGGATGCCCGACTATCGCACCTACGCCGTCGAGGTGAACAGCCCCGGCGCGGCCCACGCCGAATCGACCCGCGTGATGGGGGCATTCCTCCGCGACGTCATGAGGCTCAACCTGGCCAGCAAGAACTTCCGCCTCTTCAGCCCGGACGAGAACAACTCGAACCGTTGGCAGGACGTGCTGGAGGTGACGGACCGGGCGTGGATGGCCGAGCGGTACGACTCCGACGACAAGCTCTCCCCCGACGGGCGGGTGATGGAGATGCTCTCCGAGCACCAGTGCCAGGGGTGGCTCGAAGGCTACCTGCTGACCGGCCGGCACGGGTTCTTCTCGTGCTACGAGGCGTTCATCCACATCATCGACTCGATGTTCAACCAGCACGCCAAGTGGCTGAAGGTGTGCGGCCACATCCCGTGGCGGCGGCCGATCGCGTCCCTCAACTACCTGCTCTCATCCCACGTCTGGCGGCAGGACCACAACGGGTTCTCGCATCAAGATCCGGGGTTCCTCGACCACGTCGCGAACAAGAAGGCGGAGGTCATCCGCATCTACCTTCCGCCGGACGCGAACACCTTGCTGAGCGTCACCGACCACTGCCTGCGGAGCCGCAACTATGTGAACGTGGTCGTGGCCGGGAAGCAGCGGGCACCCCAGTGGCTGACGATGGACGAGGCGGTCGAGCACTGCGCGGCCGGGCTGGGCATCTGGGGATGGGCGTCCAATGACGAGGGCGGCGAGCCGGACGTGGTCATGGCGTGTTGCGGGGACGTGCCGACGCTGGAGACGCTCGCGGCCGTGGACCTGATGCGGCGGCACTTGCCGGAGGTGAAGGTGCGGGTCGTCAACGTCGTCAATCTAATGAAGCTGCAACCGACGAAGGAACACCCGCACGGCCTGCCGGACGAGGAGTTCGACGCGATGTTCACCCCCGACCGGCAAATCCTCTTCGCATTCCATGGATACCCATCGCTGATCCACCAGCTGACCTACCGCCGGACCAACCACCGGAACCTGCACGTGCGCGGGTACAAGGAGGAGGGGACGACCACGACCCCATTCGACATGGTGGTGAGGAACGACATGGACCGATTCCACCTCGTGTGCGACGTGATCGACCGGGTCCCCGGGCTGGCCGCCCGGGCGGCCGACGTCCGGAGGGCGATGGTGGACAGGCGCGCCGAGCACACGCGGTACATCGCCCTGCACGGCGAGGACATGCCGGAGATCGAAGGCTGGGCATGGCCGGGCCGGGGAGCCGCCCCGGTCGGATCATCCACCGGCGACACCGCGGCCGACAACGGCTGATGCGATGTCGATCACAGACATTCGGGAAGTCGTGTCTACCCCGCCCCCGGCCGAGCTTGACCTGGTAGACTACGCCGACCGGGGCCAGGACACAGGCCAACATCACCCCCAAGTCGGCGTCGAGCGGCGTGGGATGTTGCGCGGTCCGCAGGAAAGGCGTGTCGACTGCGGCCGATGCACGGCACGTCGCCGACGCGAGCTGCCTCCCGTACCGGATCGCCCTTGCTCATCCCGGCCTTGGCGGCGGCGGCCTTCGCTCAGAGCTTCTTACCTGCGGCCGCGGCGTTCGCCCGCTCGATCGCGGCGTTCACCCTGAGCTTCTCGCGTGCGAAGATGCGGGCCTCCTCCAAGATCGCCTCTGCCCTGATCGTCGCGTCTTTCAGGATCGCCTCGGCGACCTGGCGGTTGACCTCGCTCGTCTGACTGGACTCTTCCTTAAACTCGGCATGCCCCGCTGCCGTCTCCTTGATCATCCCCTCGGCCCGGGCCATCGCGTCATTCTTGTCCTGCAGTACTTGCATCCGCCTGTCAACGGCGATTCGCAATCCCTTGATCAAATCTTTGTTCGCCTCCGTCGCGACTACGCCTTCCCGCGCCTTCGCGTAGGCCAGGCCGGAGGTCACGGTCGAGGCGATCGCGGCGCGAATGATCAGCACGATGAGTGTAAGCCACACGGTTTCGGTAATGGTAGGCTCGGTTGTTAGTGTCCTACTCCGGGGATGGAAATGGGCGCGTGAGAGTGACCCACCTGAGGGCGAGATGGGCGCCTAAAACCGACCCACCGTAGCCGCCTCCGTTACGGTGAACGTCCTCACAGGGGACGGATCACCCGCACGGAGGGTCAAGGACGTGCTCACGGTGGACGATTACGGCGCAATCCGAAGGGCGCGGCGCGATGGCAAGTCCATCCGCCGCATCGCCCGCGAGTTCGACCACTCGCGCAACACTGTCCGCAATATCCTCAAGCATCCCGAGCCCGGCCCCGCGACCCGCGACCGGCCCGCCCCGCTCCTGGGCCCGGTCCTAGCGGTCATCGACCAGGTCCTCCGCGACGACGAGGACGCCCCGCCCAAGCAGCGGCACACCGCCGCGCAGCTCTTCCGTCGCCTCCGCGACGAGCACGGCTACCTCGGCGGATACGCCCAGGTGCGGCGCTACGTCCACAAGTACCGCCGCCGGCACCAGGAGACCTTCATCCCCCTGGGCCACCTCCCGGGACGGCGGCTCGAAGCCGACTTCGGCCACATCCACGTCGACTTCCCCGACGGCCGGCGGCTGGTCCCCTTCCTGGTAACCGCCTGGGCCTACTCCAACGCCCCCTTCGTCCTGGCACTGCCCTTCGAGCGGACCGAGGCCGTCCTCGAAGGCATGGTCGCCGCCTTCGAGTTCTTCGGCGGCGTGCCCAGGGAGGTCTGGTGGGACAACCCCAGGACGGTCGCCTCGCCGGTCCTCCGGGGCCGCCAACGCCAACTCAACCCCCGCTACGCGGCGCTGGCCAGCCACTACGTCTTCGACCCTCGGTTCTGCATGCCGGCCCGCGGCAACGAGAAGCCCGACGCCGAGGGGGCGGTCAAGGCTGTCCAGCGGCAGTTCGCCACGCCCGTGCCCCGGGTACCTGAAATCTATAGTAGTCGATGTCGGCGGTGCTCGTGATATCGAGGTCCCTGAGGGTCGACGTCAGGCCCGTCGTGATGCTATCCGCCGTGGCCATCGTCTCGTTCGTGCCGTCGGCGTCGAACCAATCGGCGCCGCGGGAGGCCCCGGGGCTGTAGCTCGCGCGGATGCCGGCGACGTCGTCGCCGTTGAGGGCCCTCTTGATCGCGTTGTACGTCGCGAACTCCTGGGCCTGGGCGACGGTAGAGTGTCTCAGGCCGAGCGAGTGGCCGATCTCATGGGTGGCGACGGTGAACAGGTCGTAGGTCTCGTTGATGTTGTACGTCATGCCGGTGTTGAGGACGACGTCGCCGGCGATCGAGTAGTTGTTGACCGGCGGCGGCATGTAGGCCCGGGCCAGCGTCGAGTTGCCGAAGTTGTAGCCGCCGATTCGGATGTCGCCATACCTGGGGTCGCCCTTCTGGTAGAGGCCCGTGCCGGACGGCTGCCCGTTGTCGGGGACGAGGGCGAGGTTGATGTTGGTCTGCTCCGCCCAGACCTGGGCAGCCCTCAGTATCTCGCTCTGCCACTTGCCGACCAGGGCGGGCTTGCTGTTGAAGCTGGCGGAGAGGTTGCTGGTGACGCCGCCGAGGTTGGTGCCGTCGGGCATGAAACTGATCGTGATGACCGTGGGATTCATCCAGACGTTGCCACTGGCCGAGTAGAGCACGACCCGCGCTTCGAGCGGTTGCAGCTCGGCGCCAGCCCCACGGGAGGGGGGCAGGCCGCCACGGCGTCCCCAAGTACTCGTTTTCAGGCGTTTGAGCCAACTCATCGTTCAACCTTTGTAGGCATGGGAGATGAGAACGCGACACGACCTCGGGACCGTGTTGACGAAGAGGCGACGCGATGCCTCATTCGACAGCGATTCCTGGTGAGCAAGCTCGCCAGGCACGCCCTGTCGAGTCGCGTGTCGGCCTTCTTGCGGTGTCCTGCCTCGGGCGGCCGCCACCACGGCAATCGTGAGCCGGCCCCGGATGGGCGGGATCTCAATTGTCTGTGGGCCGTAGCTCTCGAAAAGAAAAACGCGGGACGAGTTGGAGCGATCGATTCCGACGATGCCTGTCGGTCGGCAACGCGGGGGGTGGATTGTAGGCCATCCTTACCCGGGGGTCGACCCACCCTCAAGCCTGGCCCGGCGCCCGCGGGGAGAGCCATGGGCGCTACGTTTTCCGGCCGCCCTTCGATCACCGGCCTTCACAGATATGAATATCTGCTCGGAATACGAGGCGCATGACCCTTGGATGAGTGTGTCGAGGGCTTTGGGGCCGGTCAAGGCGGGGAGGCACCTTCCTCCTCGGAGGCCGACTTGAGCCATTCGGAGAGTGCCTCGGGGGCGATCTCTTCGGCGGGCCTGACGAAGGACTGCGACGGTCGAGGCCGGGGGGAGAGCCAGCGGAGCATCTGCCAGAGCCAGCGTGAAAGCGAGACGAGGAACATCAGGCCGAGGGCAAGGACCATCCAGAAGAGTGTCCCTCGGCGGGAACTCCCCGACGTCGGCTCGCTCGGCGACCAGCCGAGGCGTCCGACCAGGAGCGGGGCCGCCCGGGGGACGTCGCCCGCCTGGTAGCTCATCAACTTGAGGAAATAGCCGTTGAAGACGACCCGCTCGGAAACATCCCCTCCGGCCGGGAAACCCCCGGGAACGTCCTCGAAAATGCACACGTAGGGATGGTTCTGACTTTCGGGGGTGAAGATCCAGGCCTCGTGGAGCCGACCGGTTCGGCTGAGCTTCGACTCGTAAGACAGGACCCGGCGCGCCGTCCCGAGCAGGTGGACGGGGACGCCTCGATACCTCTCGGGGCGCTCCCAGAGGTGCGTGAAGAGCAGATCGCGCCGGGCCTGGGCGGCCAGGGAATCGGCGTCGATGCCCCGCGCCCGTCCGAGCAGGGTTGCGTAGGCGGCGGTGTCCCGGAATGAGAGCGGCGTCTTGTCGCGGAGGCCGGCGAACTCGGGGGACGGATCGGCCACGATCGCGACGGGAGGCTGGCTCGACGCGGGGGGTGGATCGACGGGCTCTGTCCTCGCCTGGAGATAGCTCCAGACGTACAACCAGCCCGCGATCATGATCACCGCGAGCACGACCAGGCGCGACAGCTCGGCCCCCCGGAAAATCCCGGCGGTCCGGGTCATGGCCCGTTCTCCTCCTGGGGGGTGAGCTCTGCGAAGCTGATCTTGTTGACCTTCAACCTCGAGAAGACGTCGATCACCTGCATCAATTCCGAGTATTTCAGGTCCGGATCGACCCTGATGAGGGCCTGGTCGAACGGGAGGGTCGGGTCCTTGAGGATCACCCCGAGCTCTTGCTGGAGCGCGTCCATCCCCTGGATGTCGCGCTCGCCCAGGGTGACTCGGCCGAGGACGCCACCGCCCTCGGCGCGGAGGATGGTGGGGAGGGTCCGCAGCCCGGCGGGGAGTTCGTTGCTCTCGGCGCTCTCGGGGGGGGCGACGGCGTCCATGCTCGTCGCCGGCTGCGCGGGGAGCAGGTTCATGACGAACTGCAACTCGGTCGGGGCCGGCTTGAACGTCAGGACGAAAAAGGTCAGCAACTGGAACGCCATGTCGAGCATCGGCGTGATGGGGATCTCGACTTCCTCGCGCTTCCTCTTGGAACGGAACAATCGCCACCCCCGAAACCGTTCGAACCCGGGGCGGGCGGGGTCAAGACCCGCTCATCGCCTTCAGGGCGAACTTGTTGAAGCCACTGGCCTGGCACGCGGTGATCAGTTCAAAGAGCGAGGAGAACGGCGTGTCGCGGTCGGCGCGGAGGATGATGGTGGTGGGCAGGGACTTGCGATCGACCTTCATGCCGGCCGCCCTGGCGTTGAGCAAGACCAGTTGCGCCTCGCGCTTGATCGTCTCTTTCGCCTTGTGGGGCAACTGGACCTCGCCATTGAAGAGGAGGTGGCCCTGCTGGTTGACGTTCAGCACGAGCTGGTCGGCGGCGATCCGTTCGCCGTCGTCGATCGGCCGCGCCGATCCGGCCACGGGGAGCCGGACCCGCTGATCATAATTGTCGTTGCCGAAGCTGATCACCAGCATGAAGAACGTGATGAGTTGGAACACGACGTCCAGCAAGGGCGTCAGGTTCGGCTCGGCCTTGACTTCGCTGCTCATGCTTGCCGACATGGGACGGGCCCCCTTCGCGTCGATGTCGCGTCGCGTCAGGCGGGCTTGACCTGCTTGGCGGCGGCCACCAGCGAGTTGATCGTCCGGTCGGCCACCTTGGTGGTCTCCATCGCCATCTGGGCGATCCGGTTGCGGAAGAGGGCGTGGAAGTAGATCGCCGGGACCGCCAACGAGACGCCTTCGAGCGTGATGAAGAGCGCCGTGGAGATGCCTTCGGCGATCTCGGCCGGCTTGGCCTGGGCGCCCTGGGCCGTGGCGATCACCTGAAAGCTCATGATCATACCCCAGATCGTGCCGACCAGCCCGATCATCGGCCCCAGGGTGCCGATGATCGCCAGGTAGCTGATCCGCGCCTCCATGCCCGTGACGATCTCCTCGGTGACGTCGTGCATGGCCTCCTTCGCCTCCGCCCGCCCATTGGGGAGGTTGGCGACGCCGGTCCGGACCACCCGCGCCAGGAACGAGTCGTTGTCCCGGCAGGCGTCGTACGCCTCCTGGAATTTACGATCCTTGATGGCGACGTCGAGCTTCTCGACCAGCGGGGGAGGGACCGCCTCGGTCATCCGGAACTCCATGAACAGCCGGATCACGAGCGCCGTGAAGTAGATGGAGAGCAGGAGCAGGCAGAACCCGATCGGTCCCGAGGCCTGGATGGCCCACATCAGCATCGACGTCGGCTTGGGGGCTTCCGCCCCTCCCGGCGAGGCCGGGGCCGCCGCTCCGGCGGGGGCGGCCGCCGGGGCGGGGGCCGGATCGGTCTTCGCGGCGGGTTCCTGGGACCAGGCCGACGGGGCGGGGGAGACGGCCAGCCAGGCCAGACTCCAAAGGATCATGAGGGCCCATGCCCCGGCCCCCTCTCTCCACGGCCGCTTTGATAGGGGCAACATCGGCATCGGCAACATCTCCATCAACGGAAATGACGGCAGGCCAGCGCAATGGGTGACGAGGGAAAGTCCGTGTCGGGCGGAAGCGTCGGGCGTCGCCCCAGGTGACGGAACGACGAATGGTCGACGCATCGACATCGCCGACCTGCGCCGCATCGGGCTTCGAGAGACTTGTCTCCAGGCTCTTACTATCCGATGGCAAAATAACCCTGTCAACTCCCCCTCGCGTTCGTTTGGCACGATATCCCGGCCCGATCCGAGACCGAACGGACGTCCTGGAGGAAATGCAGGTCGGCCGGAGGGACGCTGGGGGAGCGATTCGGCAATCCTGGGTTGCTCCGGGCCGGAGAACTCGAAAAGATAGGATGAGGTTCCATCGGGGCGCTCTCCAGTTCTTTTCGGACCTGGCGCGCGTCTCGGCCCGAGCCTGAGGTGACCGTCCATGCCGCATCTGCTCTTCCTGGCCTGCACCCTGCTGTCGTGGGTCGAGCCTCCCGCGAATACCCCCGCCCCGCCGGCCTCGGCGCTGGATCTCGTCACGGCCCTCGAAACGACGCTGGCCGACGCGATCGCCAAGGCCGAACCGTCCGTGGTGGCGATCGCCCGCGATAAGACGAATGATGGGGAAGAAACGTCCGCCGTGCGCGGCAGGGCCCAGGCGCGTGGAGCGTTCGACCCTCGGATCGCGGTGGGCAACCCGGATCCGCTCGGCGGTGACCCGATCTCGTTCGACTATGGGTCGGGGGTCGTCATCGGCGAGCAGGGGGAAATCCTGACAGCTTTCCACGTGGTCAAGGGGGCGAGTCGGCTCGTCGTCCGCGCCCTCGGTCTGGTCGAGTTCGACGCCGAGATCATCGCCGCGGATCCCCGGAGCGACCTGGCCGTGATCGCCCCCCGGCGGGTCCTGGGGCTGGCGAGACCCGCGCTCAAGCCGCTCGCCCTGGGCGACGCGACGAAGCTGCGCAAGGGGTCATTCCTGCTGGCCCTGGGCAATCCGTTCAACGCCGCGCGCGACGGACGCCCCTCGGTGGGGTGGGGCATCCTGTCCAACGTCGCACGCCGGCTCGAACCGCAAGCCGAAGATGTCATGCAAGGGCGGCGCCCCCTCTCGGTCTACCCGACACTGCTGCAACTCGACGCCAAGCTCAACCTGGGCATGAGCGGAGGCGCGGTCATCAACCTGAAAGGGGAGCTGGTCGGCCTGACCACCGCGAGCGCCAACGCGGCGGGGTTCGATGCGCAGGCCGGTTACGCCGTCCCGATGGACGCGCTGGGTCGCCGCCTGGTCGAGACCCTCCGGGAGGGCCAGGAGTTCGAATACGGCTTCCTCGGGATACGACTCGACGTGGCGACCGGTACCAACCGCGTGATGGCTGCCCAGCCGGGCACTCCCGCCGGCGAGGGGGGCGTCCAGACCGATGACCTCATCCTCGCCGTTGGTGGGACCCCCGTCTCGAACGCGGACGAGCTCGTCGTCGCGATCAACACCCTCCCGCCCGGCGTCCCGACCAAGCTGAAGCTGGAGCGGGGCAGGGACGTCAAGCAGATCCTGGAACGGACCGTCGAGCTCGCCAAGTTCCCGCCCGAGGAGGGCGTCATCGCCACGACTCGCCCGCCGGCATGGCGAGGCGTCCGAGTCGACTACTCGAGCACGCTGCCCAACGTGGGCTCCTCGGACGGCCTCCTCAGCGCCCTGGCGCGTGGAGGTGTGGCCATCGTCGAGGTCGCGGCGGGGTCGCCGGGCGAGAACGCCGGCCTGAAGCGCGGGCAGGTCATCACCCACGTCCGCGGCCGGAAGATCCGCAATCCGCGCGAATTCGCCCAGGCCGTCGGCGACGGCAAACTCCCCGTCCCCCTCTCCACCGACCAGGGTACGGTCGTCGTGAAATAAAGCATGCCCCGGCTCGCGACCCGCGGGGTGGTCTCATCGCTGCGGTCGGCGACGTACCCGGCACTCTCCCACAACCTCGAACGACCCCCCATGACCACAGACGATCTTCGCGACGCATATCTCGACTTCTTCGCCTCCAAGGGATGCGTCCGCCGTCCCAGCGACGTCCTCGTGCCCAACGACCCGACGGTGCTCTTCACGCCCGCCGGGATGAACCAGTTCAAGCGCGAGTTCATGGGCCTGGGCGACGCGAGCTTCACGCGTGCCACCACCTGCCAGAAATGCCTACGCACCGGAGACATCGAGAACGTCGGCAAGACCGCGTTCCACGAGACGCTCTTCGAGATGCTGGGGAATTTCAGCTTCGGCGACTACTTCAAACGCGAAGCGATCCACTGGGCCTGGGAGTTCTTGCGTAGAGTCCTCGAGATACCGGCCGACCGGCTGACGGTGACGGTCTACCTCGATGACGACGAGGCGTACTCGATCTGGCATGACGAGATCAAGCTCCCCGCCGACCGGATCACCCGGATGGGCGAGGACGACAACTTCTGGCCGGCGGGGGCGCCCACGCACGGCCCCAACGGCGTCTGCGGCCCCTGCTCCGAGATTTTCT
>JAABUR0100001063.1_pt1 | contig 52144 bp, 32 predicted proteins | sample 5560091 | NCBI WGS metagenome assembly JAABUR01 (sample SAMN10711879, study PRJNA513375) | rock metagenome | isolation source: Antarctica rocks | place: Antarctica: Victoria Land, University Valley sud | reverse complement strand
TGGGAGGCGTGCCTCCAGTAATGTCCTCGTCGCCGTGAACGCCCTGGATCCAGCGCTCATACAGGGCTTCGATGTCGCTCGCCTTGCCCGGCTCGGCTCGCTTGAACTCGTCGATCAGGGCGCCCGCGTTGGACAGGCGACCGTCGTAATCGGCGAAGTACGCGTTCAGGGCCGCAAAGAACGCCCCGTCGCCCATCAGCTCGCGCAGGTGAGCGTAGAACAGAGCGCCCTTGCCATACACCAGCCCGCCGTATTGCAGGTTGCTGACGTAATCCGAAGTGCGCTTGTCGGCGCGGTCGTCCGGCGTGCCCAGCATACGGGCCATGGCGTAAGCCGTCTTGAGGTGCGCTTCCATCATCTGGGCCGAGCGCGCCCTGTTGTAGCGATCCTCGAAATACAGCATGGAGCTCCAGTTGGTCAGGCTCTCGTCCACCCAGGGCGCGCGCTGCGAATCGCTGCCCACGCCAATGGCCCACCACTGGTGAGCCGTCTCGTGCGCGATGGTCTCCTCGAACAGCGAGCCCATGATCGCGCTCTGCTGCTTGAGTAAGTCTCCTGCCAGACCCATTCCTGCCATTCCTGCGGGAGCATTGTCGCCCTGAGCAGTGGCGGCCTCTCCCGTGTTGGCACCGGCCTGAGCACTCGTCTGAGCCTTGGCCTGGGTGCCTCCGCCCTCACCGTAGGCTTCTTTTTCCAGGTCGCCCAGCAGCCCGTTGAGCTTGTTGTCGCCCCCGACTCCGCCGGCCATGCCCGTCATGGCGCTCAGCTGAGCTTGAAGATCGCCATACAAAGCCGAGGCTATGGCGGTCATGCCCGAATATTCCATGCCGCCCGCTCCTGCTCGCAGCGGGCCTTCGACAACGGCGAAGCGATCGTAGGCATAAGGCCCGAAGCGGCGCGCGTAAATCTGCAGCGCCCGCCCCGCGATGTCGATGACCTGAGCCGATTTGGACGCGTGCGCCCTCGTCGTGAAGGCCTCGACATCCACGTTCTTGCCGCCCACATCGAAGCTCCTGCCCGTACGCACGAACGAGTCCGAGGCCAGAATCGGGAAGTCGCGCACGCCGCTGGCCTTCCAGGTTCGCGCGTTGCCCGCGCCTCCCTCCTGGCCCGGAGCGGCCACAAGTACTTGGGGCGGCGCTTCAACAGAAACCGAGTAGTCGCTCTGCACGGCGTAGGAAACATCGCCCAGGCCGTGGGGCGCCTCGTCGATCCAGTGTCGAGGGGTGCGCACCGCCAGCGTGGGATACCAGAACGCGCCCAGGCTCAGCACCCCGTTGCCAAAGGCATACAAGCCGAAGTCCGTGTTCTCCTCGCGCTTGGGCGTCGCCGGAGCAGCGCCGCCTCCACCCAGAGCACCGCCCAGCAAGCCACTCAGATCGGCGCCAGCGCCGCCCATCAGATCTGAAATCCCATCCGAAGGCGGCAGGCGCGGAATCACGCCATGCCAATCGAAGTGCAAGACGAAGGTGCTCAACTGAGCTTGAGGTAAAGCGACGTGCAGCACAGCTCCATCCACCTTCCAGGGCACGGGGGTGTTGTTCAGAGCAACGTTGTCGATAGCGATGTTGGCGTGTGAGGAGTCCGCTCCTCCCACGCCTCCAGCGTTGGCAAAGACAAAGAAAACGGCATCGCGCAACGATTCCCCGGCGCGCACGGGAACAGAAATATCGCCAGAGGCGCGAAACGAAAGCAGCTTCCAATCGAGCTTGAGAGCCATGTCGTAACGAGGCCGCCCCGCATCCTGAACAGGCTCAGCGCTCCCGCGCCTGTTGATGGGGTTAAGAGCAACTTCCATCGGCACAGCCGAAGCCTCAGTTGAAGGCAGCAGAGTGGACAGGATGGGCGCCTGGCGCGTTCGGGCCGCGATCATCAGCGGAGCCGCGCCCACGCCAGCAACGCACAGAAACAGCAGAGAGACAGCAAAGGCACGGCTTTTCTTCATAGCAACACGCAACAGCGACACGCAAGTACTTGAGGCGGCCCGGACGCTTCAATTTCCGGGTACAGTTTGCTCCCGCATCCTTGAGAACAAACATAGGCTCTTCTTGGACGCGCCTTTGCCCAACGAGCGCCCGCATTTTCAAGGAGCAACAATGGCAATAGGCGGCATTCTCTTCGACATGGACGGCACTCTGCTCGACTCGAACTCACTGCACGTGCGGGCCTGGCAGCAGGCTTTCAAGGCCCAGGGCCACAACATCCCTCCCGCGCGCATAGGAGCCGAGATCGGCAAGGGCGGCGATAATCTTCTGCCCGCGATTCTGGGCCCTGTCTCTCAAGAGCGTGAGGAGGAGCTCAAGGACGCTTACACCCAGGTCTTCAACAAGCTCATCGCCAGCGAGCGCGTCGAAGTCATTGCGGGCTCGCGCGAGCTGATCGCCCAGCTCAAGAAGCGTGGGCTGATTGTGGCCCTGGCCTCATCAAGCAAGAGCGATATGCTCGAAAAGTTCGAGAAGGCCTCGGGCTGGAAGTTCAGGGACGAGTTCGACGCCCTCATCACCTCAGACGACGCCAAAAGCTCCAAGCCGGACCCCGACATCGTGCACGCTGCTCTGGACAAGCTGGGCCTCTCGCCCGCGCAGTGCGCCCTGATCGAAGACACGCCCTTCGATGCTCTGTCGGCTCGCTCGGGCGGTGTGGTGAGCCTGGGCGTGCTGTCGAGCGGCTTGGGCTTCGAGGAGAAAGAGCTGCGCGCAGCCGGCGCGCGCCGCGTCTGGAAAAATTGCGCGGCCATCTTGGACGATCTGGACGAGATGCTTCAGCTCGCCTCGCCTCAAAAGATCGTGCTGACGCTGCAAGTACTTGAGGGCTTGATGGACGAGGCTCTGGAGCAGGCGCGCGCGGGCATGAAGGCTGGCGAAGCTCCCATAGGCGCGGTTCTGGCCGATGGCGACGGCATGATTTTGGCGCGAGGCTTCAACGAGATGAACAGCACCCAGAGCAAGATCGCGCACGCCGAGATGGTGTGCTTCGAGCGCGCTGCGGGCAAGGTTCCGCTTGATGCGCGCGACCTGATCCTGGTCTCGACCCTGGAGCCCTGCGTGATGTGTACGGGAGCCGCCATGGAAGCCGCCGTCGAAACCGTGGTGTGGGCTCTGGAAGCGCCCTTCGACTCGGGCACGCGCCGCATCCAAGCGCCCGTCTCGCCCGAAAGCCAGATGCCGCGCCTGGTCGGGAACATCAAGCGCGGGGAATCGCGCGCCCTGTTCCAAGAATGGCTCAGAGCCAACAAGGACAGCAAGCAGAAGGCCTTCATCGAGCAGTTGCTGCAGGGAACCCAGGAACAGAAGTGACCGATGGGTTCACGAGACGCACGGCATTAAAGTGCGAGGGCTGTAAGAATCCTGATGGCCCTTTGTGATCATTGTAGAGGTGCATTGCTGCTTTTTGAGTTTCTAATCCGCAGGTGCCGAGCGTCGTAGGGGCATGGAAGGAGCGAGGCTTCAAGATCGGAGACTCGCAAGTACTTGAGGCTTCAAGGCAGCTCGAACTCTTGACCTTCTTCCATTACCTCGTCGCCGTGGAAGAAGTAGAGCCAGGCCAGCCGCGCCCCGAAATCCACCAGCCACACGCCGCCCTCGACTCCACTCTCGCGCCTGTCGCCGACCTTGCCCGCGTTCAGGTTGGTTAAAGGCTTAGTCGGGTTGCCAAAGCGCTTAATCATGCGGGTGTGGGTGTGGCCGTTGAGCATCCAGCGGAAGCGGTTTGAAGCGAGGATGTCTTGCAGGGGCTGGTTGGATTCCAGAGCGTAGCCGTAGTCATCGGGCTTGAGGAAGCGCATGAAGTCGCCTCCCACGCCGTGGCAGAGCAGAAGACGGCCCGAAGGCGTCTCGAACTGGCGCATCAGGGGCAAAGCCTCCAGCCACGAGCGGCCCTCAGCATCCAGAGCATCAGTCGGGTGCGAGTCTTCCCAGTCGCGATACAGACCACGCAGAAACCAGTCGTCGTGGTTGCCGCGCACGGCCAGCACCTCAAACTCGCGCAGCAAATCCACGCAGGCTTGCAGATCGCCCGGCCCATCGGCCACATCACCCACGGCCAGAATCTGCGTGGCTCGTTGCGCTCTGAAGAAGCTCAAGGCCGAGCGCAGCCGAGCATCCTCGCCGTGAATGTCGCCCACAACACCGATTTTCATGGTTGAAGTTGCAGCTTTGGATCAGAACCTTCCGCAAGTACTTGCAGGGCACGACTTTCGGTGCGATCTAGCATCGAGCCGCCAGCCTCGGGCGCGCCGCTCCACGAGGACGCGTCCAGCACCAGGCGGCGCGGCTTCTCTGCATTTGGGCTCGCGAGTTGGTTCAGGCTCAGCGAGAAGAGGACGCTGCGGGCCTGGGAGTGCGCCTCGATTTGAGTTCCCGAGCGGGCTTCGCGGGCCGTGCGTTGGCCGCCTCTGAAGTCGAAGCGCCAGGCCCGGACGCGGCCATCCTCAAAGATGCCCTTGATGTTGAGAGCGTACAGCACGCTCGGCTCTGCGGGCGCGGCCAGCCCAACTTCAACGCTCAGGCTTTGAGCCGAGGCACGAACCTGCACCCGGCGGACATCGGCTTCAGGGTGCTGCGCCAGAGCCCAGGATTCCTGGCTCTCGTCGCCCCAGGAGCCTTGAGACACGAAGTCGGGCGTCTGGCCCAGCGGTTCGTTGCGCCTCACGAAGGCGCGCAGGAAGTTGGGCGTCCATACCAGCTGGCTCACGTATTCTTCCAGAGCCTTGCCCTTAGCCTTGAGCTCACCACCTGAAAGCTCGAAGTCGCGCCACAAAGTGCCCGAAGCTCCTGAGTTCAGCAAAGCCGAGGGGACGTTGAGGCGCGCCTGGGGGTGTAGGCCGTGCGGCAGGGGGAACAGCCCGTGGTGGATGACAAAGCCATCGTGCTCAATGGAAGGCAGGTTAGGCCGTCGCTGGGCAAGTACTTGCAGAGCCAGGCGCGCGAAGGCATCGGCGCTCCAGTGGTCGGGGTGAGCATCAGCGCCGTGAGTGGAGAGCACGCGCGTGGGGCGGAATAGCTCGAGCTGAGCTTCCAGATCGCGCAGCAAGTTGGCGCCCCTGAACTCTGAGCCCACGCCCGGCGCGTTCTGATAAGGCACCCGAGAGAGCTTGGTGAAGCGCGAGAGAATGGGGCTGGCGCTGTTCCACTGATCCCACAGGGTTTGCAAATCGCCATCAGGGTAGCCCAGGAAAGCGACCTGAGCGGGCTCAACACCCAGCTTGGCCAGGGCGCGCAGGGCCTCGCGCTGGCGCACCTGAGCCGACTCGACAAACGAGAAGCGCCGCCCGTGCCAGAAGTTGAGCGCCAAAATAGTCGAGCCCGAGCCATCGCCATTGGTGAGGAAGACCACGCGCGTGGGAATCTTGTGCGCGCTGAGGAAAGCCAGCAGGCCTCCAGCGCCCAGGGTCTCGTCATCCAGGTGAGGCGAGACCAGCAACACGCGCTCGTCCCTGCGCTCGCCCTTGCGAGCCCGGCCCACTTCAAAAGCAGGCCGCGTTCGGTTCAAGGCCGCCTCATCAGCCTGGATGCGCCCCCACAGCCAGCGCGTGGGCGCAACCAGGCGCCAGGCCAGCAGCACAGCCAGCAGAGCCAGCACTCGCCCGCGCCCAAACCTGCGCGGTTTCAAAGCGGCGGAAGTGGAAGAGGGCGGGCGGGCGCGGCGGGAGAAGATCATCGCAAGAGGTAAAGAGGGCCAAGTGTGCCTCAAGAGCGCGTGCAAATTGTGACGGCTCAGGGCGTGTGCGAAACTTTGGGCGCGAGAAGAAGGAAGAGCGGGCTGTGCACCTGCGCTGTGGCTGCGCTGCGGCTGCAAGTACTTGTTGCAGCAGGCGCAAGACGTGCGACTTCATCGACTACTTCTCGTGCGAACCAGGTTCAAAATCTCGGCGTCACGCCCGCTCTTCATGGTTCTTTTCGCAGCTCTCCATTGCTCTCTTGCCCGCTCCAAAGCCGTCCTCGATGACCCAACCGCCCCAATCTTCTTCCACGCCCGACGCGCCTTTAGCTGACGACGCTTCCCCACGCGCCTCCGCAAAGCCACGGGGAGCGCTGAGGCGTGTGCACAGGCTGCGTGCGCTGCGTGGCCTGCGCGCCCGTGACGTGGGCGCTTCGGGCCGCGTGGCCGTGGGGCCTGCGCGCCGTGGCCTCAACAGGGGCAAGGGGCCTCTTGGCTTGTGGATTCTGTCGCCCTTGGTGATGCTGGCCTTGATTTACATCGTGGCCTCGCGCTGGGTGGCTCAGGCCGTGGACGTGGAAGGGCTGGCGCGGCGCGAGATCATCCCTCAGCTCGAAAGGCAGCTGGGCAAGCGCATCGAGGTCGGACGCATCGAGAGCGATTTCAGCGGGCTCACTCCGCGCGTCACGCTGCACCAAATCGTGATAGGACGCGATGCCCGCTCGCCTCTGGGCGCTCTGTTCCAGGCTCGCTGGGCCACGCTTTCGCTGGACGCCTGGGGCCTCATTTCCCACCGCTCCACCGCCATAGGCTCGATTCGCGAGTTGCACCTGGAAGCGCCTCAGCTCGATGTGCAGCGAGGCCAAGATGGTCGTTGGAACCTGCTCGAACTGGTCAAGCATCGGCCCAAGACAACGGGCGAGAGGCCCGTCTTCACGTGGAGCATCGCGAATGGGCGCGTCTTCCTCACCGATCGCACCCGAGTTCGAGGCGGCAAGTACTTGCAGGCCGACGCGCGTGCCCTGAACGCTCAGGGCCGCGTCAACGGCGCGCGGCCCCTGGATTTCCAGAGCACCTCGCAGCTTGTCCTGCTGCCCTCGACCTCCCCGAGCGGCTTGCAGGCCAGCGGCGAAGTGGATGCTCTGGCGCGCTGGGGCATCGCCGATGTGGACGTCTCGGGCCTGCCTCTGTCCACCCTGGCGCTGTGGGGCCTGGAGCCCGCCCAGGCGCGCGACATCACTTTGCGCAGCGGCACGGCGCACTTGCAGGCGCGCATCGGCTACGACCCCTCCCAGGGAGCCGGACGCACTCTGCTGGCCCAGGGCCAGGCCCGATTGCAAGACGTGGATCTTTCGCTGCGCCCGGCTCAATACAAGGGTCAGGAAGTGCGCGTCGAGTCGGGAGCGGCGGCCCTGGCCTTCAGCAGCAACGCGCTCGAAGTGCGCAGCGCCAGCGCCCGCATTCTGAACACTCCGCTGAACTTAAACGGAGCACTGTCGTGGCCCACAAGTACTTCGGGCGCACAGATGCTGCGCGGCGTGGCGATGGACGTGAGCGCCCAGAGCGGCTCGTGGGACATCGAGAGGCTGAGGGCCTTCCTGCCGCCCGCCGTGCGCCAGCAACTGGATCTCAACGCCGTCAAAACAGGCGCGCTGTGGAACGGAAGCCTGCGCGTGCGCGGCGGCCCGGACAACGCTCGCTTGACCGGACTCTTCGGCCTGCCTTCTGGAAGCGCCGCCAGCAAGAGCTGGAGCGCGTCCTGGCAGCCCGCCAGAACCAGCTTCGATGTGCGCGTTCGCAGCCGAGGCAACGTGGTGCGCTCGCTGCGAGGGCGCGTTGAGCTGAGCACCCCGAGCCTGCAAGCCCGCCTCGCACCTTCAGGCACCCCAGCAGGCGCCCCGAATCGTGCGGATGAGGCGCGAGTGGAAGGGGCACGCACTCAAGTTCAGTTCGCCTGGCGCGATGTATCGCCTGGTGCCTCAAGCGGCCCTTGGCAGCTGAGCGCAACGGGCACCGTGGCGGGCCAGGCGGCGCGAGGTCAGAGCGCGGGCAACTCCTTCCAGGCAGCTTCAACCCAGGCGGCCTGGAACGTGGCGGCGTCGGGCGCCGGGAGCAACTTCGACCTGAGCCGCTTGATCTGGAGCGGCTCGCTGCAGGCTCAGGGGCAGGCTGCGCGCGCTTCATTGGCTTCCTCATCAGCGCGTGCTCAGGGCCGAGCGGGGGCGTGGGCGGTGCGATTGGAGGCTCCCTCTCACGGCGGAAGCCAGGCCTTGAGCCCGGCTCGCGTGGCGCTGTGGGCGCGCGATTGGGCGGCCACGAGCGGCACTTCTTCGGCTCAGGGCAGCAGCTTGCGCGGCGAGATTAAAGCGCAGCCCAACTCCGCGCCCCAGGTGCGGCTCGGAGTACGCGGATCTCAGGTCAGCAATGCTTCGTGGGGCCAGGCCAGCCTGCGCGCTTTGAACTTGCAGCTCGATTCTCCGGGCGGCTCTGGCCGTAATCAGAGCAATGGGAATGGGCTTCAGCAGATCGTTAGTGAGTTGAGCAATTGGTCGCGGCAGCGGTGGCGTGGCGCGCTGTCGTGGCAGGAGCTAAGCGGAGCCCAGGTGCAGTGGAAGCGCGTGGCTCCCGCCCTGGCCGCGCTGCAGTCTTCGGGTCGCGTGGACGGCGCGATTTCCTTTCCCGCGCTCGATGGCCCGGCTCTCCGACGCGCTCTGGATCAGATGAGCGCTCAAGCGGGCCGGAGTCAAGCAGCCAGCCCTCAAGTACTTGCGCGGGCTCTGGCGCAGGCCGCGCCGGGCGCGCGCGGCGAGTTGCAGGTGCGCGACGCCATTGTCAGCGGCGTGCCCTTGAGCCGGGCCGGTGCGAGCTGGACCTTGGGCGCGGGGACGGGCGCGGCTGGCGACGGCATCGGCACCTTCCGCTTTGCTTCTTCGCTGGACGCTCGCACGCTGGCGCAGGTGCTGGACTCTCCTGAGCTGCGCTCGCGGCTGGGGCGAGATGTTGGCCTGCTGGAAGTGGCGCGAGGTGTGGCCGGCTCCAATGCTTCGGCTCCTCTGAGCCTGCGCGGAGCCGTGGACGTGGCGCGCCTGGCGAGCGGAGATTGGAGGCACGCGGGCAGCTTCGAGGCGAGCACGCCACGCCTGGCTCTGGATGCCGCGCGCCTCAATCCCTGGCTGGCCTCGGCTCGCGGGCGCGAACTCAGCCGCGCGATGAGCCGAGGCGCGGCCACCATCCAAAGCGTGTCTGGCCTGGCGCAGACGCGGTTTTCGGTGCGCTCGCGGCCCGGCGCTCTGGATGCTGTGGGCGTGGCCTGGGAGTTGTCACTGCCCCAAGCCCGCGTGCAGGCCGCCCTTTCGCCCGATGCTCTGGCTTCAGCTCCGGGCGCGTCGAGCACTGGGAAGCCTGTTCCGGCTCAGGTGGAAGTGGCTCAGGTCTTAGTGCGAGGCGGCGGCACGCTGCGCTTAAGCCATCCCTTAGCTGAGGCCAGCCCAACAATTGCGAGCGGCCTTGGCACGGTGCGCTTCGAGGGCGTGGTCGGGGCCAGCGCAGGGCGTGCGGCTCTGTTCACGCCTGTCAACACGGGCGCTTCTCCATCGGTTCTTTCCAGCCTGAACGGAGCCCGCTTGCAAAATGTGCGCGCCACGGCTCAGCTTGGTTTCGCGGTTGACACGAGTCGGGGCTCAGGATCAGGCAGCGCGCCTTTGGCGAGCGCGCCTTCGTGGAAGGCTCAGCTGGAAGTAGGCGGCGCTTCGTTGCCTTTGCCTGCAACGCTGCGCTCGGTTGCGGCGCGTGGAAGGGCGCCCGCGTCTTCGCTGGAAGTCGGGCAGGTGCGGCTGGCCTTGAGCAGTGCCGGGAGCGCGGCTGGGGGCGAAGCTGTGGCGATTGTGCCTCGCATTTCGGCGCGCTTGGCTGGAGGGCGAGCCGACGGATCGCTACGCTTCAACCGCGATGGAAGCCTGAGCGCACAGCTTCTGGCCTCGGATCTGGATGCTTCGGCTCTGGCTCGCACCGTGGGGCTGATGGGCGTTTCGGCGAGCCCTGCAAGTACTTGGGGTTTGAGCGGGCGGGCCTGGTCAAGCCTGAAGATCGAGGGCAAGTGGCCGCGCTTTGTGGTGAGCACGCAGAGCCGCTACCTCAACGGAAGCGTGCAAGTGCCCGCAGCGGGAGCCTGGCCCGTTGATCTGGCGCGCCTGTCGGTGTCTGTGCCCGTGGATGCCTCGCGCATCGAGTGGGCCAGGCTCAACCCCAATGATGCTCGCACCTGGCGCGGCCTGGGCGATCTGCAGATCAGCGAGGCCACGCTGTGGTCGCACGGCGCGCGCGCGGCCTTCACGGGCGCGATCAGGCGAGCTCAATTCCCAGCCTTAGCGATCGCGAGCCCGATCAGCTGGAGCCAGGCGTGGGCGGTGCAAGGCCAGGCCACCTTGAACGAGCTGCCCTTGCGCGAGGCGAGGCGTGTGCCAGCTCTAAGCCAACTGTGGCGCGACGCCGATGTCGAGGGCGCGCTTTCGGCCAGCCTGAACCTCAGCGGCGCTCTGGCTCAGCTCCAGGTGAAGGGGCCACTTTCGCTCAAGCTGGCGAGTGCTCTGGGCTTGCGCGGCGACGCCATCGAAGCGCCCTTGGAGGCCGTGCTCGATCTTCAAGAGCCGCGCGCCTCAAGGCTTCAGGTGACGGGCTTGCGCGGGATGATCGAGAACGCGCCCTTTGGCGGCTCGCTTGCGCTGGACGGAGCGCGCAACACCTGGAGCCTGCGCGCCCAGACGCGCGACCTGCCGTCGGCTCGCCTGCTGCAAGGCGCTTCAAGGCTGCCCGCAAGTACTTACAGCACAGGCGCGGCTGCAGGAGCTTCGAGGACAAATGCAGTTCTCAGCCAGCTGCGTTCTGCGCCTGTGCGCGGCAGGATTTCGGCGGACGTGGCTCTTGCGGGCACGCTGTTCAACGCGCGAGGCGAGCTGTCGCCGCGTCCCAGGAGCGGAACAGCGTCCATTGAAACGGGAGAGTTGCGCTGGAGGGCGCGCAACGTGGGCTCGCTCACGGCTGACATCGCGCTGGACAAGCGAGTGCTGCAAATCGCGGGCATTCAGCTCTTTCGCTCCGAATCCCGAGCCCGCGACCTGGCGCGCGACATCGTCAACTCCATCACCAACCCAACAGCTCCTGCAACGACTCCTGATGCGGCGAGCGAGGCCGTGGCAAGCCAGGAGGTTCCGGCTTCGAGCGCTTCTTTGCTGCGCCTGACCGGGGAGATTCCGCTCGATGCTCAGTCCAAGGGCCTGGAGTTGCGCCTGGTTTCGGAAGACACCGCGTTGCCCGTTGTGATTTCTGGAGCCGATGAGTTGCTGCGCTTTTTGCAGGGCGGCGATCAAAAGAATAATCCAGCTGTAAGTACCACGGGTGGGTTGTTGGACGCCAGCACGACGGCTTCGATTGCCAAAGCGCGCCAGAGCTTGGCTTCGCTGCCGCGAGGAGTGCGCGGGCGCGTGGCTCTGGAAGCGCACGTGGCGGGCTCGCTGGCGGCTCCAGAAGTCAGCGTCGAGCGGCTGGTGCTGCGCGATGCCGCCTTCACCACGCCCGAAGGCGAGCAGATTCTGCCCACCATCGACACGGCCTTCAGCTACAACGGAGCCGAGCGCGCCATCATCGTGCAGAAAGCTCAGGTACTCTTGGCCGCCAACGCCCTCGCAAGCGCTCCCCGAGCGGGCGCAGTGGTGAGCCAGATTGTGGACGGGCCTCTGGCGCCCACGAGCGCAGTGGATGAAGGTAAGGCAGCGGAGCAGAAGACGGGAGAGCAGACGGTGCTGGAGCTGGATCAGGGCGGGCGCGTTGAGCTGGACGGCATCGTGAACCTTTCTGGCCAGCTGAGGGGCGCGGACGTGGCGCTTTTGTCGCGCTACGTGCCTGCGCTGCGCACCTTGCAAGAGCAAAGCGGAGTGAAGGGTCGGATCGAGGAGATGCGCTTCAAGGCCCAGGGCGCGCTGGATTCGCCCACTGTTTCGGGCAGCCTGCTGGCGCGAGGTTTGGCTTTGCGCGACAACACGCTGGATCGTCTCGAAGTCAAGGCTTTTCGCATTGGAGACGGCGCCTTCACCATTGGAGCGGGCGATTTGCTGTTGCAAAAGGGCGCGTTCTTGTCGCGCTCGGCCAGCGTGGACATTCCCTGGACCTGGGGCGGCGATGGGCAGAGCATTGGGCCGCGCCGCGAGGCCGCGATTCGAGTCTCGCTGCCCGTGGCCACTAACGAGTTCGGCGCTCTGGCCGGTGTCCTGATGCCCTCGCTGCAGCGCGCCGACGCCCAGGAGTTCAAGGGCCTGGTCGAGTTGGGCGGCACCATCGAAGAGCCCAAACTTTCGGGAGACGTGCTGATTCGGGGCGGGCGCTTCCGCGTCGCGCCGCGCGCTCTGCCCTTCGATGTGGGCCTCGAAAATGTCTCGGGGCACCTGAGCTTCTCGGGCGGCAACCACCTCATCATTGATGACGCCAACCCTCTGCAGGGCCGCATCGTCACCGCGGACCGCATCTCGGCTCCCAAGACGGGCAACCCGCTCAACCCCAACCGTTCCAGGCCTCAGCCCGCTCCCACTCAGGGCTCAGCCCGCGCCATCGAGACCAGCGACCTTAGCTCAACGGGTTCAGCAAGCCCCACGGCGAGCCCAGTTGAGCAGAAAACATCCAGGCCCGAAAAGGCGCCTGAGCTTTCGGGAGGCTTCTCGCTGGGCGGAGGCGTGGTCTTCGACCTGTCGCCCGAAGTGTTGGCGCAGCCCATCCAGACCCTGGGCTCGCACCATTACGACCTGAGCTTCGCGCTGAATCGGGCGCAGGCGGGCACGGCTCTGGGCGGGTTGCACGACATCTCGCTTGGCCTGCGCTGGAAGACCCAGGGCGCTCAAGCCGCGCAGGGCCAGGTCGTGCGCTGGATGGCCGTGGCCCAGGGCGCGGGCACACAGAGCTCAAGGACTTCCTTCCTAGACAGGCTGAGGGGCCGCAAAATCTCCACTTCCACAGGCGGAGGAGGCCTGCTCAGCTTTGGAGCCCTGCGCCTGAGACCGGATTTCCCGAGCGGCCTGGAATCTATGGCGCGCTCCCAGGCGCTGCCTCTGAGCGAAGCGGGGGCGATGCAAGAGCTGCCCGTTCAGGCCCAGGTGCGCGACTACCTGCGCGCCTCGAACAGCGCCCAGAGCCTGGAGCAACTCATCACGCAGCCGCCTCAGATCCGCTTTGATAAGCTGCGCCTGCTGCAGCGAGGCCTGGGCTCGGGCACGATCAACGGCGCTCTGACGCTGGACAACACTGTGGCTCAGCCCCAACCTCAGCCCCGAACCCCGCAACGCCGCGCCCAGAGCCAAAGCCTCAAGTACTTGCAGCCGGCTTCATTTGGTGCCAACGCCAATCCCTGGCTGAGCGGCCTTCATTTCCCGCAGAGCGAGGTTCTGTGGCCCGCGCCCCGCCTGGCGAGCAGCAGAGTGAGAGCAGCCGCGCCCCAGCCTTCGTTGAGCACTGGACCTGAGTTGATCGGGCTGGAGCGAGGCGATGGTTTGCAGCAGCAAGTACTTGCAGTGGATGCGCCCTCCAACTTCAGCTCGGAGCCACTGCTGAGTGCTCCACAAATCGTAAGTTCGGCGGGCGGCGAGGAGCAGAGTGGCTTGCTGAAGCTGATTCAGTTCAACGAGGCTGAGGCCGCGCGCGCGCTGCGCGTAAGCGGAACGGTGACCGTGGAGGACACGGTGATTTCGGGCGTGCCTCCGACAAGCGATGGCGTCTCCTCGGCTGTCGAGTGGCCTGGGGCCCCCGTGCTGGATGTAAGGGCTGTGCTGGGCCGCAACGTGCGCGTGGTGTCGCCCAATTTGCGCACGCAGGTGAGCGGGTCGCTGAGCATCACGGGCACGCCGCGCGAGCCCTTTGCGCGCGGCACTTTCCAGACCAGCTCGGGCAGCGTGCGTTTTCCAGGAGCCAACGCGCGCATCTTGGACGGGCGCATCGATGTGACGGTGGGCCGCGATCCCGTCACGCGCCTGCTGCGCCCTGTCATCACGCTGGATGTCTCGGCGCGTGGGCAAGTCGGAAGCGACACCATCACGATCTCGCTGCGCGGGCCTCTGGATCTGAGCCAGAACCCGCGTTCGGCGGTCACGGCCCTGGGAGGCCAGAGCGCACCGAACGCCAGCGCCCTGCGCGTGGACATCACGTCCTCGCGCGGCATGAGCCAGGACGAGGCCTTCGCGCGCTTGCTGGGCACCTCGGGGCAAAGCGACACCGGCGAAGCCCTCTCGACAGCCGACACCAACCGGGCTTATGCCCAGGCCGTGGTTTCTCTGGTCTCGGCTCCCCTGTTCTCGGGCCTGGAGCGCTCGCTCGAAGACATCCTGGGACTGAGCTCCCTCACTCTGGAATATCGCTTCAACGAACCCTCCTCGATCCAGATCGGCAAGGCCATAGGCTCCAGAATCTACGTGACGTATAGGCGCACCATCGGAGGCTCGCGCTTCGTGGCCAACTCGGGCGTTGGTCTGGCCCCTCGCGGCGACTCGTTGCGCGTGGAATACAGGCTCAAGGGCGATGTGCAGGTCGTGTATCAAATCTCGCGCGACCAGCTCGGCACCTTCTCGGACACCGTGGGCGGCCAGTCCGCAGGCCAAACCCGGCGCCAGCTCACGATCGAAAAAACCTGGCGCTTTTAGCGCAAAAGGAAGCTCAAGTACTTGCGAGGTGGCGAGATTTGAAGCTGCGCTTCTGCCAAGTCTCGCTGGAAAGGCACGTTAACAGACAAGAATCCATCACCGGGCAACGGCTCGGGTCCACAAGTACTTGCAGAAACTCTGGTGCAACTTTGGGCGCATCATCAAGTCCAAGCGCGCGCTCAAGAGCGCGACCCGAAAGTTCGGTGCGAATCCTTCAGGGTGAACGTGGAAGTATGTGGTGCGTCCAAGCGTGCATTCCCCAGCATTGCAGCACAGAGTCCAACAGAGGCAATATGAAATTCTGGCCTGCTCGACAACCCGAACCCCAGGCTCAGCCCACAGCCCCGGCATCTGAAGCCGCGTCACTTGGCGTGGTGCCTGAAGGCACGGAGGCATCTGACGACGCGACGGCGAGCTTCGAGGCCATTGTCGAGCGCTACCACGACAAGGTCTTCGCCCTGGCTTACCGTTACACGGGCGATTACCACGCGGCCTGCGACTTGACTCAAGATACCTTTGTGCGCGCCTTTGGAGCCTGGAACGAGTTTCGTGGCGATTCTCAGGTGTTCACCTGGCTGTATCGCATTACGCTCAACCTGTGCCACAACCACCAGAAGAAGACCAGGCGCCGCAACTCAACCGAGATGCAGGTCGTGGACGCTCCTGGCGAGGACGGAGGCGGCGAGGCCTTTCCTCTGCCTGACGCGCGCCCTCTGCCAGCCCAGATCACGGAATCCTCCGAGATGCGCCTGCGCTTGCAGGCCGCCCTGCGCGAGCTGCCCGAAAATTATCGCACCGTGGTTGTGCTGCGCGACATCGAGGGGCTTTCGTATGAGGAAATCGCACGCATCACGGATTCTTCCCTTGAGGCCATCAAGAGCCGCCTGTTCCGAGCGCGCAATATGATCCGACGCCTGCTGGAGCCCTACATGAACGAGCCCCTCTCGCCCTTTGAGGAAGCCAAGCCCGACCTCTCGGGCCGCCGCCCCAGAATGAAGCGCTCGTAAAATCAAGCCGAAACAACAGAAGCCGCACCTCAAGTACTTGAGGTGCGGCTTCTGTTGTTTCGGCTTCTGTTTGTGTGCTTCAGCCCTCACCCGGCACTTTAACGGCGGCGCGAAGGCATATGGTGCTTCCTGGAAAGGTGCCTTCGCCTGAAGTGCCTGGGCGCGCGTTGCGAGGCCCCGTTGTAGGAGCGGCGCGGGCCGGTGTAGGTGCGCACCACAGAGCCGTCTTTGCGCCTGTAGGTGAAGACTCGGTTCCTGGGCGGGGCGGGGTCTTTATAAACCCGCGTTCCGTCCGCTCGGATATACAAGCCTCGCCTGGTGTTCAGCCTGGGCAAGGGGCGACTGGATGCTGATCCCGGCTGCGCATGGCCCACGGCAGCCAGAAGCAGCACGCAGCTGAGCACAATCAGGCCCTTCAAGCGGTCGATGGGAGCTATGTTCATGTCTTGACTATAACTCATCCATGACGCGCCTCGGATTTCCGCTGGCAGGGGCGCGGGAACTTGAATGGACCCCGAGTATTTTGAACTGTGAGTGGGGCCTTCCGTTGAACGCGCGCGCCGAGACCCGCCTCAAGGACTTGGGTTTCGCTGCCTGGTAAGCTCTTTTGACCGTGAACAATTCTGTGCCAGGCCCGCAGTATTTGAGGCTTGAAAGCGGGATTTTGGCGCGAGAGGCGACAATTTCTTATAATCGCCTCTGATTTAGCGCCCTTGAATCGTTGTTTCGCGAGGCGGTTTCGCCAAGGAGCGGGCCTCGCACGATCCGCAGCCACGCAACACAGCCCAACGCACATCTTATGCACGCATCCGCCGCCAGCCTCCCCACCTCTCGCTTTGCTACACGGTTTCTTGATGTCCGCGTCGCGGGCCTGCTCCTGGTGCCCTCGCTTCTGCTGGGGCACGCGTTGCCCTCGATGGCCAGGAGCCACCGCAAGGAGGTGCGGCTCGCTCAGGCGCAGACCAACACCCCAGCCGCCGCTCCCAACGAAGGGCGCGCTGCGGGACAGCCTCCCAGCGACGCCAAGGGGCTCAACGTGCCCCTGGACAACAACGCCAAGCCCTCAGGCGAGCCCAAGGGCCCCGCTCCCGTCGACACTAACCCCAAGGCCACCACTCCCGCCACCCCAGGCACTCCAACCACCGGCACAACACCGGGCACGGGTGCAACACCGGGCACGGGTGCAACTCCCGCCACCCCTTTTGGCGGCGAGACGCCGGCCACTCCGGGCAGCTTGCAGGCGACAGAGGCCGAGGGTCAGGAGATCGCGGATGTGCGCGTGGTGGGCAACCGCGTGGTTCCCGCGAGCTCGATTCTCTCGCAGGTCACTTCGCGGCGCGGCGCAGCCTTCTCGACGGTGCAGGTGGATCGCGACCGCAGCAAAATCGACTCTCTGGGCTTCTTCAAGAGCGTACAGTACCAGGTCACGCCCAACCTGGAAGACCCGCGCAAGGTCGATCTAACCTTCGTCGTGATCGAGAACCGGGTCGTGACGGGCTTCAAGTTCATTCCGGGCGCCGATAAGCCGCTGCAAGTACCTGAGAAGGATTTGCTGGGCGTGCTGGAATCCAAAACCGGCTCGATTCTCAACAACAGCTTCGTGAACTCGGACATAACTAAGATCCAGGGGCTGTATAAAGAGCGCGGCTTCGCGGCCCTGGTCACAGACGTCGACAGGGGCACGAACGGCGTCATCACCTTCACCATCCAAGAGGCTAAGGTTTCGCGCGTGGAGATCAAGGGCCTGACCAAGACCAGCCCCGGCCTGGTGAGGCGCCAGATCAGGGTCAAGCAGGGCGACATCTTCGACCAGACCAAGCTGAGGCGCGACCTGAACCGCATCTACGACCTGGGCTTTTTCGAGGACGTGTCGCCCAAGATCGAGGACGACCCGGCCAACCCAGGCTCGCTGATTGTCCAGCTGCTGCTCAAGGAAAAGCGCACCGGGCAGTTCACCTTCGGCCTGGGCTTCGACTCGCGCTCTAAGCTCACGGGCTTCCTGACATTGGCCGAGAACAACCTGGGCGGCACCGGCAAGCGCGCCTTCGCTTCGGCTGAGGGCGGGGCTCAGCGCACCTTCGACGTGGGCTTTGGCGACCCCTTCGTGGGCCAGAACAACGCCAGCTACGACGCCGACGTGTTCTCGCGGCGCATCTACCGCGAGCCCCGCTCTGTGGCGCGCGTGCTGGGAACGGGAGCCGTGACGGGCACGCAGCAGTTCAACTACCAGGAGCAGCGCACCGGAGCACGGTTCAACTACTCGCTGCCCCTCGATCAAGACCGCACCAGGAAGGTGCTCTTTGGCTACCGCAACGAGCGAGCGAGCCTGTTTCAGGCTAACAACACGGGTATCATTAAGCCGATTGATCTGCCCCAGAGCGACGCAGGACGCATCTCAGCCTTTTCGATAGGCTTTCTGCGCGACAAGCGCGACTTGCAGCTGGACCCTTCGAGCGGCGGGCGTGAGCAGATCATCATCGAGCAGGCGCTTTCCTTTCTGGGCGGCCAGCGCACCTTCGCCAAGCTGGACATCGACGTGCGCCGCTATTTCCCGCTGATCGGCGCGGCCAAAGTCGGCGAGCTGCCCAAGCTCGTCTTGGCCAACCGCCTGGTGATCGGCCAGGCCTTTGGCCAGCTGCCAGCCTTCGAGCAGTATTTCATCGGCGGCACCGACACGGTGCGCGGCTACAACGTGGATGAGCAGCTGGGCGACAACCAGTTCTACAACAACTTCGAGTTGCGCTACCGCTTACAGAAGAAGCTCCAGATCGTGGGCTTCGTGGACGCGGGGCGCGCCACCGGAGGACGCTACGCCACCAGCACCAGCACACTCACTTCGATTGGAGGCGGCGTGCGCCTGCAGTCTCCTCTGGGGCCGATCCGCTTCGACATCGGCTTTGGACGCAACGGTGCCCACACCCACTTCGGCATCGGTTCCTCGTTCTAAAAAAGGAGTTGGACAAAGTGAGCGGCTTAGCTCTCACTCAACTTGTTCAACCTTTCTAAAATCTACCCATACAATGAACAAGCGCCAGCAGAAATGCTGGCGCTTGTTCGTGTTTCTGCTCCTCGATTCCAAGTACTTGTAGCTTGTATTCTCACTCGGCGACGCTGTGGCCCGCTCCGTTCTTGGCTTGCCCATTGATTTTGGCGTGGCTGATTCGCGCGTGCTCAACGGTTTCGGCGGTCTCGTCGGCGACGACGGGCGCCATCGGGCGGCCCGAGGCATCGGGCGTGCTGGGCGTGACTTCCAATTCGCCCAGCACGGCTGGCGCGCTTTGAGCGGCTCCGGCTGCGGCGGGCGGCGTGGCGGAGTCTGCGGTGTCGCGCGGGGCGTGGGTGTTCAGGGTGTGCAGATCCAGGTCGAATAGCCCGGCTCGCGACGAGTTGAGATCAGCTGAGGCCGCATTCGTTGTTGGCTCGGGCGCTGTTGAAGGCGACTCAGGCGGGGCATCGTGGGCCGAGTTGTGGACGGCCTGGCGCCGCGCCGCGTCCAGGCGAGCGGTGCGCGAGGGCGTGCGCGAGCCGACTTCACGCGCCATATCGGACTTGAGGATGGGCGCGTCCTGCTTCTTGGAGCCGTCGGCGTTGAAGGAATCGGTGTAGAGCTTAAGGCTCTTGGCGATGATGTCGTGGGCATCGGCGCAGCCCTTGAAGCGCTCGACGTGCACCTTCTTCTTCTCCAGGATCTTGTAGTCCTCGAAGAAGCGCTGCAGCTCGTTGAGGGTGTGGGTCGGGAGCTGGTTGATGTCGCGCAGGTGCGCCATGGCGGGGTCGTGCTCGTGGATGGCGATGATCTTGTCGTCTTCCTCGTTCTGGTCGATCATCTGCATCACACCAATAGGACGCGCGGTGAGAACGCACAACGGGACCACGGCCTCCTGGCCAAGCACCAGGATGTCGAGGGGGTCGTGGTCGTCGCAGTAGGTGCGCGGAATGAAACCGTAGTTGTGCGGGTAGAAGACCGCCGAATATAACACGCGATCCAGCCGCAGTAGGCCGGTCTTCTTGTCCAGCTCATACTTGAGACGCGAGCTGCGCGGGATCTCAATAACGCAATCCACCAGTTCAGGCGCCTGCTCGCCCGGCTCTACATCGTGCCACGGATTCATGCTTGGGGTGCTCCTCGGGTGCTGCAGCTTCTATTTTGAGTGCAAGGATACCCTAACACCGTGGCCCAAGTCGCTCCCCAAGTACTTGGGACAGTTCCAGGATGTTCGTCAACAGTGCGGCGCTTGGGATCGAGCCTCCTGAAGTTCATAAGGGACTAAGTTAGGCGCGTTGATAAGAAGTTGCTACAATTTCGCGTGTGCCCGCAGCCCAAGCCTCATCAGGATGCCTCTCATGCTGTGCCTGAGCGGGAACGCGACTCAACGATGACAACGCCTTCCACTTCCTCCACGCAGGATCCTGCCCTTGACGACGCAGGTGCCGCCGCGCCATCCAACGGCACCAATGGCACCACCGCGAGCGGAGCTGCCGCCAGCGGAGCTTCGGCGCGCTACGATGTTCTGGAGCGCGAGGGCGAGGGGACGCTGTGGGTCTGTTACCGCGCCCGCGACCGCGCCACGGGGCTGGTTTGCGCGCTCAAGGCCTTGAAGAGCACCTTCGCGCGCCACCCACGCTTTCCTGCCCTGCTGCTCTCTCGCCTGCAGCGCGAGGTTTCGCTGCGCGCGCCTGGGCAGACTCTGCCCACGCTGGCCGGGGTGTATGAGGCCGGAACCGAAGAGGGCACGCCCTACTTTGTCACCGACTGGCTGCCCAAGGGCACGCTCGAAGGGGTACTGGGCAAGGCCGGCAAACCTCTTAACCGCTCGCAGATTCTCACCATCGTGCGCGCTCTGTGCGGTGCGCTTGAGCTGCTGCACTCGAATGGGCTGGCGCACGGTGACCTTCGTCCGCGCCAGGTGCGCTTCATGGGCGATGGCACCGTCAAGCTATGCGATTCGGCTCACGCCACCGCCCTGCACGAAGCCGGAGTTCAGCTCACCGATGTGCTGGGCGACGCGGCTTTTTACCAGGCGCCCGAGCGCTGGGACAACCGAGCGCCCTCCGCAGGCGCCGATTTATATGCTCTGGGCGTGGTGCTCTATCGAATGCTGGCGGGCCGCCTGCCCTTTGAAGGCACCTCGCCGCTGGCCGTGGCCATGCGCCACCGCCGCGATGCGCCTCCCAGACCCTCGCAGTTCAACGCCCAGTGCCCGAGCGACCTGGAGCGCGTGGCCATGCGCCTGCTCGAAAAAGAACCCCAGACGCGCTACGTCTCGGTCGCTCACCTGCTGCGCGATCTCTCCACCTCGCCCGCGCCTCCCGATGCCGCTGCAAGTACTTCTGCGGATACTTCCGCCGCTCCCGCCATCGTGACGCCCGTCGCTGTTGCCTCGGCTCCGGTTGCCGTTCCCGTGACTGCGCCCATTATAGATGATGAGGACGACGCTGATGTTGTGGCCGATAGTACGGAAGAGACGCAGCGCAAGCGCAGGCACAGGAGGCGCGAGTTCTGGGGAATGCTGGGCGCGTTTTTGTGGATGCTGGCGGTGGGAGGCGCATTGGGCGGCATGGTGTATGCGGCCTACCACTTCTGGGTGGCGGACATTCCTCGCGAGGTAGCTGTGCCCGAGTACAGGGGCAAAAGCCAGGGCGCGGTCGAGAAGATCCTGGCCAAGAGTGGGCTGAAGTTCCGCGTGGCACGCGAGGTTTATGATCCCAAGCGGCCTTCTGGAACCGTGCTTTCGGGCGAGCCCCCGCCCAGCAAGAAGGTGCGCGTGGGCCGCGAGATCGCGGGCACGGTTTCACGCGGCCCTGAGCCGATAAGGATGTATGACTTCTCGGAGCTGACCTTGCAGCAGGCGCGCGCCGTCGTGGTGCGCGACGGCTTGAGGCTGGGCCTGGTGATGGAACAGTACCACGATACGGCTCCAGCGGGCTACATCTGCGGCCAGTTCCCCGAGCCTGGCGAAGTCTTCCGCCGCTCGGACCCGATCAACCTGGTGGTTTCGCGCGGCCCTCAGCCCGGAAACAGCACTTCGGTGCCACAAACCTTGCCTCCTCTGCAATCGCCCACGGCTCTGCCTGAGAACATGGACGCGCCTTTAACTTCGCCCGAGGGCAGCTCAGACCAGGCTCCCGTACAACGCGTGGTGCAAGTGCGCGTGGCCATTCCCGCTGACGCCTCGGCTCAGGAAGTGCGCATCGTGGCCAAGGATGTCGATGGCGAGCGCACCGTGTATAAGCGCACGCACCAGCCTGGCGACGTGGTGCAGAAAAACGTGCAGGTCACGCGGGCTCAGGGCACAACAGCCACCGTCCGCATCTACGTCGGCGGCGCGCTCTTCCGCGAGTTGAAGGTGTAACGAGCTGAAGGTGTAAGCAGATGCAAGTACTTGCATCCACGCTTCGGGTTGTCTACATGTGCCGCGCCAGTGCTGACACCAGATAAGCATCGTCTCCATGAAGGCCTTCTTCCTCGCCGCTCCACGCCTTGAGCCCGCGATGCCTTGGCGCGCTCTTCTGGCGTGCGCCGAGCGCGCCCTGAGGCTGATGGCGCCGAAGCCAAGGCCCGCTTATCCAGCATCGGGCGTGCTGCTGAGGGCACAATCTCCGCTGCCCGCACAGCCGCATCAGCCCGCACAGCCGCATCTGCCCGCACAGACCTCAGCTGGACAAACCTCATCCGCCGCGTCTCATTTGCCTTCGTCTGCGCCTGAGCCGCCTCAGAAGCCCGTTGATGAGGAGGCGCGGGAGCGCGAGGCGAGGCTGCTGGAGCGGTGTCGCGGGGGTGATCTGGAAGCCTTCGACGAGTTGGTGGCTCAGCACCAGAACAAGATCTTCAACTTGTGCTGCTGGATGCTGGGCGACCGCGACGAGGCCGGAGATGCTTCTCAGGACGCCTTTGTGCGGGCGTGGCGTGCCATCGCCAACTTTCGGGCAGACGCGGCTTTTGGGACGTGGATGCACCGCATCGCCGTGAACGTGTGCCTGGACGCGAGGGCACGAAGGGCACGGGCTCCGCTCACCTACTCGGCTCTGGAAAGGCCCGATGAGCAGGGCAAGAGCCGCTCCTTCGACCCGCCGGACAAAGCCGACACGCCAGACAAGGCCATGGCCAGGCGCGAGCGCAAGCAGGCCGTGCTACAAGCTCTGGCGGCTCTGCCCGAGCATCACAGGGCGGTTGTTGTGCTCTTCGACATCCAGGGCTACTCGTATGAGGAGGCGGCGCAGGCGCTGGACTTGCCTATGGGAACGCTCAAGAGCCGCCTGAACCGGGCCAGGGCCGCGCTGAAGAAAGCGCTGGAAGATCAGCGGGAACTTTTCGAGGACTGAACCTGTCGCTTCAAAGCCATGACAGAACTTTGCGAGCGGTGTCAAGCGCGCCTGGGCGAGCTTTTGCAGTGGGAAGTCGATCATCCCGCTGCCGTTGCCCTCACCTCGTCTGTGGCACCCGTCCCGGCAAGTGCAGCAATACCCGCTCGCCCAGCGGCTTCTCGCGCTGCTCAACTCGATGGCGTGGCCGCGCCTATGAGAGCTCGCTTCGTCTCCAGGCCCGTACTTTCGACCTCTCCAACGCTGGCCGAAGTGGAAGCCGAGCAGCCCGAGGCCACGCCCCAAGAGCTGAGCGAACTATGGCAGCACGCGCAAAGTTGCCCCGAGTGCAAGGATGACCTCGCCCTGCTGCGAAGCGCGCGCCAAGTACTTGCAGTTCTGCCTCAGCAGACGCCTCCTTCCGATTTGAGGGCACGCATCCGGGCTCAGCTCGCTCCTGCCACTTCGTCAACCCTGGCTCACGCGACATCAGCCGAAGCCGCCGGAATCAATCCGTCCAAGCTGCCGGCTCACGTTGCAGCGGACAGGGCTCAGGCCAAGGCTCAAGCAGCGCAGCCGTGGTGGAAATTCTGGAGCTTCGATCGCGCGGCCTTCGGGAGAAACGCAGCGCCGCGCGTGGTGTGGGCCGGAGCGGGCGTGGCTGTGGCGGCGTTCTGCGCGATCTTGGCTTTGCAGCTCAAGACTCGCCCCTTCAACCCCGGAGTTTCAGAAGCCGACTCGTCCCGCTCTTCGGGTGCGGCTTCTTCGGCTCCAGCTGCTAGTGGCGCTTTAAACGGCGCTCCAGGCGCGAGTGCGATCGGAGCGGGAAAAGCGCCCTCAAGTACTTCCAGGCCCCTGGGAAGTTCAAGCCAGGCCTCGCCGCTTCAGAAAGCGGCGGGCAAAGCGGCAGGAGGCTCAACTTCCACCGTGCCCGCTTCGACACCCGGCGCACCGAGGGCTTCAGGAGTGCCAGCCAAGCCCAAGACTTCAGAAAGTGCGGCCCGAACTCAGCTTCCCAAGCTCAACAGAGACGGAGGCTTCCCAGGTGGCCTTCCCGATATGCCCGCAGTGCCTGGGCCGCCCGCTCTGGCGCCGCTTCAGTCTCCCAGGCGCCAGGCGCTCGAAGCAGTTGGGCAGGCCCAGAACCCGAACCGGCACGAGAGCGCCGAGCGCAAGGCGGACAACCAAACTCAGAGCGCAGGAAAAACCTCTCAGGGGCAACTTCTGCTACGCTCAAGGGTTGCAGAGCCAACCACGTCGGGTCAGGAAGCCGCGAGCATCCGCGTTCAAGTTGCGCCCGTGCCAGTTCAAGGTTTAAGCCTGGGAAATACGCGTCTTTATGTGAGCGGAGGAATGGCTGGGCGCAGCTTAGCGAGCGGATCGGAGACAGCCGGGGCTTCCACGCAGGACAATGGCCCTGCCAGCAAGAACAACATGGCCTCAGCAGGCGCACCCGGCAGGGAAGATGAAAATGGTTCGCGCGGGGCCTCGGATTCCAGCGCGATCGCGGGCGGATTGGCGGACTCAGACGAGACCAGGTTGAAGAACACACCGCGCAGGACCAGGCAAATGAGCCAGAGCGCGGCCCCCCAAGCGCCCGAGCCTCCTAATCGCGAGGCGCGAGGACCCTTGGGTCCAACGGGGCCTGTTGGCTCAGCTGGCTCCTCGTCCTCAGATGCGGCGGCGCCCTCGTTAGCGTCGCCCGCTCCGGCCTCCGGTGGCTTTGGCGGCGGTGGTGGCTTTGGTGGGTTCGGCGGATCGGTCAGAGCGAGGGCGGGCTCAAGCGGTGCAGCCACGGAGCCACGCGCGTCCTCAGCGACCGGGAACGGAACTTCTTTCGATGCCTCCCCCCGATCAAGCGCGTCGCGGGGGGATGCTCCCGTGAGGCAAGTCATCGTGGAAATTAAGGCGAGGAGGGCGTTCAAGCGGGCTCAGGTCGAGGTGGTTCTCGCCGAGGGTTGGCTTTTCGCTCAGGGCACGGGCCCGCGGCGCGTACTGTGGACAGGGCCGACGAAGGCAGGCAAGGTCATCCTCTTCCAGATCGAGCTGAAGGCCGCGCGCCCCGACGCGCCCCTCCAGGCGGCTCGCGTGCTCTTGCTGAACACGTCCGGTGCCCACGCCATCGAAAGCAGCAGCGCGGCCATTGTGATCCCTGCTTCGTCTACAAAACGCTGAGCACAGGACGGGAACATCTCGCGGCGTGCGGTGGTCGGAGGCGCTCAAGAGGGTTCCAAGCTGCAAGTACTTGCAGCGCCTTCTGGCCCAGCCCGATCCGATTCCCGTTGTGAATCAAGGAGCCACTATGCCTTTACGCCCGCCTTCAAACACCCCCTCGCAGCCCAAACCTGAGCCTCCTGCCCCGCCCGAATCAGCTCAGCCCGCGCGCACGGCCTGGAAGCGGGCCTTGCTTTCGGCAGCGGCAACTCTGAGCGCGCTGGGGGCCTGGCACGCGACGAGGGCTCAGGATTCCGCGCCCGTTCGCTTGGCTCAGGCCGAGCCGCGCCATAGGCCGTTTAGACCATGGCCGCGCCCCATTCCGCGCCCCTGGCCCGTGCCTTTTCCCCTGCCGCCGGCATTGGGGCAGGAGCTGAGGCTGGTTTCGCAGGAGGCCAAGGTGAGCATTGACGACGCTGCCGCGCGCACCACGCTGACTCAGACCTTCGAGAACACCACGGGACGCACTATTGAGGGCACTTACTTGTTTCCTCTGCCCCAGGGCGCGGCGGTCTCGAACTTCGCGATGATGGTCAACGGCAAGCGCGTCGAGGCCGAGATTCTGGATCAGGACAAGGCGCGCGAGATCTACCAGGGCATCGTCAACAAGATGCGCGACCCCGCCATCCTGGAGTTCACCGACCGCAACTTGCTGCGCGCCCGCATCTTCCCCATTCCCGCAGGCGATCACCCAAAAGTCGAGCTGACTTATTCCGAAGCGCTCAAGCCCGACAGCGGGCAGGCGGGCTCCTTCCGCTTTGTGCTGCCCCTCAAGCTGCCCGTGGGCGGCGCGGCGGACAAGGCCTCCATCGACATCGAGATCAACTCCAAGAACGGGTTGCGCGGCGTGTATTCTCCCACGCACCACGTCGAAGTCTCGCGCGACGCGGCCAACGGCAGCCGCGCCCGCGTCACGGGAGAGTTCAGCCGCGAGGACGCGTCCCTTCAGGCCGCTGCAAGTACTTCGGGAGCGGCGAGCGACGGCGGGCGTTCGGATCGCGATTTCGTGCTGTATTTCTCAACTGGAGGCGCCAAGGTCGGCGTGTCGCCCGTTGTGTTCCAGAACGCGGGCGAAGACCCTTACTTTATGCTGATGGTCGCGCCCGACCCCAAGGTGGATCCTCGCGAAGTCGCGGCCAAGGATGTGGTCTTCGTCTGCGACACTTCGGGCTCGATGGAAGGCGAAAAGATCGTGCAGGAGCGCAACGCCCTGCGCAACCTGATCGGCCTGCTCAACCCCGGCGACCACTTCAACATCATCACCTTCTCTTCCGATGTGCGCCTCTTCCGCGATGACATCACCTCAGCCAGCCAAGCCAACCTGAGCGCGGCCAAGGAGTGGGTGAACGGTATCAAGGCGGTCGGCGGCACCAACATCAACGATGCTCTGCTGGAGTCGCTGAAGCTGTTCGGCCACGCCCCGAGCACGCGCGCACGCCAGATCGTGTTCATGACGGACGGGCAGCCGACCGTGGGCGAGACCGACATCGCGCAGATCTTGAAGAACGTGCGCGCGGCCAACCAGCTCAGCGATGGCAACACTCTGCACGGCAACGATCTGAGCTGGATTTCTTCGCACAGCAAGGCACGTCTGTTTGTCTTTGGCCTGGGCTACGATGTGAACACGCGCCTGCTTGACACCTTAGCCGAAGACAACAGGGGCTCGTCCGATTACGTGCTGCCCGAAGAGGACATCGAGGCCAAGGTCGGCGCGCTTTATCGCAAGATCGCGTTTCCCGTGCTGGCTGAGCCCAAGCTGGATTGGGGTGGAGCCAAAGTCTATGACGTGTATCCTCGCCGCCTGCCGGACTTGTTCCGTGGCACGCAGGCCGTTGTGTTCGGGCGCATCGAGGGCGGCTTTCAGCCGGGCGCACACGTTCAGCTCACGGGGCTGAGCAACGGAGCTCAGGCCAGGGTGCAGGGCGATTCGTGGGGCTCGGGCGACTCGCGCAACGATGCCCTGCCCCGCCTGTGGGCCGCGCGCAAGATAGGCTTCCTGATCGACGACGCCAGGCTCAACAACCGCCGCATCGACGGCGAGGTGCGCGATGAAGTCATCAAGCTGTCCAAGCGCTACGGCATCGTCACCCCGCTCACGGCGGCGCTTATCACCGAAGACACGCCTGGATTCCCCGTGACCACAACAGCGGGCATCGGAGGAAACATTCAGGGCCCGGGAAGCTTTGGTGGAGGCGGCTTTAGAGCACGCAACGGAGCCGTCTTTGCGCGGCGCGGAGAGGCGGGTGGCATGGCAGCCGAGGACGCTTCAGGGCCGATGGCCCCGGCAAGCGCAGCAGCGCCCTCGCTCTCGGCGCAGAGCGGAGCCGGAGCGGTCGCCGCCGCACGAGCGCAGCGCAAGATGAAGGAGGCCACGAGCGTGGACGAGCGCGCGGACGTGCGCTTCGTGGGCGGCAAGAGCTTCTTCCAGCAAAACGGCCAGTGGGTTGACACGGCCTTCGACGCCGCCAAGTCGCCCAAGCCCGAGCGCATCCCCTTCGGCTCAGAGGCTTACTGGAAGCTCGTGAGCCAGGCCGCCACGATCAACGCCGAGCTTCCCAAGTGGCTCTCGCTGGGCGATTCGGTCGTCATCGCTCTGCCCGGAAGAACCATCGAGATCGTGCCCGAAGCCAAGCTGAAGTAGCACAAGCTGAAGCCAACAGAACAGCCCGCGCATCATCAATGCGCGGGCTGTTCTGTTGCTGCAAGTACTTGAGGCGCTACATCTCGCGGGCCGCACGCTGAGTTCGCACGAACTGACAGGGGAGATTTCGCCTGGTGGGGACGAGGGAACCTCGCGCCCACTATTATTAAAAAGCGCCCTAAGCCGCGACTTGGTGCGCTGGAATGGCGAGGGCGAAAGTGGAGCCACAGCCCAGTTCGCTGTCCACCCAGATGCGCCCGCCGTGGGCCTCGACAACCATCTTGCAGAACGTGAGGCCCAGGCCAGTTGAGGCTACGTGGCCCGCGCGCCGCGCATGAACCTGGCCGAACTTGTCGAAGATTTTGCCGCGCGCTTCCAGCGGGATGCCCTCGCCCGTGTCGCTGACGCTGAGCACAAAGGCATCCCTGCGCTCTGGGCGCGGCACGAACCAGGCCGCCGTGCTCACAACACCGCCCTCTGGCGTGAACTTTACCGCGTTGCCCAGCAGGTTGACCAGGGCTCGCTCCAGCTTGTCCTCATCGCCCCACAGAGCCGGCATTCCAGGAGCCACTCCCAGGCACAGCTGCAGCCCCTTCGACTGCGCCAGAGGAGCGACCTGGCTCAGCGCGCTCTGCACCAGAGAAGGCACATCAACAGCAGCGGGCTCCAAAGCCAGAGCGCAATCTTCCATCCTGCAGATTTCGAGCAGGTCATTGACCATGCCCAGCAGAGCCTGGCCGCCGCCTATAGCCGTTTCGATGCACTCGCTTTGCTCAGGAGTGAGCGAAGACAGGCACTCCGCAGCTTCCAGGCCCGCCAGCAGCGAAGTCAGAGGCGTGCGCAGGTCATGCACCACCATCTGCGACAGGATCTGGCGCAGGCTCATCACTTCGCTCAGTTGCTCATACTTGTGCTCGGCCTCGCGCAGAGCGGCCTCGCCAGCCAAAGCACGATGATTCTTGAAGTGCCTCCTGGCTCTGCGGCTTTGTATAGAATTCGGATCGGTCTTCATAGCGACGTCTCAACTTACGCGGCAACTCGCAGCCAGCGCCAGTCAGGTGCACGTACTTACACCTCGCGCGCCAAGCTTTATGTCAGGCGCTGCTCCAATGGAACAGCTACACCTCCACTGTAACCGACATCAAGATTTCTTTGGGGCTCTACAGCAGTAAGTTTTTAACTCGAAGTGAGTAAATTTTTTAACACGCTTTCCCCTAAGCCGCACAGCGAGATTAGCCCAGGGAATGCATGAGGAGTTTTCTTCCCTTGCCTGTGATTCTTCCCGTCGCACAGCTCCCTTCTGAATGACAGCAGATGGTACTCCAACGTCAAGACTTCGCTCATGCGATTGCTCAGCACGATTAGCCAAGCTCACGCAGGGATTCGCGGCTCGCTTCGATAAAGGCGTCGATTTCGGTTTCGGTGTGGGCGAGCGAGACAAAGGCTGACTCGAACTGCGAGGGAGGCAGGTAGATGCCTCGCTGCAGCATCGCGTGGAAGTAGCGGCCAAAGAGCTGCGTGTTGCACCCCTTGGCGCTCGCGTAATCGAAAACGGGCTCAGAGCAAAAGAACAACGTCCACATCGAGCCCACGCGATGCAGCTGAGCCTGCACCCTGCTTTCTTCCACAGCCGCGCGCAAACCGTCTTCCAGGCGCGCGCTCAGGCGCTCCAAGTACTTGTAAGAACTGGCGTCGAGCGCGCGCAGAGTGGCCAGTCCAGCGGTCATGGCGATGGGGTTCCCGGACAAGGTGCCGGCTTGATAAACGGGGCCGCTGGGAGCCACGCACTCCATCATCTCGCGGCTGCCTCCGTAAGCGCCCACGGGAAAGCCGCCGCCTATGATCTTGCCCAGCGTGGTGGCATCGGGCGTGATGCCCACGCGCTCCTGGTAGCCGCCAAGCCCCTGGCGAAAGCCCGTCATCACCTCGTCGAAGAGCAATATGGCTCCACCTCGCGTGGTCTCTTCGCGCAGCATTTCCAGGAAGCCCGCGCGCGGAGGAACCAGTCCCATGTTGGCGGGCAGGGGCTCCAGGACAACGCAGGCCAGCTCAGAGCCCAGGCCGCGCACGACCTGGCGCACGCCATCGGTGTCGTTGAAGTCGCACACAACGGTGTCCTGCGTTTGCGCGCGCGTCACTCCCGCTGAGTCGGGCACGCCCATGGTCATGGCCCCGCTTCCGGCCTGCACCAGCAGAGCATCGGAGTGGCCGTGGTAGCAGCCCGCGAACTTGATGATCTTGCTTCTTCCCGTAAAGCCACGCGCAGCGCGCAACGCGCCCATGACGGCTTCGGTACCCGAGTTGACCATGCGCACCATCTCAATCGAAGGCACCACCTGGCACACCAGCTCGGCCATCTCGACTTCGAGCAGCGTGGGAGCCCCGAACGAAGCGCCACGATCGAGCTGCTCCTTGACCTTCTGGTGCACAAAAACCGGAGCGTGGCCGTGAATCAGAGGCCCCCACGAGCCCACGAAGTCGATGTATTTCTGCCCGTCCTCATCAAAGAGAAAGGCGCCCTGGCCGCGAGCCATAAAGCGAGGCGTGCCCCCAACCGAGCCAAAGGCGCGCACTGGAGAATTCACGCCCCCAGGCATCAGATCCCTGGCGCGAGCGAACAACTCGCGCGAGCGAGGCGCGTCGTCTCGGTCGGGCAGCGAGGAATCAAGGGGCGCAACCGAGGAGAAATCATCAGAAGCATCCGGGAAGCGCGGCTGAGAAGAGGGCGAAGCAGAGTTGGTGGAATTCATGAAAAAGAAAATTAAGTAGCGCGAACCAGACGCATTTTGCTCAGGAGAGGCGCACTCTGTGGAAGAGAATGACGAGATGCCAATTCGTTGCAAACTCGCTCACGCGCTTGACGCATAGTTGCGCGAAGCTGGCGTCCGCGCAGGGTGCAAACACAAGGTGCAAACACAAGGTGCAAACACAAGCTGCAAGTACTTGCAGCGCGCCAGAGTGTAGCCATCGAGCTTGTGAGCTACAGGCACCACGAGCCGCTGTGCGGAGCCATAATAAAGTGAAGGTTCTACCAAGCTCGAAAGTCGGCAGGCGCGAACAAGAAGCGACATGAAACCCAGCATTTGGGCTGGCATCTTCGGGAGCCGAGTCGAAACGCCCGGCGTCCTGGCAGGATGTGAGGATGGCAAGGCCATTGCGCTAAGCAGATGACAAGGCGCCAGATCCGCGGGCTGAGATGAAGACGATGATGCACAAATCAAGAGGGTTGCGAGGACGGAATTCCACCTGGCGCACTCTGCGGCAGAGGGCGGCGCGCGGGCGTGGATCGACGATGGTGGAGACGGCGTGCACGATCCTGGCGCTGCTGTTCTTGACCTTTGGGCTGCTGCAGGCCGGGCTCATTTACAACGCCATGCTGTCGCTGAACAACTTGTCGCGCGAGGGCGCTCGCTACGCTGCGGTGCGGGCCAAGGCCACGAACGACAACACTGTGATTCGCGACCAAGTCGTGGCTTATCTGCAGGGGCGGGCGCGTGGGACGAGCATCGATCCCGCGCAGCTCAACTCAAGCAGCATCATCATCCAGTCGGCTTCGATCCGCTCCAGCCAGCCGATACGGGTGGTGATTCTCTACAACATGAAGCAGAACAAGGGCTTCGTGCCCGCTCTGCTTCCCCTGCCCGCGAGCTTCGCCAACTACCAGGCTTCGGCCGCCAACTTGATCGAGTAGCAATTAAGCAGATCGCGCGTAACAAGTACTTGCGCGTCCTAAAGCAGCAGACGCCAGGCGAGAGGAGGGCACGAGAACAGCATGAAGACCTTGAGACAAGTCCTGAGCAAGCGTCACTTTGCCGCACGTGAGCGCGTAACACGCGCAGGCATCGGGCGAGGCAGGCGGCGAGGCGTGGCGTTCCTTGAGTTCGCCTTCGTGATGCCCATCCTGCTGGCCTTGCTACTGAACATGGTCCAGTATGGTCTGCTGGCGCAGGCGACTGAGATCGTAACCAACCTGTCGCGCGAGGGCGCTCGATTCGCCTCCCAGGGCGCGGGCACGCCCGATTCGAGAACCATTGATTACCTCAAGGGCGAGATCGCGCTGACGCCTCTGGCGAGCAAAAATTCCGGCGACCCGGCTCAAGACTTCACGATCACGATCACGCCGTCCGACAGCAGTTCTCCCATGCGAGTCGCAGGCGACCCGATCACGGTGACGGTCACTTACAATCTTTCAAGCCGCCTGTTCGTGCCCCTGACGCGCTGGATGGTAGCCAAGTACCAGAAGGACGCCAACAGCCCGCCCCTCTACACCACGGCAGCGGTGATGCGCATCCTGTCCCAGGCAGCCACGCCGCCGTCCATTCCAGCCGCCACTCCAGTTCCGACGCAGCCTCCATCGCCGCCTCCACCCGCGCCAACCTCTCCGCCCGCACCGACTGCGACATCTGCGCCGACAGCGATTCCGCCTACGCCCGCACCGACTGCGACATCTGCACCAACAGCAATTCCGCCCACGCCCGCACCTTCACCTCCAACGCCGCTTCCTGGTTCCTAAAGCCCCGCCACGAGCACGCCTTAATCCGAAACGCTCCCGAGCAACGCGCTCAGGAGCGCCGCGCCATTTGCTGCACGCTCTCGCAAGGATACACATGACTACGCCACGCTTCCTGACTCTCATGCCGCGCCCACTTTCTGTGTGCAGCGCTGCGGGCGATGCCCTAAGTACTTATGATTTGCGCCACGGTTCGGCGCGGCGCGGCGGCTCCAGGCGCGGTAGCGGTTACGCTCGGCGGCGCGGCATCGCGCTGATTTACACCGCGCTGGGCTTGGCTACCTTCCTGGGCATCACGGCTCTGGTGGTGGACATGGGGCGCTTGTATACGCGGCGCTCGCAGGCGCAGAAGGCCGCCGACTCGGCGGCTCTGGCGGGTGCGTATGAGCTGAACAACGGCGCGTCGGCAGCGGGAACTGCGGCGATCCAATACGCCAAGCTCAACGGCTACGACACGAGCCGAGGCGACACGGTGCAGTATTATGCTTCGGCAACAGTGGGCACGGTTCTTAACCGTATGACAGTGGTCTTGGGGCGTAATGAGCCGCTGTACTTCCTGCCCGCCTTCTCTGCTCTGCTGGGAATGTCGTCCACCACTTCCAAAGTAGGAGCCGGAGCCACGGCTGAGGCGAGCTTCCCCAACAGCTTGATCGACGTTCCCATTACCTATGGCTCGGCGTATGGATCAAGCGGAGGCTTCGCCACGCCATCCGTCTTTGGCCAAGACGCGCGCTACGAATATGGCGACGCCTACTCTCCCACTTATCTTAACGATGGGGTAACACCCAACACGGGAACCGCCGACGACCCGCGCGGCGCCAACTTCAAGGGCTACGACTACACCGTCAACATTGACGGCAGTTACGCGTCCAAGAACGGCACCTCGCAGGTGCAATTGGAAATCTTCGATCCCGACTGCTACGTCTCGGACACCAGCAATATGCTGGGCTCGTGGGACGAGTATCACACGGCTCCTAATGGCAGCGTTTCGGTTACCACAACCACTTACACCCTGCTCGCGCCCAAGAAGAACCCGACCGATCCCGATGTCGTGATCGCCACAGCCAACTACAGCGGCGATCCCTCGACCAACATGAAGTGGACCACGCCCAGTGGCTTCACCTTCGACATCAGTAAATATGGCGGGCCGGGAGCCTATACCCTGCGCGTCAAAGGCGGGGCGGGCACCAGTGAGAACGGCTTCTCGCTGCGCGCAGGCAAGCCGCACGCTGGTCTGACCACGCAGGCTGACGAAGCCACGTGGCAGGCTCAGGACAACTTCGGCAGCAGCGACCCCGCCAACGGCACGGACATCTCGTCGCACGGCAAGATGCAGATCAACTTCGTGAAGACGGGACAAGTCGAGATCAAAATGGGCTTCGTGCCAGCCAGCGCCACCCAGGTACTTGTGGACAAGTTCGATACCGACGTGGGCTTCCAGAGCATCCAGTACTCAATCAGGACGCTTAGCGGCAATTCCGTGTCCGCCTCGCTGCCGCCCGGAGTCAAGGCCGAGAACGCCCAGTGGGCCCCAACCGACGTACTGCCCGTGCCCTCCAACTACCCCGCCGAAGGAGCCAACTGGTACGTGACCTACTCAGCTGGCGCCTACGACACCTCGGACTGGATCATGAGCTACTTTTCTCCCACCGCTACGCCAACCGGCCCGCCCAAGTCCGTCCGCCTGATCAATTGAAGCCACACTCCAAGTACTTGTCGCAGAGCAACAGGCCCACCGATGGAATCGGTGGGCCTGCTGCTTTCTCGCGAGCGAATAGCTTAGCCCGAAGGATCGAGCTCGACCTTGATCCAGCCGGGCTGCCTCTTGTCGAAGGCTTCGTAGGCGGTGATGGCATCGGTGAGGGGCTCGGTTTGGGTCAGGATGTCCAGGGGATTCACGGCCCCAGAGCGCACCAGATCGACCAGCATCGGCACGTAGCGCCTGTGGTTGCAGTTGCCCATCTGCAGCGTCAGGTTCTTGTTCATGGCCTTGCCGATGGGGAAGAACTGAGCCGTCTCCGGGTAAACGCCGATGATGGCCAGCGTGCCCGCCTTGCACAGCGCCTCGACCGCCCACTCAAGTACTTGAGACGGCGCATCGCCCGGCACCCACTGCCCATCGTGAGGCCGAGCATCCGGCGCCACCCTGGCCACTTGCTCCTGGAACTCTTCTTCTTTCGCGGCGGCTTCTTGCGCCGCTGGCCCCTTGTGCGCGTGCTGAGCGTCCACTCCCACGGCATCAATGGCGCGGTCCACGCCGATGCCTCCCGTGAGCCGCTTGAGCGCCGCCACGGGGTCTTCCTCCTCGAAGTTGATGACCTCGGCTCCCTGCCCGCGCGCCATGTCCAGCCGCGAAGGTACGCGATCGACGGCGAAAACGCGCCCCGCTCCCAGCAGCTTAGCCGAGGCGATGGCGAACTGTCCCACGGGCCCGCAGCCGAAGATGGCCACGGTGTCGCCGTCCTCGATCTCGGCCAGCTCAGCGCCGAAGTAGGCCGTGGGAAAGATATCTGAAAGCAGAATCGCCTGCTCATCCGAAACCTCGGGCGGCAGCTTCACTAAGCCCACGTTGGCAAAGGGAATGCGCGCCCGCTCAGCCTGCAGGCCGTGAATCGCGCCCGAAGGCTTGGGGCCGCCGAAGAAAGTCGTGCCAGCCGAAGGGCCATTGGGGTTGGCTTTGTCGCACTGAGCGTAGTAACCGTCGCGGCAATAGGAGCACATCCCGCAGCCGATCGTGGAGCAGATCACCACGCGGTCTCCGATGTTGAGGTTGCGCACATCCGAGCCCACTTCCTCAACCACGCCCACGCCCTCGTGACCCAGAATAGTTCCGGGCACCATACCGGGAACCGTGCCGCGGATGAAGTGCAAGTCCGTGCCGCAGATGGCGCTCGCCGTGAGCCTGACGATGGCATCAGTGGGCTCTTGAATCTCGGGCTCGGGCATCTCGCTGAGGCGGATGTCGCCCACGCCCATCCAGACAACTGCTTTCATGGATTCTCCTTCTGCGCCACAAGTACTTGAGCACCGTGGCGGCCCCGCCTCGAACCAATGTCGTGCCGCCAGACCAACAGGTGCTTAACGCCCGCTCTTGACCTCGATGGGCACGCTGCTCAGGATTTCCTCGACCACGCGATCGGCCACCGTTGCGCTTGATCGAGCCTCGGGGTGCGGCAGCAAGCGGTGGCTCATCACAACCGGAGCTACGGCCTTCACATCATCGGGCAGCACAAAATCACGCCCTCGCATCGCGGCCAGGGCCTGAGCCGTGCGCGACAGAGACAGGCTTCCGCGCGGGCTCAGCCCAAGCGCGATGTCGCGGTGGCGACGTGTGGCATCAGCCAGGCGCAGGATGTAATCGTAAATCGCATCCGAAATCCCGATGCGCCGCACGTGCAACTGCAAGAGCTTGAGCTGCTCAGCGTCCGAGACGGGCTGCAGAGATTCCAGAGGGTGCGCGATTTTCTGCTGCCTGAGCAGCGTCTTCTCGGCCTCGGCTGTGGGGTAGCCAATCGACAGACGCATCGCGAAGCGATCCAGCTGCGACTCGGGCAGGGGATAAACCCCTTCATACTCCGCCGGGTTCTGCGTCGCGATCACGAAGAACGGCTCTGGCAGGGCGTGCGTGCGCAGGTCGATGGTGACCTGGCGCTCTTCCATGCACTCCAGCAAAGCCGACTGAGTCTTGGGCGTGGCTCGGTTGATCTCATCAGCCAGCACCACGTTAGCGAAGACCGGGCCTTCGCGGAAGTGGAAGCGGTTGTCGTGCTGGTCGAAGATGACCGTGCCGGTGAGGTCCGAGGGCAGCAAGTCGGGCGTGAACTGGATGCGCTTGTAGCTGACGCCCAGGGTGCGCGCCAGCGTCTTGGCCAGCGTGGTCTTACCCATGCCGGGCACGTCTTCGAGCAGCAGGTGCCCTTCGGCCAGCAGCCCAACCAGGCACGTCGAGATGACCTCGGCCTTGCCCACGATGACGCGCGAGACAGCATCGTGAATGGCCTCAACGTGAGCCTGGAACTCGCGCGGCTCCATTGGTAGAGGTTCTGAGGGAGGAGTTGCGGGGGCCCGACCGTTCGGGGCTGCGGAGGAGTGCGCGGAGGATGGCTTAAACATAAGAGAACGCACTCTTTTTTATCACGATGGGCGCCGCAAGTACTTGCGGCGCTCAGAGCAGCCAACAAATCCTAACGAAACGTAGCGGCGCTTAGGCCTCGCCGCCGCGCTCTGGATCTTGGAGCCGCTTCCAGGCCGCAAGTACTTGAGCGCTCAGCTGCTTGGGCGTGCCGTTGTTGTGGATCAAGGTCAGCGAAGCGCCGCCCAGCTTGTCTATCTTCTCGCCAAACGAAGGCTGAGCCGCCAGCCTCGCCCGCGCCGCCTTCTCATCCAGCCCGCGCGCCTGCATCAGACGCCCCAGCTGAACCTCGCGCTCGCACACCACGCACCACAGCGCATCGCACGAGCGCCACTGCCCGCTCTCAATCAGCTTAACCGCTTCCAGAACCACGATCTCGGGCGGGTTCTCGCGCTCCCTGAGAATCTTCAAATGAACCTCGCGCAAAGCCGCCACAGCCGGGTGCACCAGAGCTTCGAGCTGCCTCAAGGCCGCGGCATCGCCAAACACAAGCTGCCCCAGAGCCACACGGTTCACGCTGCCATCGGCTTGAATAAGCGCTTCAACCGCCGCGACCAAGTTGTTCTCAAAGCGAGGCGCGAATAAGGCCACAACCTCAGTGGCGAAGGTGCGGTCGGCGTAAAGATCGTGCACCAGCTGATCGGCATCGACGTGAGCCGCGCCCAACTCAACCAAGAGCCGCGCCACCGAACTCTTGCCGCACGCGATGTCGCCGGTCAATCCGAGAAGTTTCATGTTGGAGCGTGCAAGTACTTGTGTTGTTCGGGACTCATTCAGTTGAGCTTGATCGCTTCCAATGCCCTATCTTCCAGCGAGTAGCCAGCCAGGGAACGGGCGCCTGGCGCGAAGCAGATCCAGTTGAAAGCGTACTGCGCGGCCAGATTTCGGCCAAAACGGAGGCGCAGAGTGCGTGTGTTGAGCGAGACGAGACGGCCTACCCCAACGTGAGACGATGCCGCGTACCGTGTTGTCCGCAGCGAAAGCCGGAAGCTCGAAACCATCGGCGGCGTTGGGAATCAGCAGGCTGAAATCGAAAATGCGGCGGCGCTCCTGCCAGTTCCACAGCGATAGCCCCGTGAGCAGAAGACGTCCATCGGGCGAGAACGCGAAGCTGGACAGACTGTCATTGTTCGTCTCTGAGATGCGCTTCCAGAGCCGTGTCTTCATGGTGGGCAGGCTCCAAATATGAAGTTGCTCAGGCTGGGTATCTCCTACAACTCCGCCTGCCGCCACGAACCTGCCGTCGGGCGAGAAGGTCAGTGCGCTCACATAGCCACCGAATGACACCACGCGCCGCTCTTGTCCAGTTGGAACATCCCACAGGCGCATCAAGGTATCGCCGCCGCCCGAGGCCAACGTCCGCCCGTCAGGAGAAAACGCCAGCGCGTAGACGATGAACTCCTGAGAGCGCACCGGACGCAGGGTACGAATAAGCTTGCCGCTGCGCCCGTCCCACAACTGGAGAGGGCCGAAGTACATTTCATTCAGGTTGGGGTTGTTGGAGCCCGTTGCAGTTGCCACCAGCCGTCCATCGCCCGAGACAGCCAATGCAGTCAAGTAGAAGTGCAAGCCGCGAATTGCAGCCCGTACTCGCCCGCTTCGAGCACCGCGCAGCCTCACGATAGGCTCGTGCGCCGCTCCTGCAACTTCAACAGTCGCCAGCACCCTGCCGTCAGCTGAGAACACAGCCTCTTGAAGCGGGGCCGTCCGCACCATCCACAATGGCCGCACCTTCGCCTGAGCACCCTGCGCCACAGATGGCGCAACGCTCAAGCTGATGAGCGCCGCGCTCCCGACAATCAAGCCAAAGCGTTTCATAGAGCGGATTGCGATGCTTCCAAGTACTTGCAGCCCCCGCTTCTACTCGATCACTTTGTTCAGCGAATACTCGATGATGCCCGTGGCTCCGGCTTCTTTGAGCTTGGGGATCAAGTCGCGGACGGCTTTTTCGTCGGCCACAATTTCCAGGGCGATCCAGTCCGCTGTGTCCGAAAGAGGCGAGGTCGTGGGGCGCTTGAGCGAGGGCAGCATGGCCAGAATCGCGGGCAGCTTGTGGCGCGGCGCGTTCATCTTCAGGCCGACCTTGCTCTGGGCTTCCATGGCGCCCTTCAAGAGCATGGACAGCACTTCGAGCTTGCCTCGCTTCCACTCATCGCTCCAGGCGTCCCTGTTGGCAATCAGGCGCGTGGTTGAGGAAAGCAGCTCGTCGATGATCTTCAGCCCGTGGGCGCGCAGGGTCGAGCCTGTCTCGGTGCCTTCGACGATGGCATCGACCAGGGCCGGAACCTTGACTTCGGTTGCGCCCCAAGAGAACTCGACCTCGGCTTGCACGCCGTGCGATTCTAAATAGCGGCGCGTGACTCCGACCAACTCGGTCGCGATGCGCTTGCCTTCTAAATCTTTCGGGCCTTGGATGGGCGAGTCGTGGGGCACAGCGAGCACCCAGCGGTAGGGGCGCGAGGTGGCCTTGGAGTAGATGAGCTCGGCGACTTCGTGCACATCGGCCTGGTTTTCGAGCACGTTGTCCCAGCCCGTGATGCCCGCGTCGAGCACGCCCTCATGCACGTAGCGCGGGATTTCCTGGGCGCGCAGCAAGACGATCTCAAGCTCTTCGTCATCGACCGAAGGGTAGTAGGAGCGCTCGGAGACGTTGACGGACCAGCCCGCGCGCTTCATCATGCGGATGGTGGCTTCCTGAAGCGAGCCTTTGGGTAGGCCCAGCTTCAGGCGCCCTGAGGTGGAGCCGTTCAGCGAAGGAGAAGGTTGCATGGAAGAGGAAGTGCTGCTCGAAGTGCTGCTCATAGAACTCATGGAAGAAGTGGCCGCGAATGGGCGCGCCCAGTTTAGCAGCGCTCCCGCAGCCGGACGCGTCGCATCAACCCCGTCGCTGCTCCAAGTACTTGAGACGGTTTGGGCGCTGCGGGCTTCTGGTAGCGCGTTGACACTGGAGAGCGCCACAATAATAATAGAAGCACTTTTCGGCTTCCAGTTTTCACACTGTTGTTCGCACTGTCTCACGGGGCCCAGCTTCTCGTGAGAAGTTTTCCCAGCGCCTTGAAACGCCTTGAGCCCGCGCCGCCACATTACTTCAGGGCGCGGCGATGCTGCACAGGACTTGATATGGCTTTGTTCGGCAAGAAATCTGACGACGCCTCGGGCGCGACCACAACCACCTCTCCTCCCTCTTCCAAGGGCGCTAAAGGCGGCCTGTTCGGTAAGAACAAGAAGGGCACGGACGCTCCGGCTCCCGCCTCTGTAACCACGGGCAACGGAGCCGCGACAGCTCCGGGCGGAACCGATGCGGGCGTTGGCTTCGATGACTTCAGCGACTTCGGCAACTTCGGCGCGCCCGCGCCTGAACTGTCGCGCGCTCCCGTTGTGACCACGAGGGCGCGGCCCAAGGTGCTGGGAGGCACGGCCATCGGGCTCAACATCGGCAACTCGACCATCAAAGTCGTCGAGCTGCGCTCATCGGGCGGCAGCATCAAAGTCACCGGAGCGGCCACTGTTCACACGCCGCTCGAAAGCCTTTCCAACGGCGTTATCATCAGCCAGGGCGCGCTTTCGCACGCCATTCGTTCCGCAATGCAGGCCGCGGGCATCAAGTCCAAGGCCGTCACGACCGCTGTTTCGGGCACGGGCTCAATTGTGGTGCGCGTGGTCGAGATGGCGCGCATGAGCGACAAAGAGCTTGAAGAGACGATGCGCACGGACGCGGAGAAGTTCATCCCCTTCGCGCCCGAGGAAGTGAGGCTGGACTTCCGCGCCCTGCGCGAGCTACCCACGCCGCCCGACTCGCCCAACATGGACGTGCTCATTGCAGCCGCTCAGCGCGAGGTGCTGTACCAATACGGCGACGCGGTGAAGGGCGCTCGGCTGACTCCGCGCGCGATTGAGGTCGAGCCCCTGGCCGTGACGCGTGCCCTGTCGCATGCCGTCGAGGGCTCAGAGGTCAACTACGCCCGCGTCACAGCCGCCATCAACATCGGGGCCACGGCCACCGAGATTTCGGTTTTGCGCGGCGACATCCTGGTCTTCACGCGCACCTTGCCCAGCGGAAGCGGCGCTCTGACGCAGGCTCTGGTCGATTACCTGGGCCTGTCCGAAAGCGAGGCCGAGCGAGTCAAGCAGGAGTTCGGCGACGCCCTGCCTTCGTTCAACAGCGGCTCGGGCACTTCCTCCGCTCCCAGCGGCTCGGGCTTCGACAACGCCTTTAGCGACGACTGGTCCAACATGGACTTCGACACGCAGGGCACAGCCCCCGCAAGTACTGCGGGCGCTCTGAGCACTTCGGCAGCCTCCGATCCCTTCGACCCCGACTCCTTGAGCCACGAGCCCGATGCCTCAGCGCTGAGCCTGCAAAAAGATGCGCCCGAGCAGCACGGCCAGAAAGAAGACGATTCCGAGGCCGGCAAGCCGGCCTTCGACTTTTCTTCCCTCGACATCGGCAACCACGCCGATGAGCCGGCTCCGCCCGACACCAAGCCCCGCATCCCGCCTCCTCATCCCGTGGAAACACCCGCCGCTTCCACCCAGGAGATGGGGGCCAGCGGCTTCAACTTCGACTTTGACCTGCCAGACGAAACGCCGGTTTCCCCGGCCCCCACATCCGGAACCGCACCCATAGACGTGACGCCGCAAGATCCGCACGGGACTCTGGGCGGAGTGTCCAGCCCGGTCATCTCCTTTGCGCAGCCCAGCGGCTCGGCTGAGGGAGTGCCCTCAGCACCTGCAAGTACTTCCGCCGCGACGCCTGCTGCGGGGGCTGTGGATCCAGGCGCCTTCGACTTTTCCTTCGACAGCGTGGACGCCACGCCCGAACCGCCCACAACCTCTGCGGCTGCCTCTTCAACTCCTGCGGCTGCGCCTTCTGCCGTAGCCCCCGCGCCTTCATTCAACTTCGACTTTCCCAGCGCCCAGGAGCCAGCGGGTGCAGTGGCTTCTGGGCACGCGGCCAGCCAGCCAGGCGTGGACTTTTCGCCGAGCGCGCCCCTTGCAGACCCTTCGATGACCGTGATTCCCGCCGACGACATCTCGGCCTGGGGCCTGGATGATCTCAACGCCGTGCCCGGCTCGGCACCCGACACCTCCGTAGCTGCGGGCTTAGCTGCGCCCACAGCGGCGGGCACAGAGCCGGGCACCGACGGGGATGATTTCGATATGGACGCGCTTTTCAGCACGCCTGCCGCCAATGATGTGGCGGCTCTGGGAGCGGCAGGAGCGGCAGGCGCTTTCGCAACAGCCGCCACGACGGGCGATGATCCCTTTGGCGCGGCCCAGGACTTCGACAACTTTGGCGTGGGGCTGACCAACGACATCGCGCCGGGCGTGGACGCGCCCACTGTGTATTCGATTCTGCATCCCCTGCTGGACGAGCTGGCGGGCGAGATCCGGCGCTCTCTGGAATACCACGCCTCGCGCTACCCTGAGGCCGTGGTGCAAAGCATCGAGCTGGTCGGAGGCGGCGCCAAGCTGCGCAACCTGGACGCCTTCCTCACGCAGTCGCTGGGCATTCCGGCCAGCGTGGCCAACCCCCTGCACAACCTGGGCGGCGATATTCCCCAGGCCGTGCGAGCCGACTCACCGGCCTACGCCGTGGCCATCGGGCTGGCCCTGCGCGAGCTGCTGGCCTGACGATCGAGAAGGTGATTCAGAGGCCGCTTCGGGGCGAACAATCGGGGTCAACAAAAGGCAACGCCTCAAGTACTTGTTCTTCTACTTCTCGGGGTTTGAGGACAGGAAGAAAAGGGCTTGAGGCGTGATAGGTCCAAGAACAGTTGGATTCGGGTATAAATGGAAGCGCTTGCGGACGAGTCGGGGCACGGGTGAAAGCCGGGGCCGGGTAAAGCGAAGAACATGGCGATTAAGATCAATCTTCTGCCTCAGTCGTATGCCTTGGAAAAGCGGCGCAACCAGGTGGTGGCCGGGATGGTGGGCTTGCTGGCCCTGACTGGGCTTGGCATAGGGCTGCTCTACGCCTCGGACAAGAAGCAGTTGGAAACGGTCAAGCAAAACGCGGACGCTGTGCGAAGCGTGGCCGCGCAGACCGCAGCAGCCAACACAGCCAGGGACAGCGCCATCGCAGCGGCTTCCTCGGTCAAGAACATGGTCGATTTCATGGCCGACGCTTCCAAGAGCGGGCCGGAGCGAGCGGCTTTTCTGGATTTGTTCCGCCGCTATATCTTCCAGGGGGCGCTCATCAGCGACCTGGACGTGTCCAGCGGCACCCAGGCCGTTATGAAGGCGCGAGTCTCAAGCCCTGACGATTACGCGCGCTTCCTGAACGCGTTGCGCCTGGGAGCCAAGGCCGCCACAGATGCACCTGTTGGAGGCAACGCTGCGGGAGCGGGCAAAATCTTCGACAGCCTGCCCGTGGCCTCGGGCGTGCGAGGCTTCCCCGAAGGGCGCAAGCTGCCCCTGGCGCCCGACTTTTCCGACACGCCAACGGCCATCATTCCGCCCGTCGATGTCACGGCGCAGGGCCCTCTGCGCAGTGATCCCAACCCGCGCAACTCGCTGCTGTACGTGCCCGCCGAGCCGCCCGGCACCGCCTCTGCCGCAGTGGCTCAGGGTGCCGGAGGCAGTGCTGGGGGCAGTTCAGGATCGAGCAGTTACCCTGGTAGCTCATCAAGCAGTTATCCCGGCAGCTCAGGTGCCAGGCCATCGGCTTCACCGGCACGTTAACGGAGCGGCCAGCAGGATGAAGAGCAATGGCTCGAAGTACTTGAGGGTTGCAGAATGAAGAGGCTGGAACAGAACCGAGAGGGTAGCAGGAAGGGGACACATCCTTTTCTGGGGTAGATGGGGTGGGTGGGGCGCGAGGGCGCCGTTCAAATTATGGACGTGCAAGAAAAGAAACTTCGCCAGAGCATCTGGATCATCATAGGCGTCGGCATCTTCCTGACCATTGCCCTGGCCGTGGGCCTGGTGACTCAGGTCGTCAATAAGCAGCGCGCGCAGATCGCGGTGGCCCGTGCGGATTACGCCACGCAAAAGACCCAGGCCGACGCGTTGCCCAAGGCCCTGCTCGACAAGCAGAAAGCTGAGGACACGCGCGAGTACGTCAACGGCCAGCTCCTCTTCTTCCGCCAGCGCTATCGCTCCTTACGCTTCGATGCTCTGGATCCAGCTCAGATCACGATACCCAACCTTCCCGATGCACAGAAGCAAGCCCTGATCGTAGCCAACCGCAACGTGGTGTGGCGGCGCTGGATGAACGAGTATTCCTCCGCCTACGGCCCGGCCTTGATCGCTGAGCTTAGAGACGCCGCCCACACCACGGGCGTGATCCTGAAGACCACGGTCAAGGTGGGCGACCCGCCCAAAGCACCCGAAGAATGCGTTCCTCCGCCCAACGGCTTGTTCCGCCCAACGGGAGGGCCGCTGCAGATTTCGGTCACGGGCGCCCTGAGCAACATCATGCAGTTCTTCAACCGCATCAACCAGGCGTCCATCCTGATGCTGGTCAACAACGACATCAAGATGACCGGCTATTCGCCCGATATTACGGCGACCTTCAGCATCACGCCCTACCTGCTCGCGTCGGGTGACGGCGCTCCCATCACGGGTGGAGCCGCCGCGTCCTCGGGCGCAAGTTCGGGCGGGTCGGGAAGCCCAAGCAGCGCGAGCCCCTCAGGCTCGCCAGGCCCATCAGGTTCATCAGGTTCAGCGGCGCCAGCAGGCTCGCCGCCAGCAGGCTCATCGAGCAGCGAGGGTGGAGGCGGCTTACGGCACCGCGATGCGCCAGCCGACTAAGAGGCTGTGTCCAAGGTTTATTTCTGAGAATAGAAGTCCAGGGGTTGCTCTGGTGGAGGTATAAAGATGGCGATGGGGCCAGAAGATAAGAAGAAGGTTTACGCGCTTGGCGGTCTCGCTGGGCTGCTGGGAATCGTGGGGCTGATTGTGTGGCATCCCTGGGCCGGTTCCAGCGCGAGCGGCACGAGCAGTGGTCCTGTACCAACAATACTCACGGGCGCCTCTCCAAGTGCGAGCGGAGCACCTCCGTCTTCTGCTGGTGGGAGCGGAGGCTCAAGTGCCCTGAGCGCAGGAGCACCCGGTTCCGCGGGCTCAACGGGCACAGCGACTGGAGGCGCTCAACTGGTCGCAGCTGAGCAGTTCCGCCCCGATCCCTTCTTCCCCACCTACACCAAGGTACCGGCACCGCCGCCGCCCGTCCCAACACCTCGCCCAACGCCCAGACCAACACCGATTCCAGGGCCTCTCAGCCTGCCTCAGCCGAGCGAAATTAGAAGCGTGGCTCCTGCGGATCTGCCTTCGTTTCCAGGGGGCAATACGCGCTCCAAGATTCTGGGCGGGCTGCCCTCAGCGCGCATTTCGCGCTTGGTGAACGCACCCACGGCGCCGCGAGTGCAGGAACCCCCTGTGACTCCGGGCGGCACGGGCACGGATGGAACTCTGGAACGCTCGCCCAACAAGAGGTTGGCCGGCGTAGCGATTGGAGACTCTGTGCGCGCTTTGCTTGAAGTGCAAGATGCGACGACCGGCGACTTCCGCACTTACATCGTGCAGCCTGGCCAGCGCATTGATGCTGAGAACCTGCAAGTACTTCGCATCGAGCGCACCACGGAGGGAGGACAGGCGCGCGTGCGCATGATCGTGCGCGAGAACGGCCAGATCAGGGTGATCGACCTGCGCGAAGGCTCACGTCCCGACATCGCCACGACTGGCGCCGCGGGTTCTTCTGGATCAGGCGGAGGTTATCCAGGATCCGGAGGTGGGTATCCGGGCTCAGGGGGTGGCTATCCGGGCTCAGGAGGTGGCTATCCCAGTAGAGGCGGAGGTTACCCAGGAGCCGGAGGCGGGTATCCTGGTAATGCCTCGCCGCCCGGCTTCCCCGGAGGGCGTCCGGGGTTCGGCGGGCCGTTGTAGAAAGCCCTCGCAAAGTGGCGCTTCCCTTGTGCCTGCTGAAGCGGCCCACGAGAGCACCCTATTCTCACTTTGTCACGGTGCCTTGTGCTGTGGCAACCCGAGTGCTACAATGGTAGCGCTTATTCGATAGGCCAATCACTGCTATAAGATGCAGTCACAATGGCCTTCGCGACCTGTGCAGTTGTGTGGGCTGCAAGTACTTGTGACTCGCTGGTGGCGCTGGGCCTTGTAGTGAGGCCTGGCGACCAGGTGAGTAAGAAAAGGAAGAACCTATGGGACGCAAAACACGATTCATCGCGCTGACTCTGGCCGGGTGCGCGCTCTTGAGCGGATTGAGCGCGCATGTGACACAGGCACAGGCTCAGGATGCCGCTGTAGCGGTTGAGAACGGGAGGTTGTACGTCGAGTTCAAGACAGCCACGCTGTATGACGCCGTACAGATGGTGCAGCAAGCTGTCGGGCGCACCGACTACGAGTTCGCGGACGAGGAGGCAGCCAAAGCCACTCTGGTGCCCAACACCACCTTCAACAATGCGGCGTGGGACAACATCATCCGCAACATCACCAATCAGAGCGGCTTCAAGATCGTGCCCCAGCCCAGCGGCAAAAAATCCATCGAAGTGCGCGCCCCGGCCTTTGGTGCGGGCGGTTACGGGGGTCAAGGCGGCTATCCTGGCCAGGGCGGTGGTGGTTACCCTGGAAGCTCTGGAGGTCAGGGCGGCTACGGAGGTCAAGGCGGTTATCCCAGTCAAGGCGGCGGTTACCCTGGAAGTTCTGGAGGCTATGCGCAGAACAGCAGCTATCAGGGAGGCCAAGGCTCTGGAGCCGGGGGAGCTGGCTTGCCCGCGTCTCCATTCGCTGGTGGGCGCGGTCGCCGCGTGCAGACGCAGCAGAACATGAGTCAGCAGACTGCTCCCGGCTTAGGGGGCGGAACAACCACAACTGAGGGCAAGGACTACCGCTTGCTGCGCGTGCAGCACGTCTACGTCGGCGGCATCGCCAAGCTGTTCGGTGAGGGCGCGGTGATCTCGACCGAGGAGTTCCTGCTGCCGGACAGCGCCATGAGAGGTGGGCAGAACGGCCAACAGGGCGGCGGCTTTGGGGGCCAAGGCGGCGGATTCGGGGGTCAGGGCGGCTTCGGCGGCGGCTTGGGTGGCGGCGGCGGCTTCGGCGGGGGTGGCGGCGGCTTCGGCGGAGGTGGCGGCGGCTTCGGCGGAGGTGGCTTCGGCGGAGGTGGCTTGGGTGGAGGTGGCTTCGGCGGCGGCATTGGCGGTGCCAGAGGCGGGCTGGGCGGCTTCGGTGGTGGCAACAGCATCGGCAGCGGAGTCACCGGCTACTAAGTTCATTTCAGGCCCCGGACGTTGAGACGTCCGGGGTTTTCAACTGCGAGGCGGCTTTGCCGCCTCGTCTTGGTCTTCAGGAACAGGAGAAGTTCATGCATCTACCGGTGGCTCGTGCAGTGAGAAGCGAAGGTTCAGTCGGTTCCCAACAGAGGTCACGTTTGCTCCGGCAGCGCTGGCTGTGGCAGGCTATTGTGATCGGCGGGGCTTGTGGCGCGGCATCGGGCGCTTGGGCGCAGGGTGTTGAGACGGCGCCCTCCTCGACGGCACCTCTTATGGCGCCCTCAGCTCCAGCAGCCCAATCAGGCGCGGACGAGGGGCGCATCAGCCTGACCTTCAAGGATGCATCGGTCGCCGAGATTCTGGAGATGATCGCCAACCAGGGCGATGTCGAAATCACGATCAACGAAGATGTCCAGGGCACCATCAAGTTCATCAAGCTGCAGGACCGAACCCCCGAGGAGGCCATTCGCAACGTGGCTCAGGCGGCCAGGCTGCAGTATCGCAAGGTGGGCTTGAATTCCTACATCGTGGCCAAAGAACTGCCAGCCGAGCCAGCCCAGCCTGTTCAGCCCATTACGCCGCTTTCCATCCCTTCCTGGGATGGCACCAACCCTGCCGTCACTGTTGTGCAACCTCCCGTGCTGCCCACGGCGGAGACGCTGCCGGAACTCGCGAATCCCCAGGCGGACAGCGACGGCAACCAGAAGCGTGACTATCACAGTCTGCGGCTCAAGAACGTGACGCCGAGCATGATGGCCTACTGGCTGGATGCCGAGAACCACCCAGAGCCGCTCATCTTCTCGACCTCGCGTCAGAATATGCAGGGCTACTTCAACAAGTACTTGGGGCAGGCCGCCTTCGCGCCCGATGTGGCGGCGGCTCAGAACGGCAATTACCTACCTCCTCCGCAGTATCCCAACCCCTACGCACGGCCTGGCAATAGCAATGACAGCAGCGGAAGCGGCGGCTTCAACCAATTCGCCTCCTCTTATGTGCAGGGTAATGCCCAGTTCGGCGGCTTCGGCGGTCAGGGAGGCGGACGCAACGGGGGCAATGGGCGCAACGGGGGCAATGGCCGTAATGGTCGTAATGGTCGCAACGGCAACCAGAACGGCAACAATGGCGGCGGCGGCGTGTTCGATCTGCCCCAAGGTGTGGACTCGATTACGGCTGTGGACGCGCAGAACGCTCTGCTGGTCTTCAGCACGCAGGAAGGGTTCAACCGGCTGCAGGACATCGTGAATTTCCTGGACTTGCCTCTACGCCAGGTCGAGATCGAAGCTCAGTTCGTCACGATCAACACCTCGGACATCAACTCGCTGGGCATCGACTTCAGCAGCTCGAACGGGCCTTTCACCGTCAACGCAACCGGTTTTGAGTCGGGCCCGCCCAGCTCGGGCGGCTCGTTTCAGCTGGGATTTGTGCGTGGCAATTTCCAGGCGAACCTGCGAGCCATCTTGCAGCAGAACCGAGCCAAGCTCATCACGGCTCCCCGCGTGACGGCGATCAACAACCTGACCGCAAGCCTGACGTCGCAGTCTTCAGTGCCTGTTGTGACGACGACCACACAAGCCGGCATCGGGGGCAACATCGCCACGGGCACGGCTGTCAACTACGTCACGACCGGCATCGGCCTGACCGTCACCCCGACCATCAACAACGACGACACCATCACGGTCGTCATGCAGCCGCAGGTGCAGCAGCAAGGTCAGGCGACCGCAGGCCAGGCGCCTCCTGTCACTTCGCAGACGGTGCAGACGGTGGCCATCGTTCGCGACGGCGACACCATTGCTCTGGGTGGCCTGCGCACCTCGCAACTGCAACGCAACCGCCAGGATGTCCCTCTGCTGTCCAAGATCCCGATCCTGGGCGCGCTCTTCCGGCGCAAGGAAGAGACCAAGCTGGATCAGGACCTGATTATCTTCGTGACCGCGCGCATCATCCGTCGCGCTCCTGTTGAAGACCAGGCTGTTCCAGGCACCTAAGCTCTACCCGACCAAGCCAAAGGCACCGCATCGCGCGGTGCCTTTGTTGTTTTCAGTGCCTTCCTGCTTCTTCATATCTTGCGCTCTGCCGCAAGTACTTGAGCGCCTGGAGCCGACGAAAGGGGCACGGGCGGGGGCTATACTCAGTTCATGCGTTTGCGATTTTTGACGGCGGGCGAGTCGCACGGGCCTTCTCTCACGGCCATCGTTGAGGGAATGCCGGCTCAGGTGCCCATTCTGGCCGAGCAGATCGACCTGCACCTGGCACGGCGCCAGGCGGGATACGGACGCGGCGGGCGCATGAAGATCGAGACCGACCGCGTTACCTTCTCGGCTGGCGTGCGCCACGGGCTGTCCATCGGCTCTCCGATCACACTCACAGTGGCCAACCGCGATTTCGAGTCCTGGGGCACGGTGATGAGCCCCGCTCCTGTTGAGCCTTACGCGCACGACTCAGTGAAGACGCGGCCTATCCAGACGCCGCGCCCCGGCCATGTTGATTTTGCTGGAGGCATCAAATACGGCTCGCTGGACGACATGAGGAACATCCTCGAACGCGCCTCGGCGCGCGAAACCACGATGCGCGTGGCTGCGGGAAGCGTCGCCCGTCGCCTGCTCGAAGAGTGCGGCATCTTCCTGGGCTCACACATCGTTGAGATCGGCGGCGAGCGTGCGCCTCAAGTACTTGAGCTGCCTGCGATCCGCGAGCTGAACAAGGTGGCGGACGCTTCTCCAGTGCGCTGCGTGGACCAGGAAGCGGGCGCCCGTATGATCGCGAAGATCGATGAGGCGCGAGACGCGGGCGATACAGTTGGAGGCGTGTTCGAGGTTGTGGTGGATGGGCTTCCGGTTGGGCTGGGCTCGCACGTGCACTGGGACAGGAAGCTGGATGGGCGCCTGGCTGGTGCTCTGATGAGCATACACGCCATGAAGGGCGTCGAGATCGGGCTTGGGTTCGAGGCGGCGCGGCGCCTGGGTTCGCAAACGCACGATCCCTTCGGGTTGGGCAGCGCCTTGACACGCGAGCCCCTGTCGCGGCACAGCAACAACGCGGGAGGACTCGAAGGCGGCGTCACAAACGGCGAGCCCCTGGTGTGCCGCGTGGCCATGAAGCCGATCTCGACCTTGATGAAGGCCTTGCCCTCGGTCAATGTGGCCACGGGCCAGGAGATAGGCGCGCACGTCGAGCGCTCGGATTACTGCGCTGTTCCCGCCGCAGGCGTGGTTGGCGAGGCGATGGTGGCCATAGTGCTGGCCGATGCTCTGCTGGAAAAGTTCGGCGGCGATTACCTGGGCGAGATTCAAGAACGAGTGGAGCAACACCGCAAACGAACGCACCGAGCGCTGCAGGAGACAATGGCAAACGCCAACACGAACGGCTCTGCAAGTACTTGAAGCGTGAAGAGCTGCACATCAGGGCTGAGAGCTGAAGGCTGTTTTGGGGCACAATAGAGCGAGTTGACAGAAGGGCTGGACTTATGCTGCGAATGGTGGTGGAGGGGATCGGGTTCGATCACCTGCGTCAGACAGTGGTGGTGCTCAAGGACTGGGACGGGCGCAAGGCGCTGCCGATCTGGATCGGGGCGAACGAGGCGCGCGCCATCGCCAACGAACTGGAGGGGCTCAAGCCGCCGCGCCCCTCGACCCACGACCTGCTGCTGGCCTGCATCAAGGCCGTGCGCGGCCACGTGGTGCGGGTGCTCGTCAACGATTTGCAGGAAGCGACCTTCTACGCCACCATCGACATCGACACGCCCTGGGGCATACGCCACATCGACGCGCGCCCCTCGGATGCCATCGCGGTAGCCGTGCGCGCCAAGTGCCCGGTCTTTGTCGCCGGGCCGGTGATGGACCACCTGATCGACGCCGACTCCATCGGAGCGCCTCACGCCCCAACTGAGGAAGACGAGCCGCGCGGCCTGCTTCCGGCCCCGCCCGCCCTGGAAGAAGCGATGGACGAGCAAGACGACGACATCGACCGCTTCCGCAGGCTCATCGGTGACTTGTAAAGACTTGATGCAAGGACTTGCGCTACCCGAGATGACACAGACCGAGCTTTTGCCCGCTCAGATCGAGCAGTTCGTGGCTGAGGGCCACCTCATCTTGAGGGGCTGCTTCGAGCGCGAGGACGCGGCTCCCCTGGTCGAGGAAGCCTGGCGTTTGATGGGCTATGAGGAGGACGATGCCACGACTTGGGCTCAGCCATTGCGTTTTCTGTTTCCGTCCACCCAAGTGCCGCTGCGCGACTTCGCGCCTCGCCTGTGGAGTGCGCTGTGTCAGCTCGCTGGAGGCCAGGAGAGGCTCAGCGATGCCGAGCCTGGCATCGGGCAGTGGGTCGTGAACCTGGGGCGAGGGCGCGATGAGGAATGGGTCGAGCCCGGCCCGAGCACCCAGGGCTGGCACATCGACGGCAACTTCTTCCGCCACTTCCTCGATTCGCCCGAGCAAGGGCTGCTGGTTGTTCCTCTGTTCTCGGACATCGCGCCTCGGGGCGGAGGCACCACCTTCGCCCCCGACTCCGTTGGGCTCGTGGCCAAGTACTTGAGCGAGCATCCCGAGGGCGTCTTGATGCGCGAGTTCCCGTCTGCTGAGCTCGTCGCGCAGTGCCACGGCTTCCGCGAATTGACGGGCGCAATCGGAGACGTGGCGATCTTGCACCCCATGATGCTCCACTCGTTCTCGCAGAACCACTCGGGCAAGGCGCGCTTCATCACCAACATCTGCCTTGGGCTCAAGGAGCCAATGCGCTTGGATCGCCAGGACGAGGGGGATTTCTCGCCCGTGGAGCAAGCGATCCTACGCGCTCTGGGCGTCCAGAAGCTGGAGTGGCGCATCCAGGGCGAGCGCGAGCAAGTTGATCCCGCGTAGCCGCCATGAGTGCAACGCAGCGAAGCCGGGCGCATTACAATGCGCTCTTACGAACGAATGGCGTAACTTCTCAAGTACTTGCAGCTTTCTCGCTTTGAGCGCCCGGTACGCGAAAGCGGCGCTCATCTTCGGATGAGCGCCGCTTTCACAGGGGGCTGGGCTTAGCTGGAAGCGCAGCCGCAGCGGGGGCAGCTGGGAGTGCGGCACGGGGTCGGCGTCGCACACGGCCTGCCGCTACCACCGTCATCGTCGCGCTCGCCGCCCCCATGTCCGCCCTGTGTGATGGCCTCCACGTTGCCGTGGACGGTCAGCTGAGGCGTGCTGTAGGACATCTTGCTTGAAGTCTTTGTGTTCATGATTCACCTCCCGATGACTTTGAAGTTCAAACTTGATGAAGCAACGTTTTGTCCAGAGGTAGAAAAATGCATATTTAGGACTTTCGCTTGCGCCTGGTGCTTAGAGCCTATCCGAATAGGCATTTATTCCAGGTCAAGTGTGCGCAGGCCAGATGCAGCAAAGCGAGGTCGTTGTGGGCTTTCTTCTCCCAGCGGATGAGGAGGCGTCGATAGCGGTTGAGCCACGAGTGGGTGCGCTCGACCACCCAGCGCCGCGCCTTTTGCCCGGCTTGCAGGGCCTGTTTTTCCTCGCCTCGCGAGCCGGGTGCCCCCTGGGCGGATGGGTGGTGTAGCCCAGTTCAGCAGCCACCTCGCGCACCTCATCGTAGTCAAACCCCGCGTCCAGGCACAGCCCCGATTCGGGAACAGGCGCTTCCAAGTCCGGCTCCCACTCGGGTTCTCGCACACGCGCCAACTCGGCTTCGAGATCCACGCCCTCGACTTCCACCGGGCCAAAGAGGAACTCGTCGCGCTTGGCTGCGATGATCGCAGGCACGCTCTCCAGGGTTTGGCGCACCAGCTTCA